>Ga0213881_10000050_pt1 | contig 103258 bp, 94 predicted proteins | sample BarmaccoBMER_R08_FD_160104 | JGI IMG/M metagenome (GOLD analysis project Ga0213881, IMG submission 160104) | Barbacenia macrantha exposed rock microbial communities from rupestrian grasslands, the National Park of Serra do Cipo, Brazil - ER_R08 ...
TCTCGTAAAGAGTCTTGTCGTTTGCCAGGCCGGCTTGGTACGCCATCAGGATCGGGTACGCGGCCTCATCAAGCTGGGTGCCGCCGGTGTCCGGGGCAGGTTTGCCGTTCAGCAACGAGTTGCGCGGCATCGAGCCATCGGGTAGTTGCTGGCGGCCGAACAGGAACAAGGTGGCGTTTCTCGCGGTCGTCATGTCACCGTCGGCCAGCAGGCCGGTGAACGCCTCGTACAGGTCGCGGGCGAAAACCTCGCGGTAGGAGCCGAAGTAGGCGGGCTCGTTGTTCTGTGTGGTGCCTGCCGGGACCGACTGGCCCCACGGGCTGGCCAGCGATGCGACGATCGCGCCCGGGAATGTCTTGTCCTCGCTTGCCTTCAGCACATTCGCGGACAGGTAGTAATGGTCGCGCTGTGTCTTGGGTGGCTGGAGGCTGTTGTCATATCTGGCCCAGCCTTTTTGGTATTGCTTCTGTACCTGGTCGAACTGGTTTCGCAGGGAAGCGGCGGCGGTGGCCAGGGACTGCGCCTGCGTGCGGCCGAAGCCGAGGGCGAGCGTGACTGCTGGGCCGACTTCCTCGGTGGCCACGATGTGGCCGTCGGGTGCGTTCTGGTATGGCGGCGTGAGGGCGTGGGTCATGTCAAGCTGGGTGAGGCCGTCGCTGGCCGTGCCGGCGTAACCGACGCTGGCCGCCTGCGGGGCGGGGCTGGCGGCCAGGGCCATGTAGGTCGGGACCGCGTAGGTCCGGTTGACGGCGTCGGTTGTGGTGTTGGTGCTGAAGACGACCGGGATGCTGTTGTTTATTGTGCCGGAGTTGGCGCCGGCGTTCTGGCTGCCGCCGCCGCCGTTGCCGTTGGCGTGGGCGTCGAGCCGCGCGTACAGGTGAAGGCCCGGGTCGGTGGTTTCGAGCTTTGTGTGCATGAGGACGGTGTCGTGCGCCGGGTCGGTGATGTACGTGGTGACCAGGTCGAAGCCGTGTTTCGTGTCCTTTGACGTCACCGTGCAGGCCATGCCGGACGGGTCGGCGGCCACCGTGTAGGTCATGTCGCGGGTCTGCATGTCGGTGAACGTCGACCCGTCGGTCACGATGTACTGGAGCGTGCTCACGTCGGTGTTGTCGATCGTGGGCTCGTACACGTCGGACAGCACGCCGTCCGCGACGGTGTACCAGACCTTGGAATTGCGGTCGGCCGCGGTGCCGAGGCAATCTTTACGAGCCAGGTCGAAGTAGGACGCGGCGCCGGGGGCGCCGGGTGCTGTTGTCTGTGCGGTCTGCCTGCTCGCCGCGGCCGCGGCCGCTCCCGCTCCCGCTCCCGGGACCGCCAGGGCCAGACCGGCTATGACGACGATCGTGCCAGCAACCAACCTCATCGTTGACCCCCACTCAGGATCGCACACGAGCGAACACCGCCCAGCCTCTCGCTCCGCCCCGAGCGGAGTCAATGAACGTGCCGTCAATGTGTGCGTGAGTCGCTAGTGAGCCAACTGATTAGATAATCAGATATATGGAACGGCGGTTGTGCCACACTTTGAGACGTGCATCTGCTGCCCGCGGAACGATCCGATCACCGTGTCATCGATGGGGAACGGGTCTGCCAGGCCATCGAGGCGCTTGGCAGTCCTGAGGATATCGCGTCGCGTGCCCAGCGGTTCGCGGTGCTTGGCGACCCCACCCGGCTGATGGTCCTGACGTGCATTCACGCCGCCGGGCCGATCAGTGTGTCCGACCTCGCCGCCGCGACGGGAGTGAACGACACGACGGTGTCGCAGACGTTGCGGTACCTGCGCGTGGCCGCGATCGTGTCGGCGGAGCGGGACGGGCGGGTTATCCGGTACCGGCTGGCTGATCCGGCGGTGGCGGCTCTGCTGCGGCATCACGAAGTATCTGAGCCAGGGCTTCCTCGGCAACCTGGGCATCCGGCTCCAGCGCGGTTATCAGCTCGCCGAGCCGGACGCCTTCGGTCGTGCGCCGCGTGCTCCCGCGCGTACCCGTACAGGTCGGCGAACCGCGCGACCTCGGCCGAGCCCGGGATCCAGCTCCACCAGGTGATCGGCCAGCGGCGCACCGGTTTCCGCGTCGCTCAGCAGCCACCGCCACCGCAGCGGCCCGCGGACGTCCACCGCCGCCAGCACTAAACCCGTCCCAGGCACTCCATCCTCCTCGGACATAACGACACCGTAACGCCCGAGCCGCTCCGGCAGGGTAGAACGGCCGGTGACGGGCTGGGGGATCGTCCAGCTCTGCTGGTCCAGCGCCTGGCCACCCCGGATCACTGTCCGAGTTGAGCAGTATGCCGGCACATCCGAACGGGGATGCTGGTAAGGCGGAAAATCGGTGCTGCGCGGAAGTCCGGTGTACGAATACGGCGCATAATCTTCCGTCCAGCACGGATTTTCCGCGCTAATCGCCGCGCCGCCTTATATCCGCATGTATCTCGAATGTTCTTAATTTATCCGAGGCAATAAAGGGACAATTCAGGGCCGGGGCTAGGCTTTTCTGCTCGCGAGTCCACCGGGCACTGCCACTCAACCTCTACGCGGTTATCTGGTAAGGCTGCGGAGGATCGGCTGGTAGATCGCGAGAATGTTGCCTGAGCCTGCCCAGGTTCGGGTGGACAGCAGCTTGAGCGAGACCGGCGGGCGGCCTGTGAACAGCGGAATCCCCTCTCCCGCGATCACCGGGAAGATGGTCAGGTGAAGCTCATCCACCAAGTCGTGGACGAGCAGGTCGTTCCAGAGCTGCCGGCTCAACTGAAGCAGCATGGGGCGTCCGGGCTGCGCCTTGAGCGCGGCGATCTCCGCATAGAGATCCTTGCCGCGGATGATGTGCGTGGTGTCCTGCCACGGCGTCAGATCCTCCGGGCCGATGGTGTCGGAGACGACGTACTTCTCTGTGTCGCGGATGAGTTCTGCGAACTCGCGCCGGATCGCGGTACCGTCCGGGGTGGCCGGATAGGACACCCAGTAGTCCTTATTGGCCAGGAACGACGTACGACCGCTAAGGATCAGCGCGCTGGCGCCACGCAGCAGCTCGGTGTTGTACTCGTCGAACGCCTCGTTCGCCCCGTAATCCTCGTGGAAGTAGTCGAAGAACCGGCCAAACGTCTTGTCGGCCGACTCATAGTAACCGTCCAGCGTCAGGAAGTTACTGACGATCAGCTTCCGCATGCAGGCTAGGGTAGTAGGTCAGCCTTTCTGCCCCCGGCTACTTTGCGAGCCAGTCGCAGCGGCGCTGCCGAGGGGCGCTTTTCGGCTAAGGTCTTTTCCGCCGAAGACGTGGTCGGGGTGGTGGGGGGTGGAACCACCGCCGTTCGTTGAAAGGTTACTTAAGCAGCCAGTACTGGTCGCCATGCTCTTTCTCGAGGGTGGCAAGCAGTTCTTGGTGGATGTCACTGACCCGGGCGGGTGTGGTGCCCTCGGCCGGGTCGACCTCCTCGATGCGCAGGCTGGTCTTGTCCTCGTACAGGTTCTCGCCGGCCAGCCGGGCGCGCTCGTCGTAGGGCCAGATGAACGCCTGACGGCTCGACACGTGGTACAGGGCGCCGGGATCGGAAACGTCGTAGCCGAGGGGCCTCAATACCGAGCCGAGAGCCAGCTGGTGGAAGGTCAGCTCGTCGGCGATGCCCCAGTCGCCCACGGCCAGCCAGTCGTCGGAGTTCCACAACACGGCTTCCCCGACGCTGTTGTAGAAGGCGAGCACGCCATCCTTGCCTTCGATGACGGCCGGACTGGCGCCCCAGGTGATCCGGTACACCGGGTGATCCACCATCATGTCGGGCGCCACGATCTTGTCGAACTGCCCGGACCCCTCCAGGTGCACATGCCGGCAGAAGTTGAGCAACATGGCCCGGTGCAGCGGTTTGGTCGTCTGGTCCAGTAGCTTCGCGGCCGGGGTCATGCACTCGTATACGGCTTGCTCGAAGCGGTTCATATCCCGGTGCCTTCCAGCAGCATCCTCAGGCTGATCGCGTTGGCCATGACCTGGTAGCCGGCATCATTGGGGTGCAGGTGATCGCCGGAGTCGTACGCGGGGTTCATCATCAACGGGCTGGCGGGGTCGCGCATCAGCTTGTCGAAGTCGATGACGCCGTCGAACGCGCGGCTGGTGCGGATCCACGCGTTGACCGCCTCCCGCTTGGCCTCCCCAGCCGTCGTGTAGTACCCCGCTCCCTGGAACGGCAGCAGGGTCGCGCCGAATATCCGCAGGCCACGGGCGTGCGCTTGGGCGATGAGCTGCTTGTACCCGGCGATGACCTGGGCCGCGCTGACGTCGGTGACCGGGTTGATGAGCGGGTTGGGCGGGACGGCGCTGAACCCGAAGTCGTTGATGCCCTCCAAGAGGATGATGTCCCGGACGCCGGGCTGGTTCAGGGCGTCCCGCTCGAAGCGGTCTCCGGCGGCCACGCCGCAGCACAGATCGCTGGTCAGGACGCGGTTGCCGCTGATGCCTTCGTCGGCGACCGCCAGCGTGCGGCCGCGGCCGGGCTCTGCTGGCCCGGATTGGGCGTCCAGCCGGCGGGCCAGGTCATTGGGCCAGCGGGCATTGGCGCCGACGGTCGACTGGAACCCGTCGGTGATCGAGTCGCCGAACGCCACAACGGTCCCGCGGGCGGCCGACGATCGGACGATCACGTCGCTGACGTAGTACCACGACTGGGTCTGGGTGGTGAACGCGTCCGCCCCCTGGTCGGCGGCGTGGTCACCGGCCGTGGACACCCAGTTGACCTGCTGGGCATCGGAATGGTTGGTCGCCGGTCCGGTCTGACCAGGTAGGTACACGCTCACCGCGAGATCCTGGAGTGCGCCCACGCGCATGGCCACCGGATCGCTGAGAACCTGCATGCCGGGCGGGATCGTCGGCGACGCGCTTCCGCCGAAGGTCACCTGGTGGATCGTTCCCGGCAAGATGGCTGCCCCCTGGCCGGCCTCGGCCACCGTGACGTGGCCAACTTGCAGCGGCGAGGTGCCGAAGACGTTCGTCAGCTCCAGCCGGACCGCGTCGCCGCCGACGCTGGTGAAGACGATGTTGCGGACCGTCTGGTTATCGAAGCCCGTCGCGGCGAGCGTGCCCGGCGTGCCCACCTGTGGGCTCGCGGCCCAGGTGGCCACCCAGCCGTGACCGCCGAACCCGTTCGAGGCAGCGACGGCGGCCGGCCAGCTCTCGTTAGCCGTAGCAGCGGTAACGCCAGCCGCTGTGATGACCAGTGCGGTGCCAGCCAGCAGTCCGAGACGGATCAGCCAGGTGGACTTGCGACGGCCGGTGGAGTTGATGGCGGTCATGGCACACTCCAGGTTCCGCATCGAACCAAATCTGACAAACACCATCACGCGCGACAAGTCGTGGCGTCAAGCGTGAGGCCGCGCTCCCCGTGGCCCTCCACAAGCGCGGCCGACTGTTTTGTGGGTCCGCCACCAAGTCCCGGCGAGCGAGATCATGCGGTGGCGGTGGCCAGGACGCGGCGTTTGACGGCGAAGGTTTCGAGCGCTCGGGCGCCCTCCTTCTGCAGGGAGACGAGGGCCGGGTCGCCGTCTGCGTTCTCAGCTTCCAGAGCGGACTCCCACAGCGTGCGCTCGGCGGCGTACCAGTCCGGCTTCTCCGTCACCTCGACGTGGGAGAAACCGGCTTCGCGCAGGTCACGCGATAGATTCATGCGCCGCATCCGTTCCGGCAGACGGTCGTCGACGGGCTCGATCGGCTCCCAGGCCGTGACGGCCAGCCGTCCCCCGGCGACCAGGATCCGGCGGAACTCGCGCAGGGCCGCCAGCGGCGGCTCACTGAACTGGACCGCATCGATGCACATGACCGCGTCGGCGCAGTGGTCACGCATGGCAACCGCGGTGTAGTCATCGACGCCGAACCATGCACGGCCCGCCAGGTCGCGTGACACCGCGTTGCGCAAGGCGATGGCGACCGCGGACGGCGCGAAGTCGAACCCGGCCAGCCGCGCCCCCGTCCTGCGGGCCACCTCCATGCCGTACGCGCCCCGTCCGCAGGCCAGGTCGACGAGCGTCTGCCCGGCGGAAAGCCGCAGCGCCGCCGCTACCTCGGATATGCCGGACCAGGTCAGCAAGCTGTTGGAGTCGAAACCGGGCGGCAGGCCCAGTGCCCGCTGAAAGAGCGAGTTAACCAGCGAAGAGCTGGCCACATCACCGTGCCACGCATCGAATTCCGTCGCATCGGGCATGGCCCAAGCATCTCACCGATCGTGAGGGTCTCAGACCGAGCCGAGCGCAGCGAGGCCTTGGCGCGGAGGGAAACACAGCGCCGGAGCAAAGGCTAGTGTTACGGACAGGTAATCCCGGATCACGGAGTGGAGGCCATGACCGGAGAGACTCCACGAGGCACCCGGCACATGTTCGCGGACATCGACGTGAGCAAGCCGAACATCGCCCGCGTCTACGACGCACTACTGGGCGGGAAGGACAATTTCGCAGCTGACCGGGAATTCGTGGCGAAAATCCTCCAGCAGGCGCCCCGTGCGCCACTGTGGGCGAAGGGCAACCGGGCCTTCCTCCGCCGGGTGGTCCGCCACCTGGTGGGCGACGTGGGCATCAGCCAGTTCCTGGACATCGGTTCCGGGCTCCCCACCCAAGGCAACGTGAGCGAGGTCGCGCACGACCTCGACCCGACGGTTCACGTCGTCCACGTCGACAACGATCCTGTAGTTTTCACGCACAGCAAAGCGCTGCTGGCCGACGCGCGGACCACCGAAATCGTCCTCGCCGACGTCCGCGATCCCGCCGGGATCCTGGCCGATCCCGGCGTCAGAGCACTGATCGACTTCGATCGCCCGGTCGGCTTGCTGTTGTTCGCGATCCTGCATCACATCGAGGATCACGAAAACCCGGGCTGGATCGCGACGCAACTGCGCGACGCCATGCCGCCGGGCAGCTACCTGGCCATCTCCAGCTTCCGCATGCCCGGCCCGGAAGCCGCTGAGCTGCGGGCCGCCACCATCGAGGGCGAGCGGCTCCTGGCCGGCCACCTCGGCAGCGGACGCTGGCGCGAAGACGAGGAGATCCTCGCCTGGTTCGGGGACTGGGAACTGCTCGAACCCGGGCTGGTCTCCATGCCCGACTGGCGTCCGCCGATACGCGGCCGCGTCCGGCACGACGAGGTCTACCACAGTTCCCTCTGCGGACTGGCACGGAAGAAAGCCTTATTACCGGAGTTGGTCCGGCAGGTTTAGCGCCTGTGCGCGTTTTTGAATAGCGCGCGTTTGCGATATGACGGACATGCGATCGTCGCTGGAAAGCGGCGACGCCTTTTCTTCCACAAGGCTCCAATGTTCTGCGCCGTCCAGTACACTCGCGGTCCGCATAGGGTTTGAAGATCCTCGGCGCGCCACTGGCGCCATCGGCTCGGCGCAGGTCAGCCTGGACCTTTGCCTACATCTCGATATAGCGCGGAAATTACGTGCTACGCGGAAATTAATTGGCCGTATTCGTACACTAGATTTCCGCGTAGCACGGATGTTCCGCCTTAATCCGCATCCACCGTAATTCCAGAACGGGCAAATAGCGCAAGTCGTGAAATGTCGGACGCCGAGCCGCGGGTCAGGTCGGGCGGGAACGGGGCGCCAGGCGGGAACCAGGGACAGAGCGGGAACCAGGGACAGAGCGGAAACCAGAGACAGAGCGGGAACGGGGGTGGGGTGGGTTAGGGGGGTTAGGGGGGCGGGGTCAGGTGGGGGGCGGGGCGGTGCTTTCGCGGACTATCAGCATGGTGGCTAGTTCGATGTGGCGGGGTTCGCCGGCGGCGGTGGCCGGGTCGGAGCGGAGCATGCGCAGCGCGGTCGCCGCCATGGCGGCCAGGGGCTGGCGGACCGTGGTCAGCGGCGGGGCCGCCCACGAAGCCACCGGTACGTCGTCGAAGCCCACCACGCTCAGGTCGTCCGGCACCCGCAGGCCGTGCTCTCTCACCGCCTGGAGGACGCCGAAGGCCTGGCTGTCGTTCCCGGCCACGACGGCGGTGGGCGGCTGCGGCAAGGACAGCAGCTCACGAGTCTGTGAGCGGCCCGCGGCCACCGTGAACGCTTCCCGGCGGATCAGCGTCTCGTCGGGGACGAGCCCGGCGGCCTGCATGGCCGCGCGGTAGCCGTCCAGCCGGGCCCGGCTCGCCCACAGGCCGGCCGGGCCGGAAATGATCGCGATGCGGCGATGCCCCAGCTCGATGAGATGACGGGTGGCCGTCATGGCGCCCTGCCAGTTCGTGGTGCCCACCGAGCGGATGTCGTCGCCAGGTTCGGTGGGCGGGTCGATGACCACCAGCGGGATGCGGGCCGCGGCGAGCCGCTGCAGTTCGCGGCTGCCCGGCAGGTGCAGGACGCACAAGGCGCCGGCCGTGCCACGGGCCGTTGCCTGGTCGAGCCAGCCGGTGAATTCGCCGGCTGAATGCACGGTCGTGACGACCACGCTGGTCTCGGCCTCGTTGGCCGCCTCGACCGTTCCCCGGAGCAGTTCTTCCGCCCACGGGCTGTACAGGCTCCCGATCAGCAGGTCCACGACACCGAAGCCGAGGCGCGAGGCGACCCGGTATCCGTGCTGCCGCAGCAGTCCGGCGATGCGCGTCCTGGTGTCGGCGGCGACGTCGGTCCGCCCGTTGAGGACCTTGGACACCGCGGATACCGACACCCCGGCCTCGGCCGCGATGTCGACCAGGGTGTTGCGCCGAGTCTGGGCGGCCACGGCAGCTCCTTTTCGAAAAGTTCTCGATGGATTAGCCTAGTCAATAGCGCACGCCTTTCGACAGTGCTGGCCCGGGGGGCGACCCCCGGATCCCCCGGACGTAGGAGCCTGAGAACGTTGATCGCCACGCCTCCTGCCGTGCAGCTTTACTCCGTCAGAGAGCAGATGATTACTGACCGGAAGGGGGTGCTGGCCCAGCTGGCCGCGTTCGGCTACGGCGCGGTGGAGCCGTTCAACATCCTCAACGACCCCGAGGGGCTGCACGCCGACCTGGGCGCGGCCGGCCTGGACGTGTGCAGCGTGCACGCCAACCCGGCCGGCGACCAAGCCGAGGCGGTGGTGAGCGCGGCCCGGACGCTCGGCGCGGACACGATCATCGTCCCGATCCTGCCGACGGAGAGGTTCGCCGATCTGGACGGCGTACGGGATGTCGCGCGGGAGCTGAACGAGGCGTCGCGCCGGCTCGCCGACGCGGGCCTGCGCGTCGGGTATCACAACCACGACTTCGAGCTTTCCTCGACGATCGGCGACCGGCCCGCGCTGGAGGTGCTCGCCGATCACCTCGACGACGAGGTCTTGCTCGAAGTCGACACGTACTGGGCGGCGGTCGGGCTCCGAAGCGCGGCGGTCGGGCTTCGGGGGCCGGCCGCCGTTCCCGATCTGCTGCGCCGACTCGGGGAGCGCGTCCGCTACCTGCACGTCAAGGACGGACCGGCGACCAGCCGGGACGACGAGATGACCGCGGTCGGAGCCGGGAGCATGCCGGTGGCCGACATCCTCGCCGCCAATCCATCCGTGCGATGGCACGTGGTCGAACTGGACCGCTGCGCGACCGACATGCTGACCGCGGTCAGGGAAAGCCTCGACTGGCTGGTCCGCCAGGGCCTGGCCCGGTGATGGTCGAGGCCGGGCCGGTCGGTGTGGCCGTCGTCGGGTGCGGCACGATCAGCGATGAGTATCTGAGGAACCTGACGTCGTTCGGTGATCTGCGGGTGGTGTTCTGCGCGGACCTGGACGTCGAGCGCGCCGAGAAGCAAGCCGCGGCGTACGGGGTGCCGCGGGCGGGAACCACCGATCAGGCGCTGGCGTGCCCGGACGCGGAACTCGTGGTCAACCTCACGATCCCCGCGGCGCACTTCGCGGTGAGCATGGCGGCGGTGGCGGCCGGCAAGCACGTGTGGACTGAGAAGCCGCTCGCCCTTGACGTGGCCAGCGGTCAGCGGCTGATGGCCGAGGCGGACCGGATGGGCGTCCGGGTTGGCTGCGCGCCCGACACCGTGCTCGGCGCCGGGCTCCAGACCGCGCGGCGGCTGATCGCCGAGGGCGCCATCGGCGTGCCGCAGGCGGCGCTGGCGCTGCTGCAGAATCCCGGCCCGGAAAGCTGGCACCCCGACCCCGAGTTCCTGTTCCAGGACGGGGCGGGCCCGCTGTTCGACATGGGGCCGTACTATCTGTCCACGCTGGCCGCGGTCCTGGGCCCGGCTTGCTCGGTGGCGGCAGTGGGCCGCCGCGCCCACGAGACGCGGACCATCGGCAGCGGGCCGCGCGCCGGTACGGTGTTCGGGGTTGACGTGTTCACCCATATATCCGCGTTGCTGGAATACACGCGCGGCCCAGCTGCGACGCTGGTGCTCAGCTTCGACTCTCCGCTTCGGCGGTACGGGTTCGTCGAGATCACCGGGACCGAAGCCACGATCGCGCTGCCGGATCCCAACCGATTCGACGGAGACATCCGTATCCGGGCCACGGGCGCCGGCGACTGGACCGTCGTGCCCGCTGTGGGCGCCACCGACGGGCGCGGTCTCGGTGTCCTGGACATGGCGCGTGCCGTGCGGGGCGGCGGCCCGCTTCGCGCGTCGGGCGAGATCGGGCTGCACGTTCTCGAGACCATGGAGGCCATCGCGCGATCGATCTCCAGCCAGGCGTTCGAGCCGGTGCGGAGTGATTTCACTCAGCCCGAGCCGCTGGAGCCCAGCTGGGATGCGGCGGCCCGGACCATCTGACGAAGGGTCACTGAGATGCCGGACAAGCCTGCCCTTGGTGTCGGGCTGGTGGGGTACGCGTTCATGGGCGCGGCCCACTCGCACGCGTGGCGCACCGCGCCGCGCGTGTTCGACCTGCCGCTGCGGCCGGCCATGGTCGCGCTGTGCGGCCGGTCGGCGGCAGCGGTCGAGGAGGCGGCCGCTCGCTACGGATGGACTGGCGCGGAGACGGACTGGCGCGAGCTGATCAAGCGAGACGATATACAGCTCGTGGACATCTGCACGCCGGGCGACCTGCACGCCGAAATCGCCATCGCCGCACTGGAGGCCGGCAAGCATGTGCTGTGCGAGAAGCCGCTGGCCAACACGCTGACAGAGGCATCGGCCATGGCGGAGGTCGCGGCGCGGGCCGCGGCGCATGGCGTCCGGGCCATGACCGGCTTCAACTACCGCCGGGTCCCGGCGATAGCCTTCGCGCGGAAGCTGGTGACCGACGGACGGGTCGGGCAGATCCGTCATGTCAGGGCGACGTATCTGCAGGACTGGCTGGTCGACCCGTCGTTCCCGCTCACCTGGCGGCTGCGGCGGGAGCGCGCCGGCTCCGGCGCGCTCGGCGACCTGGGCGCCCACATCGTCGACCTGGTCCATTACCTGACCGGAGACCGGATCACCGGCGTGTCGGCCGCCATGGCCACCTTCACCGACGAGCGCCCGCTGCCCGATGGCCCGGGCGCCGGCCCGGTAACCGTGGACGACGCGGCGCTGTTCCTGGCCCGGCTGGGGAACGGCGCGCTGGCCTCGTTCGAGGCGACCCGCTTCGCCACCGGCCGCAAGAACCAGCTGCGCATCGAGCTGAACGGTGACCGTGGCAGCCTGGTTTTCGACCTTGAACGACCGAACGAGCTGTGGTTCTTCTCCCGTGATGACGACCCGGCCACAGCCGGCTTCCGCCGCATCCTCGTCACCGAGCCGGATCATCCGTACCTGTCCGCGTGGTGGCCGCCCGGGCACGTGCTGGGCTGGGATGCCACGTTCGTCCACGAGGTCCGCGATCTGGTGTGTGCCATCGCGGACGGCACCGATCCGGCGCCGTCGTTCCAGGACGGGTTGGGTGTCCAATGCGTTCTTTCGTCTGTCGAGAAGAGCGCCGCGCAGGACGGAAGCTGGGTGGCGGTCCCAGAAAGGAGCTAACAATGTCCCGGCCTTTCACTTTGTTCACCGGCCAGTGGGCGGACCTGCCGCTGGAGGAGGTCTGCGGGCTGGCGCGGCAGTGGGGCTACGACGGCCTCGAACTCGCCTGCTGGGGGGACCACTTCGAGGTTGACCGCGCGCTGGGCGAGGACGGTTACCTGGCCGGACGGCGCGAACTGCTGGCCAAGTACGACCTGCGTTGCTGGGCCATCTCGAACCATCTGGTCGGGCAGGCGGTGTGCGATCATCCGATCGACGCACGGCACCAGGCCATCCTGCCCGCCCGCATCTGGGGTTCCGGTGAGCCGGAGGAGGTCCGCCGCCGCGCCGCCGCCGAGATGGCGGACACGGCGCGGGCCGCCGCCGCGTTCGGCGTGGACACGGTGGTCGGATTCACCGGCTCCTCTATCTGGTACACGGTCGCCATGTTCCCGCCGGTACCCGCGGCGATGATCGACGAAGGCTACGCGGACTTCGCGCGCCGGTGGAACCCGATTCTCGACGTGTTCGACGCCGAAGGCGTGCGCTTCGCCCACGAGGTCCACCCAAGCGAGATCGCCTATGACTTCTGGACCACCGCCCGGGCGCTGGAGGCGGTGGATCACCGTGAGGCCTTCGGGCTGAACTTCGATCCCAGCCACTTCGTCTGGCAGGACCTCGATCCGGTCGCGTTCCTGGCCGAGTACCGCGACCGCATATACCACGTGGACTGCAAGGAGGCCCGCAAGCGGCTCGACGGCCGCAACGGCCGCCTCGGCTCGCACCTGCCATGGGGGGACTGGCGGCGCGGCTGGGACTTCGTGTCCGCGGGGCGCGGCGAAATCCGCTGGGAGGACGTGTTCCGCATGCTGAACTCGATCGGGTACCAGGGCCCCATCTCGGTCGAATGGGAGGACGCGGGTATGGACCGGCTGGCCGGCGCGGCCGAGGCCGTGGGGTATCTGCGGCGGTTCGACCTGGAGCCCCCCACGACATCGTTCGACACCGCGTTCAGCTCCGAGCCACAACCTTAAGGCCGCCCTGCGCGTCTAACTAGTGGGCGGGTCACAGAGCACAGCGAGTCCTTGGCGCGGAGGGTGCGAGCGGTAGCGAGCGCCGCGGCGGCTGCCGTCCTGAAGGGGCGGCGGTTCCCGCCGTGGCTCCAAGCCGGCCGAGCGCAGCGAGGCCTTGGCGCGGAGGGAGAGAGAGTGGTACCGATGACGTGGCGAGACAAGATGCCTGGCCGGGGCATGGTTAGAGTCATCGCGGCGGCCGTGGTGGCGACCGCGGTCCTGGTCGCTACGGCGGTCGTAGCCCTAGCCGGTGACACGCCGCCGGGGTTCTGGTACGGCACGGACAGCCGGCAGATGCCGGTGGGCGGCCACGCCATACCGTACACGGAGCCGGCTCTCGGCACGTGGTACGGCGGCTACATCGGCATGGCCGGCAACTGGGCCAACATCACCAACTGCCACAAGATCGTCGTGTGGTCGGGGACCAACAGCAGCCAGGCCAATGCCAACTTCACCCACAAGATCGGCATCGGCACCGGCGTCTACTGGTTCATGGGCGGTCCCGGCGTCGACCCGCACTACAACGGCACGACGGGTGAGGCGTCCGCCTGGGGCCAGCAGCAGGCCGCCGCGACGCTGTCGGCCATGTCGCACCTGTCCGTCACGTATCCGGTCGTGTTCATGGACATCGAGATCCCGGGTAACGCGCCCAACTACACCCCGGCCTCCGACAACGGCTGGAACACCGTCTACACCTCGCCGTGCAGCGGCGTCGCGCGGTCCGGCTTCATCCCGGCGAACGTGGACCGTGCCGAGGTCAACGGGTACGCGTCCTATCTGACCAGCCACTCGCACTTCTTCGCCGGGGTGTACTCGGCGCCGGACATCTGGGCTTCGATCTTCGGCACCGGCAGCGCCGCGTCGATACCGAACACCTACGAGTGGACCTATGAGTCGTTCACCAGCAGCCTGTCGCATCGCCCGGCGGGCTGGTGCCTGTCCGGCACGTCGACGTGCGCGCGCTTCTTCGGCGGCCAGACCAGCAACTCCAAGTACGCGCTGATGTGGCAGTGGTCCGGCGGCGGCGGAAGCAACAACGGCATCGGCGACTTCGACCAGATCGACAACAACCGGACTCCGTAGCCGCGTGGCCGGCAGCGTCAGGTAGGCAGCCGGGCCGCACGCCTTGGCCCCTCGGAACCCTCTCCGGAGCTAGACGGGGTAGGTCGTCGGGCCGGTTAGGTAGGTTCTGCCGTTCGGCGTCCGCCAGCGGAACCAGCCTCGCGCTCCGGTGCCCTCGACTCTCCAGCCGGGGCGCTGTTTATCCTGGTGGTGCCGACGGCAGACGGGTCCGGCCTGGCACAGGCACGTGATTCCGCCCTGGTCGTACGGATGGGCGTGGTCGTAGTCACATTGGAACTCGGGCCGTCGGCAGGCCGAGTGCGTGCAGGTCTGATTGAGCACTGCGGTCAGGTGCCGCAAGTGCCTGCCGGGATCGTGCCCGTCGGCTTGATGGCGGTGATCGCACGGCCCGGTGAGGTCCTCGAACTCGAAGATCATCTCCCGGCCGCGATGGGTGTACCGCCACCGGCCATGACTGCCCGGCGGCCCGCGATCGATGAGGGTGAGCTCCGGCGGCCCACGGTCCGGTGCATGTTGCGCGTTGCGCCTGGAGGCGTCCTCCGGTCCCGTTTTGCCGCACGCGTGGGCGACGGGACGGCCGGCCTGATCGGTGAGTGTGAAGTCGTAGGTGGTCGCGGCGCTCTTGGCGGCGGCGTCGGCGAGATCGCGTACTTGCTCCGGGTCAATCGGCCCGGTTCCGCGCAGCACGCCGGGCCGCCCGGCCAGCTCGGTCAGCGTGCTCACCGGCGCGGTCAGGTGGATCCTGGCCGCGATCCCGCTACCCGTATCGCTGCCCGCTCCACCGCCGCAGGTGCATGCCCCGCCACCCGGCCCGCCCGGAGCAGGGTCGCGCGGCCCCGGCCCACCGTCGTTCCCGCCGCCCCTTTCGTCATCTTCGTCGCCAGGCTTGCGGTCCTGGCCGCCGTCGGCTTGGCGGCCGGCAGGACGCGCAGGGCTGGCCTTGGCCAGGTCATCGAGGGGGTTGGCTTCGCCGAACCTTTCTAGAAACGCGAGCACGCGGAGCGTGTCCATGTCGCCGTCGACGCCGGCCCGCTTGAACTGGCGGGCGCGGGCGGTGAGCAGCCGGTCCATCCGCAGCACCGCCATCGACGGGAGTTCCCGTCCGGCGATCATCGCGTTGCCGGACTCCTCGCCGCGGATCTCAATCCGGCACTCCTGCGCGGCGTCCTCTCGCCTGCGGCGCGCGGCATCGGGATTGACCTCAATTACAGCCCGCGCTATCCGGTCTCGCAGCATCCCGTGCGTCATCATCTCCACGTCAGGGTGGGCGAACAAGATCGCCTCAGCCTGGCGCGCTTCCTCCGAGGTCAGGTTCGCGCTGTACGACGCGACCGTCGCGGCTTTCCGCTCGTCAATGACGCCGTCTCGCAGCTTGCCGGAGGTCAGCGGCAACTTTACCTGGAGATCCCAGGCCAGGCTCAGCAGGTGGTCGGCAGTCCGCCGGTCCACGGCCAGCGCGATGGACAGCTCTCCGGCGGTGCCCTCGGCCCACACCTGCGGCATCATCGCCGGGCCGCGCAGCTTGCAGCCTGCCGCCGGACGGCGACGGATGATCTCCGCGACCGCCGCCAGTCGTTCCCAAACCTGGCGTGCTTCCAGCTTGCGCCGGGCACCCAGCACGCCGAACACCTCATCATCGCTAACCGCGGCGAAGTCGCGGGTCGCTCCAGAGGCATAGTCAGTCCGAGCAGCCAGCGCCACATCCGGCGCGGCAAGATCCCAAGGCTGCCCCTGCCCGAAACCCCCGCCCGGCCCGGTCTGGACACCAGGCACCACCGGCGCGCCGGGAACATGCGCGAATCCGGTCTCGACATCGTTGGCCAGCAGCCGCCACCGGATCTCCGCCTGCTCTGCCTCATCAGCATCGGACTGGGCGATCACCTCGGCCAGGTCACCCGGCCACTCCCGGTCATCACCCTCCGGATCAGGCGGCAAATCATCGTCAAGCCAGGACGGTTCCGTTCGAATGACCGCTCTGTCCATCCAGTTCACCCCCCCTCACTGGATATTCGAATATTAGCACGTTATCTTTAAGATGTACACCATAAATCGTTCGCTAATAGCGGACCGGCTGGAGGGTTAGTGTTTGCCGAAGGCACCCAGGAGCTGGCTCAGGATGCGGCCCAGTGCCGTGTTGCTGAGCGGCTTGGTGTGCAGGTCGGAGGTCCAGCCCTTGGCGGGGTCGCGGTGCAGTTTGATCTCGGTCCGGAAGGCGCAGAGGACCAGTGCGCCGACGGCGAGGGTGACGGGTTCGCGCTCGGCAGGCAGGGTGGTGTGGGTGAGGACGTGCTCGATGAGCTCGCTGGTTTCGTCGTCCTGGCTGGCGAGATGAGTCAGTGCGACGCGGGCCAGGGTTCCGGGTGTGGCCGTGGTGTCTGGTTCGGCGAACTGACGGATGCCGGGCTGGTGCAGGGCTTGTTCGAGGTGGTCCTGGGTGTTCCGCAGGTCGATGGGGTCTGTGGGCTGGCCCTGGCGTTCGTATGCGCCCGGGTCGATTCTGGCGAGCGCTCTGGCCAATATCACTCCCGCCGGGATCTCATCGTCACCGCCCTTGGCGGCGTCGGCTATCTGCCGCAGGACGGGCAACAGCGCTGTAATCGTGCTCGGTGACCGGTCGCGGATCAAGACCTGCTCCAACAGAGTCAGCGCGGTACCGCGCTCGCCGAGGCGGAGCAGGTAGGGCACAGCGGCCCGGCCAGCGTGGACGATGAGCCAACCGGTCTCCTCATCCCGCGCGTGCCGGAAGACGGTAGTCCAGTAGGCGGCGGCTTCGGAGTCGACAGCGGCCTGGAATGCGTCACCGGCCTGGGCTCGCCCTGCGGCGGCCACCCCGGATGGATCCCGAACCTGGCCAGTCCGCCGTTGCTATCGGTGACCGCGACGACCAGCGCTTGGCTGGTCAGCGGTTCTAGCGCGGCCGTCATGTCGGGAGGTTCGCCGGGCAGGGTGAGCCGTCGCCACAGGTCGGCCCAGTTTCCCTCGATCATTGCCGGGACCCGGTCGATTTCTTCCAGGCAGCACAGCAGGCCGAACATCACCCTCGCGGGCTGTGTTAAACCGTCGGCGACCTGTCGCGTCCAGCCGCCGAGCACCGCTGCGTATGGTCGGCGCTGCCCAGCAGCTCGCCCAGCCGGGCCGGATCGGCGGCCTGCCCATCCGCCAGCTCCAGCAGCTTGGGATGTCCCTGGGCGGCGGCCAGCACCCGTGCGGCCAGTCCCCGGCCTGATCCAGCCACCCCGGTCCGGTGCCGTTGAGCGAGGGTGCGGCGATCAGTGCGCCCAGGTTGGGTAGCTCGCGCGCTAGCAGCACCGCCTCGTCGCGGGACAGGGCGTGCACTGCCTCGGCCGTCACCCGGGATCCAGCTGGGCGGGTCGTCGCCGGGAGGTCAGGACCACCCGGGACAGGCCAGCATGGCCAGTCAGCGCGTCAATCACCAGCCCCCACCTGGCATCCCGCCACTCGCCAGTGTCGGTGAGGAGCGACTCGATGTTGTCGATCACCACGAGCATCCGGCTGCGCTCGTCGAACTCGGTGAGCGTAGGCAGGAACGTACGCAGGGTGCCGGTGTCGTGCAGCAGATGAGCCAGCTTGAGCCCGGGCAGTTTGCTTTCCAGGACCAAGGCCAGGTCGGTCAGCGCGGTGGTGATGTCATGGCCCTCGTCGGGGGCCTTGTACCAGGCCAGGACCCGGAAGTTGTCTTCTTGGGTGTAGGCCAGCTCCAGCGCGCACGCGGTCTTGCCCGCCCCCGCCATACCGTAAAACAGCACTCCGGAGGCACCGCTGCGCTCGGCCAGCGCGGCGTTGGACCGCACCATCACTCCCACCCGGCCCACGAACCGCTCCGGCTGGGCGGGGAAACCCGCCAGCTTGGTTCGCTCCGCGTCAAATACCAGTGGCGTACCCGCGGGCGCCATCAGCGCCAGGTCCACCACCCGCGCCCCGAACAGCGCCGGGGTACCCACTGACAGCGCTGGGCACTCCGGCGTCGCCGGGCCCGCCACCAGATCGGGCAGCGCCATCCCCACCGCGGCGGCCAGCGGCTGCCCCTGTCCGATCAGCAGCCCATACAGCTCCCGGTTCAGCGCGATCGCGAAATCATCGACCACCGGGAATCGCATCCCCAGCACCGCGCAAGCCAGCCGCTCCACCAGCTCAGCCGCCAGCACCGGAACAAACACGCCACCCGATGCGGCCTCCGCATCCTCAGGTGATCCGGCCTGAGCCACAGGCGAAGCCACGCCGCCGCCGACGTTGTCGTCGCGTACCGGCGGGGCCAGCCCCAGCAACTGCAGGTGCTCGCGGGCGGTCAGCGTTAGGACGCACACACCAATGGCTGAGATTACGCTCACTGGCTTACCGGCCGCCGCTAAAAGAAGAACGACGATACTGGGCGGGTGAGCGTTACCGAGGGTGGTACCACCGTACGTTCGGTGCTCGTCTGGGTTTGCGAGGGGACGTGGCGGGCCAGCGTGGACGCGGCCCGCAAGCTTGCACCCAGCGATGCTCGGATCACGCTGCTGCACGTCGCCTCCGCGGCGGCGCCGGACGCGGCGCACGCCGCCTACCTGGGCTTGCTCGGGCGGCGCCAGCCGCGCCACGATCCCGGGCAGAAAGTGGCCGAACTGGCCGATACGGCGGCGGGCGAGTTGCTGAGCGCGGCGGCCGGCCGGCTGGGCCGGCCGTGCGACATGGTGGAGCGCCACGGTCAGGCCGAGCGTGTCGTGGTAACCGCGGCGGCCGACGCCGACCTGCTCATCGTTGCGCGGGACGGCGATCAGTCGCGGCTCGGCCCGAAGAGCCTGGGCAAGGCGACCCGGTTCATCGTCGACCACGCGCCGTGCCCGGTCCTGCTGGTGTGGCCGCGAACCGTGCCGGGCATCGGGACGATACCGCCACCACCGGTTCCGTAGCCGACCAAGCGCTTGCTACACTCCCCGGAGGGGTGGTGATCGGGCTCCGGAGGTGGCGTGGCGGACAAGCGGATGACCGCGGACGAGATGGTGGCGGAGCTACGCTCCGGCATGACGATCGGGATCGGCGGCTGGGGATCGCGCCGCAAGCCGATGTCGCTGGTCCGGGCGATCCTCCGGTCCGGCATCAACGACCTCACGATCGTCTCCTACGGCGGCCCCGACGTCGGCCTGCTGTGCGCGGCCGGCAAGGTGAAACGGCTCGTCTACGGATTCGTCTCGCTGGATTCCATCCCGCTGGAGCCGCACTTCCAGGCGGCCCGCCAGGCCGGCGCCATCGACGCCGCGGAATACGACGAAGGCATGCTGCAATGGGCACTGTACGCCGCATCCCTGCGGCTGCCGTTCCTGCCGACCCGGGCGGGACTGGGGTCGGACGTGCCGCGCCTCAACCCGGAGTTGCGGACCGTGCGCTCGCCCTACGATGACGGCGAGGAACTGCTCGCCGTGCCGGCCCTGCCGCTGGACGCGGCGCTCATCCACTTGAACCGGGCCGATGCGGCGGGGAACGCGCAGTTCCTCGGGCCGGACCTGTACTTCGACGACCTGTTCGCCGCGGCCGCCGCCCGCGCGTACGTATCCTGCGAGCGGATCGTACCGACCGCGGATCTCGCCGACGGCGGTTTCGCGTCGCTGCGCATCCAGCGCTGGATGACGGCTGGCGTTATCGAGGCTACGAACGGCGCTCATTTCACCTCCTGCGATCCTGACTACCCGCGCGATGAGGCGTTCCAGCGGGACTACGTGGCAGCGGCGAAGGACCCAGTGGCCTGGAAGGAATTCGAGGCACGCTACCTGACCGGCAGCGAGACTGATTACCAGGCCGCGGTGAGGGCGCGATGAGCGTCAACGTGGCGGTCAGCCGGGCAGAGATCTGCGCGGTGGCGTGCGCGGAGGCGTGGCGGGAGGAAGGGGAGATCCTGGCCAGCCCGTTCGGGACGATCCCGGCGATCGGGGCGCGGCTGGCGCGGGCCACGTTCTCCCCCGACCTGCTGCTGTCCGACGGCGAGGCGCTGCTGGTGGGGGGCACGTGGGCGGTAGGCGAACCGGCGCCGGGCCCGGTGGAGGGCTGGGCGCCGTTCCGTAACGTGTTCGACCTGGCCTGGGCCGGCTACCGGCACATCATGATGGTGCCCAGCCAGATCGACCGGTACGGGAACGCGAACCTGTCCGCGATCGGGGATTTCGCCCGTCCGTCGCGGGCCCTGCTGGGCATGCGCGGCGCGCCCGGCAACACGGTGTGCCATCCGGTCAGCTACTGGGTCCCGCGGCACCTGCCGCGGGTGTTCGTCCCCGCGGTGGACGTGGTGTGCGGGGTCGGGTATGACCGGGGTGTGGCATCGGTGGACCTGCGGCGGGTGGTGACCAACCTGGCGGTGCTGGACTTCGGCGGGCCCGGGCACGCGATGTGGCTGGTGTCGGCCCATCCCGGGGTGAACGTGGACGAGGTTGTGTCCGCCACGGGATTTGACCTTGTCATCGATGATGTCGGCGAGACGCGGCTGCCGTCTGCCGACGAGCTGCGGCTCATCCGTGATGTCATCGACCCGCACCGGCTGCGGGATCGGGAAGTGCCGGATGGCTGACGTCCTCCACACGGCGATCTGCGACCTGTTCGGAGTGCGGTACCCGATCGTGCAGACCGGCATGGGGTGGGTGTCCACCCCGGAGCTGACCGCGGCGACCTGCGACGCGGGCGGCCTCGGCATCCTGGCCGGCGCCACGCTCGGTCCGGCCGAGCTTGACGTGGCGATCGCGCGGGTCCGGGAGCTGACCGCGATGCCCTTCGGGGTGAACCTGCGCGGAGATGCCGTCGACCTGCCGGAGCGGGCGCGGCTGCTGATCAAGCACGGGGTACGGGTGGCGTCGTTCGGGCTGGCGCCGTCCGCTTCGGTGATCGCGATGCTGAAGGACGCGGGCCTGGTGGTGGTGCCGTCGATCGGCGCCCGGCGGCACGCGGAGAAGGTCGCCGCGCTGGGCGTGGACGCGGTGATCGCCCAGGGCAGCGAGGGCGGCGGCCACACCGGCGGGGTGCCGACCTCCATCCTGCTCCCCCAGGTTTGCGCGGCCGTTCCGGGCCTGCCGGTGATCGGGGCCGGCGGGTTCTTCGACGGACGGGGGCTGGCTGCCGCGCTGGCCTACGGCGCGGCCGGTATCGCGATGGGCACCCGGTTCCTGCTCACGTCGGACAGCCCGGTGCCGGATGGGGTCAAGGCCGAGTACCTGCGGCGCGGGGTGACCGACACGGTGGTGACATCGGCGCTGGACGGGGTGCCGCAGCGGGTGCTGCGTACCCCGTTGGCCGAAGCACTCGACCGTGCGAGCCGCCTTTCTCGCGTTTACCTATCGGTAAAGTCAGCGAGGGCGTTCGGGCGGGTGTCCGGCACGTCGTGGCGGGACATGGTCCGCGAAGGGCTGGCCATGCGGCGCGAGCACAGCCTGTCCTGGTCCCAGGTGCTGATGGCGGCGAACACGCCCATGATGCTGCGCGCGTCCATGGTCGACGGGCGGATTGATCTGGGCACGCTGGCCAGCGGCCAGGTGGCCGGCGTCATCGACGACCTGCCTTCGTGCGCCGAGCTGATCGAGCGCATCGTCTCGGAGGCGCGCGAGGTGCTGGAGCACCTCGCGAACGGAGGTGGCGGGCACGGTGCATGAGTCGCATGGGTTGCTGACCGGGAAGACCGTGCTGGTGACGGCGGCCGCCGGGACGGGGATCGGGTTCGCGACCGCGAAGCGGTGCGTGGAGGAGGGGGCGCGGGTCGCGATCAGCGACAAGCACGAGCGGCGGCTGGGCGAGGCGGCGGCGGCGCTGGCGGAGATCGCCGGACGGGTGGCGGGGAGCCGCGGCGAGAAGCCGCTGGCCGTGCCGTGCGACGTCACCGTCGAGGACGACGTGCGGCGGCTGTTCGAGATGGTGGCCGCCGAATACGGGCACATCGACGTCGCGGTGAACAACGCGGGTCTGGGCGGGGACACACCGCTGGCCGACATGACCGACGAGCAGTGGTTCCGGGTGCTGGACGTGACGCTGAACGGCACGTTCCGCTGCACCCGGGCGGCGCTACGGCACATGCTTCCCCGGCAGGCCGGCGTGATCGTCAACAACTCCTCGGTGATCGGCTGGCGCGCCCAGGCCGGACAGGCCCACTACGCGGCGGCGAAGGCCGGCGTGATGGCGCTGACCCGGTGCGCGGCGATCGAAGCCGCTCCCAGCGGGGTGCGGGTCAACGCGGTGGCGCCGTCCATTGCCATGCACGAGCATCTGGCCAAGGTCTCCTCGGCGGAGAAGCTGGCGTCGCTCGCGGCACAAGAGGCGTTCGGCCGGGCGGCCGAGCCGTGGGAGGTCGCCGACGTCGTCGTGTTCCTGGCCAGCGATTACTCGTCCTACATGACCGGGGAGGTCGTGTCCGTGAGCAGTCAACGCGCATGATCACCCGCAATGTCAGGGATGATGCCGTCGCGGAGGTGGTCATCAACCACCCGCCGGTCAACGCGCTGCCGGTGGCGGGCTGGTTCCGGCTGGCCGAGGCCATCCGCGCCCTCGGAACGAACCCCGACGTGCGCGTCGTGGTCCTGCGCGCCGAAGGACGCGGGTTCAACGCCGGGGTCGACATCAAGGAGATCAAGGCGAAGGGGCACGAGGCGCTGATCGGCGCGAACCGGGGCTGCTTCGCGGCGTTCGCCGCGGTGTACGACTGCCCGGTCCCGGTGATCGCCGCCGTCCACGGGTTCTGCCTGGGCGGCGGGATCGGCCTGGCCGGCAACGCGGACATCATCGTGGCCAGCGAGGACGCGACCTTCGGGCTCCCCGAGGTGGACCGGGGCGCGCTCGGCGCGGCGACCCACCTGTCACGGCTGGTTCCGCAGCACAAGGCCCGGGCGATGATGTACACCTCGGCGACCGCCACCGCCGCCGAACTGCACAGTTTCGGCTCCGTGCTGGCCGTCGTGTCGCGGGACAAGCTACGGGACGCGGCGCTGGAGGTCGCGGGCACGATCGCGGCCAAGGACCCGGCCGTGATCCGGCTGGCCAAGGAGGCGTTCAACGGCATCGACCCGCAGGACGTCAAGCGCGGCTACCGCTACGAGCAGGGGTTCACGTTCGAGCTGAACCTGTCCGGGGTCTCGGACAAGCTGCGTGAGTCGTTCGGCGAGCCGGAGGCCTGAGCAAATGGACCTGAGCTAATGGACCTGAGCTGATGGATCTGCGCTGGTCTGAGCCGGAAGAGCGCTTCCGGGCGCAGGCGCGGGCCTGGCTGTCGGCGAACGTGCCGCGAGGCCTCCCGTCCGGTGACACCCGGGACGGGTTCGCGCGGCACCTGGAGTGGGAGCGGCGCCTGCACGAGGACCGCTGGGCGGTGGTGTCATGGCCGGCCAGATACGGCGGGCGGGACGCGTCGGTGTGGGAATGGCTGATCTTCGAGGAGGAGTATTACCGGGCGGGTGCGCCACAGCGGGTCACGCAGAACGGCATCTTCCTGCTCGCCCCGGCGTTGTTCGAGTTCGGCACGGCCGAGCAGCAGGACCGGCTGCTCCCCCGGATGGCCGCCGCGCAGGACCTGTGGTGCCAGGGCTGGTCCGAGCCCGGCGCGGGCAGTGACCTCGCGGCGGTGCGCAGCGCCGCCGTCCGCGACGAGGCGGGCGGCGGCTGGCGGCTGTCCGGGCAGAAGACCTGGACGACCCGTGGCGCGTTCTGCACCCACCTGTTCGGCCTGTTCCGCAGCGATCCGGAGGCCGAACGCCACCGCGGCCTGACGTACTTCCTGGTCCCGCTGGACGCGCCGGGGGTCACGGTCCGCGGGTTCGAGCGACTGGACGGCGACGAGGGGTTCGCGGAGGTGTTCTTTGACGACGTGTTCGTCCCGGATCGCGACGTGCTCGGCGAGGTGAACCAGGGCTGGCGGGTGGCGATGGCCACCACCGGGTCCGAGCGCGGCCTGACGCTGCGCTCCCCCGGCCGGTTCATGGCCGCCGCCGACCGGCTGATCGCGCTGTACCGGGAGCGCCCGGAGCCGTCGCTGAAAGACCGCGTGGTGGACTCGTGGATCGACGCGCAGGCATACCGGATGTTCACGTTGCGGCAGGTCACCGACATCGCGGACGGGAAGCAGCCGGGGCCGGAGGCCAGCTTGAACAAGCTGTTCTGGTCCGAGATGGACGTCCGGCTGCACGAGACCGCCATGGACCTGCTCGGCCCGGACGCCGAACCCGACGGGCCGTGGCCGCGCGGCTTCATGTTCTCGCTGGCCGGGCCGATCTACGCGGGCACCAACGAGGTGCAGCGCAACGTGGTCGCCGAGCGCCTCCTTGGCCTGCCGAGGAGATAGGCCGATGCGGTTCGCGGTGAGTGAGGAAGCAGCGGCGCTGCGGGTCGCCGCCCGCGGCGTGCTGGGAACAGAGGGCGCATGGCGCAAGCTCGGCGCGGTCGGCGTGATCGGGACGCTGGTCTGTGACGAACGTGGCGGTCTCGGGCTGGATGAGAATGCCCTGGTCCCGGTACTGGACGAGATCGGCTACAGCGGCCTGGCCGCGCCCGCCGTGGAGACCATCGCGGTCGCGGCGCCCATGCTAGACGGTCCGCTGGTGGCGGACGTCCTGGCCGGTGAGGTCGTGATGACAGTGCAGCCACGGGCGGGTGATCCGGTGCCGTTCGGCCAGACCGCGCACCTCATCGTGCTGCGAGACGGGGACCTGTGGCGGCTGTACCGGCGCGACGAACTGGCGCTGGAGGCGTGTGCGTCGGTGGACGGATCGCGCGCGCTGGCCCGGCTGATCCGGGCGCCGGAAGATGGCGGCCTGCTGCTCCCAGAGGCGGAACGGGCCTGGCAGCGAGGGGTGCTGGGCACGGCGGCATCCCTGACCGGACTGGCCCGGCGGATGCTCGACATGACCGTGGACCATGTGAAACGGCGCGAGCAGTTCGGTGTGCCGATCGGCAGCTTCCAGGCCATCAAACACGCGCTGGCCGATGCGCTCCTAGCCATCGAATTCGCGCGGCCGATGGTCCTGGCCGCCGCGTGGGCCCAGGCCAGCAAGGCACCGGACGCCGCGGTGCTGACCTCGGCGGCGAAGGTACGCGCAAGCGACGCCGCCCGCCTGACAGCGCGGACCGCGATCCAGTGTCACGGGGCTATGGGTTACACGACCGAATACGACCTGCACCTGTTCGCGAAGCGAGCGTGGGCGCTGGCGCCGAGTTTCGGCGGGGCGCAGTGGCACCGGGCGCGGATCGCAGAAACGATTGGAGTTGCCGATGGGTGACGTCGTCCTGTACGCGCAGGAAGGCCCGGTAGCGTTCGTCACGATGAACCGGCCGGAGTACCGCAACGCGCAGAATTCGGCGATGACATACGGCCTCGACGACAGTTTCTACCGCGCGGCGGCCGACGATTCGGTGAAGGTGATCGTGCTGGCCGGCGCCGGAGCTCATTTCTCCGCCGGGCACGACATCGGGACGCCGGAACGGGACGTGGACACCTCGTTCGACCGGCGGGCCGGGCTGTGGTGGGATCACGTCGGCAAGGCCGGCGGGGAAAGCCGGTATGCCCGGGAGCAGGAGGTTTACCTGGGCATGTGCCGACGCTGGCGGGAACTGCCCAAACCGACGATCGCGCAGGTGCAGGGGGCGTGCATCGCGGGCGGGCTGATGCTGGCCTGGATCTGCGACCTTATCGTCGCCTCCGATGACGCGTTCTTCGCCGATCCGGTGGTGCGAATGGGCATTCCCGGCGTGGAGTATTTCGCGCACCCCTGGGTGATGGGCCCGCGCGCGGCGAAGGAATTCCTGTTCCTCGGCGAGCGAGTTCCCGCGGCACGGGCACTGGAACTCGGCATGATAAACCGCGTCGTGCCGCGGGAGAGGCTGGCCGGCGAGGTATCCGAAATGGCGGAAAAAATCGCGGCTATGCCCCGGCTCGGGCTGGCACTGACCAAAAAGGCGATCAACCAGGCCGAGGATCTCATGGGGCTGCAGACCGGCCTGGACTCGGTGTTCGGGCTGCATCATTTCGCGCACGCGCACAACGCCGAGGCCGGGGCCGACTCGCTGGCCGGGCACGACGCGCGGTCCATGCGGGACGCGCGGCGTTCCGCCGAAGGGTGACGTTTCGCCGTGGACGACGAGGAGTTCCGCGCGTCGGTGCGGGAATGGCTGACGACGGAGCTGTCGGGCGAGTTCGCCGGGCTGGCCGGTAAGGGCGGCCCCGGACGTGAGCACGAGCTGGTCGCCGAGCGGCTGGCCTGGGAGCGGCGGCTCGGGGAAGGCGGCTGGATCGGTCTGGGCTGGCCGGTCGCGGACGGCGGCCGCGGGCTGTCGTGGCGACAGCAGGTGATCTTCCACGAGGAGTACGCGCGGGCCGGCGCGCCCGGACGGGCCGGGCACATCGGCGAGCAGCTGCTGGGGCCGGCCCTGCTGATGTTCGGCACCGCCGAGCAGAAGGCGCGGTTCCTGCCGGGCATCCTGGCCGGGACCTCGACCTGGTGCCAGGGGTACTCCGAGCCCGAGGCCGGATCGGACCTGGCCGGGCTGCGAACCCGCGCGGGTCTCGGGCCGGACGGGAAGTGGCGTGTCGACGGGCAGAAGGTGTGGACGTCGCTGGCCCAGTTCGCGGACTGGTGCTTCGTGCTGGCTCGTACAGATTCTGACCGGGGGGAGCCGTCCCCCCGGACCCCCGCGGTCTCCGGCGAACGACATCGGGGCTTGTCCTGTCTTCTGGTTTCGATGCATCAGGCTGGCGTTACGGTGCGGCCGATCGTCCAGCTCACCGGGACTTCGGAATTCAACGAGGTGTTCTTCTCCGGCGCGGTGGCGGACGATCTGATCGGCGCGCCCGGGGACGGGTGGCGGGTGGCCATGGGCACGCTCGGCGTGGAGCGCGGGGTGTCCACGTTCGGGCAGCAGCTGGGGTTTGCCCGCGAGTTCGAGGCCGTGCTCGGTCTGGCGCGCGCTCGTGGTGTGGCCGGTGACCCGGACATCGCGGCGCGGATCGCCGACGCCTGGATCGAACTCCAGGTGCTGCGGTTCACCGCCGAGGCGTCTTTTGGTTCTGGAAGTGAACCTGGCGTCGAAGCGAACATCGTCAAGCTGCTGTGGGCGCCGTGGCATCAGCGGCTCGGCGAGCTGGCCGCCGATGTGGCCGGCCCTGACGCAACCGTGACCGGGGCGTCGTATGAGCTGTCCGATGAGCAGCGGCTGTTCCTGTTCACCCGCGCGGACACCATCTATGGCGGGTCGAGCGAGATCCAGCGCAACGTGATCGCCGAGCGCGGACTGGGGCTGCCGCGTGGATTACGCCGACACGCCGGAGCAGGCCGCGCTGCGGGAGGCGGTGCGGGCTTTCCTTACCCGTGCGGGCGGCGAGGAGTCCTGGAAGCGGCTCACGGCTGAGCTGGGCCTGACCGGGCTGGCGGTGCCGGAGCGGTACGGCGGAGCGTCCGCCGGTCTCGCGGAGGTCGCGGTCGCGGTCGAGGAAGCCGGACGGGTGCTGCTGCCTGCGCCGTTGCTGTCCACCGCGCTGGCCGGGGCCGTGCTTGGCGAAGCCCCGGATCCGCCGGCCGAGCTGCTGAGCGGCATCGCGGACGGGTCGCTACGAGCGTCGTTCGTGGTAAATGGTGAGATTGAAATGGCGGACGGGTGCCTTTCCGGGAGCGCGCACCATGTGCTCGACGGCGGCGTGGCCGACTTGTTCGTGGTGCGGGCCGGCCGGGGCCTGTTCGCGGTGCGGTCCTCGGATGCGGCGGTGTCGCCGGTGGAGACCCTCGACCAGACCCGGACGCAGGCTTCCGTCGTGTTCGATCGCGCCGCGGCGGTCCCGGCCGGGGTCTCCGCGTCGCGCGCGGAGGAACTGCTGCGGGTGATGCTGGCCGTCGAGTCGGTGGGCGCCGCGTCACACTGCCTGGAGACCACCGTCTCGTATCTGAAGACACGGGTGCAGTTCGGGCGGCCCATCGGGACGTTCCAGGCGCTCAAGCACCGGTGCGCGGACCTGGCGGCCGGGGTGGCCTCGGCCCGGGCCACAGCCTGGGCCGCTGTCGCTGCTGCGGCTGGAGGCGATCCGGATCGGCTCGCGGTCCTCGCGCCGCTGGCCAAGAAGCACTGCGTGGACGTGTTCTGGCAGGCCGCCGCCGAAATGATCCAGCTGCACGGCGGGATCGGCTTCACCTGGGAACACGAAGCACACCGGTACCTCAAGCGCGCCAAGACCACGCAGCTGCTGCACGGCTCGCCGGGCGAGCTCCGCCGTCTGGTGGCCGAGCGCGCCGGCCTGACGGGGTGAATTCTGACGGCACCGATGGTGCCATCGGCACGCTCGAATCGGACAAACTGCCTTGGAGGGCGGCACCGATGGCCCCATCGGTGTGCTCGCGGCGGCTCAGAGGTGGAAGGCCGCGGTCATGGTGGGGGCTGAGGCTGCCTGGCCGAGGCGGCGGAGGCCTAGGAGCTGTTCGGTCGTGGCCAGCAGCGAGTAGTGGTTGAACAACGCCGCTGACCTGGCACCGGCCGGAGTGCTCGGGCTGATGACAAGCGTGGCTACGTGGCAGCTCGCGTCGGTCGTGTTGGTGGCGCAGTTTTCGATGGGGATGCCGCCGGCGCCTTCGTCCCAGGTGATGAACACGACCGTGGACCCGGACCGGTACCCGGAGCTGTTCAGGATCGCCGGCAGGTTCCGGGACAGCCACTTGTCGCCCTGGGCGATGGTGCCGTTGTGCATGTCATCGTTCAGGTTGGGCGTGATGAACGAGAACGCCGGCAAGGTGTTGTGAGCCAGGTCGGCGGCGAGCTGGCCGTACGAGACGTCGCGGCTCCCGCAGCCCGACAGGCTCGAGTAGTACGGCGGCGGGTTGTGGCGCACGGCGTACTGGCCGGCATTCGACTTGGCGCAGCTCGAAGGCATCGATTCCTGATATGCCTTCCATGTCTCGCCCTGCCCGAAGATGCTGCTGGCCGAGGTGTGGCAGACCGCCGAGACACCGCAGTCGAGGAAGGACAGTTTCGGGAGCTGGCCGCGGGTGAGTCCGGAGGTGGCACTGAGGTAGTTGGGCAGGCTGGGGTGAGAGATGTTGTGGTAGTTGGTGGCCACGCCGCAGCTCGACGCGAGCGAGTTGAGGTACGGCGCCTGGGACTTGTTGCCGATGATCTGGCCGTAGCTGTGGTTCTCCATCCAGATCCAGACGACATGCCGGTAGCTGTGGGACGATCTTGTGCCGCAGGGCCGTGATGTGGTGGCTGTGGTGTTTGTCGTCCTTGCTGTCTTTGTGGCGGCTGTTGCCGTTGCGGCCGCCACTCCGGTCGCAACCCCGGTTGTCGCGAGCATGATGGCCGCGGTCCAGAACAGTGTCTTGCGCACTGCACCCCTCCCAGGCTGATGGTCTGATCGGCGCACAGGCGCGCCGCTCCCCGGGTAAAGCTTGCCGTGGGCGGACCTCATCAGCCACCAACTTGCGATAAACACCGGAAATGTCCTGGCGCCTGCTCACAGTCCCCGGGATATCAAGGGGTACGTTGCGCCAACCATCCCCTCGGGTGGGGTACGTTGCGCCAACCATCCCCTTCCGCATCCACCCAGGCCCGCTTTCTAAACACGCCCCGCTAGCGGTGGGCGACACGTGCGCGGGCGGGGTAGCGGTCGCGGGCGCGGGCGGGGCGTAGGCGCGAGCGGAGCGCAGGCGCGGGCGCATGCGCCGCCACTCAGCGACATGATGGCGCCATCCATGTCGTTGTGGCGGGACATTCGGACACCCAGCGCCATGAATGGCACCATCGACAGTGTCGGCGGCCAGGGGCCGTGTGGGTCGGGGGGCGCGACGGGCCGGGCGGGCGGAGGCGCGGGACCGGGCGGGGCGAGGTGGGGGGTGGGGGGCTGGTGTTGCGTTGTGGGGCGGACGGCACGCGATTTGTGCTGGTATTTGTGGGAAAGTACCGACCAAGGCGGGTTGGTTGTTGCAATGTAGATGCTGAAGCGCCCTGCGTGCGAGAGTGCCGCCGCTGTGCGGCCCTGGTGCCCTGACCCGCCCCAGATCCCACGCCACTGCCGACGCCGCCACCGGCGGCCCGGCAGGTAAGGCGGGCGGAGGCCGAGCGCGCCGCGCGCGCCCGACAAAGGGTTCAATGTGTCCTGTACCAGGACCAATCTCTATCGCAAGCCCCATCCCTTCAAGCCCGGTTTCCGGGGCCGGATCCTCACCCGGACGACTCTGGCGGCCGCCGCGGCCGCGGTCATCGTGACCGCCGCACCTGGCCCGCTATCTGTCACCTCAGCCTTCGCCGCCACTGCGACGTCGACGACGCACGCCCGGCTTACCGCGGCTCAGCGCAACGCAGTGCGGAACAACGCCCTGGGCTGGGCATACCGTCAGGCCGGCAAGTGGTACTGCTACGGCGGCACCGGCCCGTCGTGCTACGACTGCTCAGGCCTGGTGGTGGAGGCCTACCAGCACGCCGGAATCTCGCTGCCGCGCACCACCTACGGCATGTTGTCCAGCCCGCGGCTGCACTGGATTCCCGCACGCGACCGGCGGCCCGGTGACCTGGCGTTCTATGGTCCCGGCCATGTGGAGCTGGTCACGCCGAGATACACGTTCGGCGCACAGAACGCCGGCACGCGTGTCTGGTGGCATTCACCGTCACAGTGGTGGTACCCCACCATGTACTTCGAAGTCTGGTGACGACCGCCCCGCATACCCGACATATCGGATATGTCGGGTATGCGGGGAAGCGGGGAAGCGGGTAGTCCGGGATTACCGGTAGTGTGGAAACTTTTCCGCACTATGGCAACACTTCAAAATAACGTGCGATTGCGGCATGTCGGGCATGTCGTCTTTGCTAGAGTGCGCTAGCCAGCCTGCCGAACTGCGCGTATTGGCACATAGCGGGCACATGGACCGGCTATTATGCGGAAGGAAAGGGTCCTCTGGAAGAAAAGGTACCGGAAACCGGCGCCCAATCTTCCACGAAACCCCTTTCTTTCCGCGTTGCGCACCGCAGCCACCGCCACATAACGGTCATATCCCGGCAAAACCGGTGCCCGCCCATGAGACGCCGCAAACTCGATTTGTTTGAAGTGTTGCCTATGATACGGAAAAGTTTCCACGAGCCGGAAAACTACCGCACAAATCTGGGAATCCATGCACGGCAAATCCGCAAATTACCGGAAAGCCAGGGCAGTCGGTGGCGGGCGGGCGTCCCGAAGCGGGGTGTGCGAGGGCTGCGGCCGGCAGGCGGAGGATATGCGGGGGCGTGAGGGCAGAGGTCATGCGGGCAGGCGGAGCACACGGGCAGGCGGAGCACACGGGCAGGCGGAGCACGGGCGAGGTTAGCGGTCGCGGGACTGCCAGTCGGAGCGGGTGATCTGGTACATCAGCCATTCGCGGCCGATTTCGGTCAGCTGGCCGGCTTGCGTCCAGCCGGATCGCTGGAACACCGCGCGCATCGGGGCGTTCGCGGGATCCGTCCCGGCTTCGACGACTTCGGCCGCCGCGTGCTCGAACAGCCATCCGGTCAGCAACGCCAGCGCCTCGGTGCCGTAACCCCGCCCGCGGGCCTCGGGAACCAGGCCGATCCCGATGTCAAAGGTGCCGGGCGGCAGCTCACGGCCGGGCGGGACGAATGTCTGGATGCGCCCGATGTGCCTTCCGTCTACGTCGATAGCCAGATCGAGCCAGCCATCCCGCATGTGCCCGGACCGGGCCAGCCGGGCGCGGAAGGCCGCCTCGTCGGCAGGCGGGCCGCCGACCGTCATCGGGTCGGCGGTCAGCATGGCGTGCCACTCCGCATCGATCTCCGCCGGCCGCAGCGGCCGCAACAGCAGCCGCGGCCCGCGGATCCGCACCGGATCCGCGGCCGTCTCCGCCTTGTGCGCGGCCAGGTAGCGGGCGGGGATCTCGCCGCCGCCGTGGACCGGCAGGTCGACGCCGGTCAGGTAGGCGGCCAGCGGCGACGCGAGATACAGGCAGGCACCGGCGACATCGGACGGCAGCGCCATCCGGCCCATCGGGATGACCTGGGCGACCGAGGCGCCACCGTCCGGACCGTAGAACCCGGCCGACCGCTCGGTCATGATCAACCCGGCCGTGATGTGGTTGACCCGGACCTTGGGGGCCCACTCCAGGGCCAGCGCGCGGGTCAGCTGCAGCAGTCCCGCCTTGGCCGCCGCGTAAGGCGCGGACTGCGGCTCGGCCTGGTGCGCCGCCACGCTGCCGATGTTGACGATCACGCCGCCCGAGCCCTGGCCCTGCATGACGGCGTTCGCCGGCTGCGCCACGTAGAAGGGGGCCAGCAGGTTCAGCGCCACGATCTTCTCGACGAAACGCGGCGAGACAGTGGCCGCGTCGGCGGCCGGCGACCCTCCGGCGTTGTTGACCAGCACATCCAGCCGGCCGTACGACTCGACCGCGCGAGCGACCACCCCGGCCGCCTGGTCCGGGTCACGCAGGTCCGCGGCGACGAACAGCATCCCCGACGGCAACGACTCCGGCTCCCCCCGCGCGCAGACCACCACGCGAGCGCCGGCGGACAGGAACGATTCCGCGATGACCCGGCCGATGCCGCGCGTGCCACCGGTAACCAGGACGACGCGGTGGCTGAAGTCGAAAGGCGGCAAGTCCGGGAGCCTTCCCAAGGGGGGCGCGGGGGGAGGGTCCCCCCGCATGGAGGGAATCGGAAAGTGTGGGGAAGCCAGTCAGTACGTTCGTTCTAAAAGTCTTTCGATGATTGTGACATTAGCCTGGCCGCCGCCCTCGCACATTGTCTGCAAGCCGTACCGGCCGCGGGTGCGTTCGAGTTCGTGCAGCAGCGTGGTCATCAGGCGCGCGCCGGTGGCGCCGAGCGGGTGGCCGAGGGCGATCGCGCCGCCGTTCACGTTGACCCGGGCGGGGTCGGCGCCGGTCTCGGCGAGCCAGGCCAGCACGACCGGCGCGAACGCCTCGTTGATCTCGATCAGATCGATGTCGTCCAGCCCCAGACCCGCCCGGGCCAGGCCGAACGAGGTCGCCGGGATCGGCGCGGTCAGCATGAGCAGCGGGTCCGCGCCCCACGCGGACACATGATGAATGCGGGCCCGCGGGGTCAGGCCGTGCGCGCGCAGACCGGTCTCGCTGACGATCAGCAGTGCGGCGGCGGCGTCGGAAAGCTGGCTGGAGGTGGCGGCGGTGACACGACCCTCGGGGAGAAGGGCCGGCAGCGAGCGGATCTTGTCCCAGTCGGGGTGGCGCGGGCCTTCGTCGTTCGTGACGCCCTCGACCGGCTCGATCTCGCGGATGAACCGGCCCTCGGCCTGCGCTCGCAGGGCCTTGTCATGCGAGCCGACCGCGAACTCCTCCATGACCTCGCGTGTAATCGACCATTTCTCCGCGATCGTCTCGGCCGCGTGGAACTGGGACACCGGCGCGTCGCCGTAGCGGGCCCGCCAGCCCTTCGAGCCGCTGAACGGGTCCGCGTGGCCCAGCGGTCCGGCGGCGGTCATCGCGTAGGCGATCGGGATCATGCTCATGCTCTGCACGCCGCCGGCGACCACCACGTCGGCGGTCCCGCTGAGCACGGCCTGGGCGGCGAAATGCACGGCCTGCTGCGACGAGCCGCACTGACGGTCCACGGTGGTGCCAGGAACGTGTTCGGGCAGGCCGGCCGCGAGCCAGGCGGTGCGGGCGATGTCACCGGCCTGCGGGCCGACGGTGTCGACACAGCCGAAGATCACGTCCTCGACCGCGGCCGGGTCCAGGCCGGTGCGGTTCATCAGCGCGGTCAGCGCCGCGGCGCCGAGGTCGGCGGGATGCACCTCGGCCAGGCCGCCGCCACGCTTGCCCACGGGAGTGCGGACCGCGCCCACGATGTACGCTTCGGGCACGACAGAGCTTGCCACAGTCGGTTAGCCTACCAAGCGCTTGCTTCTTAGCGCTAGAGTGGGCTCCATGCGTGATCCGCGAAGCTCGCTCCGCTCGCCGCGGACGATCCCGGCGCTGGTGGAGCGGGCGGCCGCCGAGTTCGGCGACCGGGAGGCGCTGGTCGACGGTGATCTGCGGTGGACGTTCAGCGAGCTGGGCGCGCAGGTATACCGGTGCGCCGGCGCGATGCTGGCTGCCGGTATCGAACCTGGCGACCGGGTGGCGGTGTGGGCGCCGAACGGCCACCGGTTCGTGGTCGCGGCGCTGGGCGCGGTCACGGCGGGCGCGATCCTGGTGCCGGTCAACACCCGGTTCAAGGGAGACGAGGCCGCCTGGATCCTGGGCAAGAGCCGGGCCCGGCTGCTGCTGGTGGAGAACGGCTTCCTCGGCAACGACTACGTGGCGATGCTGCGCCAAGCGGGATGGGGCCAGGCGGCACCGGAGCCGCCGGCGACAGTCATCATGCCGGGCGAGGACTGGGAGGGATTCCTCGCGACCGGGGTCGGCGCGGATGCGCGGGCGCGGGCCGGACGGGTATCCGAAGACGACATCGCGGACATGTTCTTCACCTCCGGGACGACGGGGCGGCCGAAAGGGGTGCTGGCCGCGCACGGGCAGAACATCCGCGTCTTCGAGGCGTGGGCGGACGGGGTCGGCCTGCAAAGCGGGGACCGGTACCTGATCGTGAACCCCATGTTCCACACGTTCGGCTACAAGGCAGGCGTGCTGGCCTGCCTGCTGCGCGGCGCCACGATGGTGTCGCAGCCGGTGTTCGACGTGACGCGGACGCTGGAGCTGATCGAGGCGGAGAAGATATCGGTGCTGCCCGGCCCGCCGACGCTGTACGCGTCGATCCTCGACCACCCGGCGGCCCGGGACGCCAACCTGGAAAGCCTGCGGCTGGCCGTCACCGGCGCGGCGGTCGTCCCGGTACGGCTCATCGAGCGGATGCAGACCGAGCTGTTCAAGCAGGTGGTCATCGCCTACGGGCTGACCGAAAGCTGCGGCACCGTCACGGTCGGAGACCCGCGCACCAACCCCGAGCTGATGTCGCGCACCGTCGGGGTGGCCATCGAAGGCACCGAGGTGCGGACCGCCGGAACCGGCGAGGTCCTGGTGCGCGGCTACAACGTGATGCGCGGCTACTTCGAGGACCCGGAGGCCACCGCAGCGGCGATCGACGAAGACGGCTGGCTGCACACCGGGGACGTCGGGAGCCTGGACGCGGACGGGAACCTGCGGATCACCGACCGCCTCAAGGACATGTACATAACCGGCGGATTCAACGTCTACCCCGCCGAAGTGGAACAGACCATCGCCCGGCATCCGGCGGTGTCCGAGGCGGCGGTCGTCGGCGTTCCGGATCCGGACGAGCGGCTGGGCGAGGTGGGCCTCGCCTACGTCATCCTCCGGCCGGGGCAGACCGCGACCGAAACCGAGATCATCGGGTTCTGCCGGGAGCGGATGGCCAACTTCAAGGTGCCGCGGGCGGTACGCGTGGTGCGGGAGCTGCCGAGGAACGCGTCCGGCAAAGTGCTCAAGTACCAGCTGCGAAGCCGTCCAGGAAGACCGACGTGATCTCGCCGGCGAGCTTCGCGGGCGGGTCCGGGTGGTGCCAGCGCACCGACAGCCACACCGCGTCGCGGATCAGCCGGTAGAACACGCGCGGGTCGATGTCGTCGCGGAACGCACCGTCGGCGACCCCGCGCTCGATGACCTTCAGCCAGGTTTGCTGGACGTTGGCCGCGGCGGCCAGCACGTCGCCGAACCGCGGCTGCTCGCGCAGGTACTGGAGCTCGTTCTGGTAGATCGCGGTCGCGTTCGGCTGCTCGTTCGCGACGCGCAGCGAGGCCAGCACCAGGTCGTGCAGGGTCTGCGCGGGGGTGGTGCCGTGGTCGAGGACCTCGGCGTACTGGGCCTGGATCGCGTCCAGATAACCGGTGAGGATCTCCTCGACGATGGCATCCTTGGACTCAAAATGGTGGTACAGGCTGCCGGACAGCACGCCGACCGCGTCGGCGATCTCGCGCACGGTGGTGGCGCCGAAGCCCTTGCGGGCGAACATCTCGGCGGCGCTGGCCAGGATCAGACCGCGGCGATCCGGCTGTTCACTCATGGGCCCAGGTTAGCGTATCAAGCGCTTGATAGGTCTTATTGGCAGAACGGCGGTGGTTCAGCGAACTGAGATACGGTGTTGCCACGGTGGCCTATTGTGGGTCGTGGACTGGAGTCTGTTCGGGTGTGCCCGGAAGGGGCACGTCACCTATGAGCCGACCGAACGCGAGCTGCGCGAGCGGCTGACGGCGCAGACGGCGGGCGGTCCGGCCTGGCGGTGCCTGCGTTGCGCGACGTTCGTGGCCGGCCCGCCGCACGGCCGCGGACCCGCCGCCGAGGCGCCGCTGGTCAAGCGGGGCAAGGAACTGCGCAGCGCGCTGATCCTGCGGGTGTTCGCGGTAGAGCGGTTCCTGCGTTTCCTGGTGTTCGGCGCGGCGGCGTACGGGGTCTGGCGGTTCAAATACGACAAGGCCGGCATCCAGCGCGCGTTCAACAACGACCTGCCGGCCATCCGCGCGCTGTACCGGGACTTCGGCTTCAACGTGAACCACTCCAAACTGCTCGGGCTGATCCAGCACTCGTTCACGCTCAACTCGCGGACGATCACCTGGCTGGCCCTCGCGCTGGCCGGGTACGCCCTGATCGAACTGGTCGAAGGCATCGGGCTATGGCTGGAGAAGCGCTGGGGCGAGTACTTCGCGGTCGTGGCCACCTCGGTGTTCCTGCCGTATGAGATCTACGACCTGACGGTGAAGGTCACCTGGCTGCGGGTCGGCGCGCTGGTGGTGAACCTGCTGCTGGTCGTGTACCTGGTGTGGAGCCGCCGGCTGTTCGGCGCGCGCGGGGGCGGCAAGGCCTACGAGGCGCAGCTGCGCGGCGAGTCGGTGATCGAGGTGGAGCAGGCCGCGGCGGCAGCGGCCGCCACCGCTACGCGTCCCGGCGCTTGATCAGCAGCCCGGCGACGATCAGCGCCACGGCCGGCCACGCGATCAGGACCACGAAGGACAGAGCCGGGGAGAAGAAGTTGACGGACGGGTGCGGGTTCACCAGCTGGCTGGCGGCGAGCACCGGGGTGAACCGGCCGATCCGGTGGTTCCACGGCGAGGGCAGGGTGGCGAACAGCAGCGGGAGATAGATCACCGCCGGCAACGCCGCCACCGAGCCCGCCGTGTGCCTGATGATCGCGCCCAGCCCGAGGCCCAGCAGGGTGACGGCACTCAGGCAGAAGCCGCCCGCCAGCACCGCCCTCAGCACCCCAGGCTGCGACAGGGATATGGCGTTGGTACCGCCGGACAGGATCGTCTGGGTCATGAAGAACGCGACGAAAGCCAGCAGCTCACCGACGATGAGCGTGACCGCGCCCGCGACGCCGGCCTTGGCGGCGAGCACCGCCAGCCGCTGCGGCACCGCGGTGAACGTGGTGCGGATCTGGCCGCTGCCGCACTCGGCGGTGAAGGTGAGCAGCCCCAGGATGCCGAGCGCCAGCACCGGGTATTCCAGCCAGGCGAGGAATATCGACGCGACCGGATCGAGCGACAATCCGCCGCCGCCGACATTCGAGTTGGCGATGGCGGTGATGACGCTACCGCCGAGCGCCGTGACGGCCGCGATCAGCAGCGTCCAGTAGGTCGAACGGACCGAGCGGAACTTGGTCCACTCGAACAGGAGCACATCCCGGGTGCGGACCGCGATCGACGGCGCGGTCACGGTCCTGGCTCCAGGCCGGCCCGGTACTCCACGCTGTCCCGGGTGATGTCCATGTAGGCCTCCTCCAGCGAGGCGCGGCGCGGCGTCAGCTCGTGCACGGCGATGCGATGTTCCAGTGCGAGATCCCCGATGGCGGGGGCGTCCATGCCGGTCACCGCGAGACCGCCATCATTGTCGCGGGCCACACCGGCGCCTCGGGCGATGAGCAGTCCGGCGAGCTCATCGGCGCGGGGCGACCTGACCAGGACGTCCTTGCGAGTACTGGACTCCGTCAGCTCGGTCAGGGTGGTGTCGGCGAGCAGCTTGCCGCGCCCGATGATGATCAGCCGGTCGGCGGTCAGCGCCATCTCGCTCATCAGGTGGCTGGAGACGAACACCGTGCGGCCCTCACGGGCCAGCGCCTTGAACAGCTCGCGGAGCCAGTGCACGCCCTCGGGATCCAGTCCGTTGACCGGCTCGTCGAAGATGAGCACGGGCGGATCACCGAGCAGCGCGCCGGCGATACCGAGCCGCTGCTTCATGCCGAGCGAATACCCTTTGACCCGCTTGCGGGCCACGGTCTCAAGGCCGGTGAGCCGCAGTACTTCGGCGACGCGCTGCTTGGCGATCCCGTTGCTGTGCGCGATCGACAGCAGGTGGAACCAGCCGGTCCGCCCGGGATGCATGGCGTTCGCGTCCAGCAGCGACCCGACCTCGCGCAGCGGGCGGACTATCCCCTGATATCGCCGCCCGCCGACGAGCGCCGAGCCGGAGCTGGGCGCGTCGAGCCCGAGAATGACCCGCATGGTGGTGGTCTTGCCCGCGCCGTTAGGCCCCAGGAAACCCGTCACGTGTCCTGGACGGACCATGAAGCTCAGGTCGTCCACCGCGGTGAGGCGGCCGAAGCGCTTGACGAGCCGCTCCACCGCAATCATCCGGCCAGACTAGCGGCTATGCGCTAGATCATGAGGGTTTAGAGCTTTATAACGTGCCACACTCCGCCTTCGTCGTTGCCCTTCGCCTGGCCGGGCATCTTGTCATCGGCGTAGCGGTAGAGCGGATAGCCGTTGAGAGTGACCTGCCGGACCCCACCGGGCCTGATGATGGTCCCGATCTTGCCGGGCAGCATCATCATCATCGCGTCCGGAATCCGGACCGGCGCGACCACCGGCGGCCACTGTGCGGCGCAGCTTCCCGTACACGCCGAAGCTCCGCTGCCCGGCTTGTCCACGGAGTAGTAGTACACGGTCATCCCGTGCGGGTTGGCCAGCACCTTTCCGGCCGTGGTGGTCTCGGACTTCATCAGCCCGCCGGCGGCCGTGGCGGCCGCCATCTTGATGACATGCCACTCGCCGGCCATACCGTTGCCGGTCACCTGGCCGGGCCGCTTGTCGCCGACGTATGTGTACATCGGGTACCCGTTGATGGTGACCTGATGCACGCCGCCCTGCCGGGTGATGGCCCCTATGTTGCCGGGCAGCGTGACTCCGCTGGGCGCCTGGACCGTGCCGGTGAGCGGAGGCCAGGTGGACGCGCAACTGCCGTTGCATGAGGACATGCCGCTGTGCGGCTTGTCTCCGGTGTAGTAGTACAGCGTCATCCCCTGACTGCTGGCCAGGATCGTGCCCGCGCTGGTGGTCTCGGTCTTCAGCGCCCCGCCTTGTGCGGTGGCGCCGGATCCGCTGTTGCCGTAGCCGCCATTGCCATCGCCGCTGCTGCCATAACCATCACCGCCCGACGCGCTGGCGGACGTGCTGCCGCCGGTACCGTAGGCGCCGCCCGCCCCGTTCGAGCCGCCGCCGCACGCCGAGACGGCCAGGACCGCGGCGATCATCGGTACTGCGACCGCGCCGGCCGCACTCCATCGCGGGCTTCGCATCGTGGTTCTCCCTTCGCCGGGTCAAGCCGTAATCAACGTCCTGCTCACTACTACGCATGTTTGCCGCTTTCAGACTGGTCGTGAGGGGTATGTAATGAGGCGGTAACCTCTGCAACCATGAAGGTGAGCCTCCCCGGCGCCGCGGTATTGGTCTGCGGGTGCCTGGCCGCTGGTCTGGTGCTGGCGGCATGCACGTCGCCGTCACCGGCGGCGCGACGGGCGGCGGACGTGGTGACCGATCGGGCCCAGGCATCGGCCGCGGCGAAGGCGGCCGCCAGCCAGGCCGCGGCTCACAAGCTGGCCGTGGCCCGGGAAGCCGCGGCTCGTGCCGCCGCCGCGGCCGCGGCCAGGCCACGGGTCGACCTGACGCAGGTGCGGGCATCGGATGGATCGCTGGTGACCGTCGCTGTTTTCCGTGGGACGGTGCGATACGTCTTGCACGACGGCAGCGGGGACCCGTATGTGCCCCCGGGAATGGTGCGGGCCAGATCCGCCGTCGTGGGAGCGGAACGGCAGCGCCTGGTGGCCGCGTTCAACGGCGGGTTCAAGATGAGCGCCGGCGCGGGCGGGTACGAGCAGGAGGGCCACGTCTTCTACTCGCTGCACGCCGGTCTGGCCAGCCTGGTCATCGACCGGTCGGGTCAGGCCAGGATCGGCGTGTGGGGGCACGGCCTGCCGGTGCCCGGCGAGGACGTCTACAGCGTCCGGCAGAACCTCCAGCCGCTGGTCCTGAACGGCAAGCCCACCGGGGCGGCCTACGACTGGGGGCTGTGGGGCGCGACGCTGGGCGGCGGCGAGTACGTGGCGCGCAGCGCGGTGGGCGAGGATGCCGCCGGGAACCTCATCTACGTGGGAAGCATGTCCACCACGCCGTCCGACCTGGCCCAGGCGCTGGCTCGCGAGGGCGCCCGGACGGCGATGGAACTCGACATCAACCCCGCGTGGGTCCAGCTAGATGTGGCCAGGACACCCGGCGGTACCCTGCACGCCGAGGTCTACGAGCAGCACCGCCCTGCGGATCAGTACCTGTACGGCTGGAGCCGGGACTTCTTCACGGTTGTGGCCCCGAGCTGAGCGGCATCCGTGGAGGGCCGGATGCCGCCAGCCGGCCGGTCCGGCCGTTCCCCACCCTGCCGGCCGGGCCGCCCGGCTGATGTCACTGACAGTAGACGGCGCATGGGGCACTTGACATCCTCAGGATTATGTAGACCTATATGTAAGTCGCCCGCGCACTGACCGTCCCCGAGCTGGGGGATAGCGCTATTGTGTGCCTAAGTGTTACAAAAAAGGATCATTTAGTACGCAGGTCAGCTCCCTGGGGGGAACGAAATCCTAGCGACTTTGCCCCACGAGCCGAACAGCTTCGTCGGCCGCGAGTACGAGCTCGGCGAGCTGCACCGGTTGTTGCGTGGTACGCGTGTGCTGACTCTGTGCGGTCCGGGCGGTATAGGCAAGACACGGCTGGCCTTGCGCATCCTCAACGCGGCCGCCGCCGATTTCCCGGACGGTGTGTCGTTCGTCGAGCTGGCCGACCTCCGCCAGCCGGATCTGGTGGTGTCACGCATCGCGACCGCCGTCGGTGTCACCGAGGAACCGGGCCGCCCGCTGCTGGACACCCTGGCCGACGCGCTGCGCGCGCGCAGGATGCTGCTGGCGATCGACAACTGCGAGCACCTGATCGAGGCGTGCGCGCACGTCTGCCACTATCTGCTCGCCCGCGCGCCCCGGCTGAGGATGCTGACGACCAGCCGTGAGCCGCTGCATGTCGCGGCCGAGACGGTCTGGCAGGTGCGGCCGCTGTCGGTGGCGCCCACCGCGGGGGCCGATGATGTGTTCTCCTATGAGGCGGTCCGGCTGTTCGCCGACCGGGCCGCCGCGTCCGTTCCGGGGTTCGCGGTGGGGCCGGCCAATGCCACCGCGGTCGCGGCGTTGTGCCTCGCGCTGGACGGGATGCCGCTGGCCATCGAACTGGCGGCGGCCCGGGTGCGCGCGCTGTCGGTGGAGGAGATCCGCGATCGGCTGGCGGACCGGTTCGGCCTGCTCACCAGCGGCAACCGGACAGCGCCGGAACGGCAGCGGACCCTGCGCGCCGCCATCGAGTGGAGCCACGAGCTGCTCACCGTTCCCGAGCAGGTACTGCTGCGACGGCTGTCGGTGTTCGCCGGGTGGTCGCTGGAAATGGCCGAGGAGGTGTGCGCCGACGAGGTGATCACGGCCGGGGAGATCCTCGACCTGATGGCCGCGCTGGTGGACAAGTCGCTGGTGGTACGCGAGGCCGAGGTGCTCGGCCAGGCGCGCTACCGGATGCTCGACACGATCCGCGAGTACGCCGCCGCCCGGCTGGCCGAGGCCGGTGAGGCGCCGCTGGTCCGGCGGCGGCTGCGCGACTACAGCGTCCGGGTGGCTGAGCTGAGCCATGCGGTCGGGATGGCCCAGACCCCGGCGCCATGGTCGGCCCGGGTGGACGTGTTCCGCAGGTTCGACGTGGACTACGGCAACGTCGCGCAGGTCCTGAACGGCTGCCTGGCCGACGGCGACGCGGAATCAGGGCTGCGGCTGTGCACCGCGGCCAGGCCATGCTGGCTGGTACGAGGCAGCTACGCCGAAGGCGCTGGCTGGATAGACGCCTTCCTGCGGATGGACGCGCCCGGGATACCACCGGCCGTCCGCGGCGCCGCGCTGATCGGCAAGGCGCAGCTGTGCATGTCGCGGGATCCGGCCTCGGCCGAGCCGGACGCGGTCGCCGGGCTGGTGCTGTGCCGGACCGCGGGCGACCAGTTCTGGACGGCCGCCGCGCTGAACCTGCTCAGCGAGATCGCCCTGCACACCGGACGCCCCGACGAAGCAGCGGCCCTGGCTGGCGAAGCGCTCTCGATAGCGCGCATGGCCGGCGACGCCTGGAACGAGGGATACGCGCTGGGCACCGAGGCGGCGGTCGCCGGGGTGCGCGGCAAGCTGCGTGAAGCACAGCAACTCGCCGACGCCGCGATCGGCATCATGCGAGACATCGACCAGCAGTGGGGCGTCGCCCGGACCCTGCTGGGCCTCGGCGATCTGGCCCGTCTGCGCGGCGACCCCGACAACGCCAGCCGCCACTACCTCCAGGCACTGCCCATCCTGCGGGAAGTCGACGCGCGCCCGGAAACCGCGCGCTGCCTGGCGGGCCTCGGCCGGGTGGCCATCGACCTCGGCTCGTTCGACCTGGCCCGCGAGCACCTCAGCGACAGCCTGCGGCTGTGTGATCGCACCGGCGCGAGGATCGGCGTGGCGCGCGGACTGGCGTCCTTCGCCGGTCTCGCGCTGGCGGAGGGGCGGCCGGAACTGGCGGTGCGGCTGATCGCCGCGGCGAGCGCGCTGCGGGAGGTGGCCGGCCTGCGCGCGCTGCCGGGCGCCCAGACCGAGCGGTACCTGGCCGCGGCCCGTCACCTCGGCGAACCTGTCGTCGCCCGGCTGTGGGCGCAGGGCCGGGCGATGAGCGCCGATCAGGCGGTCAAGCTAGCCCTGGAGACCCCGATCGCATCGGTGGAATCCAGCTCCAGAAGCGAGGATGAGACGACCGATGCGGTCGTGCCCGCGATCGCGGGGTCGCTGACGCCGCGGGAGCGGGAGATCGTCGCACTGATCGCCAGCGGACGCAGCAACAAGGCCATCGCCGCGGAACTCGTGATCAGCCCGGCCACCGCCGCGCGGCACGTGGCCAACATCCTCGCCAAGCTCGGGTTCAGCTCACGATCCCAGGTCGCGGCGTGGGCGGCTGGCAAGCACCTCGACCGCATCCAGCCGCCAGGCGGCCGCCGACGTTGATCTGACGTCGCGCGTCACCCGCGCAACTGTTCAACGTTGGCGTCAGCGATCCGATTCGGATCCTTGTTCGGATGGATGTGGCAGCCACCCGGTTATAACCGGGTGGCTGCCACATCCATCTAGTCGCGGTCCGGGCGCGCCCTGATGCAGGCGGGATAAGCCGGCCCGCGGCGATCCCGGGGGTTACACGGCCAGGAGGCCGTGGTACCACCGCCGTTCATTGTAAAGCTCGTTTGACTTTTGGGTGGGTGTCAAGCATGCTTGTCAGTGACAAGGGTGCCTGACAGAGGGCGGATCATCATGAAGTGGTGGTATCTGGTCACCGGGCTCGTCGCGGCGTTCGTCGCGGGCAGCGCGATCGCGCTGGCGATCAGGCAGGGCAGCTGGGGGCCGGTGGTCTCCGTGGCATGGCTTCCGGCGGTGTTCGCGGGGGTGCGGCCAGGCTCGTCACGGCGGTGCGTGTCCCTGTGCCCGCGCTTTTCCCGTCGGCGTGCGCCGGTCCGGTGAGCTGCCGGGCCGGATGAAGAACATCGTGCGCGAACTGCGGACGCAGCGGGGGCTGGCCCAGGGGCAGCTGGCCCAGGCGATGGGGGTGTCCCGGCAGACGATCAACTCGATCGAGAACGATCGGTACACCCCTTCGCTTCCGCTGGCCATCGCACTGGCCCGGTACTTCGGCGTCACGGTCGAGGAGATGTTCGACGATGAAGGTTTGTAGCCAGGCGGTCATGCGCTCGAAGTGGTTCCTGCCGGCCACCAGCGTCACCCTCGGCGTGGTCGCGCTGGCAGCGTTCTGGCTGGGCGGCCACCCGGGCGAGGGAGTCTACGGGCTTGTGGTCATGACCGGCTTCGGGGCGTTCGTCCTGTTCGCCGGGCGCAGCGAAACCATCCGGGGGCTGCGGGGCGACGGCCGGGACGAGCGGTTCGCCCAGATCGACCTGCGGGCCACAGCGGTGGCCGGGCTCGCGCTGATCGTCACCTTGATCGTGGCGTGGCTGACCGAGGTCGCGCGCGGCCACAGCGGAAGTCCGTATGACTGGCTGGGCGGCATCGGCGGCCTCGCCTACATGCTCGCCACCGCGTACTTCCGGTGGCGCGGGTAGTGTCCTGGCGGCACCAAGGGAGCCCTAAGCTCTGGGCATGGACGTGGTGCGGATCGGCATACTCGGGACGGCGCGGATCATTGAGAAGGCGCTGATCCGAGCGGCGGGGAACGTTCCCGAGGTGACAGTGGCCGCCGTGGCCGCGCGGGACGGGACCCGAGCCGAGGCGTTCGCGCTGCGGCATGGGATTCCGCTGGCTTACGGTTCCTACGACGAACTTGTGGCCGACCCGAGCATTGACGCGATATACAACCCGCTGCCCAATTCACTGCACGGTCCGTGGACGCTGCAAGCCATCACCGCCGGAAAGCACGTATTGTGCGAGAAGCCGTTCACGTCGAACGAGGCGGAGGCGGCGCTGGTGGCGGAGGCGGCAGGCACCTCGGGCCTGGTGGTCATGGAGGCCATGCACTACCGGTACCACCCGCTGATCCGCCGGCTGCGCGAGGTGGTGCGGACGCTCGGAGCCATACAGCACATCCAGTGCTGGACGAATTTCGTTATCGAGGATCCACGAGACATCCGGTACGACTACGCGCTCGGCGGCGGGGCGCTCATGGACGGCGGCTGTTACGCGCTTGACTGTATGCGGCTGCTGACTGACTCCGGGGGCGGGGGCGGCTCCGGCGGCTCCGGCGGCTCCGCGGGCGGGGGCGGGGGCGGCTCCGGCGGCGAGGAGCCGTCGGTGACCGCGGCGCTCGCCGATCCGCTGCCAGACGGGCTCGTCGACCGGAGCATGGCGGCACGGCTGGCGTTTCCCGGCGGCGCCACCGGCTGGTTCGAGTCGGCCTACACCCGGGACGGCGAGTTCCGCGCCGACGTACATGTCACGTGCGAGCACGGGACCGCCTGGGTGCGCAACTTCATCATGGCGCACGCGGGACATCTGGCCGTCCGCGGAGACGGGGCGGTTCCCGGCGATGCGGCCGGCGAAGGCGCTCACGGCGATGCGGTCGGCGAGTCACCGGGCATAGACGGGGCCGTCACGGGTGGGAGCGGGGACAGCAGCTACACGTGGCAACTGCGTGCCTTCGTTCATGCGGTGAAGGCCGGGGCATCGGTGGAGACCTCGGCCGCGCACGCGGTTACCACCATGCGACTCATCGACAGCGTCTACCGGGAGGCCGGCCTGCCGCCTCGATGAAAGGGCTCGATGAACGGCGGCGGGGTCGATGAACGGGCCTGTCTAGCCTTGGAGCCTGGGGAGCCCTACTCGCAGCGGACTCCCAGTCTCGCAACATCCGGAAATCGCCGATATGTCCGCTATGGTGGTGGCGGAGCGGCTGAGGGAAAGGATGCTGGAGGCGACTGAGGAATGAGGGAAGAACTAGCCGGTGCCACGTGGCGCAAAGCAAAGGCCAGCGGTCCCAACGGCGGTCAGTGCGTCGAGGTCGGGATCACCCCAGCCCGGCGGGTCGTGGGTGTTCGCGACAGCAAGAACCGAGATGGCGGAGCGCTCGTCGTTTCCGCGGAAGCATGGCGAGCGTTTCTCGCGATGGTGGTCGCAGACGAGGGGTAGCAAAACCGATATCTAACGTTTTACCGAGCGTTTTGGGGAGAACGGGGCGGGGCGGCGTCCGCGGGGTGTTCGCGGGGCGGGCGCCGCGGGATTTAGTGGGCCTTCCAGTATTAAGCCGAGTTTCCGGCGTGAACGTGAACGTGAACGTGAACGTGAACGTGAACGAGCACGCGAACGCCCGCCGGTTTTGCGGGGAACGCCTGCCGGTTTCGCGGGGATATGGCCCGATATGCGGAGGTAGTCGCGCTGGGCAACGCGGAAGAAAAGGGCTCCGCGGAGGAAAGTGCGCCGGTTTCCGGCGCCTTTTCTTCCAGAAGACCCCTATCTTCCACGAAATGACTAGCCGATGTGCCCGCTATGCGGCGATACGCGCAAATTCCTCAGGTGGGGCGCGGCATTCCAGCGAAGGCGGAATGACCCATTTGCGTATTCGGCGGTTCGGCGAGTGATTTGTTCCGTTCATTCTCGCCGCGAGAGCGCGTCGTTATAAGTCATGAAATATCGGGCACGACGTACGGGGCGCTTCGCGGGACCACGGCGCAGGGTTGTGGGGTGAGTTAGACCGGTGGGGGGAGTTCGGGGGGAGCCGCGGGAGATCAGGGTGATGGGGTGGGTTAGATGGGTGGGGGGAGTTCGGGGGAGCCGCGGGAGATCAGGGTGGTTAGGTGGGTTAGACCGGATGGGGGGAGTTCGCCGGAGCCGCGAGGGATCAGGGTGGTGGGGAGCTCTATGGTCTCAGGGGGGCCGTGGTAGCCGTTCAGGCGGCGGAACAGCATTTCGGCGGCGATGCGGCCTAGTTCGCCGGTGTTCTGGGCCACGACCGTGACGCCGGGTTCCAGCAGGTCGGCCAGTTCCAGGTCGTCGAAGCCGACCAGGGCGACCGATGCGCGAGCGGAACGGAGTTCGCGCAGGGCCAGGGCGGTTACCCGGTTGTTGCCGCAGAATACGGCGGTCACCGGCGCGGTGCCCAATTGGCCTGGGCCGCCGGCCGCGGCGCCGAATTGGCCTGGGCCTCCGGCCGCGGCGCCGAATTGGCCTGGGCCTCCGGCCGCGGCGCCCAATTGGCCTGGGCCTCCGGCCGCGGCGCCCAATTGGCCTGGGCCTCCGGCCGCGGCGCCGGTCAGCATACGGTCCAGCGCGGCACCAACGCCGGAAGGGCTGGGGCTGGCCATGGTTATCCAGGAGTCGGCGACCGCAAGGCCGGCCGCGGCCATGGCGTCGCGGTAACCCTGGTGCCGCTGCGCGGCGGTGTAGATGCGCGAGTCGTCACCGATGAAGCCGATCCGGCGGTGCCCGTTGCCAATCAGGTGAGCCACCCCGGACGCGGCGCCGTCCCGGTTGCCGGTCAGCACGGTGTCCGCCTCGATCAGGCGCGGCGGCCGATCCACGAACACCACCGCGCAGCCGTGGGCGATCTCCGGCTCGAGGTAGGTGTGATCCCGCGAGGCCGGGATGATGATCAGGCCATCCACCCGGCGCGCGCAGAAGGCCAGGGCGAGAGTCCGCTCGCGGTCAGGATCCTCGTCACTGGAGCCGGTGATCAGCAGGGCGTGATGGCGCGCCGCCACATCCTCGACGGCCCGGGACAGTGTGGCATAGAACGGATCGCCGATGTTCTCCAGGATCAGGCCTATCGAGGCGGTCTGACCCCGGCGCAGCACCCGGGCGCCATCATTGCGCCGGTAGCCCAGTTCCGTGATCGACTGCTGGACCCGCTCGGCCATCTGCGGGCGGACGCCCGGCTCACCGTTGACCACCCGGGACACGGTCTTCACAGCGACACGGGCGTGCTGAGCCACGTCTCGCATGGTAGGCCGTGTCCCGTGGGTGGTCATGTCATCTAACCCCGCTAAAGGATCAAGCGGCTGATATCGCGAAGATACCGATAGAGCCGTTGTTGACAGTGGCAGGCAGTGTAATGCTGGCCACCGTCTTGGAGCTATCGATCGGGATCGTCGCGGTGAACAGATAGGTGTTGATCGTCTGCTTCGTGCCATCGGTGGCGTTGCGGTACGGGAGGGTGGCGACGGTAACGTTGCCGAACTGGGGCGAGCCGCTGCCCCCGCCCAGCGTCCAGTCGGTCATGCCGAGGGTGGCCGTGGCTGTCGTGCCGTCGGTGTAGGTCACCGTTACCGTGCCCGACGCGCCGGTGGTGCCGGCGTTGACGGCGCTGCCAAGCAACCCGATGTTCTTGGCGCCGCTTGGCGCCGTGATGGCGATCGTCTGGCCCGACGCCTCGACCGCGTCCGGCTGGCTGGCCGTGGCACTGGGCATCGTATAGGTGATTCCGCCGGAGGTGACGGTAGCACCTGGTCCGAGCCCAGCCGCGGTCAGCGCCTGCTCCGAATAACTGAACCCGTCGCCGTCGTAGTTGGCGGTCGTCGGGGCGCCGTCATCGCTGATACCGGTCACGTTGTAGTAGGGCGCCAGATCGCCTGGCTTGGCGATCACGACGCTCAGCTGGACCGGGATCACGCTGCCCGACGGGCTGGTGAATGTTATGGGAACCGAGTAGTCCCCGTCGGTGCTGCCGGCCGTGACACTGAGGCTGACGCTGGCCGAACCGCTGGCTGGGACGGACAGCGTGCCGGAGGATGGCGTCACCGTCACGCCGGCCGGCGGACTGGCCGTCCAGCCCACTGTCTGGGCGTTCGCCAGGGACTGGAGGTTCAGGTTCACGGTGGCCGACGCACCGGGTGTGAGGTAGACCGTCCCGGAGCTAAGTGACGCCGATGCGGCGAAGGTCGGGCCGTAGGACGGCGGCGCGTCCGCGGCGGCACTCCCCCACGAGGTGGGAGACGTACCCAGCGTCCAGTCAAGCGTGGCGCCCTTGCTCAGCGTGGAGAACGGGACGTAAAGCTTGCTGTCCGCCGCACCGTTGATCTTCAGCGAGTCCACGTAGTACGTGGTGGGCGACGCGCCGGGAGCGTTGATCGTGATCGTCTTCCCGCTCGGCAAAGTGATCACAGCGTGCGGGAACCCGGGACTGCTGAACACGAGCGTGTCCGTACCGGAGTTCTCCGGGTACATGCCGAGCATCTCCCAGATGAACGTGGAGCTGTTAGCGCCGAGGTCGTCATTGTTGTTCAGGCCGGACGGGCCGGGCAGGTACATGCCATTGCGGATGTTGTTCACCGCCTGCTGGGTGCCCGCCGGGTCGCCGGCGTAGTCCAGCGCGTTCTGCTCACCGAAGTCGAACTCGTTGGTGAGCTGGGCGAACATGCCGAAGCCGTTCGGCTCGGACAGGTACTTCTGGAGCGCCGGCACCACCTTGGCGTTGCCGCCGAGCAGCGAGAACAGGCCCGGGTAATCGTTGGGCACGTTCCACAGGTACTCGTAAGCGTCGCCCTCGACGTAGTGGGCGGTGGTGGTCGGGCTGATGCCGGCCACGAACGCCCCGCTGGAGTTCCGCGGGTTGAGCAGGCCGTTGGCCCCGTTGAACACGTTCACCCAGTTGTTGGCCCGGTTCTGGAGCATGGTGGCGTCGGCGGTGTCACCGAGCGCCTTCGCGAACTGGGACAGGGCAAGGTCCTCGGAGTCGTACTCCAGCAGGGTCGGTACATAGCCGTGCGGGTTGCAGCAGCCGTAGCTGCCGTCCTCGGGCAGGTAGCCGTACTTCTGCTCGAGCGCCTCACCGGGCCGCACGTCGTTGACGGTGGTGGCCTGTTTGATCATGTCGGTCAGCGCTTCGCTGAGGTTGAAGCTCCGCGCGCCGAACGCGTAGGAGTCGGCGATGATCGACTGTGACGGGTCTCCGACCATGACGTAGTTGTTCAGGTTCAGGTAGCCCCACTGCTGCAGCAGGCCGTCCTCGGCGTAGTAGTTCAGCTGCGATTGTGCCTGGTCGCTGGCTTGTGCTGGCGCCAGCATGGCCTGGAGCTGAGCCAGCGAGTGATACGTGTCCCAGCCGGAGTAGATCCCGTACTGGTTCTTCTGGCCCGGGCTGAGCGTGTGGGTTTTACCGTCGGCGCCGGTGAACTGGCCGTTCACGTCGCTGGTGATGTTGGGCTGCATGAAGTCCTTGTACAGCAGGCTGTAGAACTGCTGGGTCTGCGCATACGACCCGCCGGAGACCTTGATCTCGCCGAGCAGGCGATTCCAGCTGTTCTGCGCGGCGGTCTTGACGGTGTTGAAGTTCCAGCCGGGGTTCTCGGTCTGCCAGTTCTGCTTGGCGTTGGCGGCGGACACGTAGGAGATGCCGACCTTGGCCTGGATCGTCTGGGTGGAACTGGTGTCGAAGGTCAGGAACACGGCGTCCGGGTTGGTCTGGCCGGACTGGGTGATGACCTGGGACGCGGTGAACGGCTGGCTGAACGTGATGTCGAAGTAGACGGTGTAGAGCTGGGTCTGGCCGTCGTTGACCTTCTCACCGCAGAACTGACCGCTGGTGTCCGAGCCCATGACCTCGTTGTTGCCGACCACCGTGGCGGTGGACGCGGTGTCACCGTTCTGGCTGCCCATCAGCTTGATCAGGAAGTCAGCGGCGGTGGTCTTCGGGAACGTGAAGTCGCCCATGGCGCTGTGCGGCGTCTCGGCGAACTGCGAGGTGATCGTGTCGGGCAGGTTGCTCTGTGCGGAGTAGTAGCCGGCCTGCGCCACCTCACCGGTGTTGGTGAACGAGGTGGTGGCCTGGCTCGGGTCGCCGCTCGGCAGCGATCCGGTCATCGGCAGGATCGGCACGTCGCCCGCGGCGCCGCAGCCGGGGCCGGATATGTGGGTCAGGCTGTAGCCCCACAGCGATTCGTCGCCGTACTGGTAGCCGCCGCCGGCGTTGTAGGTCGGCATGGTGTCGGGACTCCACTGGACCATGCCGAACGGCACGTCCGCGCCCGGGAACGTGTTACCGCCGCTGCTTGTCCACGTGCGGGTGTCCACCAGCGTCGCGGGGTTGCTGACCGTCGACAACGTGGACTTGTTGTTCGCGCCGGCCGGAAGCCGGGGCGAGCTGAGCGCGGGCGGACACGAGGCCACCCGGCCGTTCGCGCCCTTTGCGCAGCTCACCGGGGGTGATTTCGCCCCGGCGAGTTTGACCGTCGCACCGGCGGAGCCCGGCTCCGCCGCACCGGCGGAGCCCGGCGGGGGGCTTGCTGTCGGACTCGGACTGGGGCTTGGTGTCGCGGCCCGAGCCGCGGCGCCCCCGACTGAGGGGATCACGGCGACGAGGATCGCGGCGATGGCCAGGATCATCCAGCCGGTTCTACGGGTGATGCCAGCGTGCTGCCTGGTGCGCATGTGGAGTCCTCCTAACACTGCGCATGGGAACCAGCGCGTGAAACGCTACGTAGCCTTTCGTTGGGCTTTGCGCTATGACAACGATGTCAACTCGGAATCCGAGCGAAGTCAACCATTGAAGAAACGAATTATGGCGATATTTCACATTAAAGAACAGATTCGAACGGCACTAAGGTGCGGCTCTGCGCGATCGGCCTCACTGTCGACTATCACGGACTGACCGGCAGCGGCGACGATGGCGCCATCGAGTTCGCTGGGCCGGACCCGCGGGGTTCCGGGGTCGTCCCCCCGGGCCAGCCCTGCGAACACCCACCGACATGAATGGCGCCATCGATACGCCTAGGAGGCGGAAGCGAGCGGGCGCGGGCGCGCGGGGCGGGAGCGGGAGCGCGGGCGCGCGGGGCGGACGCGGGCGGGAACGGGGGCGCGGCGGCGAGCGAAGCGAGCTTCGCCGATCGTCAGGCCCGCGAAGGCCCGAGGGGCCTTCCGGCTGGGCGATACTGCGGACGGAAGCGTCGCAGGCGGGGGGTCTGGGGGGTTGGTTTATACCCCCCAGAAGATCAAGCCGGGTCGCGCTCTATGGGGCAGGTCATGCACCGCGGGCCGCCGCGGCCGCGGCCCAGCTCGCTGCCCGCGATCGTGACCACCTCGATGCCGTGACTGCGCAGCATGGTGTTCGTGGCCACATTGCGCTCGTAACCGACGATGACACCGGGAGCGACCGCCAGGTAGTTGTTGCCGTCGTCCCATTGCTCGCGCTCGGCCGCCCTGACGTCCTCGTTCGTGCTGAGCAGGGTCACCTTGCCGACGTCAAGGACCTCCGCCACCTTGTCCCACAAGCTGTCGTTGCCGCGCACCGTGAGCTCGCCATCGCCGTCCCCTGGGGTGAGCGTCCATGATCGCAGTCCCGGGTCCAGATAGGGATACAGCACGAAGGTGCCGACGTCGATCATGGTCAGCACGGTGTCCAGGTGCATCATGGCGCGGGTGGCCGGCAGCTCGATCGCGATCACCACGCTCACATGCCCGCGGAACAGCTCCCGGGCGAGCAGTTCGACCGCCATCGGGGTGGTCCGCTCCCCCATACCGATCATCACCGCGCCGTTGCCCAGCACATGCACGTCACCGCCTTCGATGCTGGCGGGCTGGTGGCTGTCGTACTCGTCGCGGGTATAGAAAACGAACCGCTCGGTCGCGAACATCGGGTGGTACCGGTAGATCGCCCGGCTGTGCAGCGTCTCGCGCTGGCGGGCCGGCTTGGCCATCGGATTCACCGACACGCCGCCGTACACCCAGCAGGAGGCGTCCCGCTGATAGAGATGGTTGGGCAGCGGCGGCAGCACGAAGTCATCCGCGTGCAGCACGTCCCAGGTCAGGCTGTGTGGCCGGGCCGGATGCAGGTCGGCCTTCAGCACGCCACCGATCAGGAACTCGGCCAGCGCCACGCCGTCCAGGTCCTCGAACAGCGCGCGTACCGGCGCGGCCATGCTCGGTCCCAGAATCTGGGGAGTGCAGACGCGGTCCAGGATGAAGGCGCGACCCTCGGGCATCTGGAGGGTCTCGGCCAGTAGCTGCGCGAAGTAATGCACGCGCACGCCCTTGTCCCGCAGCACCTGCGCGAACGCGTCGTGTTCCTCCTTGGCCCGCCTGGCCCACAGCACGTCGTCGAACAGCAGCTCATCGACGTTTCGCGGGGTCAGCCGGGACAGTTCCAGCCCCGGCCGGTGCACGATAACCTGCCGAAGCTGTCCCACCTCGGACTGAACGCTGAACGACACAGGAAGAACACTACGCCAACCTCAAGACCCTGGATTTATAACAAACGGCGGTGGCTCGACGACTGGGGACGTTGAACCACCGCCGTTCGTCGAAAAGGGTCTTTAAAATGCGCGTGGCCAGACCGTCGAGAACCACGTCGAGACCGTAGGCGAACTTGTCGTCGCGGACCTTGGCTGGGTCTTCGGGCGGCGCGGAGGTAAGACGGTACGCAGCGCTTCGGTGGGCGACAGGCGGGCGGCCCGGGTGGCCGGATAGAGACCGGCGATCCCCCCGATGACAACGGCGACGGCCAGTCCGCCCCACAGGCCGATCGACGGTATGAACAGCGTCCAGTGCCGGCTTGCGGCCACGGCGGCGGTGATACCCGCTCCGGCGGCCAGCCCGGCCGCGCCGCCGAGGCCTGCGAGGATCACCGCCTCGGTCAGGAACTGCGCGGCGATATGGATCCTCGCGGCGCCCAGTGCCCTGCGCAGGCCGATCTCGGTGCGGCGCTCGAGTACCGCGATCACCATGACGTTGGCGATCCCGATGCCGCCGACGAGCAGGGCGACGGCGCCCAGGCCGAGAAACAAAGTGGTGGACGCGGCGGCGACCGCTACCCGGGCGGTAAGCGCGGCCGACGGCTGGCTAACCGCTACGTCGCGCCGCCTGGTATCCGAGGACGGTGACCGGGTAACGGCTGGTGGCGGCGTTGAGGAAGCTGCCCTGGCGGAGCGTCGCACCGAGGACGGTCAGCAGCGAGGGGTCGGCCGCCCGGGCGGCCAGGCCGCCGGTGTCGACGACGGGGACCTTGCCGGTCCGGTACACCCGGGCGCTGACCAGTATCGCCGTTGGGGCGGCCTGCGCCACGCCAGAGACGCTGTCGGTCACCGAAGAGACCGTGAAAAGCCACGTGTCCAGCATCCTGGCCAAGACGGGCCTCGCCGACCGTACTCAGGCGGCCATCTTCGCCCTCAAACAGCACCTGGTCCCGCTCGACCAGGCCCTCGGCCCGTTATTCGGGGTCGGGGGGGATAGTGGTGTCGGCGGAGGCGGCGCCATTGGCCTGGGCGGGGTTGTCGGGAACCGGTGCGTCGATGGCCGGGGAAAGTCCGGCATCGAGCACCGGAGAGACACCGGCGGCATCGAGGACCGCGCTGATGTTCAGGCCTTCGGCCGACGTCACGGCCGCGCTCGGCTCATGGGCGGGTTCGCGCTTGTCCTTGGGTCGATCGCGCCGGTCCCTGGGCCGGCCGGATTCCTCGGACGCCTGGTCCGGGCTGAAGGCATTCGTCACCATCTTGAGCGCGGTCGTGACCTCGCTGGGGATGACCCAGAACGTGTTGCCCGCACCCTGGGCCAGCTGCGGCAGCGTCTGGAGATACTGGTAGGCGAGCAGCTTGGGGTCGGGGTCGTTGTCGTGCACGGCCTGGAAGACCTGCTCGATCGCCTGCGCCTGCCCCTCGGCACGCAGGATGGCGGCCTGCTTGGCACCTTCGGCGGTGAGGATGGCGCTTTGCTTCTCGCCCTCGGCGGTCAGGATCTTGGACTGCCGTACACCCTCGGCGGTGAGGATCGCGGCGCGCTTCTCCCGCTCGGCGCGCATCTGCTTCTCCATCGCATCCTTGACGGACTTCGGCGGGTCGATGGCCTTGATCTCCACCCGGGTGACCCGGATGCCCCATTTGCCGGACGCGTCGTCGAGCACGGTACGCAGCGCGTTGTTGATCTTGTCGCGGGAGGTGAGCGTCTGCTCCAGGTCCATGGTGCCGATCACGCTGCGGAGCACGGTGGCGGTGAGCTGCTCGATGGCCAAGATGTAGTTGGTGATCTCGTAGTCGGCCGCGCGCGGGTCGGTGACCTGGAAGAACAGCACGGTGTTGATCAGCACTACGAGGTTATCCTCGGTGATCACCGGCTGGCCATCGAACGAGACCACCTGCTCGCGGAGGTCGATCTCCTTTTTCACCCGATCGATGAAGGGGACGATGAAGTTCATCCCCGGCTCCAGCGTCTTCGAATACCGGCCGAACCGCTCGACATTGCGCGCACGGGCCTGCGGCACGATGCGTACCGAACGGATGACCGTGATCACGACGAGCAGGGCGACGACCGCGGCGATGATGGCTGACGCCAACTCCATGGCTACTCCCGGGGATAGACGAGCGCGGTGGCACCCTTGATCTGCATGACGTCGACCTTGGTGCCAACCGGGATCACCAGCGACTCGTCGTAGGGGCGCGAGGACCACTCCTCGCCGTCGATGCGAACGCGTCCACTGTGCTCACTGACTTCTTGGGTGACGACCGCGGACCGGCCGACGAGGGCGGCAACTCCGGTGCGGAGTTGAGGCGGCTGTTTGACGTGCTTGATCGCGATCGGGCGGACGAAGCCTAGCCCGGCGACGGCCGCGGCTACGAACGCGCCAACTGGAACGGAACACCGATGTGGAACGTCCCGACCACGGCCGCGACCACCGCCGCGACCGCTATAAGGCCGAAAGCCAACGTCGTGGTCAGGAGTTCGGCAACGCCGAGTACGGCTGCCACGATCAGCCATACGATCCAGGACACCATGGCCGCTCCGCGGGATTCTGCTTATCTGACTGTAACTCCGCCCGCGTATCGTTCGCATCACGACACTGGCGCGTACTGAACAAGTAGGCTTCAATTACATACTGTAACTGACGGGGTGCTCGGCCGGAGACCACCGGCACATGGATCTATTCAAACGGTGACAATTGCCCATCTCGGCCCTGTTCGGGATTTCACCCGACCTACACTCATGAGGTAAGGGCCGTGTGCGGTCTGAACGAGCAGGGGCCAGGAGGTACCTGGTGGAACGTGGCGAGTCCGGTGCTGGCCGCGACGCGTACGGCCAAGCCAGGCGCCGCGGGAACCCGCGTAGCAGGCCGGGGACCAGCGACTATGACCGGGACGGGGATGGCGGGCGCGGGTACTTCGGGGACGGCCGCCAGCCACGCGATGAGAATTTCAATGCCTTCAGGCCGCCGCGCCGCGGCGAGCAGGACGGCGCGGACGGCGATTACAGCCAGTTGCCACGTCGGCCACCGGAGCCGCCGCCACGTCCGTCGAGATTCCGGCCGGGCCGGGGACGGCTTCGCCAGCCGGGTGCGCGGCAGCCGAACCGCCAGTCCGCGAACGGCGGTCCCGGCAGCGGAGTCCTCGGCGACAGCAGCCTGCTGAACGATCGACCGGGGAACAGCGAACTCAGGAACGGCGGCTACCCGCGCGACCGGTTCGCCAACGGCACGCCGCCGAGCGGCGCGTCACCGGACGGCCGACGTCCGAACGGCGGCCCACCGGGCGGTGCGCCGATGGGCGGTCGACGTCCGAACGGCCGCCCGGTAAACGGCGGCCCCGGATACGATGGGCCGCCGGACGAGATGGCCGCCAACGGCGGCCCCTGGACAGGGTGGTCGCCAGGTGCGGGCGATGGACGTCGAGCCGACGGCCGACCGCCTGGTTTCGGCCCCCGCTATCCAGCCGGTGGTTCTCGCAACCAGCCCAGCGCCGGCCGGGTGCCCCCCGCGCCGGGCCGCCAGTACCTGGCATCGAACGGCCGCCGCGTCCCGCCACGCGCCGACCGCCTGTTCCGCACCCCCACTCCGCCGAATGCCTACCAGCCGCCGCCAGGCCGCGGCGCACCAGGCTCCGGAGCACCTGGAACCGGCATGCCCCAGACCGGCGTACCTGGGCCTGGAATGCCAGGACGTGGCGGCCCCGGAGCCGACATGCCGGGGCCGGGAGGCCCAGGCCATTTCAGCACCGCGGCCGGAGGCCCAGGCCAGTTCGGCACCGCGGCCGGAGGCCCAGGCCAGTTCGGCACCGCGGCCGGATACCCGCCGGGCGGGGCCCGGCCCGGGGCGGGACATCGCCGGTCCAGCGCTCCTCCACCGCGGCCCCGATATGGAGAGCAGACACCAGCAGAGGAGCAACACGAGCCGGCGGTCAACGGGCAGGTGATCCGGCAGCGTGACAACGCCCTACCCGAACCCGACCAGATCAGCGCCTCGCAGCCGATAGCCGCGATCGCGCCGGACGGGCTCGATTCGTTTGCCCGGGATCTGCGCGCGCTGCGCGCGAAGGCGGAACTCGATCTCCCGGATATGGCCGAGAAGTCGCACTACACGATGAAGACCCTCGCTTCCGCGGCCGGAGGCCTGCGCTTGCCCACGCTGCCGGTCGCGGTCGCTTATGTGCGGGCCTGTGGCGGCGACGTGGCCGAATGGGAAGACCGCTGGCACAAGCTGGCCGAGAAGATCACCGCCGAGGCGGTCAAGAAGCAGGGCGACAGCGAGGAGCCTCCCGAGCCAGCCGAGGCGTCCGAGGCCCAATCGGCGCCAGGCCTGTCACAGCCGCCGGAACCACAGCAACCAGGCCAGCCCACCGGGCATGACGAGGTGTACGTCATCACTTCGGCCAAACCGCGTTCGGCCGACCCGCAGGGGAACGAACACCTCAGAAGCTGGTGAAACGCGTCCGGAACGGAATGCCGCGCCGCTGAAGTACCGCATTCAGGTCAGACCGGACGGGTCCCGAGGTGGATCCGCGGCTGGCTCGCGTGCCTCCCGATTGCCAGCATTCCGGAATAACGCGCGTTTGCGGCATACCGACCATGCCGTCTTCGCTGAGAATGCCGCGTCGGCCTGGGGGAACTTACGCATATCACCCCATATCAAACACGCGACCCAGCCACCTTGCGGAAATTAGGAGCCCTGCGGAATAAAGGGCGCCGGAAACCGGCCCCTTTATTCCGCGAGGCTCTCTTCTTCCACGTCGTCCATCGCAACCGCCTCCACGAAACGGCCATATCCCAGCAAACCCGACGGCCACTCATGACACGCCGAGATTTGAAAGCGTTACAACCGGAGGGAAACCGCCCGCGACCATCGCTGCCATTGCCGAAATGCTGAAATATCCGACATGGGAGGGCGGGGTGGCGAGGAAGACCGCGGGAGACGCGACGCGGTGGGGTGGGGTGGGGTGGGGTGGGGCTTCGGGTTGGCGCGTACCCGGGTCTGGAGGGCTGGTAGCGGGCGTTCCGGGAGGTACTGGCACAATGCTGTGCACGGGGGACAATCCCCCGCACGCCCGCGCGGATTGGATCATGGATTGGATCACAGCCTGGTGCTGCCTGCCGACCACCATGTCCAGACCTAGGTAACTATACCAAGACAGACTATCCTAGTGCTTAGACCTGGGAAAACGTCTGAGGCTAGGGCGGGACATCATGCGACTACTCGGCATCGTGCGACTGAGCGACTTCCGCGAGACATCGGTATCGCCGGACCAGCAGAAGGCGATCATGAACGAGTACGCCGACTCGCACGGTCATACCGTCACCTTTGTCGAGGACCCCGACGTGTCCGGCGACTATGGGCCGTTCCACCCCAAGCGCTCAACAGGTCCCTGGCTCACGGACAGGCAGGACGAATACGACGGCATCATATGCAGGGCAATCAATCGTGTAGCACGCAACGCTGAACAGATGCTCAGGCTTATCCGATGGGCAGAGAACAGGGATAAGGTTCTCATCTCGATCAAGGATGGAATCGACACAACCACCGAAGCGGGTAAGACCATGGCTAAGTTCATGGCTGTAGTCGCAGAGATGGAACTAGACCAGATCAAGTCCCGCGCCAAAGACGGACACATTTATCTAACCCAGGTAGCTAAACGCTGGCGAGGCATGGGAATTCCATTCGGTTACCGTCCCTACTGCATTGTCTGCTCGGAGAACTATGAGGCGTGCGCTTGTCATACTTCCGTTAAGAAGGGATACAAGCTAGAACCTGACCCCACCTATGCTCCGATCCTCGTTGAAATGGTAGACAGATACATCGCCAAGCAATCCCTAGGTCAGATCGTCCGATGGCTCAATGGGTCGGGGATTCCTACCTCAGCGGACATTCAGCGAATGAGATTCGGCAAGCCTGCCAAAGGTTCCAGATGGGCGTTTCAGTCTGTCCGAAACATCCTCTCATCTCATGCGATGCTTGGGGCGATGGAAGTAACGGAAGTCCTGGAGCGAGATGACGAGACGGGACGGCCGGTCAAACGGAGTGCCCGTAATCCGCTGCGAGACGAGAACGGAGACTTGATCACTAGGGCCAAACCCATTGTCAGCTACGAAAAATGGGCGCAAGTACAGGCACGCCTCAGCCAGGAACCGCAGCTAGGCAAACCGCACGTCAAAGCATCTCCCCTGCTGCGCGTCGCCTACTGCGGCATTTCCGACCACCCCATGTACATCACGACGGCCCATGACCGCAATGGAAACAGGGCATTCCGTTATTACCTGTGTCGGAAGGCAAACCACAGAGGTAACGATAATGACTGCCCTTCAAGAACATTCAATGCTGCCTGGCTAGAGCAAGTCATAACCGAGACTGTGCTTAATGTTGCCGGGACTTGGTCGCACATGATTCGCCATGTTAAGCCGGCCGAGGAATACTCCGCGCCACTTGACCAGGCGAAGAAAGCGAAAGACAACCTGTGGGAACTGGCGGAATCCGGCATGTTTAAGGATAAGGCCGACCAGTTCAGGCAGCGTCTGGACATCCTGGAAGCGCGCATAGCAGAACTGAAAGACAAGCCGTCGAAGCCAGCAGAAACAAAGTGGGAGCCAACCAACACGACGGTGCGCGAATACTGGGAATCCCTTGCACCAGATGACCGATGGGATTACCTCCGCTACATGCGCGTCAAGGCCAAGGTCTCACGAAACACGTCCGAAAGCACGCAGGAGAACGAAGCGGATGAATGTGAAGGTATCAAGAGGCTTTCGGCCGAAACTGCGGAGCTGTGCAAGACCATACCGCCGATTACAGCCGAGATGCTAGAGCGCAGCTATGAGCACCGCTGGCAGACCGTAACACGCCAGTACGGTGAGATCACCTTGGTAATCGATCTGGGCGACATGGCGAAGCTGCGAGAATTAGCCACCAAGTACCCGGGATAAGAGTCGTTCCCGCAGCATTGGCACGGTGTGTGTGATCGTGTTCACGGCCATTACCTGTACTCACCTGCGTCCGCGAGTATCGGCGCGGCCTGATTCGTGCCGGCGCTGCGCGCGTTGCTGCTCGCCATGAGCCAGCGCTGACCGGCGAAAATGCCGGTACGCTCGTCAGCCGGCGATAACCCTAGGCTCAGCGCTGAGTGCTGATTTTCGGTGAGCTGGCCGACACCCTGCTGAACGTAGTGATGGTTCAGCGAGTCGTTGTAACGCTGCTGGGATTCAGCCAGAGATCCAGGATGGCTAGCCAGAACGCCGGCACCGAACGATGCCGATCGGCTTTCCTGCTGGCGAGATCCTAAGTTGCGTGACAGTTCCTGGTCACTGGCATCGGAGCCGATTACATCGCTCATACATCCAGGATAGTCCGTTAGCCTACGGTTTCTTCTGAGAGTCCGGCCACTGCTTCCGGTCAGCGTGCTAGTCACGCTCGGCCGCTCTGGCGGAGTCCCGTGATTACACAAAGTGACTGAAGGGTGGTGGGGTCGAAATTGGTACCGGAAATGCAAAACCCCCGCCGAATTGACGGGGGTCTGCTCGCAGCAGCAGCGAGGTTAGCTCGCGCGCAAGTAGTCATAGACGGTGGTGCGGTGCACCCCTACGACGTCGGCAATCTCCTGCACCGTATGCGCCCGCTTGCCGTCCGCTCCCTTCGCGTCATACATCTTGCGCACTGTGGCCTGCTGAGTGGCGGAAAGCTTCGGCTTGCGCCCGCCATTCCGGCCGCGTGCACGAGCAGCGGCTAGACCCTCGTTGGTCCCCTCCACGATCAATTCACGCTGAAATTGATCGATCGCAGCAAGGATGTGGAACACCAGACGGCCCTGCGGACAGGTCGTGTCGATCTGCTGCTTGAGCACCACCAGGCCGATACCGCGCTTTTGCAGCTCATCAGCCAGGCTGATCATGTGCTTGAGCGAGCGCATCGCGCGGGACATGCGCGTGATCACCAGCACGTCCCCGTCGCGCATGTACGCGAGTGCCTTATCCAGCTCTGGGCGCGCGGCGTTCTTTCCGCTCACCCCGTGATCCACGAACAGCTTGTCCACGCCGTAGGCGTTCAGCTCATCAATCTGCGAGTCATCGTTCTGCCCGCGCGTGCTGACCCTCGCGTATCCGATCTTCGCCATTGCCCGCTTCCCCTCCATTGCCCGCCTGGATACCTCCAAGTGTAGGGTAAACGGTGTCGGAAATCCATAGGACTACAAAGATTTCCCTACGTGATTTCCCTACAGAGCGACCTGCGGCAATGCGAGCGCTCGCGCTTGTCTGCTGGGTGTCGGGCGAACGATCGTTTGGGCAACACGAACACAATCGCCGTAGGGGTAACGCTCCATCATCGGGGGTTCATAGCGGACGGGGTAGTTCCTGCTCGTCCTCGCACGAAGGGCAGAAAACGCGCGCGTGCGTGAGCCACGCCACGAGCCAGAATAGCGTCTCATCTGTCCCTAGCGCGATGTCATCCTCATCTATGAAAAACGCCAGCGGCCTACGGCCATCGGCTTTGATCATGACGTAGAGACTGCGCTGATCGTTTCCGCCGCTGCCTGTCCACGGCGCGACAGTCAGTTTGACACGCCGGCCATCCTCGCCGGTCACGCGCAGGTCCGTTATGGGCATAGGCCGTGTGCTGCTCACGTCGGCAAGGTATCGGGACGGGTGAGCGTGCGTCAAGGGCGGATTTCTCCTGATTAAACAGGATTTTCGAGCATACGGACAGAGAATTCATAGCGGATTTAACGATATTTAACCGGGATAAACCGGACATGCACGCTACTTTCCGAGCCGGGTACGCGCTCGCTGGCACGAGTGTCCAGGACAGCGGACTTATTGCGGATGCACGGTACTTACCGCCGAGATGCCAGGATGACCGGGAAGCATGCCATGCAGGACCAGCCGTAGGTGAGAATAAAACGCGCGGCTGGTAACGGTATTTCAGCGTGACATGCGGTGCATTTCTTTGTCTCTGACGTTATTCCGAACATACTGGGGAGGATACCGCTCCGGGCGGCCGGATTTCTGAGGGATGGACCCATGCCATCGTCTACGGATGTGTAGAAGTTACTCAGTGCATCTCAGCGCCGACGATTCCGGCGAGTCCTCCACCATGGCGGTTCATACGGATGGCAGGTGATACAGCGGCAATCCGGGCGGCACTCGAAACTAACCTCGTTGACGAACGGGGCAGCTTCCGCTGATCGCGGACGATTCCGGGGCATCATGGCCTGTTCTCTGGTCACGTCCCTGCCGATAGGCCGGGAGCTGGCGACGATACTTACGACGGCATCACTCAGGCTTAGTATGTCGTCTATCTCGGGCACGGGCGGTTGCTCGGGACGCTGGCGGAATCTGCCGCTGGAATCGCGCCAGAATCGCCGTGAAGACGCTGAAACGGTGCCGGGCATGTCGTCACCAGGGGGCTGGGCAGGATGCCGGAAAATTCCGCTGAGGACTTCCAGCACCCTTTGCCGGGCAGTCTCCTGACCGCTGTCATCAGTCATATCTCACCGTCTTGCACAGCGTGCAGACAGGTGTGCGTGCGTGCATCCTATAGGGATGCACACGCACACACAGGTGTGCGAGTCTCACGCATAGGTGTGCGCACACTAGCACAGGTGTATTTTCCTGGCTACTGATAGTTATTCCACGCGGTACCACAGGTGGCCTCCGCGTCGGCGTTCTTCCCTGCGTGCCTTCCCGGCATTCTCCATCGCGTTGAGCTGGCGTGAAACCCACGTGCGCTCTGTGCCGGCCTTCCCGGCAATCTCCGCTACCGTCTGCCCCGTCTCGGGATCGAGCAGGCTCGCCATGCTCGGTTTACCCTTGCCAGCCTCCGGGCCGTCCGGTTCCGGGCATTCCTCCAGCACGCAGCTTCCGCCGGCTTCCCGCAGCCTCACCGTGATATCACGGAATGCCTCGCCATCCTTCCGCTTGGAGCACCTCAGCGTTACGGCCTGGTGCGGGTCATCTCCCTGGATATCGATGACGGCATCCATGCCAGCGGCCAGCGCCGAGCTTCCGCGTGCCCGTTTGGTGTCGTATCCCGAGTGATGGACAACGAGGATGGTTGTCCCGCATTCCTCGATGGCATCGCGCAGACGGTACAGACGGTCGATGACGAATCCCATATCCCGCGCCGAGTTTTCCTCCATGCCCACGGTGCAGCGCGCCAGCGTGTCTATCACCAGGAGATCAGCGTCGGTCTCCCTGATAAGTCCCGAAAGATAGGCGGTACCCGCCTCATCGATCTGGACTGGCTCTGTCACGAACGTGATTTCGTCTCCTGGCACCTTCCCGAATTCCTCTTGCCATACCCGGCCACGGTGCCCCAGTGACTTATATCCCTCCGCAGCTACATAGATCACGCTGCCCTGACGTGTCGGCCTGCCAAGCCATTTCCGGCCACTTGCGACACACAGACTCCAGTCGAGCGCCACGAACGATTTCCCCTTGCCGCTGGGGCCGGACAACATGCACACGGTACCCGCATCGAGTGCACCCTCGATGAGCGATTCTGGCTCAGGGAGGACTAATAATTCATCGAGCGTTGCCGTACGGTACTTACTCGCACGGCCGCCGCGCTGTAATTGCTCATGGGCATCACGGATGAGTCTCGCAGCCCGGTTGACGGACTCACGGTCACCCTGTTGGAAATCCGTCCGCGTCCAGATGTCTTGAATGGCTACCTGGGCAGATTGAATGATAACGCGCCGGGTTTCGTTTTCTGCCAGCTCTGTAAGCTCTGAAACCTTCAGGGGGTCCGTCGGCAGACGAAACGATACCGGGGGATGCTCGCGCTCGAACAATTCCCGTGGAGGCACGCGCCCGTGATTTTCCAGGTGACGTAGGATGAATTGCCAAGCGCGGGCCGTCTGTCCCTCGAATACTGCGGCCGACTCGTCCCGCTTCAGCCATTCCGCGCCGAATCCGGATTTGACGAATGGTGCGGCATCGCCGTCTTTGAGAGTACGCGCGATGATTTCTTTTCCGATGTTCATTAGCGGCCACCTAACTCAGCGCCGGTTACCTCGCGCGTAGTAACATGCCAGGAGTTACTCGCTAACTGGGGGCAGGTTGCAATGCGGGCATGGTCTGGTAGAGTCGCCATAGCTGCTACTCCTGAATATGGCTTGTGGGGGAACCCCCTTGCCAGGGTTCCCCCGCCGCATCTCCACCGTAGCACTGACGCTATGGATTTTCTGAACGGTGTCCTATGCTTGGAGGAGAGGCACCACAGGAGGTACCATGCTCGGCACATCTGGTATCAGCGTGACGCCGCGTGCGGTTCAGCAACGGCAAGTCGGCTTACGATTCACTGAGCCGGATTTCATCCGGCTTGAGAAAGCGGCAAAATCCCGCAACCTGGGGAAATCGACGCTCGCTCAGCTTCTCATCCTGGAATGGTTAGATTCGCTCGATTCCGGAGACGGCGAATAATGGACGTCTGGCAGCAACGGCAGCAGGAATTGCTGAATGGTGACGACCGTCCCGCATTCTGGTTACGGACACTTTACGCGCAGCCGGAAAATTCTAGGCCAGCAGAATCATCACAGCAGCGCACGGAATTCCAGCCGGACGTGACAATGACCGATTACGCTGCATTGCGGGAATCGCTAGGAATTGCAGGCCGCGGCCTGGATAGTGACCAAATTCAGGGACACGGACGAATGGACGCGCAATTACCGCCGCAATTACCGGGTGCCGAATATATCCAGGCCGCGCAGGCGTTACAGCATGACATGGGGCAGGATGCACGCGCGAAATATGCTGAACGCCAGCAGCGCGCGGCGGAAATGCTCTACGGATTCCGTGGCCGATGATAGGAGACATTACGATGCCAGCGATTATCCCGAGTGCGCAAGCCGGATATACCCGCTACGAGTCCGCACCGCAGGCGCGCAACGGCCCACGGACGGATTACGAGATAACCGGCTACACGGTCGATTTTATCCGTGCGCGGCCTGATGAATGCGTATTAGTGTCCGACGACGACGGCGTGAAATGGCGTATACCGCAGTCAGTCGTGACAGCGATTTCTGACCGTGGCTTTGATAGCGGCGTGAGCGCGTGCCAGTCAACGCACGCGACGGCCTAGCATCTACACAAGCGGAATAAGGGAAAGGGACACCCTCAACCGAGGAAGCCCCTTTCACTAACGACAGGTTTATGAAACATCACCCCTTCACCCTGGCGACGAATGCGCGCCACGCGTCGGCCGTGAATCGATGGGTGGGGCCACGCCCATTATCCTTGGTGTCTCGCACCAAGATCGCACCTTTGCCGGACTGTCCGACTTCAACGCAGTTACCGCCGCTCTGGCCGGAATAGCTTGACTTACGCCATTTCATATATCTTCGCCTCTCAGCATCCGTAGTGTTTGCTCGTCATCCAGCGCGCTCGCTCGCAGGTGATCGAAGATCAGGCTGTACCTGTTCACGTCGTCTTTGTCACGAACGTAATGGGCGCTGTTTGGGTCTTCGAGATAGACAACCGAAGAATTGTTGTGCGACACGAGGATGGTAAACGCTCGACCATACGCCGAAGTAGGACCCTTCTGGTTGGGGATGATCTGGATAGTGACATTCGGCTGTTGCGCCATCTCCACAAGATGATCCCGTTGCGCCTGCATAATTTCCGGATTCCCCACTGTCCGAAGCAACGCCGATTCATCGATAACCGCCCAGTAGCGCGGGGTCTGCACCTGATCTACCGGTAGTTCGTGATCCACGCCCAAGATATCTTGACGAGTCATACGAAGAACTAGCGCACGGTATAGTTCGTCTGCCGATATCTTCGGACGCGTGACACTCATGATCGCCTTTGCGTAATCTTCCGTTTGCAGCAGGCCGGGAACCTGGTATGACTCGTATTCCTGTATCTCCCTGGCTTTACGCTCGACTTCTACGCGGTCACGGAACCATGGGACTAGCGAGACGCTTTCCACTAGCTTTTGCAGTTCCGCTAGTTCTTCCCCGGTCCCGAATAGTTCATCTACTGCTACCGCGAAATCTAGCGGCGGTATCCGCCTGCTTTTCTCATAGGCAGAGACAGTAGATAGTGCGTAGTTTGTGTGTTCGGCTACTTCGGCTTGCGTCATTCCTGCACTCTCACGCAACCGCTTTAGCTTCTCCGCGAAGAACGCAAGCGGACTGGAGTACGGGTCGGAGGCCACGGCCACACCACTTTCTACACATGATCGCCAGATTCTACACGTCAGGTTGTCAGCGCGGTTGGCGTAGATCGCGCCACTCCTGAGCTGGCATCTTGACATCAGGTCCCCGTGGCCGTCGTGGGCGTCCCGTCAAGTGCACTCACGTAGCGGTCCACCTCAACGGTAGGCAACAGCTACGGGGACCGACACACAGACCACCGGGATGCTAGGGAATCGTGATCGTGGCGACGAACGAGCTAGATCTACTGACAATCGACGAACTGACCGAAGGACGGGCCGACGTGGTCAAAGTCATGTCGAAGGGCATGCTTAACCGGCATGTCACTCAGCACATGGTTGCCCTGCTCGATGACATAGACGCCGCTGTCCGGCGCAAGCGCGAGGCTGGCAGGTTCGCTGCCTGCGAGCCAGCACGTGAGCCGGCCTGATATGCCGAATCTGGGGGGAGTACCGGCTGAGGATCTCGATCACGCCGAAGTAGCGGCTGATCTGCTTCTGGCTATGCACCAGCGATACGAGATTCTCGACCCTGAGTTGGCCGTCAAGCTGTCCACGCTCGTAGCGGACGTTCACGCCGCTCAGGAAGACCGGCAGCGTCAGAACAGGATGTGAAGGAGGCGCGCGCCCTAGCCTGAATCGCTGATATCCGCCGAAGCGGAGGCGCGGTAGGCGGCGTGCGGTATCCGGCGATACAGGAAGACCCCCGGCACCAAGTGCCGGGGGTCTCTGTCGTGCGGTTACGCTTGCTTGCGCGGCCGGATCTCGGAACTGTCTCGGAAGCACAGCGGGTAGTACAGCCGGTTTCGCGGCGTGCGGGGGGTTGGCTTGCTGCCATCCTCGCGCACGGCCACGGACATATCCTCTACGCAGACCTGCCACTCGTCCGGCCCGCACTGCTCTACCACCGTGCCAGGCAGCCACGACCACGCCGCACGGTCGCCTTGTTCCTCTTGCTTGCTGCGCGGGTAGCGCACCAGTACGGGGGTGTCCGGGTAGAGGTTGATAGAGTCCATTTCGTGCCTCCTGACCCGCTGATCAGCGAGATTGCCCGTCTTCCAATGGATTCACACGTCCATAGCGAATGGTCATGGGACACTCCCGCGGAAGCATCGATGGCACGCAGTTGCGAGCAGGCGCTGGGCCTGGGCGTGCCCGCGGTGTCCTTCACCGACCATCTGGACTTCACCGCCTGGATAGGCGGAGACCGGATCGCGGAAGAGGGACTCAGCGCCGACCGCTACCGCCGCATGCGGCCGCTGGACGTCGAGGGCTACCTGGCGGCCATCGACGACTGCCGGCAGCGCTACCCCGGCCTCCGGATACTGTCCGGCGCCGAGATCGGCGAAGCCCACCTGTTCAACGTGAGCGCGAAAGCCGTGGCCGGCCGCGCGAGTTACGACCGCATCCTGGGTTCGCTGCACGCGGTACCGCTGGACGGGCAGCTGGTCGCGGCGGATTACCTGTTCAGCCACATGCCGGCCGCCGAAGTCATGCGCCGCTACTTCGCCGAGGTGCTGCGCCTGATAGCCGGCAGCGATCTGTTCGAGGTGCTCGCGCACCTGGATTTCCCGCGACGGATGTGGCCGCCATCGGCCGGGCCCTACGAGGAGAAGGCTTTCGAGGCGGAGTACCGGGCGATACTGAAGGCTCTCGCCGATAGCGGCCGGACACTCGAACTGAACACCAAGAGCCCGCTGGCCTCGGTGGAACTGCTGGGGTGGTGGCGCGATTGCGGTGGAATGGCGATCTCGTTCGGCAGCGACGCGCACCAGCCCTGGCGGGTCGGCGACAAGTTCAAGCAGGCGGCCGACATCGCCGAGGCGGCCGGCTTCGGTCCCGGCCGTGACCCGTTCGACTTCTGGCGCCGCACATGACCAAAGGGTCGTTCCGGCGCATGCCGGAAACGACCCTTGATCGTGGGCAGAGGGGGAAGAGTGCGGGCGGCGAGCCTGACGAGCGAAGTGCCTACCCGCGGGAGGGGCCTGAGTGGGAGAAATCAGGACCCGTACCGGAATGGAGTGGACTCGGGACGGACGGGAATCGGGGCTGGGACAGTACAGTCAGTGCTACGGAATGGAGTCAGGTCCACGTGTCAGGGACGTGCGGAGCCCATGTTCCGGGCGCCGACCGGCTCTGACAGTGAACGGCGTACCGTAGCTCCCCGTAGTAGGTCGCACGGTCCCGGAGTTCGGGTCGCGCCTCCAGACGGACCGAACGGCTCAGGCTCCCTCTCCGCGATGGAAGCGGGATGTATTCGTCGCCGTCGTTCGCCGGGAGTCCGTCATCGGGGTGGTTCATCGCCACGGTACACCTCAATACCTTCGCTGAGCTGCGGCTCGTCTCGTGTTGTCGACGGCGGGCCGCCGCCTGGTTCTTACGGAGCGAAGTTCTTTCGCTACCTTTAGTAGTGTAACTGAGAGTACGGTAGTCATTGCAATGAGTTGCGGGGTAATACTTACATATCTTTGGAGTAAGGGCCCCTCGCATACCTCTCCGGACGGGTAAAACCGCAGGTCAGAAGCGACAACCGGAACGAAGCGGACGAGGCGGCCATCCCGCGTCCGGCCCAGCCACTATCTGTAGCCAAGGTTCCTTGGTTACTGTCCGCACATGGTGCCATGAAAGACACCGCCAGCTCCACGCACCCTACAGGCAAGGTCGGCACGCTGCGTAACCAAGCTACCGCTGTGCCGTGCCTGTCCGATTTCCGCTAGTAGCACCGTGCGCCAGCTGGCATCGTGGAAGGCGTGATGGACGATGAGCAGCGATATCAGGCAGCGGTCAGCAAGGACGCGCGGTTCGACGGGGTGTTCTTCATAGCGGTCACTTCGACCGGAATCTACTGCCGTCCGTCCTGCCCGGCGATCACGCCGAAGCGCGCGAACATGCGCTACTACCGCAGCGCGGCCGCCGCCCAGGAGGCCGGTTTCCGCGCGTGCAAACGGTGCCGGCCGGACGCTTCTCCCGGATCGCCGGAGTGGAACATCCGGGCCGACGTGGTCGGCCGCGCCATGCGGCTGATCTCCGATGGCGTCGTCGACCGGGAAGGCGTGTCGGGTCTCGCCGCCCGGCTGGGTTACGAGCAGCGGCAGGTCCGCCGCCTGGTCACGGCCGAACTCGGTGCGGGGCCGCTCGCCATCGCCCGCGCCCAGCGGGCCCAGTCCGCGCGCGTGCTGACCGAGACAACCCGGCTGCCGCTGTCCGAGATCGCCTTCGCCGCCGGTTTCACCAGCATCCGGCAGTTCAACTCCACGATGCTCGAGGTCTTCGCGGTAACGCCCACCCAGCTCCGCAACGGGACCGCCCGACGCAAGGGTAAAGGCGCCGTGGCCGAAGGCCCAGGCCAATTCAGCACCGCGGCCTCCGGTGCGCCTGGGGTGATCCGGCTGCGCCTGGCGTACCGGCCACCCATCGACCTGGACCGGATGCTGGCCTTTCTCGCCGTTCGCGCGATTCCCGGAGTCGAAACTGTTGACGAGAAGGGGTACCGGCGGACTATACTATTGCCGAATGGTACGGGGATAATCTCTCTGCATCCGAGCACACGTTCGGATTCAACCGCAAGTCAGGTACATGGTTACGTTGACTGCGAGCTACGGCTTACGGACTTGCGTGATCTGACCGCCGCCGTGCAGCGCTGTCGGCGGCTGCTCGATCTGGACGCCGACCCAGCCCCGATCGCGACGACGTTGTCGGCGGACCCGATCCTCGGGTCACTGGCTCAGGCTAACCCCGGGCGCCGCGTCCCGGGTCACGTGGATGGCGACGAGCTGGCCATCCGTGCGGTGCTGGGCCAGCAGGTGTCGGTGGCCGCGGCCAGGCTGCTCGGCACCCGCCTGGTGACTGTCTACGGCAAGCCGCTCGAGCAGCCCGACGGTACGCTGACACACTGCTTCCCCACGGCACAGGCACTCGCGGCCGCCGATCCGGACGCCCTGCCGATGCCGCGGGCCCGGGCCGCGGCGCTGGTCGGGCTGGCCACGGCGCTGGCCTCCGGCGAGCTGTCCCTCGACCCGGGCGCGGATCGCGACCGTGCCGAGGCCCAGCTGCTCGCGCTGCCCGGCATCGGTCCATGGACCGCTGCCTACATCCGGATGCGCGCGCTGTCCGACCCGGACGCATTCCTGCCTTCGGATGCGGGCGTGCTGCGCGCGCTCGCTCGGCTCGGCGCGGTGCCGGACCGTCGAAGCGCGGCAGCACTGAACCGGCCTGGGCCTCCGGCAACGGCAACGGCAACGGCAACGGCAACGGCAACGGCAACGGCACACAAAATAGCGGAAAGCTGGCGGCCGTGGCGCTCCTACGCCGTCCAGCACCTGTGGGCATTCCTCGAAGAGAAAGAGTAAGGCCAGTGGGCATAAACACCTCGTTCGTCGCACCGGACGCCGCAGCGCCGGCGATATCGGACATCATCGATTCGCCGGTGGGCACGCTGCTGTTGACCGGCGACGGCCGCGCGCTCACCGGGGTCTACTTCCTCGACGCCGGCGACTCCGGGCCGGCCGCCGGCACCACCGCCGACCCCGGCCCGTTCAAGGAGACCAGGGCGCAGCTAGCCGCGTACTTCGGCGGTGAGCTCAAGGACTTCGACCTGCCGCTGGCGCCGAGCGGCACCCCGTTCCAGCTGGCCGTGTGGGCCGAGCTCACCCACATCCCGTACGGCGTCACCACCAGCTACGGCGAGATCGCCCGGGCGCTGGGTAAGTCCCAAGTGGCCTCGCGCGCGGTGGGCGCGGCCAACGGGCGCAATCCCATCCCGATCATCGTGCCGTGTCACCGGGTGATCGGCTCCGACGGCGGCTTGACCGGCTACGGCGGCGGCCTCGCGCGCAAGCTGACACTGCTCCAGATCGAAGGCGCCGCCGGGCTGTGGTGACGCAGATTACCAGCGGGAGGCACCACCGCCGTTCGCTATAAAAATCCTTCACACTGAACGGCGGTGGCTGCTCCGCTGAGACCGGCGGTAGCGTTGGCGCGTGGTCGCCCTGCTGCTCGTGGCTGTGGCACTGGGCATGTCCAACCTCGCCGCGGCGATCGGGATAGGGATCAGCGGAGCCGGACGCGCTGTGCGGGTCCGGGTGGCAGTCGTGTTCGGCGTGTTCGAAGCGGGGATGCCGCTGCTGGGGCTGCTGCTCGGGCACAGCGTGGCGGCCCGCCTCGGGCGGGGTGCGCAATGGCTGGGCGGCACACTGCTGATCCTCGTGGGGATCTATGGCGTGGTCCAGGCGTGGCGGGCCCGCGGTCAGGCGGAATCCGTCCGGGAGTGGCGGCTGGGCCGGATCGTGGTCAGCGGGCTCGCGCTCAGCCTCGACAACCTCGCGGCCGGGTTTGCTCTCGGCGCTTACCACGTGAGCTTCGGCCTGGCCGCGGCGCTGATCGGGGCGGTCAGCGTGGGCATGTCGCTGGCCGGCCTCGAGCTCGGCGCGCGGCTCGGCTCGGCCATCGGCACCCGCAGCGAACTGATCGCCGAGGTGGTGCTGGTCGCGGTCGGCGCCGCCATGGCGGCCGGCGCGATGTAGTTTCGGACGTTTTGGGTGTTGAGAGCCCGGCCGGGCGGGAACCCTTTGGACGATGGACCGACCGGAGGACCTCGAGCCAGAGCAGGTAGCGGAGGCAGAAGGGGCGACGGGCTCAGAGGAGGAGGCCCAGGCCGATTCGGCGCCGCCTCGTGGGTGGCCGCGTCATCCGGTTCTGATCCGGATCTCCCGGATCGCGGCCATCGCGCTGATCGGCGTGGCCGGCGCGTGGCTCGGCATGCTGCTGGCCGGCGGGGCGAGCGTCCAGATCGGGCCGGTCCAGACGCTGATGACGCTGCGCCCGTCGATAACCGGGCAGACCGTGGTGAACGTGCCACCGCTCGGCTCCCTGCAGATGGACACCAACCATGGGCCGCTTCAGCTCAACATCGACGTGCGCCAGCTCAACGAGACCGATGTGAAGAAGCTGGTCGCCGACCCCAAAAGCGTCGCGGGCCTCCCAGATCTGGCGTCCGCCCAGCTCAAGCGCGGCGTCATCGCGGCCACGATCCGTGCTGTCATCGCGGCGGCGATTGGCAGCCTGGTGCTCGGACTGATCGCCTTCCGGCGGATCTGGCCGACGCTGGCCGCGTGCGGCACCGCCATCGGCGTCCTCGCCATCGCGGGCGCGGTCGCCGCCACGAGCTGGAATCCGAAGTCAGTCCTCGAACCGCGCTACACCGGCTTGCTGGCCGAAGCCCCTTCGCTGGTCGGCAGCGCGCAGAACCTCGTCACGAAGTTCGGCCTGTACCGCACCGAGCTGGCACAATTGGTGACGAATGTCACCCGCCTGTACGACACGACCGCCGACCTGCCCGTCTACCAGCCGGATACGGATGCCGTGCGGGTCCTGGATGTTTCCGACATACACGACAACCCCGCCGCGTGGAACATCATGCACTCGATAGTGCAGCAGTTCGGGATCAACCTGATCATCGACTCCGGCGATCTCACCGACCACGGCAGCCAGGCCGAGAACGAACTGGCCACGGAGATCCGCAAGTTCCCGGTGCCGTACGTGTTCATCAAGGGCAACCACGATTCGGGCAGCACCCAGTCGTCGGTGGCCAAGGTGCGCAATGCGATCCTGCTCACCGGGCAGGAAGTGACGGTCGACGGCCTCACCATCATCGGCGACGGCGACCCGCGCTTCACTCCCAACCTCTCCGTCCAGGTCCCGGGCGAGGAAGCCGTGTATCAGACCGGCCAGAAGCTGGCCACCGCGGCCCGCGATATGGTGCGCGAGCCGGACATCGCCGTGGTCCACGACCCGGTATCCGCGCTGCCGCTGAACGGCGCGGTCAAGCTGGTGCTGGCCGGCCACCTGCACCGGAGGGTCAGCTGGATGCTGTCCGACGCGACCCGGGTGTTCGTCCAGGGCTCCACGGGTGGCGCGGGCCTGCGGGCGCTCCAGACGAATCCGCCTACTCCGATCGAGGCATCGGTACTGTACTTCGGTCGTACTGATGGCCAGCTTCAGGCGTGGGACGACATCACAATCGGCGGCCTGGGCGCGACCGATGCCCAGATCCAGCGGCATCTGGCCAGCGATACCGCGCCCGTCGGCGGGCCGGTGCCGGAACTGGGCCCCACGGTGAGCCCGTCGACCATGTGCGGGACACCGAGTGATGCGGGGTCGCCTGGTTCACCTGGTTCACCTGGTTCACCTGGTTCGCCGAGTGGCGCGTGGCCGACGGATTCCGCCACGCCAACGGACTCGGCTACGCCGACGGATTCCTCGTCCGGATCCTCGCCATCTCCGTCGCGATGACATGCCAGGATTCCTCTCATGGAACTGAGGACTGGCCACACGCGTCCAATCCGCATGATGTACTCACGCGCAATTCGCGGCCTCATCGCGGCGGCCGCGCTGGCCGCGATCCTGGCCGGTTGCGGCACGACAGTGGTCAGCTCCGGAACGAACGCCGGGACGGGCGCGAGGCCGGGTTCCGGCTCTGGCGCGGGCTCCGCCGCGAGCACGACGAGCACCACGGCGGCGGCTGGCTGTGCGAACGTGAACGCCGCGACGAAGCTCACCGCGGTCCGCGCCATGCACCTGGTGGAACCGGCCAGGTTCACCTCCATGCTGGTCACCCAGACCAATCCCGGCATCGTGCGCGCCCTGTTCCGTGACTTCTGCCAGGTCATCGCGCACCGGGGCGCATCCAGCCCGGTGACCTGCCCGATGGCGATAGGGCTGTCGTACGGCGGCATGTTCTATGCCGGCGCCCGGCCGCTCGCCAGGTACACCTACGCCGCCAGCGGCTGCGAGATCGTCACCCTCACCCCGGCGGGCACCGGCGCCAGGTCCCAGTCCGCGATGGTGATGGGCGCGGCCGCTGCCGCCGCGCCCAACCTGCACGCCGATATGGCCAGGGCGCTCGGCATGGCTCAGGCGCAGGTCTTCCATCCGTCCAGCCAGGTCAACCAGGGCAGCGGTCCCAGCAAGTAGGCTCGCCGTGTGACTCACGACCTGAAGATCCGGCCCGCCACCATAACTGATGTCCCGGAAATCGTCGCGATGCTCGCCGACGACCCGCTGGGCGCTACCCGCGAATCGCCCGATGACCTCGCGCCGTACCTTGAAGCGTTCGAGCGCGTGGCCAGCGATCCCCGCCAGCATCTGGTCATGGCCCGGCTGGACGGAAAGCCGGCCGGGACGCTGCAGCTGATGATCATCCATGGGCTGGCGCGGCGGGGCGCCATCCGCGCCCAGATCGAGTCGGTGCGGGTACACCGCGGCCTGCGCGGCCGTGGCCTGGGCAGTGAGCTGATCCGGTGGGCGATCGAGGCGGCCCGCGAGGCCGGAGCGGGAATCGTCCAGCTCACGTCCGATGCCTCCCGGACGGAAGCGCACCGCTTCTACGAGCGGCTGGGCTTCGTGAACTCGCACGCCGGCTTCAAGCTCCAGCTCGGCAAATGACCACCGACGACGCGGTCTTCTACGCTCAGCTTCCTACCCTGTTCGGCGCCGCGGCCGCGCTGTTCACCGACGAAGCCGGGCGCGTCCTGCTGGTCAAGCCGAACTACCGCGACCAGTGGTCGCTGCCCGGCGGCATCCTCGAACATGGCGAGCCGCCGCATGTGGCCTGCGCCCGCGAGGTGGCCGAGGAAGTGGGCCTGGAGATCGAGCCGGGACCGCTGCTGGCCGTCGACTGGGTACCACCCGAGGGCACCCGACCCAGCCCCATCGTGTCCTGGGTCTTCGACGGCGGAACGCTGCCATCCACCCAGGAGATCACGCTCCAGGTCGAGGAACTCGACGACTACCGGTTCGTGCCGGCCGAAGACCTGGCCATGTACCTACCACCGCTCATCTACGCCCGGGTCGCCGCGGCAATGCGTGCCCAGGCTGGCTTGCGAGCCGACGGGGCCGGATGCGCCACGGCATACGTGCCCTTCGACCGTGAGCTGAGTTAGGCTCCCACCCATGTCGCTGGCAATGAGCGGCGCGGATGCCGGTCACCTGGCGATCGCCGTAGGCCTCACATACGCGCTCGGCTTCGAGCGCGACCTACGCGGAGCACCAACCGGAGACCGCGTTTTCGCCCTCATCGGCGCGGGCTCGGGCGTCGTGGGAATCATTGGCGCCCATGGAGCGCCGAACGCGGTGGCCGGCGCCATCACCGGCATCGGCTTCATCGGCGGTGGGCTGGTGTTCAGGCAGGCCACCGGCCACGGCCAGGTGGTGATGGGCATCACCACGGCCGCCGCGATCTTCGCCGCCGCCGCGATCGGCGCGGCCGCGGGCCAGGGCCGGGTGCTGCTGGCCGTCGTGGCCACCGCGCTGGCGTTGCTGGTCCTGGAAGTCCGTCACTCCAGGCTGCTCAGCCTGCTGGACGGCCGGCGCTGGGCGGACCGCTTCGGCGACGACGAACGCCCTCCGCCCGATAGTCATTGAACGCGGTAGTCCTGAGGGCGGTATCCGGGATATGGCTGGCCGGTGGGTACGATCTCGACGCCCAGCGGCACCAGCGAGATCGGGATCAGCTTGAAGCTGGCCAGCCCGAGCGGGATGCCGATGATCGTCAGGCACAACGCGATACCGCTGGTCAGATGGCCGATGGCCAGCCACCAGCCGATCAGGATGATCCACAGGATGTTCCCGACCAATGCCCCCGCGCCGAAGTTCCGGCGCGGCACGATCGTCCGTCCGAACGGCCACCGCACGTATCCGGCGATCCGCCACGCCGCGATCCCGAACGGGATCGTGATGATCAAGATGAAACAGATGAGCCCGGCCAGCACGTAGGCAATGGCCATCCACCACCCGCACAGGACCAGCCAGATAACGTTGAGGATCAGCCTCATGGCCGTTGGTCTACCCGGCTGATCGGCCAGCCGAACGCACTTCTAGCTGGTCAAGCAGAGTCGCGGTCGCGGCCGCGATCTCGTCGACGGCCCGGCCGAACGCATCGGCGTTGTGCCCGGCCGGTGCCCGGAATCCGCTGATCTTCCGTACATACTGCAACGCCGCGGCCCGGATGTCCGCGTCGGTCACCGCCTCGGCATAAGGCGGACGAAGGGTCTTGATGCTACGACACATAACCCCATTCTGGGTCACTCGAGCCCTAGTAGCGCCTCCAGGCCCACGGTAAGGCCGGGCGGGAGCGACTTGATGCCCTGGATGCCGAGCAGGACGCCCGGCATGAACGAGGCCCGGTCGAGCGAGTCGTGCCGGATCGTCAGCGTCTCTCCGTGCCCGCCGAACAGCACCTCCTGGTGCGCGACGAGCCCCGCGACCCGGACGGAGTGGACATGTATGTTGTCCACCGTGGCGCCGCGGGCGCCCGGGATCTCCGACGCGGTCGCGTCGGGCGGCGCCTTGAGGCCGGCCTGGTCGCGGGCGGCGGCGATCATGGACGCGGTGCGCAACGACGTGCCAGACGGGGCGTCCGCCTTGGCCGCGTGGTGCAGCTCAATGACTTCGGCTGAGTCGAAGAAGCGTGCCGCCTGCGCAGCGAACCGCATCATCAGCACCGCGCCCACGGAGAAATTGGGCGCGACGAGGACGCGTACGTCCGGCGACTTGGCGGCCCAGGTGCGTACTTCGCCGAGCCGTTCCTCGCCGAACCCCGACGTGCCGACCACCACATTCAGCCCGTGCTCGACGCACCAGCGCAGGTTGTCCATCACCACGCCCGGATGGGTGAAGTCGACGACGACATCGCAAGCGGTCAGGGGATCTCGCCCATCGCCCTCGTCGACCTCGGCGGCGATCTCCATGTCCGGCGCTTCCGTCACCGCGGCGCATACCGTGCGGCCCATCCGGCCACGTGCCCCAAGCACCCCAACTTTTATCACCTGAGCAGAATATATCTGGGGGGTATAAACCAACCCCCCAGACCCCCGGCCTTCCTGCGCTTCCCGCCGTTAGATTCGCCCGGCCAGGAGGGCCTGAAGGCCCCCCGTGACCAGGCGACCGCGAAGCTCGCTGTGCTCCCCGGGGGGTAAACACCAACCCCCCGGACCCCCCGGCCTTCCTGCGCTTCTCGCCGTTAGTTTCGCCCGGCCAGGAGGGCCTGAAGGCCCCCCGTGACCAGGCGACCGCGAAGCTCGCTTCGCTCGCCGCGGGGGCCACTGTGGTCAATGGTGAGCGTGCTCGCTGCGGCATGCCGGGCATGTTGGACACGTCGCGTTCGCTGAGGGAGCGGGCAGCGTGGGAACTGGCGCATATCGCCGCATAGCGGACGCGTGGGCCAGCAATTTTGTGGAGGTTAGGAGCCCTTTGGAGGAAAAGGTGTCGGAAAGCGGCGCCCTTTCGTCCGCGGGGCTCTTTTTCTCCGCGTCGTTTAGCGCTTGCCTATTTCAACTGCTCAAAACGTCTAATCGCGCCAGCCCTCGGGGCCCCCAAATCGTGAAATGTCGGATTTGGGGAGCCGCTCGGGCTTGGGATGCCGGTGGGCGCTTGGGCATGTCCTGGCGGGCTGGGTTATCTTGGGGCATTTGCCTCCCCAGGCTTGTAGTGAATGTGCCATCGCAGACACCCCGCTGTAGGCAATGGCACATTCACTACATCGAGCCAGGGCTGGCTTGGGGCTGGGGCTGGGGCGGGCTGGCTTGTGGCTGGGGCTGGCTGGGGCTGGGGCCGGGGGTAGCTGTGGGCTGGCGTTAGCTCTGGGCTGGGGTAGCTGTGGGTGGGTTAGGTCAGGGCCGAGGTGAAGGTTTCTTTGTCGTCGAAGGGGCCGACCACGGCCAGGGCCTTGGGGCGGGTGAAGATGTCGGCGGCGATCGCGCGGACGTCGTCGTGGGTCACCGCGTCGATGGACGCGAGGATCTCCTCGACCGGCTCCAGCCGCGGATAAACCAGCTCGGCCTTGCCGAGGCGGCTCATCCTGGAGGACGGGTCCTCCAGGCCGAGGACGATCGAGCCGCGGACCTGGCCCTTGCCGCGAGCCAGTTCGCCGTCGGTGAGGCCGCCGTTCACGACCCGAACGATCTCCTCGGTGCAGATGGACAGCACTTCGTCCGCTTTGGACGGAAGGCAGCCCACGTAGACGCCCCACATGCCGGTGTCGGCGTGCTGCGCCGTGAAGCTGTACACCGAGTACGCCAGGCCGCGCTTCTCCCGCACCTCCTGGAACAGCCGGGACGACATACCGCCGCCGAACGCCGCGTTGAGCACGCTGAGCGCGAACCGGCGGTCGTCGGTCCGGGCCAGCGCCTCGCAGCCGAGCACCAGGTTGGCCTGTTCGATGCCGCGCGACACCAGCTGGACACCGACGCCGGCCTGGTCGCCCAAACCGCTTCCCGCGCCAGCGAGCCGAGGCAGCGCGGGCCGGGTGGAGGCCGGCGATTGCCGCAGGGCGTCCGCGAACGCCGACCGCGCCAGCTCCACCACAACGTCATGGTCCACGTTGCCCGCGGCCGCGACGACGAGGTGCTCCGGGGTGTACCTGGCCTGGTAGTGCTCGTAGATCTGCTCGCGGGTGATCGCGTTGATGGAGTCCACGGTGCCGAGAATCGGCCGGCCGAGCGGAGTGTCGCCGAACAGCTTGGCGCTGAACGCCTCGTGCACGGTGTCCGCGGGGTCGTCCTCGTTCATCGCGATCTCTTCGAGGACGACATTGCGCTCGGCGTCCACGTCCTTGGGCGCGATCAGCGAGTTGGCCACCATGTCGGCGAGGACATCCACGGCCAGCGGCAGGTCGTCATCGAGCACCCGCGCGTAATAGCAGGTGTACTCCTTGGCGGTGAACGCGTTCATCTCGCCGCCGACCGCGTCCATCTCCGACGAGATGTCCAGCGCGGTGCGCTTGCTGGTGCCCTTGAACAGCAGGTGCTCCAGGTAGTGCGTGGCGCCCGCGTGGGGAAGATCCTCATCGCGGGAGCCCACGCCTACCCAGATACCGATCGCGACGGAGCGTACCGCCGGCAGGAACTCTGTGACGACCCGCAGGCCGCCGTCCAGGACTGTGTGCCGGACGCTGGATTCGGTGGTCATCTACTCGTGGTGTCCCCGTGAGCGGTGCCGGGTCCGCCGGCGCCCCTCCCCGTCGCCGCCCCGGTCGCCGTCACGGTCGCCGCGGTCACGGGCGGGGCGAGGCGCACGGTCGCCGCCCCGGTCGCCGTCCGAGCCACCGGACAGGTCCTCGCCCGCGGCCTCCCGCTCGAGTACCTCGACCGGGACCAGCGACAGCTTGCCGCGGTCGTCCACCTCGCGGATCTCGACCTGGATCTTGTCGCCGATGTGCACCACTTCGTCGATGTTCTCGATCCGCTTCCCGCCGTGCAGCTTGCGGATCTGCGTGATGTGCAGCAGGCCATCCTTGCCGGGGAGCAGCGAGACGAACGCGCCGAACGTGGTGGTCTTGACCACCGTGCCCAGGAAGCGCTCGCCGACCTCGGGCATGTGCGGGTTCGCGATCGCGTTGATCGCGGCGCGCGCCGCTTCGGCCGCTGGGCCGTCCGTCGCGCCCACATAGATCGTGCCGTCGTCCTCGATCGTGATCTCGGCGCCGGTGTCATCCTGGATCGAGTTGATCATCTTGCCCTTCGGGCCGATGACCTCACCGATCTTGTCCACCGGGACCTTGATCGTGATGATCCGCGGCGCGAACGGGGACATCTCCGCGGGCGCCAGGATCGCGCTCTTCATCACATCCAGGATCGTCATCCGGGCTGCCCTCGCCTGCTTCAGCGCGGCGGCCAGCACCGAGGCCGGGATGCCGTCGAGCTTGGTGTCGAGCTGGAGCGCGGTGATGACCTGCTCGGTGCCCGCCACCTTGAAGTCCATGTCGCCGAACGCATCCTCGGCCCCGAGAATGTCGGTCAGCGTCACGTGCTGACCGCCCTCGTGGATCAGGCCCATGGCGATGCCGGAGACCATGTCCTTGAGCGGCACGCCGGCGTTGAGCAGCGACATCGTCGAGGCGCAGCCCGAGCCCATGCTGGTGGAACCGTTGGAACTGATCGCCTCGGAGACCTGGCGGATCGCGTAGGGAAACTCCTCGCGGCTGGGCAGCACCGGGATCAGCGCGCGCTCGGCGAGCGCGCCGTGGCCGATCTCGCGTCGCTTGGGCGAACCGACCCGGCCGGTCTCACCGGTGGAGTACGGCGGCATGTTGTAGTTGTGCATGTAGCGCTTGGTGCGCTCCGGGTTGAGTGTGTCGATCATCTGCTCCATCCGGAGCATGTTCAGTGTGGTGACCCCCAGGATCTGGGTCTCGCCGCGCTGAAACAGCGCGGAGCCGTGCACCCGGGGAAGCACGCCGACCTCGGCGGACAGCGGGCGGATGTCGGTGAGGCCGCGACCGTCGATGCGCACGCCGTCGCGGATGATCCGCTCCCGTACGAGCTTCTTGGTCAGCGCGCGGAACGCCGCGCTGATCTCCTTCTCCCGGCTCTCGAACTGCTCGGCCAGCTTCTCCTTGACCAGGGCCTTGACCCGGTCGACCTCGCCCTCGCGGTCGTGCTTGCCCGGGATGGTCAGCGCCTGGGCGAGCTCGGCCGACACCTCGGCGGTGACCGCGTCGAAGACGTCCTGCTCGTAGTCGGCGAACACCGGGTACTCGGCCGGGGCCTTGTTCTCGGCCGCGGCCGACTCGGCGGCGAGGTCACGCTGCGCCTCGCAGAGCACCTTGATGAACGGCTTGGCGGCGTCGAGGCCGGCGGCGACCGTGTCCTCCGTCGGCGCGACCGCGCCGCTGCCCTCGTCGCCCAGCAGCTTGAGGGTCTCCGGGGTCGACTCAGCCTCGACCATCATGATCGCGACATCGCCGTCCTCCAGCACCCGGCCGGCGACCACCATGTCAAACGTGGCCTGGGCGAGTTGTGAGTGGTCCGGGAACGCCACCCACTGGCCCTTGATCAGCGCGACCCGCACACCGCCGATCGGACCGGAGAACGGAAGGCCAGCGAGCTGGGTGGACATGGACGCGGCGTTGATCGCCACCACGTCATACAGGTGCTCGGGGTGCAGCGAGAGCACGGTCGCGACGACCTGGATCTCGTTGCGCAGGCCCTTGACGAACGACGGGCGCAGCGGCCGGTCGATCAGCCGGCAGGTCAGGATCGCGTCCTCGGACGGACGGCCCTCCCTACGGAAAAACGAGCCGGGAATCCGGCCCGCCGCGTACATCCGCTCCTCTACGTCCACCGTGAGCGGGAAGAAGTCCAGGCCCTCTTTGGGCTGCTTGGACGCCGTGGTCGCGGATAGCACCACGGTCTCGTTGTCGAGAACCACCAGGGCGGAACCGGCGGCCTGCCGGGCGAGCCTGCCGGTCTCGAACCTGATGGTGTGGACGCCGAATTCACCGTTGTCAATAACGGCTTCAGCACTGCGGACACCCTCCACGGGTGAGACCTCCTTGCGGTAGATCCCGCACCCACCCGCCGCCGTGCCGCTTGTGGCCTGGCTGACCCGTTAGGGTTGCCGGCCGGTCTTCGATCGAAGTCCGCGGGTTCCGCGCCCAGCTATGGAGCAACTACCCGGGGACCACTACCGAGGACCGGCCCTGGCGCTCGGGGCCGGGGGCTACGGGATGTCATGTGTTTCGTATTAAGTTGTGTCAGCACCTATGTCAGGCGCCCGGTCAACGCCGGATGCCGAGGCGCTCCCTGGTCGCGCGGTAGCGGTTGATGTCCTTCTTCTGCAGGTACTTCATCAGCCTGCGACGGCGGCCGACCAGCAACAGCAGCCCGCGGCGGCTGTGGTGGTCGTGCTGGTGCACCTTGAGGTGCTCGTTGATCTGGTTGATGCGCCTGGTCAGCAGTGCGACCTGGACCTCCGGCGAACCGGTGTCACCCTCACTGGTCGCGTACTCCGCCAGGATCTGCTTCTTGGTGGCGGTGTCGAGCGGCACGTGGCTCCTTAGGAATGTGAAGCGATGGACAGTGTTCTCGCACGAGGCAGCCGCATGAGGGTGCAGCTCATATCTGTGTAGCACAGTACCTGTACGACACAGCCCCGCATAACCCGGCCATGCGCCAGGTAGCGTTTCACACTACCACGAGCGCCGGAGCAGTCACGCCGATGAGCGTAGGCACACCGGCGAGGCTCTCTTAAACTGGCCAAATGGTCCAGACAAGCGTTGCGGTGACGTCTGCCGAGGAGGCCGACGCTCAGCCAAGACGGCGGCCGGAGTGGGTGCCGCAGTGGTCGGTCCCGTCGGCCTACCGCGCGCTGCGCACGGTGCTCGTGGTGCCTGCGCTGTTCGCGCTGACCTTCGAGGGCTTCGGCAACCTGCAGATAGCGCTGTTCGCCGCGTTCGGTGGGTTCGCCAGCCTGGTCCTGGCCAACTTCGGCGGCACCCGCCGGGACAAGCTGATCGCGCATCTTGGCCTGGCGGTTACCGGCTCGATCGCGCTGATCATCGGCACCGCGGTGAGCGGCATCACCGCGCTGGCCACGATCGTGACGATCCCGGTGGCGTTCGGCATCTTCTTCGCCGGGGTGGCGGGCCCGAACGCGGCCGGCGGCGTGACCGCGGCGCTGCTCGCCTACGTGCTCCCGGTCGCCTCGCCCGGCAACGCGTCGATGATCCCGGACCGGCTGGCCGGCTGGTGGCTGGCCTCGGTGGTCGCGACCGCCGCCGTCCTGCTGCTGTCGCCGCCCGCCGCCGGGGACCGGCTGCGCGCGGCCGCGGGAGCGACCGCGCGAGCGTACGCGGACCTGCTGGACGCGCTGGTCCAGGGCGGCGCCACGCAATCTCAACGGGCAGCCGCGGTGGCCGCCAAGCACCAGCTCATGGTGACGTTCGCCAGCACGCCTTACCGGCCGACCGGGCTGGCCACGGCCGACCAGGGGCTGGGCAGCGTCGTGGAGGAACTCGAGTGGTGCGGGGTACTGATCACCGACGCGATCGACGAGGACTCAGACTTCCCTGAGGACCGGGAACTGCTCGCGGCGGTCGCCGCCGTGCTGAAGCAGATCGCCGCGCTGCTCGGCGGCGCCGACATCACGCCGCGGATCGAGGCGATGGAGCAGCTACGGGTCGCCGGCTGTGAGCGGCAGCGCGCGTCGGATGCGCACACGCCGGACGACGCGCTCGCGGTGGCCAGGCGCGCCTTCCATGAGCAGGCGATCGCCGTCGCGGTGCGGGCCGTGGTCGCCGACGCCATGATCGCGACCCGGCGGGCCGACCCGGAGACCATCGCGGCGCGACGCCGGGGGTGGTACGGGGCGCCACCGGAGGGAACCGCCGCGGAGCGCCGGGTGGCGGCGCTGCATGGGGCGGTCGGGGTGCTGGCCCGGCACGCCAGTTTGCGTTCGGTCTGGATGCTGAACGCCATCCGCGGCTCGCTGGCACTTGCCGCCGCCGTGCTGGTGGCCGACCTGTCCGGAGTTCAGCACGGGTTCTGGGTGGTCCTCGGCACCATGTCGGTGCTGCGCACCAACGCGGCGACCACCGAATCCACCGCGCTGCGCGCACTCGGCGGCACGGTCATCGGGTTCATCGTCGGCGCGCTGCTGCTGCTCGGCATCGGCACCAGCACCGCGGCCCTGTGGGTGGCGCTGCCGATCGCGGTGGCGGTCGCCGCCTACGCGCCGGGTGCGCTGCCGTTCATGTTCGGCCAGGCGGCGTTCAACGTCGTGGTCGTGGTGCTGTTCAACATCCTGATCCCGGTCGGCTGGAAGGTCGGGGTGCTGCGCATTGAGGACGTGGCGATCGGCTGTGTGGTCAGCCTGGCCGTCGGACTGCTGTTCTGGCCGCGCGGGGCGGGGGCGATCGTCGGCGACGACCTCGCCGACTCCTACCGGCGCGGCGCCGCCTACCTGACCGAGTCGGTCAACTGGGCGCTGGCGTTGCGCCCCACGCCGCCCACCGGGTCGGCGGCAGCCGCGATCACGGCTGGAATCCGGCTGGACGAGGGGGTCCGTGGTTTTCTGGCCGAACAGGGCAGCAAGCGCGTGTCTCCTGAGGATCTGTGGCGCCTGGTGATGGCGAGCACCAGGTTGCGGCTCACCGCGTACTCGCTGGCCAGCCTGCGACCGGAGCACGCGTGCGCGCCACAGCCTGACGGCGCCGAGCCACCGGGCATGGCGGAAACCCGTGTCCTGCTGGCACGGACGGCCGGGAACCTGGCGGAGTTCTACGATCAGGTGGCGCTCCTGGTCGGCAGGCCGGTGGCGAACCAGGTGATCGCGCCGCTGCGCGCCCCGTCGCTGGATGATCTGGAGCAGGCGCATCGTCACGCGCACCTGCTGTGGATCAGGGAGAACCTGCATCACCTCGCCTCACGCGCCCCGGTCCTCACCGAGCCCGCGGCCCGGATCGCCGAGCAGCGCCGCCAGCCGTGGTGGAGGTAACCGGGTCAAGTGCAGCTCCATGGATGTGACAATCATGGGGTTGCGAGCGGGTGTTTCTCAGTAGCGGGTGCCGGTTACCTGGATGGCCAGGGGAGCTAGGACGGCCAGGTCTTCCTGGGTGAGGGTTACGTCCATGGCGGCGATGTTCTGCTCGAGCCACTTGATCCGCTTGGTGCCGGGAATGGGAGCGACCGGGACGCCCAGGCGCTCCTCCTGCGCGTAGACCCAGGCCACGGCGACCTGTGCCGGGGCCACGCCCTTGGCTTCGGCGATCTTGCGCACGGTGTCGGCGATCGCCTGGTTGGCGTCCGCCCCGCCGTCGGCGAACCGCGGGTTGCGCCGCCGGAAGTCGTCGGAGGTCAGGTCGGCCATGTCGACCGTGCCGGTCAGGAAGCCGCGGCCCAGCGGGGAGTACGACACGAGCGAGACGTTGAGCTCGCGCATGGCGTCGAGGGCGTCGCTCTCCACGTCGCGGGTCCACAGCGAGTACTCACTCTGCACGGCGGCGATCGGGTGCACAGCGTGCGCGCGACGCAGCAGGTCACTGGTGGTCTCGGACAGGCCCAGGTACCGGACCTTGCCTTCGGCGACCAGCTCGGCCATCGCGCCGACAGTCTCCTCGATCTCGGCGTTCTCCGCCGGGCGATGCAGGTAGTACAGGTCGATATGGTCGGTGCCGAGGCGGAGCAGGCTCGCTTCCGCGGAGCGCTTCACGTAGTCGTGCTCGCCGCGAACGCGGCGGTGGGCGTCGCCGGCGGACCGGTCGATGCCGAACTTCGTCGCGAGTTGCACCTCGTCGCGGCGGCCGGTGATGGCCCGGCCGACCAGGACCTCGTTGTGCCCGGCACCGTAGATGTCCGCGGTGTCGAGGAACGTGACCCCCAGGTCGAGAGCCCGGTGAATGGTGGCGACGGACTCGTCCCAGTCGGTCGCGCCGTACCATTCGCTCATTCCCATGCAGCCGAGGCCCTGGGCGGACACCGTAAGGTCACCTAGCTTGGTGGTGCGCATTACTACCTTTCCTGGCTTTCCTGGCTTTCTTGGCGCTGCGCTTCGCAGACGTGGCGTGAGTAGGAGCCGATCTTGTAGTCGAGGATCTTGAGGCATTCCCGCTGGGTAGCCAGGGCCCGGCGGACCGCGACCCGGTGGGCTCTCAGCAGCTCGAGGCGTTCCTCCTGGCCGGCGCCGGACCTGACCAGTTCCGCATAGCGTTGCATGTCCTTGACCGGCATGCCGGTCTCGCGGAGCTTGGTGATCAGGGCGAGCCAGTCCAGATCGCCTTCGGTGAACCGGCGCCGGCCGTCGGCGGTCCTGTCGATGGGTCCGAGCAGGCCGATACGCTCATACCAGCGCAGCGTGTGCTGGGACAGACCGCACTTGGCAGCCGCCTCGCTGATGCTCCAGGTCGTCACAACAACGAGCCTAGAAGTTAGAGCAAGCTCTAACGCAACTATTCTCTCCGCGCCAAGGCCTCGCTGCGCTCGGCCGGCTTGGGGCCACGACGGAAATTGCCGACCCTCCGGGACGGCAACCGCCGCGGCGCTCGCTTCGCTCGCCCGTCAGGCGAACGTTACCGTGACGTGCTGGAAGCCTAGGGATGTCATCATGCTGGTCAGCATGGACTTTGTGTTGTTCTGCGCGTCGGTCCGTAGCGGGCTCGCGGCGGCGGCCGTCTGGATCTTCTGCTGGGCCAGGATATAGACCTGCTGCTCTGAGTTCGGGTTGCCGCCGAAGAAGTTGCCGATGCGGGTGAACAGGCCCGACTGCTGCGCGAACACGTAGGACTGGTTCACGTTCAGCACGGCCGGTTCCAGTTGCGCTTTGGGCAGCTTGATGCTGACCGTCTTGCGGTCCTGGCTGACCGTGATGTCCGGGCCTTTCAGATGCGAGAAGTCGACGAAGGCGATGTCGCTGCCCTGCCCGACGAACAGCGTCTCGCTGCCGGCCAGGAAGCCGGGCAGGATGCCGTTGCGCTTGGTCAGGTCGACGACCACCTGGAACTCGCCGTTCGCCGCCTCATACCGGCTGAGCTGGCTGATCGACTTGAGGATGGCCGGCTGGGTGCTCACCGTGGTGGTCTCGCCGAACGGGTTCCGAAGCTGCGGGAGCAGGTGGATCGCGGACAGGACCAGCAGGAGCACGATGACCGCAGCCGCGGCGGTGATGATGCCGCCGACGGCTCCGGTGCTCGGGAACAGCCGAAGCCTTCGCCTTCTCAGCGGTCGGGTGATGTCGTGGTCAGTGGTGTACCTGGGGTACTGGTCGGTTTGCTCTCGGGTGCCAGGCAGATCAGGCCTACCCGGCGTTCTCGGCATACGGGCCACGATTATGTCCGCTACCCCCAGATTGACGGTTAATTCGAGATTTTCCGGCATGTTTTGCCGTGACGGGGCATACACCGGTCTATGTACAGGTACACGCGCCGCGACGGACGAACTCACCGGGTCGACCGCTACACCGGGCGCCGCTGGCGCCGCGTCAGGCCGCGGTCACGGGCCGTCCGATGGCTGCTGTGGCTGCTGGTCCTGATCGTCGTGCTGATAATCCTTTCGCAGCTCTTCGGCGGCTTCCAGAAGGGCACCAAGGTCGGCGGCCTGGGCTCCGCTCCCGCCACCGTCACTGCCCCGCGGCAACCTGCCGTCGGCCATGATCATGGGTCACAGGCGGTAACTATTTCCGCAAACGACCCATGATCATGGAAAGCTTGTGTGATGGCGGTCTTTGATGATCTTTCGGCCGAGGAGGAACGGCTGGAAAGCATCCTCCTCGGTTTGAGCGACGCGGAGTGGCGGTCGGAGTCCGGTGCGGCCGGATGGACGGTGGCCGACGTCGTGCTCCATCTCGCGCAGTCGGAGGAGGGCGTCGTCGCCAGCACGGCGGGGGCGGACCTGCGCTCGGCCATCGCCGCGCGATCCGCTGGACCCGGCGGACCTGGCGGACCTGGCGGCACGGTCAACGACCGGGCCGACGAACTGGTGCGCGCGGAACGGGCGGCGCCGACGGAGGTCTTCGCGCGCTGGCGGCAGGCACGCCGGGACGCGCTGGACGCGCTGCGGGCGGCGGATCCACAGCAGCCGCTGACCTGGGTGGCGGGTCCGGTCAAGCCCGCCACGCTGGCCACCACCCGGCTCGCCGAGCACTGGGCGCACGGCCTGGACATCACCGGCCCGCTCGGCATCGACTTCGCCGACAACGAACGGCTGCGGCACATCGCCTGGCTGGCCCACCGCACGCTGCCGTATGCCCTGACCATGGCCGGTGAACAGCCGACCGAAGTGCGGTGCGAACTGACCGCGCCGGACGGCACGAGCCACTGGACGTTCGGCCCGGAAAACGCGGGGTCGTCGATCAGCGGACAGGCCGGCGCGTTCTGCCGGGTCGGCGCACAGCGCCTCAGCCCCGAAGCGTCCGGCCTGCGCACTACGGGCCCGCACGGCGCCACCGCGCTGCGCGTGCTGCGGACCTACGCGGTCTGACCGCGACCGCTAACTGCTAACCACCCGTCACAGGCGAGGGTCGACGGGCTCGGATTCCAGGGCCAGGACGGCGAAGACGCATTCGTGCACCCGCCATAGCGGCTCGCCGCGCGCCGCGCGGTCCAGCGCCTCCAGGCCCAGGGCGTACTCGCGCAGCGCGAGGGAGCGCTTGTGGCCGAGCGCGCGGTTGCGCAGCCGGGCCAGGTTCGCCGGCTCCAGATAGTCGGGTCCGTAGATGATCCGCAGGTACTCGCGGCCGCGCACCTTCAGCCCGGGCTGGACGAGCCCCTTCAGACCGCGTGTCAAGCCACCGGCAGGTTTCACCACCATGCCCTCTCCCCCGGCGGCGGTCAGCTCCTCCCACCACGTCACTCCGGCGCCCTCCGATCCGGGGTCGGTGAGCGACACCACGCATCGCCGCGTCGCGGTAAACAGCGAAGGATCCGCCGCAACGAGCCGGTCCGCCAAGTCGAGGTGCCACAGGTGCGGACGGTCGTGGTAGATGGCGCCTTCGGTCGCCAGGAGCTGGAAGGGGGCGATGCGGACGCCGTCCAGGCCGGAGGTCGGCCAGCAGTACCGCAGATACGCCTGCGTGAACCTCGCGGCGTTGGCCGACCGAGCCCGCGTGCTGCCGAGTAGCGGCTGTAGGGGGATGCCGCGCGCGGCGGCGTCCTCCAGCAACCGCACGGCGACCGGCAGCGCGGCGCGGGCCGCGGCGCCGGTCGCCGCGTACTGATCGCGTAGCAACTGCCCGGCCTTGGCATTCCAGGGCATCAGCTCGGCGTCGAGCAGCAGCCAGGAAGTCCCGAGCGAATCGAACAGCTCGGCTTTCTCAAGACAAGCACGTACCCGCGAGGTCAGCGCCTGCGTCAGTTCGGCATCGAAGAACGAGCGTCCAGTGCGCGTCCACATCCCATTCCCGAACCGCGAACCGGGACGCGAGACAAGCAGCACCGCCCGCGACCCCATGTGCTTCTCCTCGCACACCACGGATTCGACCCCGTCGCTCCGATACGCAGAAAAAGCAGCAGACGGATGTTCAAGCACGTCCCCGTCCGAAGCAGCGGCCACGGGCGCCATGGTCGGGGGCAGGTACAACAACAGCCGAGGGTCGATCGCGAAGCGACTCATAACCTCCAATGCCGCCGCCGCATGGGCCTCACGCACGCTGACCCGGCCGATATACCCGGTCTCGATGACGCGCTTTCCGGACACGTCGGTGATGTCGAGGACGCCGGGATCACGCTGTCCGGTGGGAGCAACCCCGGGGAAAGGCTTCGCCGGTGTGTAGTAAACAGCGCCCGCGGAAACTGAAACAACAGTACGTTCGGGATAATTCAAAGCACTGAGACGGCCACCAAAAACACAACCGGTATCGAGGCACAGGGTGTTGTTGAGCCACTCGATCGCTGGTACTGGGGTGTGGCCGTAGAGCACCATGGCCTTTCCGCGGTACTCCTCCGCCCACGGGTAGCGGACCGGCAGGCCGTACTCGTCGGTCTCCCCGGTGGTCTGCCCGTACAGGCAGAACTCGCGCACCCGGCCGGACGTGCGCCCGTGGTAGCGCTCGATCAGCCCGGCGTGCGAGACGACCAGCCGCCCGCCGTCCAGCACGTAATGGCTGAGCAGTCCGTCGATGAACTGTCCGGCGGCATCCCGGAACCCGGGCGGCTCAGCATCGAGTTGCGCCAGCGACTCGGCCAGGCCGTGGTTGATCTTCACGTTGCGGCCGCGCAGCGCGCGCAGCAGCTTGGCCTCGTGGTTGCCCATCACGCACAGCGCTGTCCCGGCCTCGACCATGCCCATGACCAGGCGCAGCACACCGGGCGTGTCGGGGCCGCGGTCGACCAGGTCGCCGAGGAAGATCGCCCGCCGGGCGTCCGGGTGGCGGGCGGAGGTGGGCCGGCCAGCCTCGTCGCGCTCCAGCTCATAGCCGAGTCCGGCGAGCAGCGCCTCAAGCTCGGCGCGGCAGCCGTGCACGTCGCCGATCACGTCGAACGGCCCGGTCTCGTGCCGCAGGTCGTTGAACAGGCGGGTCCTGGTCACCGTCGCCGCATCGACCTCTGCCTCGCCGCGCAGCACGTGCACGTAGCGAAAACCCTCGCGCTGCAATCCTTTGAGGCCGCGTTTGAGCTGGTCGCGCTGGCGGCGCACCACGGCGGCGCCGAAGTCGCGATCCGGCCGCGTGGCGTTCCGCGCCACGCACACACCGTCCGGCACGTCGAGGACGACCGCCACCGGCAGCACGTCGTGCTCCCTGGCCAGCGCCACCAGCCCGCGCCGCACCTCGGACTGCACGTTTGTCGCGTCGACGACGGTCAGCCGGCCGGCCGCCAGCCGCTTGCCGGTGATGTAGTGCAGCACGTCGAATGCCGCCTTCGTTGCCGACTGGTCGTTCTCATCATCCGAGACCAGCCCGCGGCAGAAATCCGACGAGATCACCTCCGTGGGCCGGAAATGCTTTGCCGCGAAGGTGGACTTTCCGGATCCGGACGCGCCGACGAGCACGACGAGGCTCAGCTCAGGGATGTCCATCACGCCTCCTTCGCGTCCTTTGTGTGCTTTGTGTGCTTTGTGAACACGGCTAGCTGGGTCGGTGGCCCGGCCTCGTCGTCCACGTCGCCGACGGCGCGGAACGCCGCCGCGTACCCATATCCGGCCGAGATTCGCGTCGCCCACTCCGTGAACTCGGCGCGGGTCCACTCGAACCGGTGGTCGCGGTGCCTGAAGTGTCCCGGCGGCAGCGTGTCATAGCGCACGTTGTATTCGGCGTTCGGCGTCGTGACCACCACGGTGCCGGGCGCGGCGAAGCCGAACACCGCCAGCTCCAGTGACGGCAGCCGGTCCGGGTCGACGTGCTCGATGACTTCCATCAGCACGGCCGCGTCGAGTCCGGCCAGCCGGTCGTCGCGGTAGGTCAGGGCGGACTGGAAAAGCTTCAGCCGTTCCCGCTGCTTGTCCGGCATCCGGTCCAGGCGGAGCCGCCGCGCCGCGAGCTGGAGCGCCCGCATCGACACGTCGGTCGCGACGATTTGCTTGACGTCCTTGAGGTCGGTGTCCGCGAGCAGGTCGGCGATGAGCTCGCCAGCCCCGCAGCCGAAATCCCCGACCGTGCGGGCGTTGATCTCGCGCAGCACGGCCAGTACGGCCGCGCGGCGCCGCGACCGGAGGTCCAGGCCAATTGGGAACTGCGACCGGAGGTCCAGGCCAATTCGGGGCTGTACCGCCAGCGGCTTTTGCGCCTCGTCCGCCTCCGGGTGCGGGTGGCCGACCGCGTTGTCCAGTTCCTCCGGATCGGTGTCGTCGGTCTCCGCGAGGCGGGCCAGCGCCGCTGAGGTCAGCTCCCGCCGGTGCGCCAGGTACCGCTGCGTGATCAGCGCCCTCTCCGGGTGGCCGGCCAGCCAGTCGCCGCCCGCGCGGATCAGCTTGTCGACCTCGTCGGTGGTCACCCAGTAGTGCTTGGCATCGTCGAGCGCCGGCAGCAGCACATAGAGGTGGTTGAGCGCGTTCCGCAGGGTCAGCGTGCCTGCCAGAGCCAGGTCAAGGTAAGGCGAATCACCCCACCCGGCCGGATCAAGCGGGACGGCGTTGGCTGTCACGGCCCAGCCCAGCGGCTCGAACACCCGGCGTGCCAGGTCGGCGCCGCGGCCGGAGGCCCAGGCAAATTCAGCGCCGCCACGGCAGCGCAGCGCGGGCACCCTTATCTCCAGCGGGATCGGGGTCGCGGCGAGCTCCGGCCGGGCGTCGCAGCGGCCGGTCAGCGCGGTGCGGAACACCTCCTTCAGCGCCACGGCCAGCATGCTGGACGCCGCATAAGGCCGGTCGTTCACGTACTGGGTCAGCTCGCCGTGCGTGCCGCCGTTGCCGCGGCCGTTGCTGCCTCGGACCAGTGCGATCGGATCGACCTCGAGCAGCAGCGCCGCCGTGCAGGTCTGCGCTGTGGCCTCGGGGTAGAACACGTGCGCCGTTCCCGCCGATACTGCGAACGATTGCAGCCGGTCCGGATGCTTGTGCAGCAGATATCCCAGATCGGTCGCGGGCCTGCAAGTCGCCGTAATGGTCAACAGCACGACTGCAATCTAACCGTCAAGGCAAACCATTTTTTGCAACGAACGAACTGTGGTTTCTCCCCTGGGACCCTGGCCCGCTAGACGTGCTGGGTGGCCAGCTTGGCGCTGAATCCCAGCAGGACGGCGCCGGTGGTGGCGTCGAGGGAGCACCGGACCTTGCGGCGGGCGAGCACGGTCCGGAGCCCGTGCATGCCAGCGACGATCACGAACAGCCAGGCCATACCGAGGATCGAGAACGTCGAGCCGATGAGCAGCACCCAGCCGAAGCCGACGCCCGAGGGCAGGAACTGCGGGAGGACCGCGAGGAAGAACACCAGGACCTTGGGGTTTGTGATGTTGGAGACGAAGCCCTGACGCCAGCCCGCCAGCGCGACGCCCGTTCCAGGCATCTGGGTGTTGTCGAGTGAGGTGTACTCGCCACGGATAGCCGACCGGACGGCCTGGATGCCCAGGTAGGCGAGATAGCAGACACCAGCCCACTTGATTGCCTGGAACACAGGCTCGGCCCGCAAGATGATCGCCGAGAGCCCGGTGACGGCCGCCATCCCTTGCAGCAGGTTGGAACTCGAGACGCCGGAGGCGGTCCAGCCGCCGCGTTGCCTGCCGCCCACCAGGGTGTTCTTCGTCACGACAGCGAAATCCGGTCCGGGGATGAGGATGATCACGATGGCGAAGGCGAGGAACTCGCCGTACCTGGACAAGGACATACGACGCAAATTATCCCAGGGGCGGCTGTGCGTACATTTGTTTTATGCGCTGGGTGCTGCACGTTGACCTCGACCAGTTCATCGCCGCGGTCGAGGTGCTGCGACGGCCGGAGCTGCGCGGACGGCCGGTGGTAGTGGGCGGGGACGGCGACCCGACCAAGCGCGGCGTGGTGGCTACCGCGTCCTATGAGGCGCGCGAATACGGGGTGCATTCCGGTCAGCCGCTGCGGACGGCGGCACGGAAGCTGCCCGATACGGCGGTGTTCCTGCCGGTGGATTTCGCTGCCTATGAGGAGGTGTCGGCGGTGGTCATGGACGTGCTGCGGGACACCGGTGCGGTGGTCGAGGTGCTGGGCTGGGACGAGGCGTTCCTGGGCGTGGAGACGTCCGACCCGGAATCGTTCGCCCGGGACGTGCGGGAGCGGGTGCTGGCCGCGACGGAGCTGTCGTGCTCGGTGGGTATCGGGGACAACAAGCTGCAGGCCAAGCTGGCCACCGGGTTCGGGAAGCCCGCTGGGGTGTTCCGGCTGACGTCGGCCACCTGGTTCTCGGTCATGGGATCGCTGCCGACCGACGCGCTATGGGGCATCGGCGTCAAGACCGCCAAGAAGCTGGCTGGGCTCGGGATTTCTACGGTGGCCGAGCTGGCGGCGGCGGATCCGGACGAACTGGCCGCCGTGTTCGGGCCGACCACCGGGCCATGGCTGGTCATCCTCGGGCGCGGGATCGGTGACTCAGAGGTGGACGCCTCTCCCTATGTCGCTCGTGGGCACGGCAAGGAGGAGACGTTCCAGTCGAACATTGCGTCGTGGTCCGTGGTCGAGTCCGAGGTGGTGCGGATCGCACGGCTGCTGGCCGAGGACCTGGCGTCGGAGTCGCGCCCGGTGGTGCGGGTGGTGGTGAAGGTGCGGTATGCGCCGTTCATCACTGAGACACACGGGGTTGCCCTGAAAAAGACAGCAGAGCAGGACATGACGTTGGAGGAGGCCGCGCTCGCCGCGCTGGCCCGGTTCACCGGGCGACGGCCGGTGCGACTGCTCGGCGTCCGCGCGGAGTTCGAGTCAGTTGACGCGTTAGAGCGGGCGGGACATGGCGATCTCGGTCAGGGCCGGGTTGGATGGCAGCGGCTGGCGCTCGCCGGTGGGGATGAAGCCGCAGCGTTCGTAGAGCCGGACGGCGGGCTTGTTGTTCTCAGTGACCCACAGGTGCAAGGTGACGGCGTTCGTGATCGTTGCGGCCCAGTCCGCCACGGCGTCGATCAGGGCCTCGCCGACACCATGCCCGCGAGCCTCCGGCCCGACCCACATCGAGACCAGCTCGATGACGCCCGGTTCCTCCTGGTAGCCGCCCGCCAGCCCGACGGGGTCTGTCCCGCCCCCGTCGAGGTAGGCCAGGAAGGTGCTGTTGCCAGCGATCCGGCCCAGCCATTGTTCCCTGGTGAACGCCGCCTGCTCGGCGTATGTCGACCCGAACGCGTCCGGCGCGTCACGCAGCGCCGCGAGCCGGATGTCACGCAGGTTCTCCCAGTCCTCGGGAGCCGCCGTTCGCACCAAGACCATGACACATGGTTGCGTCACGCAGGCGTTGCGGGCAACTTGTTTCCAGTCGCTTGCCTCCGTTGCCCCCGCTTTGCCTTGCCCTGTGTTGCCTTGCCTTGCCGGGATGCCGAGGTGCCGGGTGCCGAGGTGCCGAGGTGCCGTTTGGACAAACCTGGACATTCCCGAGGTTTTTGGGCACCTCGCGACGTGACCCAATGCCGCGTAGCCAGCTAAGAGCCGCTCTCGCGGAAGAAAAGTAGCCGTTTCCGTGGAACTTTAGAGCCCCCTGGAAGAAAGGCGCCGAAAACCGGCGCCTAATGTTCCGCGAAGCACTTTTGTTCCACGAAATACCCATTCCGAGCGCGACCCTCTCCCCCGCAAATACCGCAATTCGTGAAATGTCGGGCGCGAGCGCGGGCCGGGGTGACGCGCATGGGGAACGGAGGGCACGGGGGCGGGGGCGGGGGTGACGCGCATGGGGAGCGGAGGGCACGGGGCGCGGGGGGGTGGGGGTTAGGCGGGGGGTGGGAGTTCGTTGCGTTCGGCGGCTTTGGCCAGACGGCGGGCTTCCTTGAGGGAGACGCCGCGGGCCTGGGGCGGGAGACGGAAGATCGTTACGCCGCCCATCAGGTTGAAACCACGGATCCGGACCACTGGCGCGCTGGGGCGAGGACTGCGCTGGTTGCCGCGCACCTCGTTGCCGCCCATGAGCGAGAATCCGCCCATCTCCACCTCGACGGAATCCGGCACGTACACGTTCGAGCCGCCCATCAGCGAGAACAGGTTGAGAGTGAGCTCGCCGCCCGCCATCTCCGCCTCGCGCAAGTCGATCTCGTCGCCGCCCATGATCGCGACAGCGTTGATCCTGCCCACCGTGCGGAACCGGCCGCGGCGGTGCGAGCCGCCCATGATCGCGACCATCCAGCGGACCGGCTTGCGCGCGGTGGACTGAGCGGGCGCCGACACCGCCGGGGCATCGGCCTGCGCCGGAAGGTCGCTGGTCAGCGCGGCGAGGTCGCCCCGCGTCTTGGCGGCAAGGGCCCGGCCGGCTCGATCCTCGAGTTCGTCCAGCGTGAGACGCCCGACGGCCGCGTGCTCGTTGAGCGCCTTGAGCGTGACGTCACGCTCGGCATCCGAGACCCGCAGGGAATCCCCTGGGTCGCTCACCATTGCCCCCTCTTGCAAGAACGACATTTCGCCACGCTAGGTTACGCCCCGGGGCGGCATGATGGAAGCGGAGGAAGCCATGGCCGAGCGAAACTGGACGACCGCCGACATACCTGACCAGACAGGACGGACGGCCGTGGTCACCGGCGGCAACGTCGGCCTCGGCTTCGAGGTGGCGCGCGCACTGGGCGCGCGCGGCGCGCAGGTGGTCATCGCCAGCCGGGACACCGGCAAGGGGGCGGGAGCGGCGGCGAAGATCGCGCCTAAGCCGGATGTGGTGCGCCTCGACCTGACTTCGCTGGCCTCGATCCGGGAAGCCGCCGCGGAATTGCGGTCCCGGTACGCCAAGCTCGACCTCCTGATCAATAACGCGGGCGTGATGATGACGCCGTACGCCCGGACCGAGAACGGCTTCGAGCTGCAACTCGGGACCAACCACCTCGGCCACTTCGCTCTCACCGGGCTGCTGATCGACCAGATGATGGACGTGCCAGGCGCGCGGATCGTCACCGTGAGCAGCATGCTGCACCAGCGGGGGAGCATCAACTTCGACGATCTGGCGTACGAGCAGCGGTACAACCGCTCGGCGGCCTACGCCCGGTCCAAGCTGGCCAACCTCCTGTTCGCCTACGAACTCGAGCGCCGGCTCGAACGGGCCGGCCGCCAGGACCCGATCTCACTCGCCGCGCACCCCGGGTACGCGAACACCGAACTGGGCCGCTACCTCCCCGCCCCGATGCGGCTCGGCGTGGGGCTGGTCAATCCCCTCTTCGCACAGAGCCCGGCAATGGGCGCGCTGCCGCTGCTACGCGCGGCCACCGATCCGGCCGTCCGTGGCGGTCAGTTCTACGGGCCGTCCAGCCGGACCCAGATGAGGGGTCATCCCAAGCTGACCGCATCCAGCGCCCGGTCACACGACGAAGAACTGGCCAGCCGCCTGTGGACCGAATCCGAGCGGCTGACCGGGGTCAGATACCCCCTTTGATCTTGGTTAGCTCGCGTACGTTTTCGGCTAGCCAGGAGCGAAGCAGTGACGTCGTTCTAAAGAAGGTTAGAATCCGGTCTTTAGCCGAGGCAGTTTCCAGCCACGCTTCTACCGGCCATTGCTGCCACGCGGTCAGGCCTTTGTAGCGGAGCAGCGTGACGCGGGGGTGGTCGGCGGCGTAGCCGCGCGGGGCGGACTTGAGGGCGCCGTGGCCGTGGATGGACGGGCCGGCCCGCTCGACGGCGGCCGTGATCCGCTCCAGCTCGGCGCCGGTTTTGTCATCGGCGACCGCCTCCCGGTAGCGGGCGAGCTGGTCCGATTCCAGGTGCCACATGCCGGCGCCCGCGCCGAGGCCTTCGGCGGAGAGCTGGATGTAGAGCATTTCCCCGACCGTCGCGCCTATGTGGGTCTTATACGGCGATTTATCGGCACTAAAGCGGACGTCGCGGTATGGACGGAAGATCTTCGGCTCGCCGAACTCCTCCGCCAGTTCCTCCGTCAGCTCGGTCATCGGCTTCAGGATTTTGTCGGTGTAGACGGCCTTGTTCTCCGTCCAGTACGTCTTCGAGTTGTCGGCCGCGAGCCCGTCGTAGAAGTCGAGGGCCTCCTCCGGCCAGCCGCTGAACGTCATGACGACAACCTTAGGGGCAGGCTGGAAAAGCCGCAGAGGGTGTTGTTCAGGCGCGGGACGGGGTCGCCGGCCAGTTCGATGGAGGCCGCTTCGCTGGCGAGCGCGGCGAGCACTGCCTCGCCCTCCATCCGGGCGAACGCGGCACCGACGCACAGGTGGATGCCCGCGCCGAACCCGACATGGCCGACGGCCTTGCGGCGGATGTCGAACCGGTCCGGGTCCTGGAATCGGCGCGCGTCCCGGTTGGCGGCGGCCAGGAACAGCAAGACCTTTTCGTCCGGCTTTATGGTGGTTCCCGCGACCGTAACCTCGCGTGTCGCGGTACGGAAGAACGTTTGCACCGGCGAGCCCCAGCGCACGCTCTCCTCGAACGCCGGGCCGGCCAGCGACGGGTCGTCGTGGAGGAGTTTCCACTGCTCAGGGTGGGTGGCCAGGCCACGCAGGGCCTGCTCCAGCGCCACCACCGTGGTGTCCACCCCGGCGGTCAGCAGCGACCGGACAAGGAGCCCGGCCTCCTCCTCGGTGACCAGGCCTTCGTCCGCGCACTCGTACACTCTGGCGGCGAGCCCGCCGGGCAACAGGGCGGATCGTTCGCAGCGGGCCGTGATCCATTCGATGGCCGGGCCGGATGCGCTCGCGGCCTTCCTGGTCAGCTCGTTGCGCGGGCCGAACGCGTTGAAGGCCAGGTTCCCGTAGGTCAGGAGTGCTTCCCTGGTGTGGGCCCGGGCTTCCTTGGCCTGGGCTTCGCCTTGTGGCAGGCCGATGGCCCGCGGGAACACGTCGAGCGGGAACGCCTCGGCGATATCGCGCACGCCGTCCACGTCGCCGCGCCCGACCAGGTCTGTGGCGAGAGCGGCGGCGCTCTGGTCGAACTCAGCCTTCAGCTCGCGGACGGTTCGTGGCGACAAAGCGCGATTTATCGCCTTCCGGGCGCGGGAGTGTTGCGGCGGGTCGGCCTCGAGCAGCAGGCTGGGGCGCCGCCACGGCTTCTCCGTGCGGAAGTTGCTGAGCCCGACACCGGCCGATGAACAGAAGGTCTCCCAGTCCAGGAGGACCGCGTGCACCTCTTCGTAGCGGGCCATGCCCCAGATCCCGTACCGCTCCAGCCACACGACGGGGCCTGCCTCGCGCAGCTCTTCGTGCCTCGGCCAGGGATCACGAAGGAATTCGGCGGAAAACGGGTCGATCGAGGAAACCGGTGCCATGACCCATCATGCGCCTCACCCGCGGGCAAAGATCAAGCCCTCCCGGGTCTCTCCCGGGTCTCTCCCGGGCGGCCGACGCCTCGGAGGCCTTGCCGAACAGATGGTCGCCTGGCGGACCGTTTTGTCCGGTTACGTCCGACCATCTGTCAAGCAAAGCTTTGCTATGCATCGCAGGGTTAGGTATCCAGACGGCCTGGAGGGACGCAAACAAGCCCTGGCGGCTCTCGCAATGGTCGAGACAGTTACGGATTGCGAGCGTTCAGGGATAACGTGCGTTCGCGGCTTTGCCTTTTGTGCTTTGCGTCCGCGCTCTTCGGTGAGGATTCGCTGCCGGCCTGCGTGAACTGCGCGTATCACCGCATAGCGGGCACAGGGGCGCGCCATTACGTGGAAGAAAGAAGCCCTGTGGAGGAAAAGGTGCCGTTAAGCGGCGCCTTTTCTTCCGGAAGGCTCTTTTCTTCCACGACGTCCACCGCGACCGCCGTCGCATAATGCCCGTATCCCGGCAAAACCGGCGGCCGCCCACGACATGACCGCGAACCCGGTCTACTTTGGGCGCTCGCAGTGGACGGGTAAGCATCCGCGACCTTTCCCGCGCGTACGGTGCTCGGTCGCCCGGTCGCCCGGGACAGCCAGCCGCTTCCGATTGCTTCCCCCGCTGACGGCCCCCAAGATCACAGGTGTGTGTCCTCGGGAGAGCGCTAATGCCAGGGCGACGACCGTAAGGAACACCGCCATGATGAGGGCAAGCCTGAGGGCGCGGCGCGGCTCGTCCAGGATGCGATCGATCAGCTCGACCACGGTGGCCGGTACCTCGCTGGCACGACGACGACTGGCCACGACTCACCTACCGCGGCGGTTGCGGAGGGGATGTTCCTTGTCATTCAGGCAGGTCACAGTTACCTGCTCCTTTCTCGCTGCTGTAGGAATTCAGCGCGTCCGCGCGGATGGCTCAACCGTAACCGCTTTCTCGTGATTTCGCAACCACTCATGGGAATGGTCGACCACTTTCTATAACTTATACGCTAATATTAGCGATGATTTTAACGTTATTATTATCGCTAAAGCCGGAGCGCTGTAGCATCTGGTGGAGTTGCCCTGCTGAAGGATGCCGCCCGATCGGCCACGACATGGCGCGGAATCTCCGCGATCCGATAGCCTGTGCCGCGAAGCGATACGCGGAGGATATTTCGTGTCGGAAAATTGGGCAGCAGTCGGCGACGCTATCTCCGAGGGCATGCGTGAGCGCAAGATGAAGCAGAGTCAACTTGCGAAGGCCGCGAACGTAGATGCTCAAACGATCCGGCAAATGGTGAGGACTCCGGGTAAGCACCAGCAGAATTCGCGAACACTAGCGGCGCTTTCTGTGGCACTCGGCAAGCAGGAGAAATACCTCGAGAACGTTCGAGATGGACGTCTACAGCAGCAAACAGCCGAGGATGGTGCGGACGAGGCGAACCCGCTATCTAGCCTTGAATCTCGGATGAGCGCGCAGGAACAAATACAACGTAGACTCATCATTATGCTGGACCAGCGCCTTGGGAACGTCGTCGACGTTATTTTTGACCCAAGTTCGGGAATTGATATGCCATCTGAAATAAAGGATTACCGTCACGATAAGTAGGCCGACCGCACGCTGCCGACTCGCCGCTTCCACGAACGGACGGTGGTGCTTCGATCTGAGATCGGGTAGACGTTACGCATGGGCACGCACGAGGTTGAGCTCACTCACCTGGACCAGCCGCTGTTCGACGAAGCGGGCGCGACCAAGGGTGACCTGGTCTCATATCTGGACGCGGTAGCGGACCGTATTCTGCCGGGCCTGCGGGACCGGCCGCTGTCGGTGATCCGGGTGCGGGGAGGCCAGGAACCGTTCATGCAGAAGAACGTGCCCAACTATGCGCCATCATGGATCCGCACCGTCTCCATGTGGGCCCAGGCCTCAGGGCGCGAGGTGCGGTACGCGTTGTGCGACGACAAGCCGACGTTGATCTGGTTCGCCAACCAGCGCGCGGTCGAGTACCACGTGACGCTGGCCCCGGCGGGCCACCTGGACCGGCCTACTTATGTCGTGCTGGACATCGACCCCCCGTCCCCGGACGCGTTCGAGCAGGCGGTGGCGGCCGCGTTGCTGGTGCGGCAGGCGCTGACCGACGTCGGCCTGGCTGGCGCGGTCAAGACCAGCGGCGCCAAGGGATTGCACATCTACGTGCCGGTCGACTCGCCGTCCGCGGAGGACGCGGCGGCGGCGACGCGGGCCCTGGCCGTCCGCGCCGAAAAGCTCGAGCCGGCCCTGGCGACAACGGCATTCATCCGGGACGACCGGGAAGGCAAGGTGTTCATCGATTCGACGCGGTCCCACGGCGCCACCGTGGTGGCGGCGTACAGCCCGCGTGCCCGGCCGGGCGTGCCGGTGTCGTTCCCTGTGGCGTGGGACTCTCTCGGTGACGTGTCGCCACGCGACTTCACCGTGCGCAACGCGGCATCGCTGGTCGCCGACGGCGATCCGTGGGCGGCCGCGCTGCCGGCGCCGCAGGTGCTCCCGGCATCGCTGGTGGAAGAGGGCCATGCGATCCCGGTCGCCCGTGTCCAGGCCATGCACGAGGGCAAGCGCCGAGCCCGCGCCGCCCGCCCGCGCTCCGTATAGGCGCGGTTAGCTGGGGTTCCAGCGTTCGGTGACGTCCTGCCAGGTGGGCGCCGGGCCAGGGAGTTCCTCGCGCTCGGCCGCCCGCAGGCCGTCCAGGGCCAGCGCCAGGTAGCGTCGGCGCAGCTGCGTGGTGCGTTCCGGGGTGCCGGCCTTTATGGCGGCGACGAGCTCGAACATGAGCGAGATGTCGTGCACGGTCACACCCGGCCGGAGTACGTCGCGGACGAGGCCGAACAGTTCGTCCTGGAGCGCGGCGGAGCGATTGGCGAGTTCGAACATGTCCGGGGTGGGGGCGAACTTCCCCGCCAGCGCCAAGGTCAACGAGGTGGTGTCCGCGTCCACCAGTTCCCGCATGAAGTCCACGAAGACCTGCCAGTGGTCGCCATCGGCCCGGATCCGCTCGAGCGCCTCCTCCACTCCGGCGACATACCTCAGCAGGCCATCGGTGCAGAGCTTGCGCAGGAGTTCGTCTTTGCTGGCGTAGCGGGTGTAGAGGGCACTGATGCCGACGCCGGCGTGCTTGGCCACCGCGGTGATCGGCGCGCCAGGGTCGCTCACGAACACGGCCCGGGCCGAGTCAAGGATGCGCCGGTCGTTACGGGCGGCCTCGGCCTGGCGGCCGCTGAGCGGACCATGTGGCCGCCGCCGGTGGCCCGCGATGTTGTCCTCGGTCATGAAATTTAGTGTAACAGCGGACTGGAATAAAGCATTCCGTTCTGCTAGAGTTGGTGGAACAGAAGATTTTGTTCCGAAGTCCGGACGAGGATCGGAGGATCCGATGGAGGCAACGGCAGCGGCGGCTTCGGCTGCACCGCGGTGGCGCTGGGCGGCCTTCGCCACGGTAATCACGGCGGCGGTCATGGACCTGCTCGACTCGACGATCGCGCAGGTCGCGGCGCCGACCATCCGCCGCGAGCTGGGCGGCTCCTACGCGGTCATCGAGTGGGTCAACGCGGCATACACCCTGGCCATGGCGGTCGGCCTGCTGACCGGCGGCCGGCTGGGCGACCTGTTCGGACGGCGGCGAGTGCTGCTGACCGGAATGGCCGGTTTCGTGGCGGCGTCGGCAGCTTGTGCCGCCGCGGTCAACCCGAGCGAGCTGATCGCGGCCCGCGCGGCGCAGGGCCTACTCGGCGCGATCATGCTGCCGCAGGTTTTCGGCCTCATCCGAGACCTTTTCGCGGCCCACGAGATGGGGAAGGCGTTCGGCGTCTACGGCCCGGTGATGGGTCTGTCCGCGATGCTCGGGCCGATCGCCTCGGGCGGGCTGATCAGCCTGAACGTGTTCGGATCGAGCTGGCGGATGATCTTCGGAGTGAACGTGCCGATCGGGCTGGCCGCGCTGGTCGCCGGCGCGCGGCTGCTGCCGGCCGGGGCTCCGGCCGATATTCCGGCAGGTAGTCCGGCCGCCCGTGCCGCGCGGCGGCTGGATCTGCCTGGTGCGGCACTGGCCGGAACGGCCATGTTCGGCCTGGTCTTCCCGCTGGCGCAGGGACACGAGCTGGGCTGGCCGTCCTGGCTGTCCGGGATGCTCGCCGCGGCCGTGGTCATCCTCGCCGTGTTCGCTTACTACCAGCTCCGGCGCAAGAACGCGGGTGCTGCCACACTGGTCGAGCCGTCGGTCTTCAGGCACCGGCCGTACTCGATGGGGCTGGTGTTCTCGATCGCCTTCGTCGGTTCGCTGGGCGGCATCGTGATGATCTTCAACGTCTTCCTGCAGAACGGCCTCGGGTTCACCCCCTGGCACTCGGCAGTCACCACCGCGCCGTGGGCGGCGGGCGCCTTCGCCGGCTCCGCGATCGGCGGGATCGCGATGACCAAGCTCGGCCGGCGCGTCCTGCACGCTGGCCTGATCGTCGAGGCGGCCGGACTGGCCGGCATCTTCCTGGCGCTGCGCTCCGCGGGCGGGAACGTCGGCACGGTGGACCTGCTGGCACCGATGATCGTCGGCGGAATCGGGATGGGCATGGTGTTCGTGCCGCTGTTCGACATCGTGATGGCGGGCGTCCTGCCGCACGAGATGGGCTCCGCGTCGGGTATCGCGCAGACGGTGAACTCGCTCGCCATGTCGCTGGGCATCGCCGGACTGGGCGCGATCTTCTTCGCGCTGGACGGCGGGCACGTCGGTCATGTCGCGGGCTACCTCCACGCCGCCGAATGGACGACGCTGGCGACGATAGGCCTGCTGGTCATCTCGTTCGCGGTGGCGTTCGGGCTGCCGCGCCGGGCCCGCGAAATGGGCATCCCGGAGCCGGCCGCCACCGAGGCGCCAGCCGAGGTGGAGGTGGAGGTGGAGGTGACCGCCGCCTGACCATCGTCCCGGGTGGTGAATGTGCCATCGTCCCCGCTAGAGAGGCTGTTACGCGGGTGCGGGGTGCGGGGGTGTGGTGCCCGTTTCGGCAGTTTGAGGTGGATCCGTGATCGTGGCGTATACCCCTAGGGGGTGTGCGCCACGATCCGGTGTTACTGGCGTGGCTG
>Ga0213881_10000051_pt1 | contig 103145 bp, 85 predicted proteins | sample BarmaccoBMER_R08_FD_160104 | JGI IMG/M metagenome (GOLD analysis project Ga0213881, IMG submission 160104) | Barbacenia macrantha exposed rock microbial communities from rupestrian grasslands, the National Park of Serra do Cipo, Brazil - ER_R08 ...
GGCCACGTTACTCGGGTAGCACAGCTTACACGTAGCGCGCTACCCCGGAAGCGTTGGAGAATGCAGACTGCTGTTTTCGGGAGCTCCTGGCCAGCAGCCTGCATCCGTCAATGCGCTTAGACCCCCCGGAAGCGGTTGATCGCTTCGAGGTGGATCTCACGGAATTCTGGGTTATGCACGCCCAGACCCTCCTCGGGAGCCAGGCACAGAACACCGACCTTGCCCTGGTGGACGTTGCGGTGCATGTCGTGGGCAGCCTGACCGGTTTGGTCCAGCGGGTAGACGCGAGACAGCGTCGGGTGCACCTTTCCCTTGACGATCAGCCGGTTGGCTTCCCACGCCTCGCGGTAATTGGCGAAGTGCGATCCCACAATCCGTTTGAGGTTCATCCACAGATAGCGGTTGTCGTAGATATGGTTGTAGCCGGAGGTCGAGGCACAGGTGACGATCGTGCCTCCCCGCTTGGCGACGTAGACGCTGGCGCCGAAGGTCTCCCGACCGGGGTGCTCGAATACGATGTCCGGATCGTCGCCACCGGTGAGTTCGCGTATCTTGCTGCCAAACCGCTTCCACTCCCGCGGATCCTGGGTGTGCTCGTCTTTCCAGAATTTGTAACCCTCGGCGTTACGGTCGATCACCAAGTCGGCGCCCATACGCCGGCAGATCTCAGCTTTCTCCGGACTGGATACGACGCAGACCGGGATGGCGCCGCCGACCAGGGCCATCTGGGTGGCGTACGAGCCGAGGCCGCCCGATGCGCCCCAGATCAGCACGGTATCGCCTTGCTTCATGTCCGCACCATTACGGGAAACCAATTGCCGGTATGCGGTGGAGTTGACCAAGCCCGGGCTGGCGGCTTCTTCCCAGGTGAGGTGAGCCGGCTTCGGCATCAGTTGGTTGGACTTGACTAACGCGAGCTCGGCCAGGCCACCAAAATTGGTCTCGAAACCCCAGATACGTTGCTCGGGATCGAGCATCGTGTCGCTGTGGCCGTCATGGTGCTCCAGCTCAACCGACAGGCAATGGGCTACCACCTCGTCGCCCGGGCGCCAAGCGTTCACCCCGGCTCCGGTGCGGAGCACCACGCCGGCCAGGTCCGATCCGACCACGTGGTAGGGCAGGTCGTGCCGGGCGGCCAACGGAGAAATTCGGCCGTACCGCCTGAGAAACCCAAAGGTGGGAAGCGGTTCGAAGATCGATGTCCATACGGTGTTGTAATTGACAGCGCTGGCCATGACCGCGACCAGAGCCTCGCCTGGACCCAGTTCGGGCACCGGCACGTCGTCCAGGTGCAGGGATTGGCGTGGGTCCTTGTCCCGGCTGGGAAGCCCAGCGAACATGTCGGCCTCGTCAGCGTGGACCGTAATTCCCCGATACGTTTCCGGTACCGGCAGCGAGCCGATGGCATCGAGTTCGCCGTTGAGGATGGCATCAAGGATCTTTTGCACAGTCGTCCTTCCCTGGTGTCCGCCCCCCCGCGTGGGAATGTCACGGCTACGCCGAGATTATCGATAAGTATATCAAACGCCACCGCTCCGAATGAGTGAGACAGGTCCGTCCCTGCTCGCCACCTCGGTTCCGTTGGTGGACGATGTCACAGCTGGCGTGCCAGCGGCTTGATCACTGAACTGCCCACTGCTCACGGCCATTGACCAATTCCTGGTCTAACGCCCTTCTGCACTGGTCGCGACTAGTGCGCGTGGCTGGCTGGTTGCACCAACTCGACCAGCACGCCACCGGCATCTTTGGGATGAATGAAGTTGATCCGCGAATCTGCCGTGCCGCGGCGTGCGGTGTCGTAAAGCAGCCGCACACCGGCGGCACGCAACGCTTGCGTAGCAGCTTCGATGTCGGTGACCCGGTAAGCGAGTTGCTGCAGACCGGGGCCGCTGCGATCCAGAAACTTGGCGATGGTCGACGTCGGGCTCAACGGGGCAAGCAGCTGTACCGCGGCACCGGTGCCGGGATCACCGGGGGCGCGCAGCATGCCCTCGTGCACCCCCTGCTCCTCATTGATCTCTTCGTGGGCTAGCTCCAGCCCGAATGTCGTCCGGTAAAACTCAACGGCCGCATCGAAATCGGGCACCGCGATGCCGACGTGATCAATGCCTGTGACGAAGGCCGGGAGTGGGGTCATGAGATGCAGCGTACGGCCGGTTGGAGTGTGCTTATCGTCATCTCGCGTGCTCTGGGCAACAGCGGGGTAAGGTCGAGGGGAATCCCTCGTCTACCAAAACCACGCCGGAGGTCTGTGTTATGGCCGGTTCCGTGATCGTCGCCGGAGCCCGTACCCCGATGGGACGGCTGCTCGGCCAACTCAAGGATTTCTCGGCCGTCCAGCTGGGGGGCTTCGCCATCAAGGCGGCGTTAGAGCGCGCCGGGGTGTCGCCCGAGCAAGTGCAGTACGTGATCATGGGTCAGGTGCTCACCGCGGGCACTGGCCAGATCCCCGCACGGCAGGCGGCCGTGAACGCCGGGATCGGGATGGACGTACCGGCCCTCACGATCAACAAGGTGTGCTTGTCCGGGCTGAACGCGATCGCGCTGGCCGATCAGCTGATCCGGGCCGGCGAGTGCGACATTGTCGTGGCCGGCGGTCAGGAATCGATGACCCAGGCGCCACACCTACTGCCGAAGTCGCGGTCCGGGTTCAAATACGGCGACGTCACCATGCTCGACCACATGGCCTATGACGGCCTGCACGACTCGTTCGACCAGGTCTCCATGGGGGCCGCGACCGAGAAGCACAATGCGCGCCACCAGCTGGCCCGGGCCGAGCAGGATGAGTTCGCCGCGCAGTCGCACCAGAAAGCGGGGCGTGCCGTGGCGAGCGGGTTGTTCGCTGAAGAGATCACGCCGGTGACCGTGCCGCAGCGCAAGGGTGACCCGATCGTGGTGGATAGCGATGAGGGCATCCGGCCGGATACCACCGCTGAAGGCCTGGCCAAGCTGCGCCCGGCATTCTCCGCCGACGGCACCATTACCGCCGGGTCGTCGTCCCCGATCACCGATGGCGCTGCCGCAGTGGTGGTGATGAGCAAGGCCAAGGCCGACGAGCTCGGGCTGCGCTGGCTGGCCGAGATCGGGGCACACGGGATGGTCGCCGGCCCCGACGATTCCAGCTTGCATGAGCAGCCTGCCAACGCGGTGCTGGCGGCGTGCCGCAAGGAGGGTATCGAGCCCAGTGATCTGGACATCGTGGAGATCAACGAGGCGTTCGCCGCGGTAGGCGTGGTGTCCACTCGCAAGCTGGGCATCGACCCGGCCCGGGTCAATCCCAATGGTGGGGCGATAGCGCTGGGCCATCCGATTGGCGCCTCCGGCGCCCGGTTGGCGCTGCACCTGGCAATGGAGCTGCGGCGTCGCGGTGGTGGCGTGGGCGCGGCCTCGTTGTGTGGTGGCGGTGGCCAGGGTGACGCGCTGATCCTCCGGGTGCCCGGTAACGACGCAGCGTGAGCTCGCGCAGCCGCGATATCGACGACCTCGTCGTTCGTGCGCGGCAGGGCCAGGCACGGGCTGTGGGCCGGCTCATCTCGTTGATCGAGGACGGTGCCCCGGAGCTGCGCGCGCTGGCCGCGGCGCTGGCCCGGGACACCGGCCGGGCCCAGGTGGTCGGCATCACCGGGCCGCCTGGGGTCGGCAAATCAACCATGGCGGGTGCGTTGGTTGCGGCATTTCGAGCGGCCGGTAAGCGGGTGGGGGTGCTCGCCGTCGACCCGTCCTCGCCGTTTTCCGGTGGGGCGTTGCTCGGTGATCGGGTGCGGATGCAGGAGCACGCGACCGACCCTGAAGTGTTCATCCGCTCGATGGCCACCCGTGGGCACCTGGGAGGTATCGCCTGGGCGACCCCCCAGGCGCTGCGAGTGCTGGCTGCTGCCGGATACACCCAGGTACTGGTCGAGACCGTGGGCGTTGGCCAGTCTGAGGTGGAAGTGATGGCGCTGGCGGACACCACGGTGGTGGTGTTGGCACCGGGAATGGGGGATGGGGTGCAAGCGGCCAAGGCAGGGATTCTCGAGGTCGCGGACATCCTTGTGGTGAATAAGGCCGACCGGGAAGGCGCCGAACAGACGGTCCGCGAGCTGCAGCACATGATCTCGCTGGGCCGCCGGGAGGTAGCCGGCCCAAGCTGGCGGCCGCCGATCGTCTGCACGACCGCGCACAAAACAGAAGGTATCGACGATCTGGTTGCGGCGATCGACGAGCACCGGGCGTGGATGCTCAGCCACGGTGAACTTGATGCCCGCCGGCAGCGCCGTGCGGAAGCCGAGGTCGAGGCGATCGCTCTGGCGCAGCTGCACGGCAGGCTCGGCGACGTGCTACGCGGTAGTGCGCTGCCCGGGCTGGCCAAGCGCGTCGTGGCCGGGGATCTCGACGTTTACCGAGCGGCCGACGAACTGATCGCCGAACTCACCGGCTGACCACATGGTTGTCGAACCCCCAGGAGCGGGACCGTGCATGAGGGGACGACACACCGGGCAGGAGAGCGCGACATACCGGGCATGGGGGAACGACACGCCGGGCAAGGGGGTTAGGAGTCGGTGAAGTCGCCGGCGGCGCGGCGCACTTCGGTGAGCAGTGCGGTCAGCTGGGCGGTCTGGGTGTCGTTGAGCCCCACCAGGCCGAAGTCGATGTCGGTCAGTGCCACGGTGGCGGCTTTTTGACGCTGCCGACCGGCTTCGGTGATCGTGACCAGGGTGGTACGCCGATCGGTGGGGTGGCTACTGCGCTCGACCAGAAGGTCGGCTTGTAACCGGTCGACGATGTTGGTCACGCTGGTCGGGTGCAGTTGCAGCCGCTGGCCCATGATCTTCATCGGAAGGGTGCCACGACGGGAGAACACCAGCAGAACCAGCGCTTCATAGCGGGCGAAAGTCAGGCCATGCGGGCGCAGCGCGGCATCCACCGCCGACTGCAAGATTTGTTGTACTCGCATCACGTTGGTCACCGCAGCCATCGTCTTCGCTGGGCCGATGCGGTCTTGCCACAGCTGCGCGGCGCGTTCGATCGGGTCGAACGGCAGCGGATGATGCGAGGACATGGATCAACCGTAAGGCTGCGGCGTCCAAACGGGGTAGGCAGGCTGAGCAAATGATCGTGGCATTCAGTGTCGCTCCCTCCGGCGGTGAATCAGACAGCGTCAGCGCCGCCGTCGCCGAGGCGGTGCGAGTGGTCGCAGAATCCGGCCTGCCCTACGAACTCAACGCCATGTTCACCCTCGTCGAGGGGGAATGGGATGACGTGATGGACGTGGTGCGGCGTGCCGTCGAAGCCGCCAGTGTCGGGGCGACCCGGACCAGTTTGGTTCTCAAAGCCGACATCCGCCCCGGCTACACCAACCAGCTCCGGGCCAAGGTCGACCGCGTCCACGAGCACCTCGGTATATCGAGGTAACAGGATTCCTGCAACCCAACCTGTCTCCATGTCGGGGCGACGGAAGAGCACCTGAAAAGAGTTGTTGGACGTCCTACTATTGAGGGGTGGCAGATCAGGATGCGGGTCGGGAGCGCTGGCGTCGCCGGTACGCGCAAGCGCAGCAGGCGGGACGGCTACGCGATGCAGACTTCACCACGCTGTCCGGAGTTGATGTCGAGCCGGTATACGGACCGCGCGAGGGTGACTCGGTCGCGGATTTCGAGCGGATTGGCTGGCCGGGCGAGTACCCCTTCACCCGCGGAGTGCACTCCACCGGCTACCGGGGGCGGACCTGGACGATCCGCCAATTCGCCGGATTCGGTCATGCCCGCCAGACCAACGAGCGCTACCACCAGATATTGCGCAACGGCGGGGGCGGCCTGTCGGTGGCCTTCGACATGCCCACCTTGATGGGTCGCGATTCCGACGATCCGCGCAGCCTTGGCGAGGTGGGTCACTGCGGCGTGGCGATTGACAGTGCCGCCGATCTGGACGTGCTTTTTGCTGATATCCCGCTGGACCAGGTCACGACGTCGATGACGATCTCAGGCCCGGCGGTGCCGATGTTCTGCATGTACCTGGTCTCCGCCGAGAGGCAGGGCGCGGACATCAGCAGACTCAACGGGACCCTGCAGACCGACATCTTCAAGGAGTACATCGCCCAGAAGGAGTGGCTGTTTCCCCCGGAACCGCATCTGCGGCTGATCGGCGACTTGATGCAGTACTGCACGGACAACATGCCGGCCTACAAGCCGATGTCGATCTCCGGCTACCACATCCGGGAAGCCGGGGCGACGGCTGCGCAGGAGCTGGCTTTCACCCTCGCCGATGGATTCGGGTACGTCGAGTTGGGCCGTTCCCGCGGTCTGGACGTAGACCGTTTCGCTCCCGGATTGACGTTCTTCTTCGACGCCCACATTGATTTCTTCGAAGAGATTGCCAAGTTCCGGGCCGCCCGGCGTATCTGGGCTCGCTGGATGCGCGACGTCTATGGAGCTACCACCGACAAGGCGCAATGGTTGCGCTTTCACACCCAGACCGCAGGTGTCTCGCTCACCGCGCAGCAGCCTTACAACAACGTCGTGCGCACCACGATCGAGGCGCTGGCCGGGGTACTGGGCGGCACCAACTCGATGCACACCAACTCCCTCGATGAGACGCTCGCGCTGCCCTCACAGCGGGCCGCGGAGATCGCCTTGCGCACCCAGCAGGTCATCATGGAGGAGTCGGGCGTGGCCAACGTGATCGACCCATTGGGAGGATCCTGGTACGTCGAAGCGTTGACTGACCAGATCGAGGCCGACGCCGAGCGGATCTTCGCCCGGATCAAGGACATGGCTGCGGTTCCCTCGGGGGTTACCTCGGATCGGCATCCGATCGGCGAGATGACTTCGGGGATCCTGCGCGGCATCGAGGACGGCTGGTTCACCGGCGAGATCGCCGACGCAGCCTTTGCCTACCAGCGTGCGCTGGAAAAAGGTGACAAGAAGATCGTCGGTGTGAACACGCTGACCGAGTCGGTGACCGATGAGCTGGAGATCCTGCGGGTAAGCCACGAGGTGGAACTCCAGCAGAGCCGGGCGCTAGCCCAGCGCCGCAGCCAGCGGGATCAAGGGGCCGTCGACCGGGCTCTCGCGGTGCTGGTCGAGCAAGCCGCCGGTACGGACAACCTGATCCAACCGATGATTGACGCGGCGCGGGCCGAGGCCACGCTCGGTGAAATCTGCGGTGCGCTGAAAGCTCAGTGGGGCGAATACCGGGAGCCGGCTCGGTTCTGACGTCGCTGCATCCCGGTTAGCGAATCCATGCCAGGATAGATATCGTGAGCAGGCCTAATCCTCAGCAGACCGTAGCACTATCCGGCGCATTGTCCCGTGCCGTTGACCTGTCTGCCCTGAAGGCGCGAGCCGATGCGGCTCCCCGGCGAGACTCGCCGGCCGCACCGCCGGCCAGCTCCGGAGGCAACTGGGTCGTCGATGTCACCGAGCAGAGCTTCCAGACCGATGTCGTCGAACGCTCCATGCGGGTGCTCGTCGTGGTTGATCTGTGGGCGACCTGGTGCGGTCCCTGCAAGCAACTGTCTCCGGTGCTTGAACGGCTCGCTGAGGCCGGGCGTGGCGCCTGGGTATTGGCGAAAATCGACGTTGACGCCAACCCACGGATCGCTCAGCTGTTCGGCGCGCAGTCCATCCCGACCGTTATCGCTATCGCCGGTGGCCAGCCGGTCGACGCCTTCGCAGGGGCACGGCCCGAGCCCGAGGTGAAGCGGTGGATCACCTCCCTGCTCGATGCATTGCGCGATCAGCTACCCGGCATTCGGGCCGCTGAGCAGGGTGCGGGCAGCCGCCAGCCTGACGCGGAGCCGGAAGATCCCCGGTTCACCGCCGCCGAGGCTGCCCTGGCAGCGGGCGACTATGCCGCCGCGGAAGCGGCTTACCAGCAGATCCTGGCTGCCGATCCCGGGAACGATCAGGCCAGGATCGCGCTGGCCCAGACCCGTTTCCTGCAACGCGCCCAAACAGCCGATCCCGCGGCAGTGGCCAAGGCGGACGCCGCACCCGACGATGTCGGCGCGCAGCTCGCCGCCGCCGATGCCGAGGTGGCCGCCGAGGCGCCGGAGCGGGCCTTCGAGCGGTTGGTCGCTGCGGTGCGGCGGCTGACCGGCGAGGACTCCGACCGGGCCCGAGCGCATCTCGTGGGCCTTTTCGAACTGTTCCCCGCGGATGATCCGCGGGTTACCTCAGCGCGCCGGGCGCTGGCCAGAGCACTGTTCTGATCCGGCTGCGCTTGGCTGTGGTTCGCCCCGGGCAAGCGCCAGCGGGATAACACCCGTCCACGGGCGTGCGCCGCGGGGCGAAGCCGGTGCTGGCGGTCCGCTGCGCGCTTTGACCGAGGCCTCACGGAGCGGGACGGCCAGTACCAAGGTGGCGGCAAGCTCCCCAGACCTGTGCTCCGGTAGCTCGCGGGTACGCCCGGGGAGGAGGAAGTCGACGATACGGTCCAGCGCACGGCCCTTGGCGCGGGAATCGGTGATCGGGATTGCCCGGCCGTAAATGACGGCACTGCGGTAATTCATCGAGTGAGTGAATGCCGTGGCGCCGAGCACCAGACCGTCGAGGAGCGTGATCGTCGCGCACAGCTCGGCGCCGTCGGACAGGGCCCGCAGCATGCGGTTGCGGCTGGATCCGTGCAGCAGCAGCGTGTCCCCGTCGCGGGCGTAACCCATCGGCAGCACAACCGGGTGGCCGTCAGCGATGAACGCAACGTGGGCGACAAGCCCGGCGTCGAGGATTCCGTCGAGCTCGTCGCGGTTGTGGATGGCTCGATCAGCGTGGCGGCGGATCTGGGTGCGCGGCGTGTCGCCGAGCGGCGTGGCGGCCATGTCGGCGGCGCGGTCGGGTCCTGCGCCGGCATGGCGGGCCCGTTGGGTCGCCAGCACGCAACCCGACACGGCGAGCACGGCGAGCAGGGTCGCTGTGTCGAGATGGTCGCCCAGCAGCGGCACCGACCAGGCGATCGTCAGCAGCGGCTGGAAAAGCTGGAGTTGGCTCGCTCTGGCCACGCCCGCCCCGGCGAGGCCCCGGTACCAGGCAAGGAAGCCAACAAACATCGACACGATCCCGACATAAGCCAGACCCATCAGGGCAGGCGCGCTCAGCTCCACCGTCGGGCGGTAGGCAGCCGCGACGACGGTGACCGGCAGCGAGATCGGCAGCGCAGCCAGCACACCCCAGGCGATCACCTGCCAGCCCGGCATTGTCCTGGCAAGCCGGCCGCCCTCGGCGTAACCGGCCGCGCCGGCCACCAGCGCCGCAAGCAGCAGCAGATCGGCGGCGTGCAGGGTGCCGGCTTGGCGGAACAGCGCGTATCCCACTACCGCGACCGTCCCGAGGCAGCTGGCCGCCCAGAACAGTGGTCCGGGCCGCTCGCCGACGCGGATGGCGGCGACGGCAGCCGTGGCCACGGGCAGCAGGCCGATCACCACCGCTGCGTGGCTTGACGTGGTGTGCTGCAACGCGAGCGCGGACAGCAGTCCGAATCCGATACCGCAACCCACTGCGACCACGATCAGTCCCGGCCAATGCTCGCGTTGCGGTAGCGCTGCGTGAACCCACCGCAGGCACAGCGCAGCCACGGCAGCGGCGATCACCGAACGGCCGGCGCCGACGAGATACGGGTCGAAGCTCTGCTCGGCCAGCGCCGTGGCGGGGAAACTGAATGAGAACGCCAGCACACCAAGTGCCGCCCAGGCGAGGCTGGGAAGCGCTTTCCCAGTGCGTAGAGTATCGATACTCTGAGTTCTCATGTCAAACGATAGCAGTATCGACCGGGTCGGGTCAGCACTGCGCGAAGTCGCAGGGACCATGCGCCCCGGCGAGCGGCTGCCCTCGACCCGTGAGCTCACCGCTCGCTATGGCGTCAGCCCGGTCACGCTGTCCCGGGCCTTGGCGGTGCTGGCGGCCGAAGGGGTGTTGAGCACGCGCCCGGGAAGCGGGACCTACGTTGCCGAGCGCGCCGCACGCGCTGCTGAACCACCGGATCTGTCCTGGCAGACCATTGCGCTCGGCGATCGCACGGTTGACCCGACCAGTGTGGCGTTCCTCCTGCAAGCAGAGCCGGCCGGAGCGATGTCGCTGGCCGGCGGCTACCCACACTCCTCGCTGCTGCCGAATCGTGCACTCGGCAGCGCGCTGGCGCGTGCTGGCCGCCGCCCGGACGCCTCCGAGCGGCCGCCGCCAGCCGGTATCCCGGCGCTGCGCGCATGGTTTGCCCGTTCAGTCGGTGCCGCCATCTCACCAGAGGACGTGCTCATCACCGGCGGTGCCCAGGCGGCATTGTCGGCGGCGTTTCGCGCCATCGTGCCCAGCGGTGCACCCGTCTTGCTGGAATCGCCGACCTACATCGGCGCGATCGCCGTCGCGCGAGCCGCGCGGCTGCGGACCGTTCCCGTCCCGATCGATGAGCACGGCGTGCGACCTGACCTGCTGGCGGCTGCCTTCGCCGCCACGGGGGCGCGGCTGTTCTATTGCCAGCCGACGTTTCACAACCCGACGGGAACCGTTCTCGCTCATCACCGGCGTGAGCAGGTCCTCGCCGCCGCGCGCGCGGCTGGAGCGTTCGTCATCGAAGATGACTTCGCACGCTGGCTGTCCCACGAGAGTCCGGCTCCTGCGCCATTGCTTACCGATGACATCGACGGACGCGTCGTCCACATCGCCTCGTTGACCAAAGCTACTTCGCCTAACCTGCGGGTAGGTGCGCTCATCGCGCGGGGGCCGGTTGCCGAACGCCTACGCGCGTTGCGACTGGTCGACGACTTTTTCGTACCGCGATTACTTCAGGAAGCTGCGCTTGAGTTGGTCAGCGCACCGGCGTGGCGCGGCCACCTCGTTCGCCTGGCAGCCGCGCTCGCCGAACGCCGCAGAGCCTTGCTGGCCGCGCTTACCGACCAACTCCCCGAAGTCCGGGTGAGCCGGCTACCCGCGGGTGGCCTGCATCTCTGGGCGCGCCTTCCGGACCATGTTGATGATCTGGCGCTGGCCGCGCAAGCCCGGGCTGCCGGTGTGCCGGTCGGTCCCGGCCGACCCTACTTCTCGGCCGAACCTCCGGCCCCCTACTTGCGGCTGTCGTTTGCCGCCGTCCGCGACGTCGGCGAGCTATGCCAGGCAGTGCACCGGCTTGCCACAGCGATGCCTCGCTAAGTGACGCGATTGCCAGCGACATTGCGAAAAACGCTATCGCTACTGCTTAAGCCCTCGGATGGAGGTCTAGGTAATTTATCTGGCAAATTTACGTGTGACTACCGATTGCCGCCTGGTCTTAGTCCTCGGCAGTGTATGTGGTGCCGAATCTGTGAATCACATTGATGAGGTCCGGGCTATGCCCGTCCGGGGTTCATCAAGGCCTTTCCTAGGAGGACTTCATGTATGACGCACTGAGTGATGTGGAGATCGAGCGTCAGGACGTCGAGCTGCTGCCGGCGCGTACCGTCCTGTCGCTTGTCTGCCACGCCAGCTGCGGCAACAGCAGCACCACCAGCACGTCCGGAACCAGCAGCACCCCCAGCGCGGCAAGCACCGCGGTCACGCCCTCGGCCACGCCCACAGCTGCTGCGAGCACCACCGCTGCCCCAACCAGTGGACCGACCTTCACTGCGAACAACATCTTCCTTTTCCTGGCGACTAATCAGTACAACACCGTTACGGGCGGAGCTGCGGGCACGACTGCGGCCAGTGGCACCGGCGGTGCGGGCGCGACTGGAGCCGCGACTACTAGTGCTAGCTGAGCCAAGCACACAACTGAACAGATACAGCCAGCAATCATTTGTCGTGCGGCTGGCTGCGCAATGATGCGGGGGTGGCCAAAGGTGGCTGCCCCCGCCTTCAGGTTAAACGTGCATGCCCATCGTATTGGGTAATAGGCAAAATTTACGTCCCACATAAGGTCGCCACCGCCGCATCCATGCTGACCGCCGCATGACGCACCGCTTAGTGCGGTTTGCTCCGTGTTCCAACCGCAAGATCGGCATGATAAAGAATGCCGCGCCGCAGCGGATCGGGGCGAGCTTTCCGCTGCGGCCGCGGCGTCGCCGGACAGGGAGAGATATATCCGGCGGTTCTCCGGAGAGATGATCGCATCCGTAGTGGTCACTAGAGTAAGACTCTTTGGTGTATCTCCGCCACCCGAACGAGATGAAATTACCGGTTAATAGTTTGTGAATCGCACCTACTGCGACTGCAACGCCACGGTGAGTGCGAAATCCGCTGTGCTGCGTGTCGCACGATTAGTGCTCATCGCTTTGCGGTTCGACGTAATTACCAGGTGTCACGGGAATCGATGCGCCTTTGTGCACGTGGCGTGGTGAAGTCGATGATGGGACCTTGGGTCATAGTGTGCGAACCCAACTAGTTGAACCCGCCGACGTCATGGTTCGGGCGTTTTCTTACGGCGCGCTTGCGCTTGTTGCCACAGAGTTGTGATTGACAGCCGCTTCGGCGGACGCTTAATATCCACGTCGAGTGGTGTGGCATCGCTGAACCCTGATGTCTTTCTCCGGCCCCTCTCGCCCCTGCCGTGACGTGCAATGTTGCCATCGATCCAGTCAATTCGGTAAACAGCTACGTTGCAAACTGGCTCTTTAGGGCACCGGGACCACCGGGTGGAGAACCTACGCTGGAGACAAGGAGGCAAACGCCTGCGGTGCTAGGCGTAACGACGCGTCGGCGCCCAGGTGATGCGATCATTTCGTCACAGTCCATTAACGTCTTGATACTTCGCGAGTCAACGCAAATCGGACCCGGCACTGTCTGGTTACATCCACGCCGCGCCCGTTACGGTTAGCCGCCAGGTGGTGCCTGTCCACATTATCTTGCTGGTCGAAAAAGACGATGGTTGCCTTCAGTCCAGCCGAATTGGCCCGGTCGTTCCATGGTCACCAGCTAACCCGCTCGCTCCAGACTGCCCTCCCGCGCAAAGACAAGGCCAAAAAATGAGCAGGCTGCACGACCGACAGCTCGTTATGGGGATCACACCCTTCGAACAGCCCAATGCTGACCTGGTGGTGGCGCTGGCCCGGGCCGGCGCAGCAGCCGTGCTGGACCTGGGCCGAGACGCAACCACGGCGCATGCTGCACTCAGCGATGTCTGCCGCTGGTGGTCGGGCTGCTTTGGAGTTCGGGTGCCCCCAGGATGTCCTGTGCCACCAGCTGAACTACCCCAGCAAGTCAACCTGGTTGTGCACGGCCTAGGTGCGCGATGGCCGATGACGCCAGGCCGGCGCACGTTGGTCGAGGTCAGCTCGATAGCGCAAGCGCGCTTGGCGGTCCGCGACGGAGCGCAGGGCGTCATAGCCAAAGGCGCCGAGGCCGGTGGTCGCATCGGTACCACCACAACATTCATCCTGTTGCAACAGCTCCTGGCCGATCCGCACATCACTGTTCCCCTCTGGGCAGCCGGGGGAATCGGACCGCGCACCGCAGCCGCAGCCATCGCCGGCGGTGCGACCGGGATCGTGCTAGACGCCCAGCTGGCGCTCGTAGCCGAGGCTGATCTGCCCGCTGAGGTGGCGGCAGCGATCCGGGTGATGGATGGCAGCGAGACGGCGGTCATCGGTGATTACCGCCTCTACTCACGCCCGGACCTGCCCGTTGCGGATCCCGATACGCTCGCGACCCGGCTCGGTACCCGGGATCTGAGCGCACTGCCGATCGGCCAGGACGGCGCGCTGGCCGCTCCTTTGGCACAGCGCTACGTGACCGCAGCAGGAGTGGTGGCCGCAGTCCGCGCCGCGGTCACTAGCCAGTTGCACAGTGCCAGGTCGCAAGCGGCTGACGGTGTAGGACCGCTCGTGGTACAGGGACCGATGACCCGAGTCAGTGACCAGGCTGGGTTCGCTGCTGCGGTGGCAAGCGGGGGTGGATTGCCGTTTCTCGCGTTGTCTCTCAGCAGCGGGGAGCAGACGCGAGAGCTACTGGAACAGACCGCGGCGCTGCTGGCTGGGCAGCCGTGGGGGGTAGGCCTGCTCGGGTTCGTGCCACCTGAGCTGCGCGCCGAGCAGCTGGCGGTGGTGCGTCAGGTGCGTCCCCCGTATGCGTTGATCGCGGGGGGCCGGCCCACGCAAGCGGCGCCGTTGGAGGCCCTCGGGATTAAGACGTTTTTGCATGTTCCCTCTCCGGGCCTGTTGGACCAGTTCCTGGCCGAGGGGGCCCGCCGGTTGGTGTTCGAAGGTCGGGAATGTGGCGGGCACGTCGGACCGCGAGCCAGCTTCCCGCTGTGGGAACTCCAACTGCAGCGACTGCTTGACTACGACGACGCGCACGGTTGTGCCGATACGCTGCAGGTACTGTTCGCCGGGGGCATCCACGACCGGCGCTCGGCAGCCATGGTCACCACGTTGGCCGCTCCGTTAGTGCAACGCGGCGCCCGGATCGGGATGTTGATGGGCACTGCCTATCTGTTCACCGACCAAGCGGTCACAGCCGGAGCCATCACGCCCGGATTCCAGCAGACCGCGCTCAACTGTGAGCGCACCATCTTGCTGGAGACCTCGCCAGGACACGCCACCCGCTGCGCGGATACACCCTACCCGCGTACTTTCGCTGACACCCGCGCGCAATTGGTGGCCGCGGGAGTCCCCCGCGAACAGATGTGGAGCCGGCTGGAGCAGCTCAACCTTGGTCGGCTGCGCATTGCCAGCAAAGGGCTCCGTCGCGACGGTGCCGCGCTGGTCGCCGTCGACGAGGAAGGCCAGCGCCAGCAGGGCATGGTCATGCTCGGTGAGGTAGCGACCCTGCGCTCGGAAACCACGACGATCGAGGCGCTGCACGCCGATGTCACGACGGGCGCAGCCGACTTCCTTGCCGCACGGGTTGCCGAGCTGGGCATCGAACCGACCGGCAGCGACCAGCGTGCCGATCCTACCGAGGCCCAGCCACTGGACGTAGCGATCATCGGCATGGCTGGTGTGTTCCCCGGCGCCGAGGATGTCACCAGCTACTGGGCCAACGTGCTGGCTGGTGTGGATGCCGTTACCGAGGTGCCCACCGACCGATGGGACCCCAAGATGTACGGCGAGATCGCCAATTGGGGTGGCTTCCTGCCCGATATTCCCTTCGACGCACTGGCCTACGGCATCCCCCCTGCGGCGTTGGCCAGCATCGATCCGGTCCAGCTGCTGGCGTTGGAGGTCGCGGCACGAGCACTGCGAGACGCCGGGTATGCGCAACGGGACTTCGACCGGGAGCACACGGCAGTGATCTTCGGTGCAGAGGCGGGTGCCGACTTGGCCAGCGCGTACGGATTTCGCTCGCTGTACCCGGCGTACCACGGAACCTTACCGCGCGGGCTAGACGATCAACTACCGAAGCTGACCGAGGACTCCTTTCCCGGGGTACTGGCGAATGTGATCGCGGGGCGGATCGCCAACCGGCTGAATCTCGGTGGCGCCAACTACACAGTGGACGCAGCCTGCGCCTCGGCATTGGCCGCTATCGACCTGGCATGCAAGGAGCTGCGGTCGGGGACCGCCAACATGGTGCTGGCCGGTGGAGCTGATGTGCACAACAGCATCCATGACTACCTTGTTTTCGCATCGGCACAGGCGCTGTCGCCAACCGGTCGGTGCCGCCCGTTCGATGCCTCGGCCGATGGCATCGCGCTGGGCGAGGGCGTCGCCTGTGTTGTGCTCAAGCGGCTTGCTGATGCCGAACGTGATGGTGACCGGATCTATGCGGTCATCAAGGGTGTGGGCTCGGCCAGCGATGGGCGATCGCTGGGACTCACCGCTCCCCGGCCCGAAGGGCAACGCCGGGCGTTGCAGCGGGCCTACCGGATGGCCGGGATCTCACCCGCCGAGGTGGGGCTGGTGGAGGCCCATGGCACCGGCACCGTAGTTGGCGACCGCACCGAGCTGGGGGTGCTGACCGAGTTGTTCACCGAAGCTGGCGCAACGACCGGCAGCTGCACCCTGGGTTCGGTGAAATCGCAAATCGGGCACACCAAATGCACCGCAGGGATCGCTGGGCTGATCAAGGCGGCGCGTGCCGTGCACGCCGGGATCCGCCCACCGACCGGCCAGCTGCATGATCCCAACCCGCACTGGGACCGCACCAGCAGCCCGTTCTCCTTCGATGTCGCCGCGCGTCCTTGGGTGTCCTCAGCGCGTCGAGTCGCCGCAGTGAGCGCATTCGGGTTCGGCGGGACGAATTTTCACGCTGTGCTCACCTCCTACGACGCAGCGCCCGAACCGAGACACGGGTTGGACGGGTGGCCAGCCGAGCTGTTCCTGTTCACCGGCGTCGACCGGGCAGCGGCGGCCGCGGAGCTGGACCGGCTGGCCGAGTTGCTCGCGGCTAATGACGCCGCTGGCCGACCGTGGAGACTACGGGATCTTGCCCACACCGTGTGCGGCTGGCGTCGGGGTCGGGTTTGGGCTGCTGTGGTGGCCGACAGCCTGGACGACCTCGCATCCAAGATCAATCGGGTCAGATCGGCTGCCGAGACCGGTGATGGACAGACACCTGGCGTGTTCATCGCCCCCGACGATGGGGTGCAGGCGAGTCAGGTTGCGTTCCTGTTCCCCGGGCAGGGCAGCCAACGCCCCGGCATGCTAGCCGAGCTGTTCATCGCGTTTCCGCGGCTGCGCCGCTTCTTGGAGCTGGGTAACCGGTGGGCCGGCGCGATGTTTCCGCCGGCCGCGTTCAGCAAGGAGGAGTCGGCGCGGCAAAAAGCGGCGCTGACCGACACCAGAGTCGCCCAACCGGCGTTAGGTGTCTGCGGGCTGGCCATGTACGAGCTGCTGACGTCGCTTGGCGTGCACCCCGCCCATCTGGGTGGGCACAGCTACGGCGAGTTGGTAGCGCTGGCGGCGGCTGGCGCGCTTGGGCCCGAACAGTTGCTGGAACTCAGCGAGGCCCGGGGCCGAGCCATCCTCACGGCCGCAGGTGCCGACCCCGGTGCCATGGCCGCGGTTGGCGCAGCACCAGAGCAGGTCCGAGCTGTCCTCGGAGACAGGCCTGTGGTGGTGGCCAACCACAATGCCCCTATCCAGACGGTGATCGCTGGACCCACTCTTGCAGTGCAGGCCGCGCTGGATCGCTTGGCCGAGGCGGGGCTGACCGGCCGGCGCGTCCCGGTGGCGTGCGCATTCCACAGCCCGGTGGTGGCTGATTCCTCGCGGACCTTCGCCGCCGAGCTGGGCCGCCGCACCTTCGGTGCACCCCGGCTGCCGGTGTGGTCGAACACCACGGCCGCGCCGTACTCGACCGATCCCGCAGCCATCCAGAAGATGCTGACCGCCCACGTCGCGCAGCCAGTCCGGTGGGTCGAGCAGGTTGACGCGATGTACGCCGCCGGGGTGCGAGTCTTCGTCGAGGCGGGCCCAGGTCGGGTGCTCACCCAGCTGGTCGGCGCAATCTTGCAAGACCGGCCGCATATCGCGGTAGCCACCGACGTGCCCGGCGAGTCCGGGATGCGGCGACTGCTGCTGGCCCTCGCCCAGCTGGCTGTCGCCGGAGTTCCGGTCGATCCATCCGGCCTGTTCCGTGGTAGGGACGCCCGCACCGTGTCGGCGTCAGCGATGCCCCTTCGCCCCAACTGGGTGGTTAACGGCCATCTGGTCAAGACGGTCGACGGGCAGTATGTGCCGGGCGGGTTGCGTCCGGCGCAACGGCTGGCGGCACAGGAAGTCATCGAGCCGAAAATCGAAAGCCGGTCGGATACCGCCGTGCTGGAGTTCCTGCGTACCACTCGGGAATTGATCGCCGTCCAGCGCGAGGTGATGCTCGGTTATCTCGGTGGCTCAGCGCCCTTACCTGCCGAGGTGCCGGTCGTTGCTTCGGCCCCTGCCGAAATGCGGCCAACCCCGATGCAGCCTGCTGCCGCTGACCAGATGGCCGAGGGTTCTGGCGAGGAGATCGACCAGGGTGCTCTGACGCCCGAGGTGGTGCTGGCCACGGTGCGGTCGCTCGTCAGCGAACGAACCGGCTACCCGGTGGACATGCTCGAAGCCGACCTCGATCTGGAAGCCGACCTGAGCATCGACTCGATCAAACGGACCGAGATAATCGGTGCCCTCACCGACCGGCTCGGCTTGGCGCGTGGCGGCACCGCGCTGAATGAATCGGTGATGGAGGAGCTGACTCAGCTACGTACCCTTCACCGCATCGCCGACTGGATCACCCGCCAGACCAGCACCCCCGAGCAGACGACACCACCCCCGCGAGTGCGCCGCTATCTGGTCGACGTCACCACGTTGTCCCCGCTGTCGGCCTCGGTTGGTATGTCGCTTACCGGGCGCCGGGTCACCATCGTCGGGGACGGCGCAGGCATCGGGTTGGAACTGTCCGAGGCGCTGGAGCGGCACCGGGCGCAGGTGCGGCTGGTGAGCCCGGATCAAGTTCAGGACGTACCGGCTACTGACGCTCTCATCTACCTCGCCGCGCTCGATCCGGGGCGGGCACCGGTGCTGCCCGAGGGGTTCGGCCCGATCCGGGCCGCCATCCTCGGCGGGGTTGGCCAGTTGCTGCTGGTCACCGGCTCGGGTGGCAAGTTAGGGCGGGGCGACAATGCCAACGGAGTGGCCGGGATCGGATTGCACGGTCTGGCCCGCACGATTGCCGGCGAGTTCCCGGACCGCTTGGTCCGCGCTGTCGACGTGGACCCCAAGGAGGAACCATCCCGTATCGCCGCATACCTACTCGCTGAGCTGCTCAGCTCAGAAGGGCCCGTCGTGGTGGGCTGCGTGGCCGGAAAGCGGGTCACGTTGGCGCTCACCCCGGTGCCGCTGGGCCCGAGCGGATCTGCCGACCTCGGGCTGGGGCCGGAGTCCGTGGTGCTACTTACCGGCGGCGCCCGCGGCATTACAGCCCAGATCGCGATCGGCCTGGCCCGGGCCAGTGGCGGTCACCTCGAACTGGTCGGCCGCACCCCCCTGCCGGTCGGCGACGAGGATCCGGTGACCGCGGCGGCGACCGATCGGATCGCGCTGCGGCGGGTACTGGCGCAGGACCGTGATCGCACACCGGGCGAGATCGAACTGGAAGCCGGCCGGATCCTGGCGCAGCGCGAGATCCGGGCCACGCTGGCTGAGCTGACCGGGGTGGTGGCGTCGGTGCGCTACTCGGCGGTCGACATGCGTGACCCGGCGGCAGTCTGCGCCCTGGTCAGCGGCGTATATCGCCGGCACGGGCGGCTGGACGGGATCGTGCACGGTGCCGGGATATTGGCCGACCGGCGGCTGGCCGACAAGACGCCCGAGGAGTTCGCCGGCGTGTGGGCGACCAAAGTCGACGGTGCGCGAGCATTAGCCAGTGCGGCCCGGGACGACCTTCGTTTCCTGGTGCTGTTCGGCAGCGTTTCGGGGGTGTTCGGCAACCGCGGGCAAGCCGACTACGCCGCCGCCAACGACGCGCTCGACGCACTGGCCCGCATCTGGACCAACCAGGCCCGCGGCCGGGTGGTATCGATCGACTGGGGGCCGTGGGCAGCACCCGGTGACGGTGCCGGGATGGTCTCCGCCGAGCTGGCACGCAACTACGAGCGGTATGGCATCGAGTTGATCGACGCCGCCAGCGGTGTGGACTGCTTCCTCGCCGAGCTGGCCAGCGGCGCTGATCCCCAGGTGGTGTACATGCGCGCTGACCCTGCAGCCTTCGAGATCGATCAGAATGGCTGAACCGGTTGCGGTGGCCATCGTGGGGATGGCTGCGACCTTCCCCGGCGCAGCCAACGCTGCGGCCTACTGGCGCAACATCACGGCCGGCGTGAACTCCATCTCGACCGTTCCTGAAGGACGCCTGGATGCGGCATACCACGATCCATCGGGCTGGCGGTTGCCCGCATCCGACCGGATCTACGCCTGGAAAGGCGGCTTCGTCGACGACCTGGCGGTGTTCGACCCGCTGCGGTTCGGGATGATGCCGGCGGCGGTGCCTCACACCGAACCGGACCAGCTGATGGCACTGCAGATCGCGGCCGACGCGATCGAGGACGCCGGAGGCACAGCGCGCCTGCCTGACCGGCATCGGGTCGGGGTGGTGCTCGGACGCGGCGGCTACCTGGGCGCTGGGGTGGTCCGGCTAGAACAGCGAGTGCGCACAGCCCGCCAACTGGTCGCGGTCCTCCAGCAATTGCTTCCCGAAGTCGCGCCGGCAAGGCTGGACGAGATCCGCACAGCCTTCACCGATCAGCTTGGCCCCGAACAGCCAGAGGCCGCGATCGGCCTGGTACCCAACCTGGCCGCGTCCCGGATCGCCAACCGTCTGGATCTGCGCGGTCCCGCGTATACCATCGATGCAGCCTGCGCATCGTCGCTGATCGCGGTGGATTTAGCGGTTCGCGATCTGTCCAGCGGTCGGTGCGATCTGGTGCTGGCCGGAGGGGTGCACCACAGCCACGACATCACGCTCTGGAGCGTCTTTGCGCAGTTGCGTGCGTTGAGCCCCACCGAGTGCATCCGCCCGTTCAGCCGGCATGCCGACGGTGTGCTGATCGGTGAAGGCACTGGCGTAGTAGTGCTGAAACGTCTCGACGACGCGCTGCGACACGGCGACCGCATCTACGCGGTGATCCGCGGGAGCGGCGTGGCCGGCGACGGCAGTGCGACGACGTTGATGGCGCCGCAGTCAAGAGGCCAAGTTCTGGCGATACGCCAGGCCTGGCAGGTGGCCGGCCAGGATCCACAAGCTCGGGGAGCGGTCGGCCTGATCGAAGCTCACGGCACCGCTACTCCCGCCGGTGATGCAGCTGAGCTGGCCACATTGCGGGAGGTGTTCGGAGAGGATCCAGCGGCGGGATTGATCGGCCTGGGCTCGGTGAAATCGATGATCGGCCACGCCATGCCCGCGGCCGGCGTGGCCGGACTGATCAAGGCGGCCTTCGCCGTGCACCACGCTGTGCTTCCCCCGACCCTGCATGCCGAGGAGCCTCACCCGGCTCTGCGCGCTGGGCGGTTGCACTTGATCGATCGCACCGAGCCCTGGGAGGGTGATGGCCCGCGCCGGGCCGGCGTCAATGCGTTCGGGTTTGGCGGTATCAACGCGCATGTCGTCGTCGAGCAGGCGCCGATGGAGTCAGCGAGTTGGGCGTTGCCTGTGCCCTATCCGCGGCACGTAGCTACTTCATTGGCCACCGGGTCGCTTCTCCGACTGGCCGCCGACAGCCCGGCGGCACTAGCTGAGTTGCTTGAGGCACCCGATGAGCTGCTGAACTCCAGGATGCCCCGACATTTGGTGGGTCCGTGCCGCCTTGCCCTCCTAGAGCCCACCCCACGCCGTCTTGAGCTGGCCCGCAAGGTGGTACTCCGAGGTAATCCGTGGCGCGGACGCAACGACCTTTGGTTCACCACAGCACCGTTGCTTGCGGATCCGTCGTATCGACTCGCTTTTGTCTTCCCGGGTATTGAGGCTGCCTTTGACCCCTCGATGGAAGATATCGCCGAGCATTTTGGACTGCCCTGTCCCGCCCGACCCGCGGACGGACCCCTCGAGGAACAGGCGGTCGGGGTAGTGCGGTTGGGCTTGTTGCTCCGAGATGCCCTCGCTGAACTCGGTATCCGGCCCGATGTGCTGGCAGGCCACAGCATCGGGGAATGGACGGCAATGGCCCACGCGGAGATCACTCTGCCGGAGGACTTCGAGGTGTTCCTGATTGATTTGGCGAGTCAGGACTACACCCTTCCCGATGTAATCTTCGCAGCCGTGGGTTGCGGTGCGAAACAGGCATCAGCTGCCATCAATGATCTACCTGCGTCAGAACGGGCTATGGTAGCGCTATCGCACGATAACTGTCCTCACCAGTCCATCGTGTGTGGTCACGAACGGGTGGTCGATAGGCTCCTGAGGCGGCTAGCCGGACAACAAGTGATGGGTCAGGTCTTGCCCTTCCGGTCCGGATTCCATACCCCTTTGCTCCAGCCTTATCTCGCTCCGATGACGGCAATAGTCAATACCGCGAATCTGCAGCTGCCGAGGCTCCCAATCTGGTCGGCCACCACGGTGAGCGAGTACCCACCCAATCTTGCGGAGTTGCGCCAGCTGATCGTGCGTCATTTGCTCGAACCAGTCCGCTTCTACCCGCTGGTGGAACGGATGTATGAGTCCGGTGTGCGGGTCTTTGTCCAATTGGGCCTGGGAAGCACCGTCGGATTCATCGGTGACACATTGAGCGAGCGTGAGCACCTGGCCATCAGCGCGCAGGTGGCGAACTGTTCGGGCATGGAACAGTTGGTTCGCGTTGCTGCGGCGCTGTGGACGGAGGGTGCCCAACCCGATTTCGACCGCCTGCATCCTCCGGTACGCCAAGTCCCGGCCGGCGATACCGCAGCGAACTCGCCGGGGGCTGTTTCGCACGAGGGCGTACGCCTTGGCCTGGGTGCACCGACGCTGCGCCTTCCGGAGAGAACAAGACCACTGCAGCCGGCGCCCACGGCTGCACCCGAACCCGCCGGGATACTTGCGAAGGCCGGCCATCCACTGCTGACGGAACTTGAATCTGTGCTCCGTGAGGTATCGGTGAGCGCTGGTGACGTTCTCGATGCGTGGCAGGCCGCTGGCTCGTGCCTCCGGGACAGCACCGAGTCGAAGCTGCTCTGCGGGCTGCAACGACCTGCAGGGCCGCCCGCCGCCATGTCTGCCACCAAACATGTCACTCGGCAGCCTGTGTCCCTCGCAGCCATGCCCTACCTGGTGGACCACTGCCTTATCCCACAGCGGGCGGGGTGGAGCGATCTGTCTGACCGGTTCCCGGTCGTTCCTATGACCACCATGCTCGACATCATGATGGCTGAGGCTCGCTGCCTGGTTCCTGGGCGCACCGTGGTCGCCATCGAGTCGGTCCGGGCGCTGCAGTGGCTGGCTGCCAGTCCTCCGGTCGAGATCACCATCACCTCTGTTCATGACGGGGTGGATCGCGTGCAGGTCACGCTCGACAGGTATGCCTACGGAACCGTTGTCCTGGGAGACGGGTATCCGACCGCCCCTTCACCCTCCGATGAGCCGCTGGTTGGGGCGCATGCCTCGGATGTGCCAGCGGACCGGTTCTACACCGATCGCTGGATGTTCCACGGCCCTCAGTACCAAGGCATTGCCGCCCTCGGTCCCATGGCGCGCAACGGCATGCGGGCCACGATCACCACGCTGCCGGCTCCGGGAACGTTGCTGGACAACGCGGGCCAGATCACGGGTTACTGGTTGCAGCGAAACGCCGACTGCAACGTGATTGCGTTCCCTAGCAGCATAGGACGGATCACCATCCATGGCCCTCATCCACCGCCAGGTGCTCGGTTGGCATGCACATTCTGGACTCGTTCCATGACCGAGCGCGCCATCCGGGCGGACCTGGAACTGGTCACTGAGGACGGCCGGGTGTGGGCTCGGATCGACGACTGGACGGATTACCGGTTCTCCAGCGATGAGCGGATCGGCCCAGCGTGGCAGTTTCCCGAGGTTAACTGTCTTGGGGAGGAGCAGCCGGGCGGGTGGTTGCTGGTCAAGGAGACGTGGGATCCGTCGACTCGGGAATTACTGATGCGCCTGTATCTCACAGCAGCTGAGCGGGCTGAGTACGACAAGCGTAATCCTCGAGCGCGTTCGCAGTGGCTTCTCGGCAGGATGGCAGCAAAGGACGCCGTGCGCCAGCTGCTTTGGCACCAGGGAATGGGGCCGCTGTTTCCCGCGGAGATCACCATCATCACGAGCTCGTTCGGCCGCCCGTTTGCACGCGGCCCATTCCCCCAGCCGCTTGCCGTGTCGGTGTCGCACACTGCCGGATATGGTGCGGCGATGGTGATTCCACCGGCGTGTGGGGATCATGTCGGCATCGATATCGAAAAGGTCGAAGAGCGCGATCCCTCCTTCGAGGCAGCCGTGTTGACGGTGCAAGAACGTGATCTTCTGGATCGACTTGCACAGGCAGATGACCGGGGAAGTTGGCTTACCCGTTTTTGGTCGGCTAAGGAAGCCGCGGCCAAGGCCGTGGGCACCGGCCTTCAGGGCAAGCCGACTGAGATCACTGTCGTCGACGCGCGGCTAGGCAATCAACTTCGGGTGCGCTGCGCCGGCCAAGATTTCGACGTGCTGACGACAGTGGTCGGAGATGGCAGCCACGTGGCGGCTTGGGTAGTGCGGAAATCCGCTACTTGACAGGCTGGCACCCGCCAGTGATGGGCCGACGCGCGGCACGAGCCATTTGCGGTTGTTGGCGTCACACCGTGGTGACTGGTTCAAGCTGTGGCAACCTTGTGGTATTCGACAGCTGCGACCAGGTCTTGAAAGGAACGAGATAGGTGCATGGCTAGCTCTGTGGGTCGTTCCACGGAATCAGCAAATGCCAGGATGCCGAACCGCAGACGGCCCGCGTAATCGCACAGGGCGAAGTTCACGCCGACCCCGCTATTGGGTGGCCCAGCTAGATACATTTCTTCCACAACAGTCGAGCCGAGCTGCCATGGAACCGAAGGACCTCGGAGGTTGGAAACTACAACATTGGAGTCAAGACTGAACCGTCGCTTGCCGGGTCTACGCCTGGCTGACTCACTGCGCCGGACCGTGGGTACCGCGATAATCGGCGGGAGGTACTCAAGCCAGTCCGCCAGCAGTTCGCGTCCCGCGAGATCAAGGCGCGCTTTCGCCTCCGCGGTAACTGCGCTGACGGTCTGAAGGCGGTCCCAAGCATCGGCAACGTTGGTTGCCAGCGATGTGGTCAGGCGGGAAAAACGGTTGGCCTGAGTCCGTGGCATTGTTCCCGATTCCTTGATTCCCACGGGGACATTCGCTACCAGTGGCTGGCCTGGAAGTGCCCCTCGCTGTTGCAGGTAGCCACGGAGCGCTCCGCCAACGACGGCTAATGCGACATCGTTGACCGTGACCTTCGCCACCCGGGTCACGGCGAGCACGTCGTTCAACGGCAGAGACGCGCGGGCATAGTGGCGGTCACAGGTGAAGCCTCGGTTGATGGCCGATGCGGGTGTATCGATGCCGGCCCGGGGCACCTTCACGCCCGTTACTGCCCGCCGCTGGCGCAGCGCCACCGTCGCATGCCTGGTGCGGCGGATTAGTTCGGGTAGCCGGGTAAGTGCCCGAGCGTCGTGCGCGAGCGCGCCGGCGACCAGTCGCACACGTCCTGGTATCCGGCTCGGCTTCCACGGTAGCGGTGCGGTTTTCGGTTCTTCCTGCGAAAAGAGCCGCGCCAAGGTAGTAACAATGGCGGCCCCATCCATCAGAGCGTGATGCAACTCCAGAATGAGGCCCTGCCGTCCGTCGGCAAGGCCGTCGATCAACGTTATTCGCCACAGTGGCCGGCGCCGGTCCAGAGGCTGGGAGGCCAACCGAGCACAGGCGCTGTCGAGTTGCTCCGGCCCTCCGGGCTCAGGAAGCACCGCATAGCCGAGGTGATCTGCCAGATTGAAATTGGCATCTTCGACGAAAACGGGATGAGCTAGGCCAAGGGGGACCGGAATAACCCGCCACCGGAACGCGGGGAGCTGGTCGATGTGCGTGGAAAGGTGTCGATGCAAGTCGTCCAGGGCGAGGGGTCGGCGGCCTTCGCGGACCCTGAGCAGTCCGAGGACAATATTTTGCATCGGCTGTTCGGACGTCTCCAGGTTGAGGAACCCCGCGTCCAGACCGCTTAACCGGGTCACCATCGAATCTGGAGACGTCCGGTAACGCAAAGCAATGATCTCCTTATTGCCCTGATGGTATACGGGGTCAAGCGGGTTTCCTCGACAGGCGGAGAAGTCTCTTGCTCTGTCTCAAGGTTTGAGCGGATCACGCTCAGCGGTGCAGGATCAAGCTGCTCATTGATGGGGCAACGACCTCTCTGCCATGAAGAATGACTCCGACACCATTCTTCAATGGTATGCGAAAGAGGTCGTTGCCAGTCATTTATCGGAGCCGTTAGAGGCTGCCAAGTAAACTGAAAACGCTACTCAGTACGTCGGTGATGCCACTACCGACACTGCTGAGCAGACTGCCAATTATGCCCACTTTCCCTCCTTTCGGATCGCTGGTGTTCCCCCTCAAACTTGTCGGAGCTGTACGGCGGGCCCAACTTCCCGCACCACTTGCGACTAAGTTTCCTCGGGTCAACGCGGGCGAACGACCTGTTATGTTGTTGTTTGTCGGATAATTCGCGCGTGACGCTGCAATCCATGGCAGGGAGCGAGGGCCGGAATCGGGGCATCGCAAGTCGGCGACGCCATGCCTACTCGACAATTCCTGCTGGTGATTGCTTACCGCGATTCGATGATAAGCGCCCGTCAAAGTCGATGTCAACCAAACTGTATGGCATCGATCAGGGACTTAGCGTACCTGAGACTATACTAACCAGACTCTCTGGAGAGGATCGGAAACTTAGCGTGCCTAAAAAGCATGCATGCTAGACTCTATGGAAGCGGCCAGAAGCCGATTGTATAGATTTTAATGGAAGACCGGGCGGCTGTAAAATTGAAGTTAAAGCGAAAGCGTAAGGTCGGAGTCAAAATAGCGTAGCTTGCGGGTTGCTGCGAGGTAAACATCAGGATCTGCCCGCAGTTACAGTGTCGCGCTAAGTATTTGACCGGCCGGGAGAGGGCTCTTCGCGGCCATACTTCGCCATTGCCAGGGATGCCAGGTACCATACCAGGTAAACCGGCATAGCGGACATAGATAGCATACTGGCACGATCGATTGAGTTACCAGGGCTCCGTCTAGCTCTCGATCGAGCACGCGGCAGCTTAGCTGCGGGTGTGCGCCATCGTGAGCAGGTCCGTCGCGAATGTCGCTACCCTCATCGCTAGGGCTGCGCTGTGCTGGCACCGCCGCAGTGAAGTCGGTGGAGATGTGCAGACGCAGAGCTTGGGCGGCCCGGCGAAGTCACGCTGAAGAGAATCTTCCGCCGGGCGGAGTCACAGATGACGAAGCCGTGGCCACAGCTGTGACCATGGTTCATGCCGGCCAGAGCAAAGCCAAACCGGTACGCGATGTGCGAACAGGTTCATGGCAGGGCCAGAGGTGATGATGGTGGACTCGCTTACTTCGGTGAAGAACTGGTGTAGATAGGACGGGTTGGAGCCGACGAACAGGACAGTGTCGGTGTCGTCCGGGGGTGACCCGAAGTACCAGTAGCCGCGGTGGGCGCTGTAGGCGCGCGGCAGTCCGCGTGCTGGCCCGAACCGGTCGATGGCTGCCGCGTCCCAGTACCAATTGGCTATGACCACGGTGGTGTGCCGCCGGTCGGGTGGTAGAGCTTGGTAGGCGTCGGCGACTGTGTCTACCTCCTCGGGCCAGCCGAGGCTGGCCAGTGATACCGACTTCGCCATGCTGGGCCAGGAAACCGGTAACACGGGCAGTGATGTGAGCGCGATGATCGCCGAGAGCGCATAGACCGGCCAACTCAATATCCATCGCCACCAGCCCACCAATTGTCGCCGTTGCAGTTCTACTGCACCCGCAGCCCAACACAGGGCGTATAGCCCTGCCACGTAATAGGAGCGACCGTTCGTGATGAAAAACAGCGCCACCAGCCCTAGTACGGTCCAACCGAGAAGGCAGTAGGGACGCAACTGCGGGGAGCACAGCAACCGCCACAGGCCGTAACAGGCCAGTACCATACCCAGCACGATTCCGCTACTTATCAGCACTAACGGCAGGAATGTCAGCCGACCCCCGAAAAGGTCATCGTGGGCGATAACCTTCGTCATTGCCAGCTGCGGCCAACCGTGCTGGGACTGCCAAAACAAGGTAGGCAGTGCGGCGATCAGGGCGATTGCCGCTGCAAGCCACAGTGCTGGGCGGCGCAGCAGGTCCCACGGACCTACAACGACGGCACTAAGACCTAATACGAGCCAGAAGCCGGCTATCAGCCACTTGTTCTGCAGGGCGGCGGCCGTGAGACCGCCCAGACCCAGCAGCAAGCCGTCGTGGCGGGTCCGTATCCAGCGCACCAGCAGCCAGGTAGCTGCCGTCCAGATGACCGAATCGATTGCGGCGGTAGTGAGAACGTGGCCGCCAGCCAACATTCCCATTGCAAACACGGCCGCAGCCAGGACTTGCGCTCGGCGTTGGCCACCGAGTTCTCGGGCGATCAGTGCGGTCAGCAGCACTCCCGCGGCGGTCAGTATCGTGACGGGCAGCCGTTCGGCGACGAGTGAGCCGGGAATGAGGCTGTCCATGGCACGGGCCAGTAAGGGCACCAGCGGGCCTTGATCAGCGTATCCCCAAGCTAAATGGCGCCCGGCGGCGAGAAAGTACAGCTCGTCATCGAAATAGCCGACGCGCCCACTAGTCATCAGCAACACCACCACAACTGTCCCGGCGATTGCCAGCACCGGCCATCGCGCCAGCGAAGGAACAGGTGGGTGTGCCTCTGGGGGTGTTTTCCTTTCTACCATGGCGGGTGGTTTCCGGCCGGTTGCCCAAATACCTGTGCGGTGTTTCCCAGATCAGCCATTCTTGCAAGCCAGTAGGCGGTACGTATTTCCTCCGTGGGTACGGCGCACGATGTGGCTTAGCAGGGTGTCGAGTAGGTACGCGATCGCCAGCAGCGGCCGACCCGCAGCCCACACCAGCGTGCGGCGTAGCTGCTTGACGCGTGTTGGCGGGTCGGTTAGCCAGGGCAACTGCGGATTGGGGGCGATGGCGATAAGTGCCAGAGCCAAGGCGAAGAATAGCTCAGCGCCTTGGTGGGCTGCGCCGCGTTCGATGGCCACTGTCGAAAACCCGCGATCGGTGAGGGCTTGTGTGAGGTTACCGATCGGTATCATGTGCAGGTGTTGAGGCTGAAACCAGGGTAGCCACCAGCGGCCGAATAGATGACCGAACAACGATTGTGGGTCAGGTAGTTCGATAAGCAGGTGGCCGCCGCTGGGCAGGATCTTTGCTGCCGCATCCAGCTCGTCGAAGGGCTCTCTGGTGTGTTCCAGGTAATGGTGCATGCTGACCACGTCATAACGGTTGGCCAATTCGTCGGTGAACGTGACGAACTCTCCGCGGTAGCTACGGTCGATCCAGCCCCGGCGCTGGGCCTCCTCGACGCTGAAACCGAGGTCCAGACCATCGAAGCGGGCACCTGGCCAGGCTCGGCGGGCGAACCGGCAGAAGTGGCCGTAGCCGGTGCCAACATCTAGCCATGCGCTCGGAGTGGTGAACCGCTTCACCATATCGACCCGCCCCTGATATGCGCGGTCGCTCGCGTCAAAGGCCTGTTCGACCAAATTTTGGCCAAGGCCTTCATAAAAATCCCGGTAGTAGAAGTCCAGTCCCGCCGGAGTGAGCCGAGGATTCTGAAAGATGTGCTGGCACACCCCGCACTGCTCTAGGGTGAACCTGCCCGGTTTGCGCTGGATGAGATCGGTGGTTTGCAGCCTTATCGACAGCTCACTGGAACCGCACCAAGGGCAGGTGTCCCGTCGCGGTTCGAGGAACCTTTCGACTCCTTTAGCCAGCTCTGCCCGATAATAGGGCCGGCGCGCCTCGTAAGGATTGCTCATAACAGTTTCTCCAGGTGATCAGCGGCGCTGGTAGCGCCGCCGCCAGCAATGAACGAGGTTTGGATGCGTTGGGCTGCGACCCGGTAGGACGGATCATCAAGTACGGCTGTGATCGCGCTGTGCAGTTCGCCGGCACTGATCCGGCCGAAGTGCACCCGGATGCCGGCTCCAGCCTGCGTAACTTGATGGGCGATCACTGGCTGGTCGTCGCGGATGGGGGCGACGACGAGAGGCAGGCCGTGGGCGAGAGCTTCGCAGACGGTGTTGTGTCCGGCGTGGCAGATGACGGCGTGTAAGTGACGCAACAGGTCGAGTTGCGGGATGGATTCTCGGGCGAGGATGTGCCGGGGAAGCGGGCCGAGGAGGTGAGGCGGGGCGATCATAATTGCCTGGAGGCGGCCGGCCAGTGGTGCCAGCGCTGCCGCTGCGGTGGCGAAAAACCGCCGTCCTGCGTCTTGGTTAAGGGTGCCCAGGCTGACCAGAACGTGCTGGCGGTCCGGGTCTAACCAGCTCCAAGGAAAGTCGGGTACACCGGGTCGGGTGCCGATGGACGGTCCAACAAATTTGTAATGGTGAGGAAATTCGTCGGCGGGTCCCAGTAAGGCGGTGGTGGTGAAGGCCAGCACGAGGTGGTCGGAGAATCGTAGGTCAATGGGGTCGGTTTCGGCGAAGTGGTATTGGAAGTCGATGAGGCATTGGCGAGCCCAGGTACCGAGTTTCGGCATCGTCGTGAACTGATTGGTCAGTTCGGCAGGAGTGGTCGCCGAGGTGGCCCAGGGCAGGACGCGCTGGCGGGCGACCAGGGCTCCGGCGGGCGCTTGTTGGTCGACGATGAGTACGTCGGGCTGGAAGTCGTCGACGGCGGCGGCGACACCGGGGACCATGGAGACGGCCAACGGTATCAGCAGCTCTGCCCAGAGAAAGCGGAAGGCGGCTGCGCCGCGCAGACCCAGCCCGCGGTTGCGCACCTCGGCCAGCGTCTGGTCGCCGAACTGCGCAGGGACGGGGATGACGCGGGCCCTGGAGGGCAGCAGCGGAGCAAGGACGGCGGGGTGTCCGGCCCAGGCAACTGAGTGCCCGCGATCGCGTAGCTGTTGCGCCACCGCTACGGTCGGCAGGACATGGCCGGCAAAGGGGGGAACGACGAACAAAAACCGGCTTACCACGCGGCCGCCTGCGTCGCGATGGGCTCTACGGCGAACCAGTCCAGCACAATGGTCCGCAACGTTGCCGCCGTTTTCGTGATCAGCCAATGATCGACATCTGGCAGCACGGTAAGCGTGTAGTGCGGAAGAAGCCTGTCAAGTAATTGTGCGTGATGGATAACATCCGAGTGCTGCCCGTACACCGCGTGTACCGGCTGGGTGAGTCCACGCAGGTCTGGTTCTTTGATGGGTTCTGTGGCCTCGAGATCTGTGATGAATGTTGTGCGCTCGGTCATTTCTGTTCCGGCCGCGACGAAGTTCGCATTCTTGCGGCTTTCCGCCATCCACTGATCCCATTCTTCTTCCGTGCGGTATGAGCGGATGTTCCGGATGGTGGTGGCCATTTGCCGACCCCAGCCGGGGAGGGGAACGTGGGCTTCGATCAGCACCATACTGGCTACCTGATCGGGGTATGTGGTGGCGAAGCTGAGTGCGACAGTGCCCCCATAGCTGTTGCCGACAAGGTGGACCGGGCCATCGATACCCAAAGCAGTGAGCAAAGCAGCCAGATCGGCAACCGAGTCGCTGACACGGTAGCCGGTTTGCGGACGCTCGGAGAAACCGTGCCCGCGAAGGTCATACAGGACCACGTCGGCACCCGCCTGGGCGAGCGGGTTGGCCAATGTGTAGTAAAAGCTGGACAGATTGTCCATTCCTAGTCCGTGGATGAACACGACCGGTTGTTGCGGTCTTGACGGTCGTCGGCGTGGTACCAATCGTTGAACGTGGAACCGGACGCCGCGCGCTATGACCTCAGCCATCGACCGTGCCCGCAAGTGCCAGACAGCTCGCGATGTAGGTGACCACATCACCGACTGTCATCTCGATGATCTCGTCGATAGTTTTGTCCGCGAGAAAAGCCACGAAGTCGACGCGGTTCCCGTAACGCTCGGCGAGCATCATGGCCAGCTTGACAAATTCGATGCTTTCTAGCTCCAGATCGGCCTCAAAAGCGGTGTCCATCCCGATATCTAAACTCAATGCATACTCGGCGCCGATGATATCGATCAGCATGGCGCGGACATCGGCCAGAATTCGCTCAATTTTCATCAGCTCGCGCCCTTCTGGCACCATGTCCGTGTACGACCAGGTCGACTTGCCGGGGTAGTTCGGCTGGTGGCCGGGGGCATACGGGGACACCTCTTTTGTTAGGAAATGATGTGGACAGGTGTTGGCTTCGGGGTGGTGACGCATCGGTGCGCTTAGCATCGCCCCGTTTGCTTACTTATCTGTCCACGCAGGTTCTTTGCCCAGCGGTCCAGGTATCTAGGAGCAGTCTGAAGCGTAGCTGTTCACTCAATTGGTTGGGAGTGCTTGCAACGTTGCACCGCGTGACAGGCTGAGAGGGGCCGGAGAAAGGCATCTAGGTTCGACGACGCCACACCACTCGACTGGATATTAAGCTTCCGTTGAAGCTGCTGTCAATCGCAACTTTATGGCAACAGGTGGAAACGCCTTGTAAGAAAAGCTCGCGAACCTTCGACACGGTAGAGATGGCCCGCCAAAGACTATAGTGACACCTTGATTGCTCTGCGTGAGTATTAACTGTGGCTCATGGTGTACTACTGGACCCGACGCATTACCGGCGGCTAGCCGAGATGTCGGCCAACGTGATCATATCGGGAATTAGGCGGGCGGCAGGTCAGTGGCAGTGGAGTCTCAGTCTGGGTCGATCAAACTTTCTGGTGCTGACGATTGAGCAGGGCAGCGACGTGCTGCGGCGGGCCGGGTGCACCAAAGAGTGCTCCCACTGCCCAGTTCGCACCGATCCACGGCCAGCATGCCGCCTGGTCGGCGTTGTTGACCGGGTAGGCGACTACGTCGATACCGGCACCTCGAACCGTGTGCACCAGCGCCTGCGCGGCTTGGGACAAGATCCGTGACGGATCCTCGGCCACTTGCTCGGATATCGGCTCGGCGATGCGCACTGTGCATACCGGCAGCTCCGCTACACAGCGCAGCTCGCCGATGCCCCCGGCGAAGTCGTAGAGCCCGGCACGCACGCCGAGCTCAGTGAGCACTCGGAGGTTGTCCTCGGCTTGCCCGCCGCCGCCGTCGGCGAAATCACCAATGACGGTGCGGATCGCGGACACCGGCGCCCGGATCTCCAGCCGCCCTGCCGGTAGGCCGGTCTCGGTGAGCACCGCTCTGATCTTGGCGACCAGGTCAGGGTCCTGCGCCTGGGATGGCATGAGGTTAACCACCATCGGAGGCACCTCGGCACCGAAGCGATGCCGCCAACACATGGCTTGCTGCGCGGCGGTGTGCAGTAGCCACTGACCGACTTCATGCACCACGCCGGTCAGCTCTGCGGCTTGCATGCACTGGCTGCTGGTCAGCATGCCCAGGTCTGGGTGCTGCCAGAGCAATGCTGCCTCGACACCCATCACCTGCTGACCAGCCAGCGTGACCACCGGCTGGTAAGTCACCTCCAGCTGGCCGGTCTCCAAGGCGCCCGGCATCGCGGCGGCGAGGCGAAGCTGCGCCCGATCCGCGGCATCCTCTTGGGCGTCGAACAAAACCCACTGCCGCTTGCTGCGCCCGCGGATCCGGCGCAGCGTGGTGCTGGCGGCGCGCATCAGCTCTTGAGGGGAGCATTGGTCGGCTCGGCGTTGCACGACCCCGACCGTGGCAGTGAGCGCGACCCCGGTGTCATCGATGTAGAACGGTTCGGCGAGCTCAGTGTTGATGGTCTCGATCAGGTCGCTGATGTTGAGGGCCGCATCGCCAGGTTCGATCAGGATGGCGAACTCGTCGGCGCTCAGCCGAGCCACCATCGACGATCTATCTGCAACCACGCCGGCCAGGCGGCGAGCGGCCACGTCCAAGGCGAGGTCCCCGGCCTGGCGTCCGAGGCCATCGTTGACCGCGGTGAAGCCGTCCAGATCCAGGTGCAGCAGCGTGACGATCGCCGAGGGCTCCGCCCGGGCCAGCACCTGTTCCAGGTGAGTGAGGAAGTATTGCCGGTTCGGCAGGCCCGTCTGCAAATCATGCAGTGTCTGGTGCTTGAGCTGCTGCTCGAGCAGCCGCATGTTGGTGATGTCCTCGGCCATGGTGATGACATGCAGGGGAGACCCATCGGTGTCGCGCAGCACCACGCCGTCCAAATAGACCCAGACTGCCTCACCGTCGGCCCGGCGCAAGGCAACTCGAACCCGCAAGCGCGGGTCCCGGCCGGTTACCAGGCCGCGATGATGCTCCTCGGCAATCGGCCGGTCGCCGGGCGAAAACAAGTCGGTCAGGTCGCGCCCAGCCAGATCACCAGGACAGTAACCGAGGATGTCGTCCAGAGCCCGGTTGGTTTCGATGATCCACCCATCGGGCGCACTGATCGCGATACCCATTGGCGAGGATTCAAACATCGCCCGGAAGCGGGCCTCACTGGTTCGCAGGTCCCGCTCCACGCCCTGCCAGGCCAATGACAGTGCCCGGGTGTACCCAGACGCCAGAGCACCGAGTAGTTCGATGATCCGGCCACACTGTGGGTTCCCCGGCGCATCGCCTGTTGCGGCCGGCAATGCGTTGCCGAGTACGGAGAAGGTACGCGCCAAACTGTGCTCGCCGATGAAACCACCAGCGACGAGCCGGGCACCTACCTCGTGCGCCGCGTCGGTGTCGACGGACTCCCCGGATAGCGCAGCCGCAAGCCGCTCAGTGAGATCCGAGATGAAGTCCAACGCTTCGCCGGCTGTCATGGGTCCCGAACAGCTAGCCGCTAGAGTGCGAGCCCACTTCCGGGCAACACCAGACAGCGGCAGGGGCGTGCGGCCTCCGCCACCGTTGTTGCCTGTGTGGTTCTGTCTCACCTGTTGCGCCCACCATTAACGGACCGCAAGTCCGGTACGTACTGCGGTAAGTACACCGTACCGTCGGGGGACTCTCCGGATTTCCCCGCCATTCGAATGAAGCATCGCACTCTACGCTACCCCATGTAAACGGTTTCCTACTCAGAGTTGCCCGGACGGAGTGAGCCACAACACCCCGGCGGGCGGTAGATGAAGCGTGGCCGAGTAGGGCCGGCCATGCCATGGCGTCTTCGTGGCGATCACTTCGCCCAGGTTCCCCACACCCGAGCCGCCGTAGTGTTCGGCGTCACTGTTGAGCAGTTCTTGCCATCGCCCCGGCCGCGGCAGGCCGACCCGGTAGCCGTCATGCGGTGTCCCAGCGAAGTTAGCCACGCAAGCCACCACGGAGGTGTCATCTCCCCAGCGCAAGAAACTCAGCACGTTACCCCAGGCGTCGTTGGCGTCGATCCACTCGAAGCCAGCAGGGGAGGCGTCCTGGCTATACAGCGCCCGGTGCGAGCGGTAGATGGCGTTGAGATCGGTAACCAATTGCAGTACGCCGCCATGCAGCGGGTGATAGCGCAAGTTCCAATCCAGCGACCGGTTCTCCGACCATTCCGCAGGTTGACCCAGCTCGCCACCCATGAAAAGTAGCTGTTTGCCGGGATGGGCCCACATGTACGCCAGCAGGGAGCGTAGGTTAGCCGCCTTGTTCCAGTCATCGCCGGGCATCCGGCTCCACAGCGAGCCCTTGCCGTGCACTACTTCGTCGTGGGACAGCGGTAATACGTAGTTCTCGCTCCAGGCGTACATCAGCGAGAATGTCACCTGATTGTGGTGGTAGGTCCGGTGGACTGGATCGTGGCTCGCATAGTCGAGGGTGTCGTGCATCCAGCCCATGTTCCATTTGAAACCGAATCCAAGACCACCGACATGGGTCGGGCGAGTGACCCCAGGCCATGCCGTGGATTCCTCGGCAATCGTCATGATCCCGGGATGACGCTTGTAGACGGTGGCATTCATCTCCTGCAGGAAGGCCACCGCCTCCAGGTTCTCCCGGCCCCCGTAGGCGTTGGGCGACCATTCTCCCGGTTGCCGTGAATAGTCCAGGTACAGCATCGAAGCCACTGCGTCCACCCGGAGTCCGTCCAGGTGAAACTCCTCCAGCCAGTACAGCGCGTTGGCTACCAGGAAGTTACGGACCTCATTGCGCCCGTAGTCGAAGATCAGGGTTCCCCAGTCCGGATGCGCCGCGCGCCGGGGATCGGAGTACTCGTAGCAGGGAGCGCCGTCGAAGGATGCCAGTGCCCACTCGTCGCGCGGGAAATGTGCGGGGACCCAGTCCATGATGACCCCGATCCCGGCCCCATGCAGCGTGTCGACGAAATACCGAAAATCGTCTGGACTGCCGTATCGCGACGTCGGCGCGTAATAGGAAGTGACCTGGTAGCCCCAAGAACCGCCGAAGGGATGCTCAGCCACCGGTAGCAACTCGACATGGGTGAATCCGGTGGTGCGCAGATAGTCGGCCAGCTGCTGGGCGGCCTCCCGGTATCCCAGGCCCTGCCGCCAGGATCCCAAGTGAACTTCATAAACGCTGATCGGCCTGCTGATCAGCTGGCCCTGCGCGCGCTCCGCGAGCCACTGCGCGTCGTTCCACTCGTGGGTCGAGGGACCGGCGACCACCGAGGCAGTGCTCGGCGGCACTTCGGTAGCGCGGGCCATCGGATCGGCCTTCTCATGCCAGCTGCCATCGGGCCCGAGCATGCGGAATTTGTACCGAGTACCGGCGGCGATGCCGGGCAAGAAGATTTCCCATACCCCGGTCGAGCCGAGCGAGCGCATGGAAGTGCCTGTGCCGGACCAGCCGTCGAAGTCTCCGCACACCCGCACTCCTCGCGCGTGCGGTGCCCATACCGCAAATGAGGTACCGACAACCATGCCCCCCGGAGTGGGATAGGTGCGCACGTGCGCGCCGAGCACTTCCCATAGCCGCTCATGGCGACCTTCCTGGATGAGGTGTAGGTCGACTTCGCCCAGCGTGGGTAGCCAGCGGTACGGGTCATCGGTGATCTCGGTGTAGTCGCCGTAGCGCACGCGTAGCCGGTAGTCGCCAGTGCCGTGCGTCACACCGTGGAACAATCCGTCGGTCAGGTGTTCGAGGGGGAATTCACCGTCGTCGGTGAGCACTGTTACTTCATCGGCATGCGGGCGCAGCACCCGCACCACGGTGCCCGCAGGATGAGAGTGCGCCCCAAGAATGGAATGCGGGTCATGATGTTCGCCGGCCAGCAGCCGGTGTAGCTCCTCGGCCGGTGGCGCCGAAGTGGCGCGGTCTGCCGCCTGCACGGTCAGGTCCTCCCTCGTCTCGTCTCACGTCCAGTGTGTCGGCTCTCGGCCATATCCGCCGAGCGAGCCGAGTGGGTCAGCCCGAAAGTTAGACCGCACTGTGGTGGTAATTAGGCAGTAGTTAGGCAGTGGCTAGGCAATGGCAACGTGGGGACCTAGTGGGTCAAGCGGGCGATGGCGGCCAGCGGGATCGGTAGCCAGGCGGGACGGTGGGCGTGTTCGTAGCTGACCTCGTAGACCGCCTTGTCCAGCTCAAAGGCCCGCAGCAACGCAGCATCTTTGCGCGGGTCCGGCGCGACCTGCGCATAGCCGTCGCAGAACGCGTCTTGATTACGGGTAGTCCAGGCCAGCGCGGCCGCGGCGTGCAGCTCGGGGTCGGTATCGCCCAGCGGCACGTGGTGCGCGGCGTAGTCGAACGAGCGCAGCATCCCGGCCACATCACGCAAGGTCGAGGCCGGGGCGGTGCGCTCGGCCAGCGGCACCATGGGTTCGCCCTCGAAATCAATCAGCACCCAACGGGTGACGGTGCGCAGCACCTGACCGAGGTGCAGGTCGCCATGAATGCGCTGCAAGCGCACCGGAGAATCGATCTCACGCACTTCATTGAAGGCTGCCCGCAACGCATCGACGTGCGGCGCCAGTTCCGGTACCTGGCTGGCCACGCTGTCCAACCTCCGCTGCATGCCCGTGGCCAGCGTGTCCAGGTATCCCGGGCTGGCGCGCGAGGCGCCCAGTGCGGTGGCCAAGTCGGCGTGGACGGCAGCCACCGCATGGCCCAACCGATGCGCCTCAGCGGCGAAGTCACCGCCGGCATCCGCCGGGTCGTTTGGCTTGGCAGGGCCGGGCGCACGCTCGATGAGCAGGCTTTCTCCCAGCAGGTCGCGGACGCTGGCAGTCGCCATCGCCCAGCCCTCGACGGCGCTGCGCAGGAACTCCGACAGCATCCCGTAGGTAACCGGCTCGGCGCCCAACCAACCCTCGATGCTGCCCAGTGGGGCCGCGATGTGTTCGCAGCCCACGGCGGCCAGCGCCCGGTGCAACTCGAGATCCGGGCTGCGACCGATGGCCAGTTTGCGAAACAGCTTGAGGATGTAGGTCTGCCCGTACACCAGCGAGGTGTTGGACTGCTCGGCTCCCACGGGGCGGGAACGCTGCTCGGTGTCCAGCGCGACGCCAGGCTCGGTGGCGAAGCGCAGCCCGGCCACCTCCACGCCGTGCGCTATCGACTCCAGCAACACGGCGGTGAGTTCCGGGTCGTGCACCGCCTGGTACACCGCTTGATCGCCGCACGCAGCTACCCAAGCGTGCCCAAGAAACTCAGGCAGGTCGCTGCGCACGCCAAGCAGGAGCTGGTAGCGGTCTCGAGGCGACTCGCCCTGATCGACCTCGACGACGGCGTGGATCAGCCGGGGATCAGACCCCGCAAGATCGGTGGCGCGTACTGGGATCACCGCACGGATGGGGCGGTCCTTGCCGGCGAACCAGCGCTGTTCGGCCAGCACCGCCGCCAGCGGATCGGAGATGCCAGCGATGAGGTCAGCAGCGGTACTGGTCACTGGTCACGTCCGGGGTAGGGAGCTCGATGTTGAACCAATAGAAGCCGTGCCCAGGCAGCGTGAGCAGGTAGGGCAGTTCCCCGATCGGTGGGAAGCGCACCCCGCCGGTCAGCTCCACGGGAACACCGCCCTCGTACTCAGACAAATCAAGCTCCACCGGTTGCGGAAAGCGAGACATGTTGTTGACGCAAATAACAAGATCGTTCCCATCGTCGGTGTACTTGCGCAGGTAGGCCAGCACGCTGGGATTGGAGCAGCCGAGTTCGGCGAAATCGCCCAACCCGAAGGCCAGGTGCTCACGGCGCACCTGGATCATCCGCCGGGTCCAGTTGAGCAATGACTGCGACGAGGTGAACTGCGCTTCGACGTTGACTGCCTGGTACCCGTAGACCGCGTCCATGATCACTGGCAGGTAGATGCGGCCCGGGTCGCAGCGGGAGAAACCGGCATTTCGGTCGGGGGTCCACTGCATCGGAGTGCGCACCGAGTCGCGATCGCCTAACCAGATGTTGTCCCCCATCCCAATCTCGTCGCCGTAGTAGAGCACCGGTGACCCGGGCAGGGACAACAGCAGTGCGGTGAACAGTTCCAGCTGGTTGCGGTCGTTGTCCAGCAGGGGAGCGAGACGCCGCCGGATACCGATGTTCGCGCGCATCCGAGGATCCTTGACGTACTCACTGTACATATAGTCGCGTTCCTCGTCGGTGACCATTTCTAGGGTCAGCTCGTCGTGGTTGCGCAAAAAGATTCCCCACTGGCAGCCGGACGGGATGGGCGGCGTCTGGGCAAGGATTTCTGAGATCGGGAACCGAGATTCCCGGCGGACCGCCATGAAAATACGCGGCATCAACGGGAAATGAAACGCCATATGAGCTTCGTCGCCGCCTGTCGCAGGGTCGCCGAAATACTCGACGACGTCGGCGGGCCATTGATTGGCTTCGGCCAACAACACCCGATCCGGGTATTCGTCGTCCACCACTTTGCGGCAGCGTTTCAGGAATTCGTGGGTCCGTGGCAGGTTCTCACAGTTGGTCCCCTCTTGCTCGAACAGGTAAGGCACCGCGTCCAGCCGGAAGCCGTCTATACCTAAATCAAGCCAGAATCGCAGCACGTCGATCATGGCGTCGCCGACAGCAGGATTTTCGTAGTTCAAATCGGGTTGGTGGGAGAAGAAGCGATGCCAGTAAAACTGGCCGCGCACCGGGTCGTAAGTCCAGTTCGAAGCCTCGGTGTCCACGAAGATGATCCGTGCATCGGCATAGCCGGTGTCCTTGTCACTCCACACATAATAGTCACCGTATGGCCCATCCGGATCTCGCCGTGATTCCTGAAACCATGGGTGCTGGTCAGAGGTGTGGTTCATCACCAAGTCGGTGATCACCCGGATGCCCCGCTTGTGGGCCTCGTCCAGCAGGACTACGAAATCTTCGACGGAGCCGAACTCGGGTAGCACCGCCCGGTAGTCGGAGATGTCGTAACCGCCGTCGCGCAGCGGGGAGGCGTAGAACGGTGGCAACCACAGGCAGTCGATGCCCAGCCATTGCAAGTAGTCCAGCTTCTGCGTCAAGCCGGTCAAGTCACCGGTGCCGTTGCAATCAGAGTCGTGGAAGGACCGCACGAGTACCTCGTAGAAGACGGCACGTTTGTACCAATGTGGGTCTTTCGGCGCAGCTTTGGCATGCTCGAAGTCCTCGGCTTGCGGTTCGACCAGGTGCCCGTCGGACCGCACCGCCTCGCCAGTGTGCGGAACTCCTTCGAGATCGGGGTGCGATTGATGGTCGAGGGTCTGGGCGCGGAGATCGTCAGACGGCATCAGGATGCGACCTTCGTGACGGTGGGGCGGGCAGCAGCATGGGCCGGACATGACGCATCGACGCGTCGACCCTGCACGCAGGTCTCAGTCGTACCGGTCCGGCGCGGGGAACGCAAAACGGCTACCGTCAGGTGGAACCCGGTCGGGGGACCGGAAGGAGCGCGTGATGGGGGTAGGTGACCGGTTTCCGCTGCGGCGGTTACCGGGCTGGACGTGGGCTGGCCAGGTCCCGACCTGGCGCGACGCCCGGCCGGGAGTCATCGAGGCGGCGCTGAAGCGCGCGCTGTCCCGCCCGTCAGGCAACTGGTTTGTGCTCGCCGCCAGCCGGGAGATCCTGGACAACAAGCCGTTCGGCCGGACTATCGCCGGTGTCGAGGTGGTGGCCTGGCGCACCCCCGATGGGACCCTGCATGCTGGCCCCGGCGAGTGCCCGCACCTCGGTGCGCCGCTGTGCCATGCGGCGGTGGCCTCAGGCAAGCTGGTCTGCCGCTGGCACGGTCTGGCGATCGGGACCCGGGGCGTCCCGGGGTGGGATCCGTTCCCGGCTCATGACGACGGCGTGCTGGCCTGGGTCCGGCTGGACGGTCAGGGCGGAGAGGAGCCGCTTGCTGCGCCGGTGCTTGCCCGCAGGCCGAACCCGCAGACCAGCCTGGACGCAGTGTTCACAGGAATCGGGCGCTGCGAGCCGGAAGACGTCATCGCCAACCGGCTCGACCCGTGGCACGGAAGCTGGTTTCACCCGTACTCCTTCGTTGGGCTGCGGGTAGTCGAAGAACCCGGAGCAGACCCAGGGGATGGCGCTGCGGATGTGGATCGGTTTGTGGTGGAGGTGGCATTCCGGCTCACCCGGCGGGTAGGAGTGCCGGTGCGCGCCGCGTTCAGCTGCCCCGAACCCCGGACAGTGGTCATGGAGATCCTGGAGGGGGAGGGCGCAGGCAGTGTCGTGGAGACACATGCCGTCCCGCTGGGTGTCGATGATGCCGGTCATCCCCGGACCGCGGTGATCGAGGCCACTGTCGCGACCTCACCTCGTCCGGGATTCGCCCTGGCCCGCCGCGGCGCGCCGCTGGTGCGCCCGGCGATGCGCTGGGCGGCAGCCCGGCTATGGCGCGACGATCTGGCCTACGCGGCCCGTCGCCATGAACTGCGCACAACCGGCCGCTGGCCCGGGTGAGCCCAGGGGAGAGTATCGGCTCCTAGTTCGCTTGGGCGAAGCGAGCGGCGACGGCCCGCATCGGCGCGAACCGGCCCCGAGTCGGCACGGTCCACAGCGGGTGCCCACGCAACCCCCAGCTGGCTAGCAGCGCGTTGGCGGCGAGCAATCCGCTGCTGGCGGCGCGTTCCATCAGCGCAACCGGAAGATCCACCCGGGTGAAATCGCCGGCCAGCACCACGGCCGGATCGGGCGTGGTGACAGTGGGTCGGTCAACAAAGGTGCCTGGTGCGAACAGCGGGCAGTCCGCGCGCAGCTCGTGGCGTTCGTCGACGATCGTGGCCGCGGTGGTTTCCGGGTAGACGCGATGCAGTTCGTCGACGAGCCGACGCTTGCCTTGTTCCGCATCTGAGGTCAACGCGTAAGCGTGCAGTTCGACCACGGATCCGCCAGTGCGGCGGGACCAGCGGGCTGCTTCACCCTCGAAGCGTTCCAGCACGCTGACGTTGTCCAGGGGCCCGAACCCGCTGGTGCCGAGGAAACCGGGACGATCGGGGCGCACCGGACGGTCCAGCCAGAACCGGCAGACCAGAAACGGTGGCGCCGTGCGCAACCGGGCAATGCGGGCCCGCCAGCACGCCGTACCGAGGTGCGGGGAGGCGGTGAGCAGCGTTTGCAACCCGGCGACATCGGTGGCGAGCACCACGGCATCAGCGTCAGCGTCAGCGTCGGCGGTGTCGGTGGCGTTGGCGGAGTTGCTGAGCCGCACGGTGAAGCGATGCTCGCGCCCAGGACAGATCTCCCGCACCGTGGACCCGGCGGTAACCACGACGCCGAGTTCGGCCAGATAGTCAGCCATCGGTTCCCACAGCGCCTGCGGGAACGGCTCGGCGGTGACGTCGAACACCAGGCCTTCGGCTGACCCGAGGAAGTAAATGTGGAACATGGTGATCAGCTCGGCTGCGGACAGCTCGCGCGGATCGGCGAAAAAGCTGCGGGAAAAGACCGAAAATGCCAGGTGGCGTGCGGCCTGCGGGAAGCGCACCCGCTCCAGGAAGGTCATCGCGTCTTGGTCGTCCAACCGGTGGTAGACCTCCGGCACCGACACGTCGAGCAGCTGCAGCGCAGCCACCAGGTTGATCTGCGTGAGCAGATCCCGCCAGCCGAAAGTGGGGGACAGCAAGGCGAAGGCCAGTGCGTTCCACGGTGGGGTGCGCGGGAGTCCTTGGAAGGTGTCCCGGTGACCGTTGGCGTCGACCAGTGGGTAGTCCACTATCGGCACCAGTGCCCGGCCCAGGGGATCGGCCCGCCGTAACAGCGCGCGCAGGTTGTAGTACTGCCGGAAGAAGGCATGGAACCCGCGGCTCATGGTCACCGTGGAGCCGTCGGCCAAGGTGGTCGGCCAGCCCCGCAGCCGGCCGCCGAGCTGCGGTTCCCGCTCCACCAGCTGAACCTGCACACCGCGCTCGGCCAGCGCCACCGCAGCCGCCACGCCGGCGATCCCACCTCCGACGACGGCGACCCGGGGGACCGGCCCGTCTGGACGCGGTCGACCGTCCCGCGGGGGGTGCAGCACGGCCCGGCGGTCCCGGCCGGGCCGATACCCGTTGTGGCTCGACGGGCTCATTCCGGCTTCTGGGCCGGGTTCCCGGCCGGCTTTCGGGCAACGACGGTGTGCACGATGCCGCGCTCCCAGCCGGGCATGGTGGCGATCTGGGGATCGGTCAGGCCATGCCGGCGCAATCGCGCAGCCAGCGCATCGACGGTGTCAAAGCGCAGCACACTGCGCCACAGGTACCGGTAAAGCGCAGCGCGCCCGGTAACCAGCTTTCCAGCTGGGATGATCACGCTCCAGCACACTGCGGTCCAGATGGCCCGGCTGCGTATTCGACCGTCCAGTGTGTAGTCGTGCACCGCAAACGGCGCTCCAGGGGCCAGCTGCTTGCATAGCCTCGCCAGAACCGAATCCGGATCCGGCAGGTTGCGCACCAGATAGGCGGCGAAGATCCCGTCAAATGGTCCGTGGATTCCGGCTGCGGCGAGCTGGTCGGCCTGAGCGTGGACGAACGACACCCGCTGCGGCCAGTCGGATTGCCGAGCCTTGGCCAGCATGCCGGCCGACCCGTCCACCGCGGTGATCCGTGCCTGGGGCGCCGCGGCCAGCAGCGCCAATGTCGACGCTCCCGTTCCACAACCCAGATCCAGCAGGTGCAGCCCCGCGCCGTCTCCGGGCAGCCGCATCCGGCGGGCTGATCGTGCCAGGTTCTGGTAATAGCCGGGACTGGCGGCGACCAGCTGGTCATAACTGGCCGCAGCCGCGTCGAACTCCCGGGTGACGTCGATATAGGTCACGGGGCGGGCGCCGCCACGCGCAAGATGTGCGCGACGGCAAGCCAGGGTTGCAGTTGCACAAAGTTGGTCGGACCCCAGTGGTAAGTCTCGCCGCTTACTTCGTCGTGCACGTCGAAGTGGTCGGAGCTGTCCAGGCCCAGAGCCGGCAGGTCCAGCAAGACAGTTCCGCTCACCGTGGTGAACGGGTCCAGGGTGACCACGCAGATCACGATGTCGCCCGAGGCCGGATCGGTCTTGGAATACGCCAGCAGGGCGTCATTATCCACCTGGTGAAACTGCAATGTTCGCATTTGTTGCAAGGCGGGATGGGCCCGGCGGATTTCATTGAGCCGGGTGATCCACGGTTCCAGGGATCGGCCCTCGGCCAGCGCAGCGGCGAAGTCTCGGGGGCGCAACTGATACTTCTCGCTATCCAGGTATTCCTCGCTACCTGGTCTCACCGGGGTGCGCTCGTACAGTTCGAAGCCGGAGTAAACGCCCCATGACGGCGACAGGGTGGCCGCCAATGCGGCGCGGATGGCGAACATGCCAGGTCCGCCGTACTGCAGCGACGCGTGCAGGATGTCTGGGGTGTTGACGAAAAAGTTCGGCCGGCATTCGTCGAGCCGGGAAACCAACTCGGTGGCGTATTCCGTGATCTCCTGCTTGCTGGTGCGCCAGGTGAAGTAGGTGTAGGACTGGGTGAAACCCAGCCGGGCCAACCCGTACAGCCGGGCTGGCCGGGTGAACGCCTCTGACAGAAACAGCACATCTGGATACTGATCCTTGACTCTCCAGATCAGCCATTGCCAGAAGTCCGGTGGTTTGGTGTGAGGGTTGTCCACCCGGAAGATCCGCACTCCGCGCTCCACCCAGAACAACATCACGCGCAGCATTTCCTGGTAAATGCCCGGCTGGTCAGCGTCGAAGTTGAGCGGGTAGATGTCCTGGTAACGCTTAGGGGGATTTTCTGCGTAAGCGATGCTGCCGTCTGGACGGATGGTGAACCACTCCTGGTGCTCTTTGGCCCAGGGATGATCCGGCGCGCACTGCAGCGCGAAATCCAGTGCCACCTCCATGCCGAGCTCGCGAGCTCGCGCGACGAACGCCTCGAAGTCTGCCAGCATGCCCAGCTGGGGATGCACCGCATCGTGGCCACCTTCGACCGAACCGATCGCCCATGGCGATCCGGGGTCGTCGGGTCCGGCAGGCGTGGTGTTGTTCGGGCCCTTCCGGTTCACCTCGCCGATCGGGTGGATCGGGGGCAGGTACACCACGTCGAAGCCCATGCCGGCGATCCGGTCCAGCTCGCGGCTCGCGGTGGCGAAGGTGCCATGCACCGGGTTGCCGTCGGCGTCCCAGCCGCCGGTGGAGCGCGGAAAAAATTCATACCAGGAACTGAACAACGCCTGGGGACGATCCACCCACACCTTGTGCGACGTGCCCTTGGTGATCAGGTCGCGGAGTGGATCGATCATCAGGATCTGCGCCACCAGCGGGGATAGCGCCGGGCCGACCCGTTCCTCGAGCGGGCGTCCGGTGGCGCGTAGCGCAGCCGCGGCAGCGCTCAGCGGTACCCGGTCGGCCTGCTGGCCAGGGCGCCGGGCAGCCCGCTCCAGCAGCCGGGCACCGGTGATCAAATCGTTCAGCAGCTCAGCTTCGGTCTGGCCGGCCGCGATCTTTGCTTCGATGGCATGCCGCCAGCTCTCCCAGGGATCGGCCCAACCATCGACCCGGAAGACCCACCAACCCACCCGGTCGGGCACGACAGTGGCGACAAACCGGTCGGTGCCCGGCGGGCCGGGCTGCATCCGCACATGCCTGACCACGGAGGTGCCGGGACCCCGCCAGACCACCGTGGCCCCCACCGCGTCGTGTCCCTCGCGCCAGACCGCGGCGTGCACCGGTAGCTGTTCGCCGACCACGGCTTTGCTGGGGTACTTGCCGCACGAGACCGTCGGTGTCACGTCGTCTATAGCGATCCGACCACTCACCGCTGGTGCCCCTTCCCTCGGTCCCGGTGTCTAGTCTGCCGTGGCTGGACCGGTGACGCGCGCCCGGATCCGGTACTCGTCACTGCTTTTTTGCGTGACTTTTGCCGAGGACCCGAGCAATCACGAAGTCGTAACACGCCGTTCGGGCCCGCGACGGGCTTTGGCAAGATAAAGTCCGCCCGTGCGAGCACTGCGCCGCTTTACCGTCCGTGCCCTGCTGCCTGAGCCACTGGCGCCGCTGGAAACCCTGGCCGCCAACTTGCGGTGGACCTGGCACCAGCCCACCCAGGACCTGTTCGCTTCGCTGGACGAGCGCACCTGGGCTGAGGTCAACGGCGATCCTGTGCGGCTGCTCGGAGAGATTGCTCCTCGGCGGTTGAGCACGCTTGCCACCGACGAGGCTGTGGTGGCCCGTACCGCGGCGCTGGCCCAAGATTTGCGCCGCTACCTGGACGAACCCCGCTGGTACCAGCAACACTCCGGCAAGCTTCCAGGAGCGATCGCCTACTTCTCCATGGAGTTCGGCGTCTCGGAGGTGCTGCCGTTCTATTCGGGCGGCCTCGGCGTCCTGGCGGGTGACCATCTCAAAGCCGCGTCGGATCTCGGCGTGCCGCTGATCGGGATCGGGCTGCTCTACGGTTCAGGATACTTCCGCCAGTCGTTATCGCTGGATGGCTGGCAGTTGGAGCACTACCCAGCGCTGGACCCGCAGGGCCTACCACTGAGCCTGATGGTTGACGCGGCAGGTGCGCCACTGCTGGTGAGCGTCGGCATGCCCGGCGCCCGGGTGCTGCGGGCCCGGATCTGGCGGGCTGACATCGGGCGGGTGCCGCTGCTGCTGCTGGACTCCGATATCGAGGAAAATCCCGGCGAGCTGCGCGGGGTCACCGACCGGCTCTACGGTGGCGACCAGGCTCACCGGATCACCCAGGAGATCCTCGCCGGGGTCGGCGGGGTCCGCGCGGTGCGACTGTTCTGCAAGCTCACCGGCCATCCCGAACCTGAGGTGTTTCACACCAACGAAGGTCATTGCGGGTTCCTGGGGTTGGAACGGATCCGCGAGCTGATCAGCGGGGAAGGCTTGAGTTTCGACGAGGCGTTGACGGCCATCCGGGCCGGGACCGTGTTCACCACCCATACGCCGGTGCCCGCCGGAATTGATCGTTTCCCGGTGGACCTGGTCCGGTGCCACTTCGGTGAGCCGCCAGGCGAGGGTGCGCTGGTGCCCGGTGTCAACGTCGATCGGGTGCTGGCGCTGGGTGCCGAGGCGGGCACGGGGATGTTCAACATGGCACACATGGGGCTGCGCCTGGCCCAGCGCGCCAACGGCGTCTCCCAGCTGAATGGTGCCGTATCTCGGGCGATGTTCCGCAGCCTGTGGCCGCAGTTCGACGTTGATGAGGTGCCGATCGGGTCGGTCACCAACGGGGTGCACGGGTCAACCTGGACGGCGCGGGAGATCACCGCCCTGCTGGGTGAAAGCAGCAACGGGGACAACGGGAGTGCAGCGCTGTCGGTGCCCGACACCGTGCTATGGAACCTCCGCTGCACGCTGCGCGCGAAACTGGTCGAGGAAGTCCGCAGACGGGTTCGAGCCGCCTGGTTGGAACGTGGCGCCTCCGCCCCGGAGTTGGGTTGGATCTCGCGGGTTTTCGATCCTCAGGTGCTCACCATCGGTTTCGCCCGCCGGGTTCCCACCTACAAGCGGCTGACCCTGATGCTGCGGGATCGCGAGCGGCTTCGGGCGCTGTTGCTCGACCCCGATCACCCGGTGCAGCTGATCATCGCTGGCAAGTCGCACCCCGCTGACGACGGCGGAAAGGCATTGATCCAGCAGGTCGTCCAGTTCGCCGATGCCCCAGACGTGCGTCACCGGATGGTATTCCTGCCCGATTACGACATGTCAATGGCGCGTTACCTGTACTGGGGATGCGACGTGTGGCTGAACAACCCGCTTCGACCGCTGGAGGCGTGCGGCACGTCGGGGATGAAATCGGCCCTCAACGGCGGGCTCAACCTGTCCATCCGGGACGGCTGGTGGGATGAGCTCTACGACGGCAAGAACGGCTGGGCGATCCCGACCGCGGATGGCGTCGAGAATCCGGACCGGCGCGACACGCTGGAGGCCAACGCCCTCTACGAGCTGATCGCCACCCAGGTCGCTCCCCAGTTCTACGAGCGCGGCCCGGACGGGGTGCCAACCAGTTGGATCTCCTTGGTACGCCACGTCCTGGCCACACTGAGCCCGCAAGTGCAGGCCTCCCGGATGGTGCAGGAGTACGTGGAGCGGCTGTACGCGCCGGCCGCTGCCTCAGCGTCCGTGGTCGTGGGCGACGACTTCGCCGGGGCCCGCACCTTGGCCCAATACCGCTCGCGGGTCCGCGCCGCGTGGCCGGCGGTGCGGGTTGGGCAGGTGGACATCTCGGGCCTGCCCAACACCCCAACCTTGGGCTCGGAGATGACCATCCGTGCTGCCGTCGCGTTAGGCGGCCTGCAGCCGAACGACGTGCAGGTCCAGGCCGTGGTGGGCCGGGTCGACGACGGCGATGAGCTACGGGACCCGCTCGTCATGACGATGCAGCCGCTTGGTGACGGTGACGGTGAGACCACCCGGTTCGAGGCAACGGTGCGCTTGCCCCACGCCGGTCTGGTCGGTTACACCGTCCGCGTCCTGCCCAATCATCCCCTGATGGCCACCCCCGCCGAGTTCGGTCTCCTCCACCTCGCCACCTGACACGGTTCTCGAGCATGGCCAGCGGGCTGACCGCGACACGCAGAACGCGCAAGCCGTGATCATCACCGTATCGCCCGAAAAACGAGAACAGTGCGAGCCGGGACGGTCACCCGGGTGTCGGGGCGGCGGCTGCGCGGGTGCACGGGCAGGCCGTCCGGGGAGTCGGTGTCCAGCACCGGTTCGAACCGATGGCCGTACTCCGGGCCCGGCAGCGTGAACATGATCGGATTGGCGGCCGCGTGCAGCACCAGTAGCCACGAGTCAGTGGCTGCTACCGGAGGGTGAGATCGCACATCGGTGCCGTCGATCCACATACCAAGGGTTTGTTGGCTGCCGTCGCGCCAGTCGCCGAGGTGCATGGGGCGTCCTTCTGGGTGCAACCACACCAGATCGGGAGTGGCTCCAGGAGTGGTCCGGCCTTCGAAGAACTCGGGTTGGCGCAGGGCGGGCGCGGTGTTGCGCAGCGCGAGCAGGCGATGGGTGAACTCCGAGAACATCTCAGCGTCCGGCTCAGCCGACCAGTCCAGCCACGAGGTCGCATTGTCCAGCGAGTACGGATTGTTGTTGCCGCCCTGGGTGCGCCAGCGCTCGTCGCCGGCCAGCAGCATGGGGGTCCCCATGGACAGCACCAGGGTGGCGAGCAGGTTACGTGCCTGGCGGCCGCGCAGACTGCGCACGGCCGGATCGTCAGTGTCCCCTTCGGCACCGCAGTTCCAGGAGCGGTTGTCGTCGGTGCCGTCAGTGCCGCCCTCGCCGTTGGCGTCGTTGTGCTTGCGGTTGTAGGAGACCAGATCCCGCAGCGTGAACCCGTCGTGCGCAGTGATGAAGTTGATCGACGCCCACGGCCGGCGCCCGTTGGCCGCGTAGAGGTCCGAACTGCCGGCCAGCCGGGACGCGAGTTCGCTGACGCCTGGAACGCCACGCCAGAAATCGCGTACGACATCGCGGTAGCGCCCGTTCCACTCGCTGAAATCAGGGGGGAATCCACCGACCCGGTACCCGTCGGCGGTGGCATCCCACGGTTCGGCAATGAGCTTGCGACTGCAGAGCAGGGGGTCAGCGGCAATGGCAGTCAGCAGCGACGCAGCAGGGTCGAACGGGCCGCCCCGCGGGCGGCCCAGCACGCTGGCCAGATCGAGCCGGAAGCCGTCGACACCCAGCTCGCTTGCCCAGTACCGCAACGCGTCGGTGACCAGCCGCACCACCGTCAGCGAGCCGGTGTCCAGGGTGTTACCGCAGCCGGTGAGATCCCGCCCGAGGTAGTAGGCGGGCGCGTCCAACCCCCGGTAGCACAGGGTGGCACCGTCCACGCCACCTTCGCAGGTGTGGTTGGCCACCACGTCGACGATGACCTCCAGTCCCGCGGAGTGCATCGCGGAAACCATCGTGCGGAATTCGGCTATCTCGTCGCCGGGCACCGCGGCATAACCCGGATGCACCGCCAGCAGGGCCAGCGGTGCGTAGCCCCAGTAGTTGGTTCTCCCGGCGCGCAGCAGTGACGGTTCCGGGCAAAACGCCGCCACCGGTAGCAGCTCGACGGTGGTGACACCCAACTGGGTCAGGTAGTCAAGCACCGCCGGATGGGCCAACCCCAAGTAGGTTCCGCGATGCTCGGACGGCACGTCGGGATGGGTGCGGGTGAAGCCACGCACGTGCAGCTCATAGAGCACCGTCTGCTCCCACGGCACCTCGGGCCGGGTGCCGGTGTCCGGCCCACCGGGCGTGGTGACCACCGAGACCGGGACGCTGCCCAGCGAGTCGACGTCGCACCGGGGTCCGGTGGGTTCGTCGCGGTAACCCAGCGCCGCACGCAGGTTGGTCACAGTGCCCTCGATGCGGCGCGCGTAGGGATCCACGAGCAACTTCGCGGGGTTACACCACTGGCCACGCCACGGATTCCACGGTCCATACACCCGGTAGCCGTAGCGTTGCCCCGGACCCACGCCGCTGAGCAGCCCGTGCCACACCCCGAAGGTCCTCTCGGTGAGCGGCACCCGCTGCTCTTGCCCGTTAGCGGACAGCAGGCACACTTCGACGGCTTCGGCGATAGAAGATGCCACTGCGAAGCGCACCCCACCGCCCTCAGCGTGCGCGCCAAGCGGGAATGGTCGGCCGACCTGCGGGCGGGTCACAGACAGCCATTCTGCCGACTGCGCACAATGACCTGGTGACCGCGCGAGATGGGCAGCCTGCCGAGACCAGCACCCTCGACCTAACCGATCTCGTGGTGCGGATGGACGGGGTCGGCGTCCGGCGTGGTGCGAGCACGCTGCTCGAGCGGGTGGACTGGCGGGTGGAACTGGACGAGAAGTGGGTAGTCCTGGGCCCCAACGGCGCCGGCAAGACGACCCTGCTGCGGCTGGCCGCGACCGAGCTACATCCGACCTACGGCACGGTGCACGTGCTCGGGCAACGGATGGGCCGTACCGATGTGTTCGAGTTGCGGCCTCGGATCGGGTTTTCGTCGGCGTCGCTGGCCAGCCGGATTCCCGGTGATGAGGTGGTGTCAGACCTGATCGTCAGCGCCGGTTATGCGGTCCTGGGCCGCTGGCGGGAACGCTACGAGGCTCTCGATCGGGCGCGAGCCAGCGGTTTGCTCGCTGACTTCGGCGTCGGGGGGATGGCCGATCGACGTTTCGGCACCCTGTCGGAGGGTGAGCGCAAGCGGGCACTGATCGCCAGGGCGCTGATGACGGATCCGGAGCTGCTGCTGCTTGATGAGCCGGCGGCGGGGCTGGATCTCGGCGGCAGGGAGGACTTGCTGTTCCGGCTGGGCGAGCTGGCCGCAGATCCGGAGTCCCCCGCGACGGTGCTGGTGACCCATCACGTCGAGGAGATCCCGCCGGGCTTTACCCACGCGATGCTGATGCGCGAAGGCACCGTGGTGGCGCAGGGCTTGCTGGAGATGGTGCTGACCAAGGACAACCTGTCGAAGACTTTTGGCGTGGATCTGGTGTTGCGCCGTTCAGGCGAGCGCTATTTCGCCTACCGCCGGTAGCGTGCTCAGCATGGACAGCGCCGGCAGCGAGTTCATCAGGCTCGAGGTGGACGGCGGAATCGGCACGATCCGGTTGGACCGCCCGCCGATGAACGTTGTGAACCGCGCCTGCGCCGAGGAGATCCAGCTGGCGGCGGGGCAGGCGGCGCAGCGTGAGGACATCCGTGCGGTGATCATCTATGGCGGTGAGCAGGTCTTCGCCGCCGGCGCTGATGTCAAAGAGATGGCGGCGGCGCCTGCGGAGCGGATGGGAGAGCTGGCCGCGCAGCTGACCTCGTCCTTCGCCACGGTGGCGGACGTCCCGAAACCGACCGTGGCCGCGATCGCAGGTTTTGCCCTGGGCGGTGGTTGCGAGCTCGCCCTGTGTTGCGACCGGCGCATCGCCGCCGAGGACGCCAAGATCGGTCAGCCGGAGATCCTGCTCGGGATCATCCCGGGCGCCGGCGGCACCCAACGGCTGCCCCGGCTGATCGGCCCCTCCCGCGCCAAAGAATTGATCTACACCGGCCGGTTCGTGCGGGCTGATGAGGCGCTACGGATGGGTCTGGTCGATGAGGTGGTCGCCCCCGGCGAGGTGTACACAGCGGCTCGGCGGTGGGCTGAGCAGTTCATTGCCGGGCCGGCGCGCGCGCTGGCCGCAGCGAAGGCGGCCATCGACGACGGGCTCGACGTCGATCTCAGCGAGGGTCTGCGGCTGGAGGGTGAGGCTTTCGCGGCGCTTGCGCACACCGAGGACCGGGTTACCGGGATGCGCTCGTTCCTGGAGCACGGCCCCGGCAAGGCGACGTTCAGCGGACGCTAAGTGAGCGATACCGTACTGAGCGTGTGGGACGGAGTAGACCTCAACTACCACAATCTGATCAATATTTTCTTGCACCACCTCGAAGTGCCGGCCAGCTTCATCCCGGGATCGTTGCTGCTGGGCGGTGTGGCCTGGTGGTGGGCCTCGCGTCAGGGCTGGAACCGGAAGTTCGCCGTGCTTGCCGGGTGCAGTCTGGCGCTGGCGCTGGCGCTGACCGTCGCGCGGCCGTTCGGGCACTTTCCTGCAGGAGGGCTCAGCCCGCTGGCAACACTGCGCGTATGCACCGTCGGCAGCATTTCACTGGCGCATCTGTATGAGGAGCTCAACGTCCTGATGCTGGTGCCGTTTGCGATCTTCGGCGCACTGGCAACCCGGCGACCGCTGCTCATCGCGGTGTCCAGCATGCTGATCAGTGCGTCCATCGAATATGTACAGGGTGCTACTGGCGGCGGTGAGTGCCAGGTCCGGGACATCGTGCACAACACGTTGGGCGGCGTGCTCGGGGTTCTTGTCGCGGTGATAGTGCTGCGGTTACGGGCCAGGCAAACCGATGAGATCACTCCAAGCGTCGCAGCCGGTTCAGGATCGTCGCGTTGATAGAAGCCAGGTCGCCATCGTGGGCTACCTGCACGTGGCGGCCAGGCAGGCCGCTGACGACCGCGCCGCGGGCCGGCCCGCGATCGCACACCACATCCAGGCAGCGAGGTGTGGTGCGTACCGTGCCCGGCGCGGCGGCCTCCAGCACGGCCAGCGAGTCATGCAGCGCCACTGGTGCCCGCCGCTGCTGCCGGTAGGCCTCGATGATGCCGGCCAGGACGGCGCAACGCGGGCCAGCCGCGGCCAGCTCGGCAAGCCAGGTGTCGTCGGGGACAGCGCGCCGGGTCAAATCCAACGGGACCAGGGTTGTCGGCACATCCTCCTCGACGAGTACCCGGCGGGCCGCTTCCGGATCCGAGCCGACGTTGAACTCGGCTTGCGACTGGCTGAAGTCGCCTCCCATGGCCACGACGCGCTCGATCCGCGGCTTCAGTTCCGGATGCACGGCCAGCAGTAGCGCGATGTTGGTCAGCGGGCCAATCGCCGCCAGCGTGACCGGGATGGGTGCGCTGCGCAGCAACGTGGCCATGAGAGGCACGGCGCCGAGCGGACTGATTGGACCGCTCGGCGCCGGTAGCTGCTCGGCTTGCCCAGCGAGCCCGTCGACACCGTGCCAGCAACTGGCCCGCGGGTGGCGGGGGTAGGCCAGGGGTCGGTCCGCGCCAGCGGCCACCGGTAACTGGTCGAGCCCCGACAGCGCCCGAAGCCGCAGCGCGTTGGTCGTCGTGACGTCCACGCCGGCGTTGCCGAATACCGTCGTCAGGGCAAGCAGTTGGACCCGCGGGCTGGCCACGGCCAGCAGCACCGCCACGGCATCGTCCACGCCGGGATCGGTATCGATGATCATCGGTACGGTCACCCGGCCAGTACCTCGTCGATCTGCTCGGCGGTGGGCAAGGACGGTTGCGCTCCGGGCCGGGTCGCCGCCAGCGCGCCGGCGGCGCAGGCCCGGATGAGCAGATCGGTGTCGGCCAGACCTTGCAACAACCCGGCCACCGCCGCAGCAAGAAAGGCGTCACCGGCACCGGTACCGTCCACCGCCTGAACCGGCGGGGGAGTGGCGGCCGCGGTCTGCCGTCCGTTGCGCAGTAACACCGCGCCGCGCGGTCCGTCGGTGACGGCGACCGCCGGGGCGGCGTGCAGCCCAGGCAGCGCGGCATACTCGGCCCGGTTGACCACCACCAGGTCGGCGCGCTGCAGCACCTCGTCCGGCACCGGGCGGGCCGGGGCCGCATTGAGCACGAACAGTCCGGTGGCATGCCGGGCAGCGGCAGTGACAGCGTGATCGGGCACCTCAAGAACGGTCAGCACCGCATCAGCGCTGGCTACGTCCGCAGCACTGATCTCGAGGGTTGCATTGGCCCCTGGCACGACGGTGATGGTGGTGTCACCAGCGGTGTCAACGGCGATCAAGGCGAGCCCGGTCGCTTCGTTGACCCACTGCAGCCGGTCAAGGTCCACGCTCTCCTGGCGAAGCAGTTCTAGGGCTCGGTCGGCTTCAGGGTCGGTGCCCACTGCAGCAACCAGCCGGACCGCTAACCCCAACCGCCGGACCGCCAGCGCCTGGTTGGCCCCCTTCCCGCCGGGGACGCGGGTGAAGCTGGAGGCGGTGAGCGTCTCGCCCGGTTCAGGTAGTCGCGGCAGCGTGGCCACCAGGTCAAGGTTGACGCTGCCGACAACGGTCACCCTCACGGGCGCCTCCCCGCATGCCACCGGACAGCCGTCTCGTCCCGCCAGCGACTGGGGAACATCGTGTCCGGGCACACGGGAAGTCCGCCGCTGAAGTGGTTGGCGCCGGTCACCACAAACGTTTCCCGATCGGGATCGAGTAAAGCGTGCCGACCAGCAGGCGCTCTGGGCCGAAGGCGTAGCGCACGCCCTTCACTTCGACGTTTCCCACGTCCTTGAAGGCGTCGTAATTAGGTGTACTCACCAACTTTACCTTCTGAGATTGTGTGTTGAACAAATCCCTACCACCCGGTCGTCACCCACGCACGGTCACCTCGCGATTGTCGGTTCGTGACGTCACGGCCAGTTGCCGGTGGATACCCCTGTCTGGCCGTGTAACTTCAGCCGGGCAGCGTGGCCAGGCACGAGTAGCCTTCGGTGCGCTGGTGTCAGCGCAGACAAACTCAGCATGGCCTTGCACGCACCCTGCGGGAGGCGCCGTGACAACCAAAAATCCGAACGCTATTTTGCGCAGAATCCGATCGTCCGTGGCGATGGTGAGCCGAAACAGCCCGGCCGCCATACCACCGGATGTACACGATCTTATACAAGCCGTTACGGACCTGGACAACCACCTGTCCTGGGGTGGTGATCCGCCCGACGATTGGCGTGCTGCGCGGTTCGCCGCACCTGCAGTGCCGCCCACTAGGCAGGTTTTCGAACGACCACCGACGGACGGGCTCGATCCTGTAGAGGACATTATCCGTCGCATGTAATGGCGGGCGTCGCAGCGGCCCGCTACCGTCGGGGAGAAATGCCTTCCACGCCGCCACCATCGTGCATGGTCATCCGCTGCGCCGATTGCCAAAGCGACGCGCAGCACCTGGTGCGCATAGACAGCGACGAGGGTGGCGGCTACGCGCCGGTTTGCGTTACTCATCAGGAGCGGATCGACCAGGGTGAACCGTGGCTGTGGGTGCCCTGGCACCGACTCAAGGGTGCCGGCTCCGACATGGCGGAAGGCTGCATCCTGATGGGTGAGGAGCTAGCCGGTTACGGTCTCGTCGTCGATACGGACGTCAGGATGAGCACGAGCCTGGTATTCGGCCCGGATCTCCTAGCGGGTCGCAAGACCACCACGCTGGCCATCGATGGTCGGCTGTTCGGCGACAACCAGCCCATTTCCCTGGAGCTGCTCTTGGACCCGGACACGGTGATACGTCTCAAAGAGGCACTGCGCTTTTTTAAACCATGAGGTTTTTTTAAACCATGAGGGCTTTTTCAAAACCATGAGGACGTGAGTGTTTCTCAACTGCGAGGTTTTTCCGTTGATGAAATTGGTTCGGGGGTACCGTGCAGATCATCGTTAATGAGGTCTCTTTTCGCGTTGTGCACGAGGGTGAAGGACCTGCCGTGTTGCTGTTACATGGTTTCCCTGACTCCTCGGCGCTCTGGCGCCACCAGATCCCTGCGCTGACCACCGCCGGATACCAGGTGATAGCCCCCGATCAGCGGGGGTTCGGTGCCTCAGACCGCCCGGCAGACGTCGCCGCCTACCGGATGAAAGTGCTGGTTGGCGATGTGCTCGGCATTCTGGATGTGCTCGGCATCCAGCGGGTCAGCGTCGTCGGGCATGACTGCGGCGCAGCGGTGGGCTGGGCACTGGCTACGTTCGCGCCTCAGCGGGTCCAGCGGCTGGCGGCACTGTCGGTAGGCCATCCGGCAGCCTACTTCACCGACGCCATGACCCAGCGTGAGAAATCCTGGTACATGCTGCTTTTTCAGTTTGTGGGCATCGCTGAAGATGCCCTGCGGCGAGACGACTGGGCGCTGTTTCGGGCATTGATGCGCGGGCAGGGAGATATCGACCGTTACCTTACCGATCTGGACCGCCCCGGCGCGTTGACCGCCGCGTTGAATTGGTATCGCGCCAACGTGCCGGCCGACGTCTTCGTCCAACTCGCTCCGCGTTCGTTACCCCCGGTGCAGTGTCCTGTGTTGGGGGTGTGGTCCGACGGTGACCAGCATTGCGGTGAAATCCAGATGCAGGCGTCTGAACACCATGTTGCCGGCCCGTGGCAGTACGTGCGGATTGAGGGCGCCAGCCACTGGATCCCACTGGACGCCCCCGACACCCTCACCACGTTGCTCCTCGACTTCCTGTCTCCTGTACGTAGCCGCAGTCTGGATGCAGACTGCGGCAGTGGGGACCTGAAAGAGGGGTCAGCAGACGGGGGCAGTGAGTGCGGTCACCTTGGGGTGGGGCCGGGACCTACTCATCGGTAACATTGGTGCCATGAACATCGTGGTTCTGATCAAGCAGGTGCCGGACACCTGGTCTGAGCGCAAGCTGACCGATTCTGACCACACTCTGGATCGCGCCTCGGCGGACGTCGTGCTGGATGAGATCAACGAGCGCGCGGTCGAGGAAGCTCTCAAGATCAAAGAGGCTGAGGGCGGTGAGGTCACCGTCGTCACGATGGGTCCGTCCCGTGCCAGCGAGGCCATCCGCAAGGCGTTGTCGATGGGTGCAGATTCCGCGGTACATCTCACCGACGAGGGCCTGCACGGATCTTGCGCGGTGCAGACTGCCAAGGCGCTGGCCAAGGTCATCGGCACGGTGGGCGATGTCGATCTCATCATCGCCGGTAACGAAGCCACCGATGGAACCATGGGAGCCATCCCGGCGATGGTCGCCGATCTCCTCGGCCTGCCCGAGCTGACCCATGCCCGCAAGGTCACCCTTGAGGGACGGACCGTGACCATCGAGCGGGACACCCCAGATGGGGTCACCGTGCTGCAGGCCGACCTGCCCGCCGTGGTCAGCGTGAACGAGAAGATCAACGAGCCGCGGTACCCGTCGTTCAAGGGCATCATGGCGGCTAAGAAGAAGCCGGTGCGTACTGTTTCCCTGGCTGATGTGGGGATAGCGGCTAGCGATGTCGGCCTTACCGCGGCCACGTCGGCAGTGATCGAGTCCGCGCCGCGCCCGCCGCGGTCAGCCGGGCAGGTCGTCACCGACGAGGGAGACGCAGCCGACCAGCTGGTCCAGTACCTCGTCGGGCAAAAGCTGATCTGACCCACGCTGCGTTGTGCGACAGGAGAACCATCATGGCTGAGGTCCTGGTCCTCGTCGAACATTCCGGCGGCGAGGTCAAGAAGGTCACCAACGAACTGCTCACGGCTGCCGCCAGACTGGGAGAGCCGGCAGCGGTAGTCGTCGCCGCGCCGGGTACCGCGGGTAAGGTAGCCGACCGGCTGGCCGCCTACGGCGCGGCCAAGATCTACGTCGCCGAGTCCGACGAGATCGGCCAGTACCTCACTGCGCCCTCGGTGGGAGTGCTCGCGGAGCTAGTTGCATCGGTGCAGCCCGCTGCGGTTCTTATCGCCGGCTCGCCGGATGGCAAGGAGATCGCCGGCAAGCTCGCCGTGCGCACCGGGTCGGGTCTGCTGTCTGACGTCGTCGACATCGCCGAGGACGGTACCGCCACGCACTCGGTGTTCGGCGGTTCCTCCCTCGCCAAGTCCAGAGCCACCACGCCGGTCGCGGTGATCACCGTCCGCGCCGGGGCCATCGAGCCGGTCTGCTCGCCGGGCGCGGCGGTCGAGCAGGTCATCGAGGTCCCCGCAGTGAGCGCCACCACAGCGAAGATCATCGAGCGCCGACCCGTAGAGAGCGGAAACCGCCCCGAGCTCACCGAAGCCAGCGTGGTAGTCGCCGGCGGTCGCGGCGTCGGTTCGGCAGACAACTTCGGCATCGTCGAAAAGCTCGCTGACTCGCTCGGTGCCGCGGTGGGGGCCTCCCGTGCGGCGGTCGACTCCGGCTATTACCCGCACCAGTTCCAGATCGGGCAAACCGGCAAGACGGTCTCCCCGCAACTCTATGTGGCGCTCGGCATCTCCGGGGCGATCCAGCACCGGGCCGGGATGCAGACGTCCAAAACCATCATTGCGATCAACAAGGACCCGGAGGCACCGATCTTCGAGATCGCTGACTTCGGTGTGGTGGGTGACCTGTTCACCATCGCCCCGCAACTTACCGAGGCGGTCAGCAAGCGGAAGGGATGACGGCGCCCGCCAGTCGAGCGCGCCATATCGAGGCGCGCCCGTCACCGCCACCAGTCAGCCGATGCTGGCAAGTCTGGGCAGCACCCGCTGGATGAGCTGCTCAGTGAAGTCGACCGGGTGCCGATCGGGCATAACCTGCACCTCGGTGACCCCCAGCGCCGCGTACTGCTCCACGTCGGCGAGCACGGCGTCAGTCTCGGTAAGCACCGGCGGCCCGCTCAGCACCACGGTTTTCTGGATGGTCTCGTAATCCCGGCTCTCGGTGGTGCAGTGGGCCCGCAGCACGTCGAGCTTGTGGCGCACATCGGCCGGGCTGGAGCCGAACAGGTTGCAGGCGTCCGCATAGCGAGCCACCAAGCGAAGCGTTCTCTTCTCGCCACCGCCGCCAATCAAGATCGGGGGCCGGGGGCGGCTCAGTGGCGGCGGCACGCACAGCGTCTCGGTCAGCTGGTAGTGCCGCCCGTTGAAGGGACCGTTGTCGTCGCTCCACATCTGCAGGCAGATCTGCAGGGTCTCCTCCAGCCGCTCGAAACGTTCCGCGACCGGCACGACCGGCACGCCGAGACCGCGCTGCTCCCGCTCGTACCAGGACGCGCCGATACCCAACCGGGCGCGGCCCCCGGACAGCACGTCGAGGGTGGTGACGATCTTGGCGAGCAGGCCGGGATAGCGGTACATGACGCCGGTGACCAGCAAGCCCAGCGTCATCTGGGCGGTCTTCACGGCCACGTACCCCAGCGTGGTGTAGCCCTCCAGCATGGGTTCCGCCGCGCTGGCCACCTGCTCCATCTGGAAGAAGTGATCCATGACGGTAAAGGAAGAGACGCCACCCTGCTCGGCTAGGTACGCGGTGTGCGCCAGAGTCGGCGCGATCGTGGCGGGATCGGCCGGCGTCGAGTAGTTCCAGTAATGCAGGCCCACTTTCACTGCATTCCTCCACCCCAGCGCCATCCGCAATCAGCCTATCGGCCAACAGACCTGCAGCGGGTGGTTATTCACCGACAATCCACCGCACGGCTACGGCGGTGTCGTTCGCCTAACGTGCTAAGCCGATATACCCAGCGCTATGAGGATCCCGTCGCTGTCAGTGAGCACCTCTACTTCCGTAGGTTCCGCGCACTACACGCTGCTGGTAGCCCAGCAGCAGGCCGATGTCCGCGCCGCGCAGCAGCTGCGTTACCGCGTGTTCGCCGGCGAAATGGGTGCAGTGCTGCGCACTGCCGAAGCTGGTCTCGATATTGATAATTTCGATGACTACTGCGATCACCTGGTGGTGCGGGACGACTGCACCGGTGAGATTGTCGGCACCTACCGGATGCTGTCGCCCGAGGGCGCCCGGCTCGCCGGTGGGCTGTACTGCGAGACGGAGTTCCCGATTCCCTCGCTGCGGAGCCTGCGCGAGTCCCTGGTGGAAACCGGCCGCTCGTGCGTGCACCCGGACCACCGCACCGGGGCTGTGGTCAACCTGATCTGGGCCGGCATCGCGCGCTACCTACTCCTCACCGGTTACCGCTGGTTGGTGGGGTGTGCGTCAGTGCCGCTGCGTAGTCCAGGGTTCGCGGATGGCGCGCTCGCTTCGAGTGTTTGGGACACCGTACGGACCCGCCACCTTGCGCCCGAGCAGTACCGGGTACTACCGCGGCTGCCGTGGCGTGCCGACTTGGCCCCCCGGCCCGTGCGTGCCAGCATGCCACCGCTGCTGCGCGGATATCTGCGGTTGGGTGCGTGGGTGTGCGGGCCACCGGCCCACGATCGTGACTTCGGAGTGGCCGACTTCCTGGTGCTGCTGTCGCTGGACCGGGTGGATCCCCGGTACCTACGTCATTTTCTGGGGGACTCCGCTAGCCCGGCTACCGGCACCACGCCATGAACCGAGCGCATCCGTGGATGCCGGTGTCGCCCTGCGGGCAGGGGTGCCTGCCCGCAGCCGATTCGGTGCCTACCGTCACGCGTATACGCCAGGTGCTGCGACTACTGGCTACCGCAGCGTTGTTGGTGGCTGGCGCACTGCTGGTGGCGCTGCAGCCAATGCTTCGTCCCAGGCAGCAGGAGCAGACGCTGCGAACCTGGTACCGGACGCTGCTGCGGGTGTTGCATATCCAGCTGGAGGTCACCGGTGGCGACCGGTTCGCCCACCCAGGAGTCGCAATCCTGGTAGTCAGCAATCACACCTCCTGGCTCGATCAGATTGCGCTGGGCGCGGTGCAGCCGCTACGCATGGTGGCCAAGAAGGAGGTCGGCCGGTGGCCTGTGGTTGGCCCGCTGGCTCGCCGGTTGGGCACAATTTTCGTGGACCGGGAGCGCCTGTCAGCGCTGCCGGGCATGGTCGACGCTATTACTCGTGCGCTTGCTGAGGGCGCCGCCGTCGGGGCCTTTCCAGAGGGCACCACCTGGTGTGGCCTGTCCAGCGGTCGCTTCAGGCCGGCGGTTTTCCAAGCTGCTGTCGACACGGCAACCCCCGTGCGGCCGGTGGCGTTGCGTTACCGCTTGGCCGGGAGCGGACCGACCACTGTGGCGTCCTTCGTCGGGACCGCCGGCCTGTGCGAGACCTTGATTCGGGTGTGCGGTGCGCGTGGCTTGGTAATTGAGGTACACCTCCTACCGTTTCTCCGCGCCGCCTGCACCACCCGCCGCACCTTGGCCAGCCGCGCCGAGATCGCCGTCACGGCCCTCAACAGTGCTTCTGGAACAGGCCCGACCGACCCGCAGCCTGCCTGGGGCAGCCTGTCCCCACAGCACAGTCACGGTGGGTGCAGTTAGGCTGGTACCCGCGATGGCCTACCTTGATCATGCTGCCACCACGCCTATGCTGCCGGAGGCGGTGGCGGCGATGAGCGAGGCGTTGTCCACCTTGGGCAATGCCTCGTCGTTACATGGGTCGGGGCGCCGCGCTCGTCGCACCGTCGAGGAGTGCAGAGAAGGCATCGCCGAGGCGCTGGGGGCCCGCCCGTCAGAAGTGGTGTTTACCGGAGGTGGCACCGAGGGGGACAACCTCGCCGTCAAGGGGTTGTTCTGGCAGCGGCGTGCCGCGGACCCGCGGCGCATCCGGGTACTGGCGTCCAGCGTGGAGCACCATGCTGTGCTCGACGCCGTCTCCTGGCTCGCCGATCACGAAGGCGCGCAGGTGGACTGGCTCGAGGTCGACGGTTACGGCCGGGTTCATCCCGACACGCTGCGCGCTGCGCTGGCCCGCGATCCGGAGTCGGCAGCTCTGGTGACCGTGATGTGGGCGAACAACGAGGTAGGCACCGTCGCACCCATCCACGAACTGGCCGAGGTCGCGACCAGCTACGGGGTGCCGCTGCACACCGATGCAGTCCAGGCAGTCGGCCAGCTACCGGTACATTTCGGCACTTCCGGCGCCGCGGCGCTGACCCTGACCGGGCACAAGCTAGGCGGACCTTACGGTGCCGGGGCGCTGTTACTGGGCCGCGAGGTCACCCTCACCCCGCTGCTGCACGGCGGCGGCCAGGAGCGCGATGTTCGATCCGGGACTCTGGACGTTCCGTCAATCGTCGGGTTGGCCACCGCGATCCGCCACTCGGTCCAGACCCTGCCAGAGACCGCGATTGCCGTCACCAAGCTCCGTGATCAGCTGGTGGACGGCATCATGTCCCGGGTTGCCGATGCGGTGCTCAACGGCGATCCGGGTGACGGCCTGATCGATGACGGTCCCTCGCGGTTGCCGGGCAACGCCCACCTCACCTTCCCCGGTTGTGAGGGTGAGTCACTGCTGATGCTTCTCGACGCTCGCGAGATCCAGTGCTCCACTGGTGCCGCCTGCACCGCCGGGGTGGCGCAGCCGTCGCACGTGTTGCTGGCGATGGGTGTCTCAACTGCCGCGGCGCGGGCTTCGCTGCGCTTCTCCCTGGGACGCACCACGACGGCTGCGGACGTGGCCGATGTGCTTGACGCTATCGAGCCGGTGGTCGCCCGGTCCCGTAGCGCAGCAACGAGGCGGGCGAGGGTGCTGTGAGGGTCCTGGCAGCGATGAGCGGCGGAGTGGACTCCTCGGTAGCTGCTGCTCGCGCGGTCGATGCCGGACATGATGTCGTGGGTGTCCACCTCGCACTGTCGGCCCAGCCCGGGACGTTGCGCACCGGCGCCCGCGGCTGCTGCACCAAGGAGGATGCCGCCGACGCGCGTCGAGTTGCCGACATCATCGATATCCCGTTTTACGTATGGGACTTCGCAGACGAGTTCAGCGCTGCCGTGGTGGACGACTTCGTGGCGGAGTACGCCGCCGGGCGCACCCCCAATCCATGCCTGCGCTGCAACGAGAAGATCAAGTTTACCGCGCTGCTGGACCGGGCCTGTGCGCTTGGTTTCGACGCGGTGTGCACCGGTCACTACGCACGCCTGGCCGGTGGCGTGCTGCGCCGTGCCGTGGACGTGGGCAAGGATCAGTCCTACGTGCTGGCTGGCCTCACCGCCGACCAGCTGGCCCATGCCCTGTTCCCGGTCGGTGACACGCCCAAAGCCGGCATCCGGGCCGAGGCGACTCGCCGCGGCCTCGCCGTAGCCGACAAGCCGGACAGCCACGACATCTGCTTCATTCCCTCCGGTGACACCCGAGCCTTCCTCGCGCAGCGGTTAGGGTCCCGGCCTGGTGAGTTGGTTGATGAACAGACCGGTGAAGTGTTGGGAAGCCACCACGGCGTGCACGGCTTCACCATCGGCCAGCGCCGTGGTCTCGGATTGCAGCACCCAGCACCTGATGGTCGGCCCCGGTTCGTGGTCGCGCTGGAACCGGTGACCGGCACCGTGCGGGTGGGGTCCGCACAGCACTTGGACGTTCGTGTCGTCGAAGCCGAGCGGCCGGTGTGGCCCAACGGAGTGCCAGACGGACCCATCGAATGCATCGCGCAGGTCCGCGCGCACGGCGGCTGCGCCAGCGCCGTCGCGGAGGCGGTCCACAACGGCGTGCTGGTGCAGTTGAGGCAACCGCTGCGCGGAGTGGCCCCAGGTCAGGCTGTCGCTTTCTACCGTCCGGACCCGGGCGGCGACATCGTCCTGGGTAGCGCCACCATCACCACAACCCGATAACCCCCGCCGAGATTCGCGACTTTAGAGACCGCGGCTGCTGCCTCCTGAGACGCCGCGGCTGCCGTTACTGGTTGAGCCGTCGGTGCCGTTGCCAGGGCTACCAAGAACTTTGTCGAGGAGCGGAATGTGGACCGTAAGCCCGTCGAGCAGGTTCTTGCCGCCGCCGTTCTGACCCCCGTCGCCGGCTCGGGTGAATGTCGACAAGACGGTGCGGGCGGGCAGCAGTTCCGCCTGCTGAGCGGTGAACTGGGCGTCGCTGCGTGTGCTAGGCATCGATTCCTCCTAGGAAATGCGGCCCGGGCACGGGCCGGAAGATGCCTACCCACCGTGCCCAGCGGTGATGGTCCGAGCAATTAGTAGTTGCACGTAAGTCGTTGCCGGCGCACCACGTAGTGGTTACCGAGTCCTCGATGGACGTTCCTGATCGACATTCCAGAGTGATAGACATTCCGGGGTGACCGATCTCCCATGCCCGCCCGGAACCGCCACCGCAATCGGGTCGATGCCTGGCACCGACCCCCTGGAAGCCGCCCGCACCGTCGTCGGCGAGCTACCCGACCTGCCGTACCTGCCTGAGCTGCCCGGCCGGGGTGCCGGCGCCGACCTGATCGGTCGCACCGCTGCACTGCTTGTCGATCTCGCCGTGGAGCTGGTGCCCTCCGGGTACCGGGTCACCGCACGGCCAGGCCGTGATCACCGGCGTGCTATCGACTTGCTTCGCGGCGATCTCGATGCCTTGGAGGAGGCGGTGGACTCCGCCGGAGCTCGGCCCGCGGCGATCAAGGTGCAGGCGGCCGGGCCCTGGACCCTGACTTCGGAGATTGAACTGCGTACCGGGCACAAGGTGCTCACCGATACCGGCGCGCTACGGGAGTTCGCCGCGTCGCTGGCGGAAGGGCTGCGGGCACATGCCACGGAGGTATCTCGCCGGCTGGGAGTAGCGACTGTGGTGCAGCTCGATGAACCGGGACTGCCTACGGTGCTTGCTGGCGGGGTGCCCACCCCATCCGGATACGGCACCGTGCCCGCGGTGCCTGATGGTGACGCGGTAGAGCTGTTGCGAGTCGTGCTCGACGCGCTGCCCCTACCACGGATCGTGCACTGTTGCGCGCCACGCCCACCGCTGGCGCTGCTGCGCCGCACGGGAGCTGACGCGCTGGCCGTCGACGCCCAACTGCTTGCTGGTGCACCCCGGTCGACCATCGATGACCTTGGAGAAGCGTGGGATGCCGGGGCGACGGTGTTGCTCGGTCTCCTACCGGCGCTGCCGCCAGCGACGCCACCGGATTTGGTGGTGCTGGCCCGTCCGGCGCTGGATCTGGTGGACCGGCTGGGTTTCCCCCGGGAAATGTTGGCGCAGCGTTGCGTACCGACCCCATCGTGCGGCCTGGCCGGCGCCACGACCGACTGGGCGCAGCGGGCGCTGGCCCTGGCCCGGGAACTTGGGCAGGCATTCGTCGACCCGCCTGACTCCTGGTCGAGGTAGCGGAAAATCGGTGGCACCCGCCGCCGGATCATGGCGGGATAGAACGATGGCCACCCTGAGTCTCAGCGGGCTGTCTGTTGCCCTGGTTGATCCCTCTGACGAGGACGCCATCCGGGAGTGGTACGAGCTGTGCCGGGCGGTGGCAGGCGCCGATTACCCTGATGACCCGCCCCTGTGCTGGGTCCATGAGGTGGGTAGCTTCCGGCATCCCTGGCCCGGTCAGGTAAGGACGGTGTGGCTGGCGCGGGTGGCCGGCTCCGCGGTCGGGGCTTGCACGCTCGACCTTCCGATGCTCGACAACGTGCACAATGCGCACGGTGACATCCTGGTGGCGCCCGAGCACCGGCGCCGCGGAATCGGTCAGGCCCTGCTGACTCACCTGCGCAGCGAGGTCACCCGCCATGGCCGGAATCGTCTGGTCTCCTGGTTGACCCAACCGCTGGATCCAGCCGCTCCGGACCCGGCAGGGCGATTTGCTGCCGCAGCCGGCGCGGTGCCGGCTTTGGTGCAGACCCGACGGCGGCTCGATGTCGGCACGGTTGACCCGGAAGTGCTGACCCGGCTCGACACCGAGGCACGAGCCTGCTCCGAGGGCTACTCGCTGGTCCACTGGGTGGACGCCACGCCGCCGCAGTGGATGGATGACATCGCTTACCTCGCCGGCCGCATGTCCATCGACGCCCCGCTGGATGACTTGCAATGGGAGGAGGAAGTTTACGACGCGGCGCGGGTCCAGGGCCGCGACGCCTGCTGGCTCGGCCGCGGACTGCGCATCATCACGACTGCCGCGCAGGACCGCACTGGGCGGCTCGTCGCCTACACCCATCTGATCGGTGACGTCACGTCGCCATGGTTCGCCTGGCAAGGGGACACCATCGTCGCGCCCGATCACCGTGGTCACCGGCTAGGCATGCTGATCAAAGTGGCCAATCTGAAGCTTGCCCGGCGTGAGCGTCCCGAACTGCGCCTGATCGACACCTGCAATGCGAATTCCAACCCGTACATGGTCTCGATCAATGAGGCGATGGGCTTCCGGCCCCACCGCCGGGCAGTAGATTGGCAGCTCACCCTCTAGGCCATCTCAAGGTGCCGGGTACGTCCTAGAGCAGCCGATGTGATGAATATTGATTCCGAGGCGCAGCTTGCCGAAGGTGATAGCGTGCCGCCAGGTTGTGGTCGTGTAGTTCCCCGATCGTTGTGAAGCGTCCGTGGAATGTCTGACTACGGGCTTCACGCTTCCTGGGGACGCCTCCGATCGGGCGCGTGGTCCGCGCAACCGTGCGGCTGGCGCGGGTGCTGGCTGCAGCATCGGATTCCACAGCGTCAGGTCTAGGGAGAGCACATGCCACAGGGCGTCGTGAAGTGGTTCAACGCGGAAAAAGGCTTTGGCTTCATCTCCGTCGACGGGGGCGGCCCCGACGTGTTCGTTCACTTCTCCGCCATCCAGGGCACGGGCTACCGCACCCTGGACGAGAACCAGCGCGTGGAGTTCGAGTCCAGTCAGGGCCCCAAGGGCTTGCAGGCGGACTCGGTTCGCGCCCTGTAGCGGCCCGTTCGTCCGCTGGCGTCTGCGGCCCTGTATCACTGGCAGGGTGCGGGGCCGCGCTTTGTCGCTGAGTCCGCCACGACCTTGTTGCTGGTGGAGGCCGGCGATACCACGGTGACTCACTGGGCTGCAACCGAGCCACTACCTTGCGGCGCTCGCGCGGCAGTCGGCCCACTGTCGGAGTTCGCGATTAATCTCCCTTGCATGACGACCGAAGACCCGCTTGCGGGGTCGAGCATGAACACCGAAGACCCGCTTGCGCGGTCGAGCATCGGTACCGAAGACCCGCTTGCGCGGTCGAGCCTCGGCACCGAAGAGCCGAGCGTGGATACCGAACCGCCACCCGAGGTACGAGGCGAGTACGGCGATCTTGTCGAGACCGTGCGTGGTCATCAGTTCCGCTACTACGTGCTTGACGCGCCCACCATCTCTGACGCCGAATTCGACAAGCTGTTTCGCCAGCTGCAGGAATTGGAGCAACGCTGGCCGGCGCTGGTCACCCCGGATTCTCCAACGCAGGTCGTCGGCGGGGGCTTCAGTACCGAATTCGCGGCCCACGACCACCTCGAGCGGATGCTCAGCCTGGACAATGCCTTCGACACCGACGCGCTAAGAGCCTGGGTCGATCGGGTCGAGCGCGAGGTGGGTCTCGAGGTTCACTACCTAGCCGAATTGAAGATCGATGGCTTGGCGGTCAACCTGCTCTACGAGAACGGGCGCCTGGTCCGCGGCCTGACCCGCGGTGACGGGCGCACCGGCGAAGACGTCACACTCAACCTGCGGACCGTCCGGGACATCCCCGAACGGTTGCGTGCCAGCGCCGACTACCCGGTGCCGGAATTACTCGAGGTGCGCGGTGAGGTGTTCTTCCGGCTCGCCGATTTCGCCGAGCTCAACGCCGCACTCGTCGAGGCCGGCAAGCCGGCCTTTGCCAATCCCCGCAATTCCGCAGCAGGCTCGTTGCGGCAGAAGGATCCGCGAGTCACAGCGACCCGCCCATTGCGGATGCTCTGCCACGGACTAGGACGCCGGCGCGGGTTTGAACCAACGCGTCAATCGCAGGCGTATGAGGCGCTGGCTGCCTGGGGACTGCCGGTTTCCACGCGTACCACACTGTTGTCCACGGTTGATGAGCTGATCGCCCACATCGCTTACTGGGGTGAGCATCGCCATGATGTGGAACACGAGATCGACGGCGTGGTGGTGAAAATCGATGAGGTGCCGGCGCAACGCCGGCTCGGCTCGACATCCCGGGCTCCACGCTGGGCGATCGCCTACAAGTACCCCCCTGAGGAGGCCACCACCAAGTTGCTGGACATCCGGGTCAACGTGGGGCGTACTGGACGGGTTACCCCGTTCGCGTTTATGGAGCCGGTGACCGTCGCCGGATCCACGGTCTCGCTGGCGACGCTGCACAACGCCGACGAGGTACGCCGCAAGGGCGTGTTGATCGGGGACACCGTGACGATCCGCAAAGCAGGCGACGTCATCCCCGAGGTCCTCGGTCCGGTGGTGGATTTGCGCAATGGCGACGAGCACGAGTTCGTCATGCCCACCACGTGCCCGGAATGCGGTACACCCTTGCGTTATGAGCGGGAGGGCGATGTCGATATCCGCTGCCCGAACGCCCGCTCGTGTCCGGCGCAGCTCCGAGAGCGAATTTTCCACATGGCCGGGCGCGGTGCTTTCGACATCGAGATGCTCGGTTACGAGGCCGCGGTGGCGCTGCTGGCCGCGGGGGTCGTGCACGACGAGGGCGATTTGTTCGCACTCGACGAGGACAAGCTCCTGGCGGTCGATCTGTTCCGCACCAAGGCAGGAGAACTGTCGGCCAATGGGCGCAAGCTGCTGGCCAACCTGGAGGCCGCCAAGGACCGCCCGTTGTGGCGGGTACTGGTGGCGCTGTCCATCCGGCATGTCGGGCCCACCGCGGCGCAGGCGCTGGCCCGGGAGTTCCGTGCTTTGGACGCTATCGACAAAGCGGACGAGCAAGCGCTAGCGGCAGTCGACGGGGTCGGTCCGACGATCGCCGCCGCGGTGCGCGAGTGGTTCGGCGTGGACTGGCACCGCGAAGTGGTAGCCAAGTGGCGCGCCGCGGGTGTGCGGCTGGCCGATCCGGTCGACGACTCGGTGGTGCGCCACCTTGAAGGACTCTCGATCGTGGTCACCGGCTCGCTGGACGGATTTTCCCGCGACGAGGCCACCGAAGCGATCACCTTGCGAGGCGGCCGCGCCGCCGGGTCGGTATCGCGCAAAACCGCGTTCGTGGTCGTCGGGCACGAGCCTGGATCGAAGTACGACAAGGCTGTGTCACTCAACGTTCCAGTCCTCGATGAGAACGGATTTCGGATCTTGCTAGATCAGGGTGCCGAAGCCGCCCAGGCGGTGGCACTTTCACCGCCCGCGGATGTCGGATAGTTGTGTGAAAACTGTTGTGGGCACGGACAAATTCTCAGCGGCCGTGGATACGGCGCTGCTCGCGCAAGTCTGAGCCCACGCCGGGCCGCGCGGGCTCAGCGTGGTCGTAGCCGAAGCACCACGGCACGAGCTCGATCGGGTGCGGTTGCGCGCGTTGCTCGACGAACTGGCTGAGCAGCTAGGGCCACCTGACGAAGACATGATGGGCCACGCTGTGCAGGAGCTGACCGGACTCGTGCGTCGGGTGCAGACCGCTGAGCACCTCACCTGCCCGAACAGCTCCAATTGTCCGAACAACACCGTGCCACCGGATCCTGAGGCGCCGGTATTCGCCGTTTTGGACAGCGAGGCTCTGGCTGCACTTGTCCCATCGATCGCGCGATCGATGGGACAAGCTGGACACCTGCTGGGCACCAATCGATTCGATTCCTGCCACGCGCTGGACGCCTACGTTGCGGGCTACCGCACTCGGCGCCGACCCGGCGGTAATAATCACCGGCGATCCTCACGATTTGAGCCGACTGATCGGCGACGATCCGGGTGTGCCCATCTGGCCACTGCGGGTAGCGGCGCCATCTGGAGTCGATCACCAGCTCGACGCCCTGTTATGGGCTCAGAGGGAGGTACTCAGGCGCCTCATGCCCGGCGACTTCCGGTTGGCTGTGCGGCAGTGGTGGCCGATGACGCTGCGGTCAATGATATTGGCGTAGGGTCACCGGCCCATGGGATGTGTGACGCGAGCAGGGGCACGGCATGCGTTGGCGTTTGCGGCAGCACTGATGGTGGCGCTCGCCGGCTGCGGTGGTGCCCGATCAACGGGCGCGGCTGGCCAGGCCCAGGCCGGCACAGCCTTCGCGACCTGCGATGCCAACCCGAACACCTGCAACTCGGCGGAGCCAGGCAGGGTGCGGCCAGGTGGCCAGCTCACCTACGCGATCGACAAGAACATCTCAAATTGGAACCTGCTGTCCAGCCAGGGCAATGTGCTACAGACGGGGTGGGTGCTCTCTGGGTTGTTGCCTCGTACTTTCATCACCGCACCCGATCTCACCGTGGCGATGAACAACGACTTGTTGGACTCGGCGAAAATCACGGCTACCTTCCCGCAAACGATTGTCTATAAGATCAAACAGGGCGCGGTGTGGTCGGATGGTACTCCAATCACTGCGGATGACTTCGTCTATAACTGGAAAGTGCAAAACGGGCGGGATTGCCCGAACTGCGCGGCGGCCAGCACCCGGGGGTACGACCAGATTAAATCGGTGGTCGGCGCCGATAACGGCAAGACAGTCACCGTGACGTTCAGCAAGCCTCTTACTGACTGGAAACAGCTGTGGGGTAGCGGCTCGCCGCTGTACCCTGCGCATCTTGCCGCACAGCACGGTGACACCAAGACCCCACAGGGTTTGGCTGAATCATTTGCCTGGTTTGGAACGACCGTGCCGACCTACTCTGGCGGACCGTTCCAAATCGATGCTTTTAGCGACAACGAATCAATCACCCTTGTGCCTAATCCGAAGTGGTACGGACTCCGCTCGCGGCTCGAGCGAGTGATCTACCGGATCATCACGGATGCCGACAAAGAGGCCACGGCCCTGCAGAATCGTCAGGTCCAGGTCATCTATCCGCAACCACAGGTTGATCAGGTGCAACAGGTCCGCAAGTTTCCCGGCGTTTCTTCCTTCGTCGGTCTCGGGCTGAGCTGGGAACATGTCGACTTTAACCTCGCGAACCCGTATCTCGCCGATCCCGCACTGCGCACGGCGATATTCACCGCGATTAACCGGCAGACGATTATCGACAAGACCGTAGGCCAGTTCACCAATAAAATTAAACCGCTGAACAGCCACAACTTTGTGCCGCAGCAGAGCGGCTATGAGGATGTGATCAGCGAGACAGGTCAAGGTTCCGGTAATCTCAACTTGGCCAAACAGATTCTCGACGCAGCTGGTTACCGGATCGACGGTGGGCAGCTCAAAACGGGCATCGGGATGACGGTCCCGCCGCTGCGCATGCGCTATGCAGCCAGAAACGAGGTCCGCCAGGTCGAGTGCGAACTGTTCGCGCAAATGGTCAAGCCATTAGGAATCACCGTGACGGTGGTGCCCGCGGACGACGTCGGTGCTGTGATCTCTCAGGGTGACTTCGACATCGTTGTGTTCTCCTGGGTCGGTACGCCGTTTTCCTACAACGGCGCAGTCCAGCTCTGGACCACCGGGCAGGGCAGCAATTTCGGCCGTTACAGCAACCTTGACGTCGACCGCCTGATCACGGCAGCGGCGAGTTCGCCTGATGAGGCGCTGGCCAAAGAGGAACTCAATCAAGCCGACCGCAGGCTCACCAGGGATGCCTACGTTTTGCCGCTGTACCAGAAACCGACATTCATCGCGCTCTACAACGACGTCGCCAACATCCGCAACAACTCCTCGCTGGACGGCCCCCAGTACAACATCGCCCAGTGGGGCCTACGCGCGGCAGGCTGATCGGCGCTTCGGGCACGCCCGTGCAGCCGTGGTGTGCGTACCGTCCCGCATGGAAGTGTGGATGCCCGGGTCACGGCGAGCTCTTGCCCCGCGGGGAGGGACGATGAACGCACGGCGGATGGTGGTGGTGCACGCGCATCCGGACGACGAGACCCTGTGGACAGGAGGGATGATCGCGCGGTACGCCGCATCAGGAGTGGAGGTGACGCTTGTGACCTGCACGTTGGGGGAACAGGGTGAGATACTCCTCGACCAGTTGCGCGGCCTGGCTGCCGATCGTGCCGACCAGCTTGGTGGCTACCGGCTGGCCGAATTGTGCGCGGCGTGTGCCGTGCTGGGCGTGACCGATCAGCGCTTCCTTGGCGGTATCGGCCGATGGCGCGACTCTGGCATGGTCGCGCAACCAGGAGCGATGGCGAGCGTGCCAGCGCAGCTGGATTCGCGCGCCTTCGCCGCCGGAGCACTAGACGACCAGGTCGACGCACTAGCCGAAGTACTCGAGGCGGTGCGACCGCAGGTTGTGGTGACCTACGGCCCGGACGGTGGCTACGGGCACCCCGATCACGTCCGAGCCCACCAGGTGACGATGGCCGCAGCGGCACAGAACCCCGAGGTAGCTCGGGTCTACTGGGCGGTGCACCCGGCGTCGGCGGTGGCCGCGGGAGTTGCCGCGCTGGCCGCGATGCCGGGGTTGCCCTTCCCGCTGCCAGACGACCATGGGTTGCCCGGCGTGGACGATGCCGAGGTGACCACGGCGGTGGATGTCTCGGCGTACCGCCCTGCCGTCCTGGCAGCGATGCGTGCGCACGCCACCCAGGTCAAGGTGTGGACCGCAGGTCCGCATGCCGCCTTCGCGCTGGCTGATGGGGTGGCGCGGCCAGTGTTTGACACTGAGTACTTCACTCTGGCCCACGGTGGCGCCGTGGGCGCGCGCGATGACCTGTTCAGCGGGCTGCCGGAGTCAGCGGCGCCCGCAACGAAGTGAGCGTGCTGGCCCGCATCATCTTGGTGCTGCTGGTGTTCGACACGGTCGCGCTGGCAGTGGTGGAGCTGTTGTACCTGCCGCTGCGGGTTGCTGCGATTCCGTTCCCGATCACCATTCTGCTTGCCGCGGTGACAACTCCGTGGCTGGTCCGCAGCGCCGCCGAACTGGGCGGCCCCCGCGCCATTGCGGCAATCCCCTTGGTGGTGTGGCTGCTCGTGGTCGGGATACTGGGGGTCGGTGGACCTGGTGGTGACGTACTGCTTGCTGCGGACTGGCGTTCCGGGCTGCTGCTGGCTGGTGGCACCATCCCGGCTGCGGTGGCACTGGGCCGTGCGATGGCTCGATCGTGACTGGTGGGGTGGTTGGTCGGCGCCTGGGCGGGCGGAGATACTGTGCAGGTAGACGGCCCCTTCGGGTACCGCGAGTGAGGAGCAGGAGATACCCCGTGACATACGTGATCGCAGAGCCCTGCGTGGACGTCATGGACAAGTCGTGCATTGAAGAATGCCCCGTGGATTGCATTTATGAGGGCGGCCGCATGCTCTACATCCAGCCCGACGAATGCGTCGACTGTGGTGCCTGTGAGCCCGTCTGCCCGGTTGAAGCAATCTATTACGAGGATGACGTCCCGGATCAGTGGAAGGACTACACGAAGGCCAACGCTGACTTCTTCACCGAGCTGGGTTCGCCCGGGGGCGCGTCAAAGGTCGGTCCGGTCAACGAAGACCCACCGATGATTGCTGATCTGCCGCCGCAGAACGAGGAGTGATCTGCCCGGGTGCGGTGTCCCGCAAAATGCTGGGTGCGGGTGTCCCGCAGGGCAGCGGTGCGACGCGCCTGGATCTACCCGAGTTCCCCTGGGACCGCCTAGGCGGTGCCGCTCGTCGCGCTGCCGAATATCCTGGCGGCCTGGTCGATCTGTCGGTTGGCACCCCGGTGGACCCAGTTCCCGAGGTGCTGCGCCGCGCTCTGCTGTCCGGGTCGGCGCAGCCAGGTTACCCCGCTACGCATGGCACAGCGGAACTGCGTCAAGCCGCCGCTGGTGCTCTTGCGCGGCGGTACGGCGTGGCTGGCGTGCCCACCGATGCAGTGCTGCCGACCGTAGGTTCCAAGGAGCTGGTGGCCTGGTTGCCCACGTTGTTGGGGCTCGGCCCCGGTGATGTCGTCGGGCTTCCGGAGTTGTCTTATCCCACTTACGAAGTAGGTGCGCGGTTGGCCGGTGCCACGGCGATCCGGCTGGCCGATGACCAGCCGGCCCCGCTGGGAACGCGGCTGCGCTGGCTGAATTCGCCGAGCAACCCCACCGGTGACGTGATGCCGGTCGGGGAACTGGCCAGCGCGGTGGCCCAGGCCCGGGCGATCGGCGCGGTGGTCGCCTCGGATGAGTGCTACCTGTCCCTGGGATGGGATACGTCGCCGGTCTCGGTGCTGCACCCGCAGGTGTCGGGTGGAGACCACCGCGGGCTGCTGGCGGTGCACTCGCTGTCGAAGTCGTCGAACCTTGCCGGCTACCGGGCCGGATTTGTGGCTGGCGACCCCGAGCTGGTGGCGGCGCTGCTCGCGGTGCGCAAACACGCCGGGATGATGGTGCCCCGACCGGTGCAGCAGGCCATGGTCGTCGCGCTGTCTGACGACGCGCACATTGCTGCGCAGCGCGACCGGTATGCGCGGCGCCGGGCACTGCTGCGGCCGGCCCTGGACCAAGCTGGGCTGCGGGTGCAGCGGTCGCAGGGTGGGTTGTATCTGTGGTGCACCGCCGGAGAACCGTGCTGGGACACCGTGGTCAGGCTGGCCGAGCTAGGGGTGCTTGTCGCCCCAGGCGAGTTCTACGGCCCTGGCGGCGTGCGTCACGTCCGGGTCGCGCTCACCGCGAACGACCGGGATGTCGACACCGTGGTGCAGCGGCTAGCCCGCGGTCCCCAGTGACCGTGCCCGGTGCTGCACTTGCTGCCACACCGCCCGGCCAAGCCTGCCGTGCTTCGACGCGGCTGCGTAGTCGCAAGCAAGATCCTTGCTGGGTGCTGATCTAGCGGCTGGCAGTCAGTCATTGGAGTGCAGCATGGCGTTGAGCTCGATTCCCGCTTTGCTGCCCCGCGGGATCGCCTCCACTGTTCCGGTGACAGAGTTGCGGCGAAAGAGCACCCCGCTGGCACCGGACAGTTCGCCTGCCTTCACCACCGCGCCGTCGGGCAGCGTCACCTTGGTCCCCTCGGTGACGTACAGGCCGGCTTCCACGACGCAGTCGTCGCCTAGGGAGATCCCGATCCCGGCGTTGGCGCCGACCAGGCAGCGCCGGCCAACGGAGATTCGCTCCTTGCCACCACCGGAGAGTGTGCCCATGATTGACGCGCCGCCGCCAAGATCGGATTCTGCGCCGACGATCACTCCGGCGGAGATCCGGCCTTCGACCATCGAGCTGCCCAGCGTGCCGGCGTTGAAGTTGACGAACCCTTCGTGCATCACCGTGGTGCCGGGCGCAAGGTGCGCGCCCAGCCGGACCCGGTCGGCATCACCGATGCGCACCCCGGTGGGTACCACGTAGTCGACCATCCGCGGGAACTTGTCCACCCCGTAGACGGTGACCGGGCCGAGATGGCGCAGCCGCAGGCGGGTGGCCTCGAAATCCGGCAACGGGCACGGCCCGTAGTTGGTCCACACTACGTTGGACAGCAGGTCGAACACCCCGTCGAGGTTGATGCTGCGCGGGGCCACCATGCGGTGCGACAGCAGGTGCAGACGCAGGTAAAGGTCATGTGCGTCGATCGGTGGGGCCTGCAGGTCGGCGATGGTCGTGCACACCGCCACCAGCTCGACACCGCGCGCCGGGTCCGGGCCGAGCAGGGCGGCGAACTCCTCGGGCACCTTGTCTGCGGACAGCCGCACGGTGCCGGTCGCCATTCCGTGCGGCATGCCCGGTGCTGGGTGCGGAAACCAGGTATCCAGCACAGCGCCGGCATAGGTGAGGGTGGCCAGCCCCAGGCCATGCGCAGAATCGGTCGGTGTGTGCTCCACGATCGGTCACGGTAGCGGGTCGGCGAGCGCTGGTTGAGCTTGTCAACGGTTGGGCTGTTGAGCGGTTGAGGCTGGCGAGTTGTGCAGTCGCTGCCGCTATCGCGGCGCTACCGTCACTGCTGTGGATCTGGACCTCACCGCCGACCCCGTGGAGCTGACTGCCGCGTTGGTGGACGTGCCCAGCGTGTCGGGGAACGAAGCAGCGCTGGCCGATGCGGTGCAGGCGGCGCTGGCCGTGCAGGCGCCGCACCTGCGCGTGCTGCGCTGCGGCAATACCGTGCTGGCCCGTACCGAGCTGGGCCGCGAGCAACGGGTGCTGCTGGCTGGCCACCTGGACACCGTGCCGATCGCCGACAACGTGCCCAGCCGGCGATGTGACGATTTGCTGTACGGCTGCGGCACGTCGGACATGAAGTCGGGCGACGCGATGATCCTGCATCTGGCGGCCACGGTTCCCGAGCCGGTCTGTGACCTGACCGTAGTGCTGTACGACTGCGAGGAGATCGAGGCGGCCCGCAACGGGTTGGGCCACATCGAGCGGGAGCACCCCGACTTGCTGGCTGCGCAGCTGGCCATCCTGGCGGAGCCCACCAGTGGCCTGGTCGAGGCGGGCTGTCAGGGCACGCTACGGGTGACTGCGCGGCTGGCGGGACGCCGGGCACACAGCGCCCGCTCGTGGTTGGGGCACAATGCGATTCACGCCGCCGGAGCCGTGCTGAGCCGGTTGGCCAGTTACCAGCCGCGCAGTGTCGACATCGACGGGTGCACCTACCGGGAGGGCCTCCAAGCGGTGGGCATCTCGGGCGGTGTCGCCGGCAACGTGGTACCGGACGCCTGCGAGATACACATCAACTTCCGGTTCGCCCCGGATCGGTCGCTGGACGGCGCCCAGCAGCACGTCCGCGAGGTGCTCGACGGGTTCAACCTGGAATTCACCGATGGCGCAGCTGGTGCGTTACCGGGTTTAGGCGTGCCGGCGGCGCAAGACTTCCTTTCTGCAATCGGGCGGCCCCCGGTGGCGAAATACGGCTGGACGGACGTCTCGCGCTTCGCCGCACTGGGTATTCCGGCGCTGAACTACGGTCCCGGTGACCCCAACCAAGCGCACACCCGCGAAGAGCACGTGCGTATCGATCACATCACCGCCAGCACCGAGGCACTACGCCGCTACCTCATGGGCTCCACCGACTCCCGCTGCTGAGCCCTGATACTGACCCCGATATGGCTCCACGCCGGGGTCCAAGAGGCACACGTAGGGTTGGTGGCATGGTGGACGGGTGGCCGGGGTTGAGCCGCAATGGCGGGGATGACGAGCATCCTCGGGAGAAGCAGCGCGGACCGGTAGTGCTGCGCCGCGAGCACCGCTACGAGCCGACCACCACTGATCAGCGACTGCTCGACTCCCGCGGGCCCAGTGATTGGGTGCACACCGACCCGTGGCGGGTGCTGCGTATCCAGGCTGAGTTCGTCGAGGGCTTCGGAGCGCTTGCCGAGTTGCCGCGCGCGGTGACCGTGTTCGGCTCAGCCCGCACCCCCCGGGACCATCCCGAGTACGTGACCGGTCGCGCGCTGGGTGCCGCGCTTGCTGATGCCGGCTTCGCGGTGATCACCGGCGGTGGACCGGGCACCATGGAGGCGGTCAATCGCGGGGCTTCCGAGGCTGGCGGGCTGTCTGTGGGACTGGGCATCGAGCTGCCTTTTGAGCAAGGGCTCAATCCCTGGGTCGACCTGGGCATCAACTTCCGGTATTTCTTCACCCGCAAGACGATGTTCATCAAGTACGCCCAGGCGTTCGTGTGCCTCCCTGGCGGATTCGGCACCCTGGACGAGTTGTTCGAAGCTCTGACCCTGGTGCAGAACAAGAAAGTCACCAAGTTCCCCGTCGTCCTGCTGGGCCGCGACTACTGGGGCGGGCTGTACTCATGGCTGGCCGAGACCGTGACTGCGGAAGGCAAGCTCCGCGAAGCCGAACTAGCCCTGGTGCACATCACCGACGAGATCGACGAAGTGGTTCGCCTGGTTGGTGCCTCTTATCAGGCCTGGCAGGACACTCATTGAGCGTCAGGTGAGCCGGGCAACCGGTCCTGATGTGCCCACGGTCCGGTTCGGAACCCGCACGCTGCCCCTCGACCGGGCCTCGGTGATGGCCATCGTCAACCGGACCCCGGACTCGTTCTATGACCGCGGCGCCACCTACTCGTATCAGGCCGCGATGACCGCCGTGGACCGGGCGGTCAGCGAGGGCGCCGATATCGTAGACATCGGTGGGGTCAAGGCGGGACCTGGCGACGACGTGGGAGTGGCGGAGGAGGCGCGCCGGGTGGTGCCTTTTGTGGCCGCTGTCCGGCAACGTCATCCTGACCTTTTGATCAGCATCGACACCTGGCGGCATGAGATCGCCCGGTCAGCGGTGCAGGCTGGGGCAGATATCATCAACGACACCTGGGCGGGTGCTGATCCGCAGCTCGCCGACGTTGCTGCCGAGTACCGATGCGGCATGGTGTGCTCGCACACCGGTGGTGCGCCGCCGCGTACCCGGCCGCACCGGGTGCGGTACACCGATGTGGTCCGCGAGGTCATCGAGGATCTCACGGCGCAGGCGGGCAGGCTGGTCCGGTTAGGAGTGCCGAGGGAGGGCATTCTCATCGACCCCACCCATGACTTCGGCAAGAACACCTGGCACGGGCTGGAGTTGCTACGTCGTTGCGACGAATTGGTCGCCACCGGCTGGCCGGTGCTGATGGCGCTGTCCAACAAGGACTTCGTCGGCGAGACCCTTGACGTGGGGCTGGACGACCGGGTCGACGGCACCTTGGCGGCCACCGCGATCGCTGCTTGGGCCAAGGTTCGCGTGTTCCGGGCCCACCAGGTACGCCGTACCCGTCATGTACTGGAGATGGTGGCCTCGATCGCCGGCACCCGCCCACCGGCGCGCGCCGTCCGGGGCCTGGCGTGACCGGGCTGGCGCTGCTGCCGCAGACCCGGCGCTGGTTTGTCGAAGCCACTGTGCAGAGCGTGCCGTGGACCATCGAGCAGCTCATCGCGGCCAAGCAAGGTCGCACCATCAGCGTGGTGCTGCCGGCGTTGAATGAACAGGCGACGGTAGGCACGCTGGTCAGTGCGCTGCGGCCGCTGGTCGGCGGGTTGGTCGACGAGCTGGTGGTGATGGATTCGGGTAGTACCGACTGCACCGCCGAGGTGGCCAGCAAGGCCGGTGCCCGCGTGGTGCAGCGCACCGATGTGCTGCCCGAACTGCCACCATGGCCGGGTAAGGGCGAGGTGCTCTGGCGATCGCTGGCGGCCACTTCGGGCGATGTGCTGGTCTTCATCGACTCTGACCTGGTCGACTTCGACGCTGGGTTCGTGCCCGCGTTGCTCGGGCCGGTGCTGCTGTGGCGTCGGCCCAAGCAACGCGGACGGCCCGATGTTGCGCTGGTCAAGGGCTTCTACCGGCGTCCGCTGCGGATTGAGACGGACCAGACCGGTACTGGTGGTGGTCGGGTGACCGAGCTGCTGGCCCGGCCGTTGCTCAACGCGCTGCGTCCTGAACTGGCCGGCGTGGTGCAGCCGCTGGGCGGAGAGTACGCGGCGACCCGGGAATTCCTGGAGTCGGTGCCCTTCGCCGCCGGGTATGGGGTGGAGATCGGACTGTTACTCGACGTGCACGCCGGCTACGGGTTAGACGGCCTGGCGCAGGTGAACCTCGGGGTGCGCAAGCACCGTAACCGTTCCCTGCTCGAGCTCGGCGTGATGTCCCGGCAGATTCTTGGCGCGGCCTTACCCCGCTGCGGCATCGCCGAGGCCGGGGATTCGGCGGGTATCACCCAGTTCGTGCAGCTGGGCGCCCGCTTCATGCCCACCGAGAGCGTGGTGCTGGTGGCCGACCGGCCGCCGATGCGTGAGGTCCTCGCCGCGCGCTCAGCCTAGGGTGCCACGATCGGGTAGGTGGGTACGGTGCTGATCTACCTTCTCGTCGCGGTGGTCGTCGCTGCGGTGGTGTTCCTCACCGCCTCGCTGGTCTTCGGTCGGGGTGAAGAGCTGGCTGCGCTGCCGCCCGATGCAACCCCGACTTGGCTGCCGGAGGGTTCGATCACCGGTGATGACGTGCGAACCATCCGGTTTTCTCAGGTACTACGGGGCTACCGGATGTCCGAGGTGGACTGGGCGCTGCAGCGAGCCGCTGACGAGCTCGACGCGCTGCGCGCCCGGGTGGCCGAACTGGAGGCCCAGCGATGACTGGGGTGGTTGTGACCGAGCGGATCGATGTTGACGCATCACCGGAAACGGTTTTCGCGGCCGCTACTGACTGGGATCGCCAACGCGAGTGGATGCTCGGTACGACCGTGCGAGTTCTCCGCGGCGACGGCCGCTCCATCGGTTCTGAGCTGGAAGCAGTCACCGGCGTAGGCGGCGTCGGAGTCGCTGACCGCATGCGGGTTACCGTCTGGGACGCCCCCTGGCGGTGCGAAATGCGCCATCTCGGCCGAGTGGTGCGCGGCGTCGGAATCTTTGCGGTGCAGCCGCGCAGCCGGGACGCTGCCACCTTCGAATGGACCGAGCAGCTGGAGCTGCCACTGGGGATGCTGGGCGCCGCCGGGTGGCCGCTGATCCGGCCACTATTCAGCTGGGGTCTACGGTGGTCGCTCGACCGCTTCGCCGCTTTCTGCCGGGATTACCCCTGATGACGTCCACCCTGATGACCTTAGCGACTCAATTCGGATGAGCCTGGACAACGGTCCAGCGGCCGGCCCCGATGGTCGCCTGCGCTGCCCCTGGGCAGTGGGCACGCCGGACTATTGCGCGTACCACGACAACGAGTGGGGAGTACCACTGCATGGCGAGGTGGCCTTGTTCGAACGCCTCAGCCTGGAGGCATTCCAGTCGGGGTTGTCCTGGCTGACGATCCTGCGCAAGCGAGATGCGTTCCGGCGTGCCTTCGCGGGATTCCAGCCGGCGACCGTCGCCGCCTTCACCGATGACGACGTGGCACGCCTGCTCACCGACCCAGGGATCATCCGCAACCGTGCCAAGATCGAGGCGACGGTGCGCAATGCCCGTGCAGTGACTGAGCTCGGCGAGGATCTGGACGGCCTGCTGTGGTCCTACGCGCCCGACCCGGCCGGGCGTCACCCACCGCGCACCATGGCAGAGCTGCCGACCCGGACTCGCGAATCAGAGGCGATGGCCAGCATGCTGCGGCGCCGGGGATTCACCTTTGTCGGTCCAGTTACCTGCCATGCCCTCATGCAGGCGACAGGGATGGTCGATGACCACCTTATCGGCTGTTTTCGTCGTACCGGCGGATGAGCACGGCACAAAGGCCCTGGGTGGACTCCTGCGTGGACGGCGAGTGCGAGATCATGGTTGCGTGTCGGGGGCCGGAACCGATAGGGGAGAATGCAGGGGGTCACCGGTGTCGCGTGGCCACCGCGGTGACGAATGCACGGAGGGAGCACGCTATGGCGGCCATGAAGCCCCGGACCGGCGACGGTCCCCTCGAGGTGACGAAGGAGGGACGGGGCATCGTGATGCGCGTCCCGCTCGAAGGGGGTGGGCGGCTCGTCGTCGAGATGTCGGCGGACGAGGCAGGTGAACTTGGCAAGGCATTGCGGGCCGTTGTGGAGTGACGGCACCGGTGCCCAGCATCCCTCGTCTCCGAGGCCCCGGTCAGCGCCTGAGGGCGCGCCGGGGCCTCGCCACGAATTGACCAGGAACCCACCGTGATCCCTCCGGTGCCCACCCCCCTCGTTGAGGTGCGGGTGCAGCCGCGGCCAGCCCCGGGGATACCCGATGTCGTGTTGGTCAGGCAGTCCCCCTCGGTCGCTTTGGGTCCGGGTGCCGACCGGCTCGCTGTCGACGAGGAGTGGCTGGACCAGTACCGGGTGACCGGGTCGGCAGGCTCGGTGGACGTGGTGCCACTGGCCGTCTCCCACCCGGACCACGGCTGGCTCGTGGGCACCGGGGAGGGCACAGCGAAGCACTGGCGGTCGGCCGGTGCCGCGCTGGTCCGAGCCAGCGCGGCGCGGCTCGAGGGACAGGTGAATGGCGACGCACCACACACGGTACAAATTCACTTGCCGCCCGGTACCACGGCCGACCAGGCTGCGTCGCTGGCCCTCGGGTCCGTAGTGGGCTCGCACCAGTACCGCGTTAGTGGCGACCCGCTGGCACGCCCACGAATCGACACCGTCGCACTCATCGCGCCACCAGGTGAGAAATGCGGACCGCTCGCCGAGGCAGTTTCCCGATCGCAGGTGCTCGGCCGCGCCACTGGGCTGGCCCGCGATCTGGTCAACACTCCGAGCGAACACAAGGACCCCGCCTGGCTCGCCGGCACCGCCGCCCGCTTGGCCACCACCGTGGCCGGTGTGCGCGCGACGGTGCGCGATGAGCGTTGGCTTGCCGAGCACGGCTTCGGCGGCATGCTGGCGGTGGGCGGTGGCTCCGCGCGCCTGCCGCGGTTGCTGGAGCTGGCTTGGCAGCCCCCCGGCTGCCCCGGTGCGCACCACCTCGTGCTGGTCGGTAAGGGCATCACGTTCGATACCGGCGGAATGTCGATCAAGCCGGCCGACGGCATGCATATGATGCGCACCGACATGTCCGGTGGTGCGGCGGTGATCGCTGCGCTGCTGGCCGTCGGCCGGCTGGAGTTGCCGCTGCGGGTGACCGGCCTCGTTCCGTGCGCGGAAAACCATGTTTCCGGGTCGGCGTATCGCCCGGGTGATGTCATCCGGCAGGTGGGCGGCACCACCACGGAAGTGACCAACACCGACGCCGAGGGCCGGCTGGTACTGGCTGATGCGCTGGCTTACGCGGCGGCCACGCTCGCGCCCACCACCCTGGTCGACGTCGCAACGCTGACCGGCGCGATGAAGGTGTCGCTGGGGCCGCGCATCGGTGGGCTGTTCGCCACTGACGCCGAGCTGGCGCAACGCATTGCCAGCGCCGGTGATGCTGCCGGAGAGGCCTGGTGGCGGATGCCGCTGAGCGAGGAACACGCCGCTGAGGTCCGCTCCGAGCTCGCCGATCTGCGGCAGTGCCCGCCCGGGCCCGGGAGTATCACTGCGGCATTGTTCCTGCGTGAGTTCACTGCGGGGCTGCCCTGGGCGCACCTGGACATCGCCGGCCCGGCCCGCGCCCAGGACAGCTATGACGAGGTCAACCCGGGTGGTACCGGGTTCGCTACCCGGACCCTGATCGAATTGGCCAGTTCGTTCACCAGCTAGGCTTGCGCGCCGATGGCCATTTCATCAGCCGGCGCCGGCCGGGTCGTGATCACCGGAGGCGCCGGCTTCGTTGGCCGTGCGGTCGTTTCCGCCTTCGCCGGTCGCGGCTACCAGGTCACCGTGGTGGACCGGAGGCCCTATCCAGATCGTACGGTCCGCAGCGTGGTGGGGGAGCTGACCGACCCGCAGGTGATCGCCGACGCCATAGCGGACCGCGACAGCGCGGATGTGGCTGGTTTGGTACATCTTGCCGCCATCACCTCGGTACTGCGGTCGGTCCAGCACCCGGTTGCCACGTACCAGGCGAACGTCGCGGCGACCCAGGCGCTTTTGGAGGCCTGCCGGCAGTCCGGCGTTGACCGGTTCATCATGGCCTCGACGAACGCGGTGGTCGGCGACGTAGGTCACGCCACCATGGACGAAGCAGCATCGCTGCGCCCCTTGACCCCGTACGGCGCCACCAAGGCGGCCGCCGAGATGCTTCTGCACGGCTACGCGGGTGCCTATGGGATGGCCACCAGCGCCCTGCGCTTCACCAACATCTACGGCCCGGGAATGCAGCACAAGGACAGTTTCGTTCCCCGCATGATGCGCGCGGCACTGTCCGGCGCCGGGGTGCAGATCTACGGCGACGGGCTGCAGCGGCGCGATCTCGTGCACCTCGATGACGCCGTGGCTGGCGTGCTCGCAGCCTGGGATCGCCGATTTACCGGTGCCGCGATTATCGGCTCGGGATCTTCGGTCACCGTGCTGGAACTTCTCGAGCTGGCGCGTAAGGTCACCGGCTGCCCGCTACCGGCCGAACATGTCGCTGCCAAGCCGGGTGAGATGCCAGCGGTGATCGTCGATATCAACCGGGCCCGCGAGCAGCTGGGCTACCAACCAGCCGTCGCGTTGATCGACGGGCTGGCCACGGTGTGGCAGGACGCCCGTGGATGGCGGGGGCAAGCATGACCCGCATTGCCACCCACAGGCCGCGTACGAGACGGCAGCGCAGCCGGTGACCGGCCTGCTGGCACGGCCGGAGGCCGGCGAGAAGCCCGCGTCCCTGATCATGGTCTCCCGGATGCCCCGATGGTTGCGCCTGCACTGGCTGTTGGTGACGTTGCTCGCCATCGGCGCCTGCTTGCGGCTGCTTACCGTGCTGGCCTACCAGCCTGCGATCCTGTACATCGACTCGTTTAGCTACCTGGACAACGTCCACGAGCTGCGCCCCGACGGGCTGCGCCCGATTGGCTATGACCTGATCCTCAACGTCCTGCTTCCTCTCGGTGGTTTGCGCGGTGTAGCCGTGGTGCAGCACCTGATCGGGCTGGGCATGGCGGTGCTGATGTACCGGCTGCTGTCCCGCCACGGCGCCCGTCGCTGGCTGGCGGCGCTGGCCACGGCTCCGGTACTGCTCGATGCCTACCAGGTACAGATCGAGCACAACATCATGCCCGACGTCTGGTTCCAGGCCGTCCTCCTGGTGATCATCTGGATGTTGACCTGGCGCGGATTGCCCAGCCCCTGGCACGCCGCCAGTGCCGGAGCGCTCATCGGCTTCGCGGTAATCGTGCGGTTGGTCGGCATCGCCCTGCTCGTCCCGGCGGTCGCCTACCTGGTCGTTGCCGGATCGCTGTGGGCAAGCCGCACGGGCTGGCGGCGCATTGGGCTGCGTGCTGCGGCCATGGCTGCGGCATTCGGGGTGGTGCTGGGCGGTTACGCCTGCTATTACCGGGCCACCATCGGCGTCTGGGGAATCAGCGGCGCCAGCGATGGCGTGCTCTACGGCCGTGCCGCCGTGATCGCCGACTGTGACCGCATCCCGGCGGGAACGTCGGAGCGCGCTGTGTGCCCTATCGAGCCGCGCGACCAACGTTTTGGGGTCGACTACTACGTCCACGACCTCGATTCACCAGCGCTGACCGTCGAGTTGCCGGCCGGCCAGTCGATGGATGCAATCGAGGCTTCCTTCGCTCGCCGGGTATTCGTCAACCAACCTTTCGATCTGGCATGGGCGATCAGCGAGGATTTCCTCAAGGGTTTTCGCCCGACTCGGGTCGATGATGTGAACGACGTCCCGGTCGAACGCTGGTACTTCCAGCAGTCCTACCCGTATTGGGGAATCCAGTACCTGGTCGACGCGCGGGCCTTCGAGTTCGGTGGCGTCCCGATCAGCGTCAACCGGACGGTGGCCGAGCTGTTGCGGGGATACCAGCTCACCGTTGGGTACACCCCCGGCCCTGTGCTCGGCCTAGGGCTGGTGATCGGGCTGCTTGGCGGGTTCGGGGTGGGAAACGCCCGCCGATCGGGTATCCGCGCGGCCAGCCTGCTGGTCTCCGGTTTCGGCGTCACCGTGCTGGTTACCGCGGCCGCCTTCGAGTTCTCCTGGCGTTACCAGCTGCCGGGATTGGTGCTGCTGCCGATGGCCGGCGCGCTGGGACTGACCGCCTTTACCGGACCGCTGCGCCGGCCTGGCCCGCGACGCAAGGTGAACCCGCCGATGCCGCTGTATCCCGATGCGGTGGACATCGCCACGGTGGATGCGTTCATCGCCTCGCAAGGTGACGTCTGCTTCGCGCCGGTGGTCGTGGTCATTGCTGCTTACAACGAGGAGGACGGCATCGGCGCGGTGCTCGCGTCGGTACCGCCGCTGAGCTGTGGCATGCCGGTAGACACCCTGGTGGTCGTCGACGGCGCCACCGATGGCACTGCAGAGGTGGCCCGTCGCTGCGGCGCCCGGGTCTGCGAGATGCCGGCGAACCGGGGGCAGGGTGGGGCGCTGCGGCTGGGCTACGGCTTGGCCCGGCTCGGTGGCGCCCGGTACATCGTCACCACCGACGCCGACGGCCAGTACGACCTGGCGGAGCTGCCGCTGCTGCTGCAACCGCTGATCGACGACGAGGCCGACTTCGTCACCGGATCGCGAGCCCTGGGCCGGCACGAGACATCCGACCCTGTCCGGCACCTCGGGGTGCACGTGTTCGCGTGGCTGGCCAGGACCCTGACCAGGCAGCCGCTAACCGACACCTCTTTCGGCTTCCGGGCAATGAAAGCCGAGGTCACCCAGACCGTCACGCTGACTCAAGCCCAATACCAGGCCTCTGAGCTGCTGCTCGGCGTGATCTCGCACGGCTACCGGGTGCTGGAGCAGCCGATGACGATGCTGGCCCGCACCGCTGGCAAGACCAAGAAGGGCAACAACTTCATCTACGGGCTGCGCTACGCCCGGGTACTCGTGGGCACCTGGTTACGCGAGTCGCGAGCTCGCCGTCGGCGGGTCCGCTCGTACTCAGCGCCGAACACCAACCGATCCAGTAACGCGAATTTGAGCACGAACACCGGCAGGTAGCTCAGGCCGTAGACGACCGCGATAACAGCGGTCCGCAACACGTGGTCGGCGATCGTGTTGCCGAGCAACCGGTCGACGCAGGTGGTGATGCCCACCGCCACCAAGCCGCTGAAGCTGATCACTGCCAGGTAGGGCACCAGTTCGCGGCGCATCCCCACCGGTCCGGTAAGCCGCCATGTCCAGAACCGGTGGATGAGGAAATTCGGCACCGCCCCGGCGACAAAGGCCACCGCCCCGGACACCACGGCCGAAGCGTCGAGCACGCCGAACAGCAGGACCAACGTCAGCTGGCTACACGCCGTGGAGACCACCGTGCCCGCGGCGAACCGGGTGAACAACCGGGCCAGCCGGGATTGGACGAGCTGTCGGGGCACGGCCTCATCTTCGCAGACGCCTCCTGCTACCTGGTGGTGTTTGGTGTTGTTCGCGGTCATCTGATAGGCAATCGCAGCGGTTCTTCGTTGGATTTCCCTGGTCCTTTCCCCGGCAGGAGGCAAAACGGTGCGGATCCTCGTTCTCGGCGGTGACGGCTATCTGGGCTGGCCCACAGCCTTGCACCTATCGGATCGGGGACACCACGTCGCCGTGCTGGACAACTTCGCCCGCCGCTCCTACGACGATGAGCTAGGACTGCAAAGCCTGGTGCCCATCGAGTCGCTGCATCACCGGGTGCAGGCCTGGCACGAGGTCTCCGGCCGCCGCCTTGAGCTGTTCGTCGGGGATCTGCTCGACGCCGAATTCCTGCTCGATGCCGTGAGTCGCTTCCGGCCCGCCGCGATCGTGCACTACGCCGAGCAGCGGTCTGCGCCGTACTCGATGATCGACCGCAAGCACGCGGTGTACACCCAGCACAACAACGTCATCGGCACGCTGAACGTGATGTTCGCGATCGCCGAGGTCGATTGCGATATCCATCTGGTCAAACTGGGCACGATGGGCGAGTACGGCACGCCGAACATCGACATCGAGGAGGGCTGGCTCACCGTCGAGCACAACGGCCGCACCGACCGGATGCTGTACCCGAAGAAGCCGGGCTCGTTCTACCACCTCACGAAGGTGCACGACAGCCACAACATCGAGTTCGGCTGCCGGACGTGGGGATTGCGGGCGACCGACCTCAACCAGGGTGTGGTCTACGGCCAGCAGACCGACCAGACCGGGCGCGACCCGCGGCTGGCCACTCGCTTCGACTATGACGCCGTCTTTGGCACGGTGCTCAACCGGTTTGTCATCCAGGCGGTGCTGGGGCACCCGCTGACCGTCTACGGGTCGGGCGGTCAGACCCGGGGTCTCATCGACATCCGTGACACCATCGAGTGCATCCGGTTGGCCTGCGAGAATCCGGCTGGCGCGGGCGAGTTCCGGGTGTTCAACCAGATCACCGAGACGATGTCGGTGGCGGACATCGCCAAGACCGTCGCGGCCACTTTCCCGGGCAACGTCGAGGTCGAGTATCTGGACAATCCCCGGGTGGAGCTCGATGAACACTACTACAACGTGGTGCACACCGGCCTGATCGAGCTGGGGTTGCAGCCGCACCTGCTGTCCGACACGTTGATCGACTCCCTGTTCGCCGTGGCCGCCCGCCACATCGATCGAGCCGATCTGTCGCTGATGCGTCCCACCATCAACTGGCGCACCCCGGCAAACCGCCCCTAGATCCGGCATGGAGACATCTCGGGCTTTGCCTGCCCTTGGGCCCCGATATGTCTGCATGACGGGTCAGAAAGCAGGCTCAGAGGGCGGGGACGGCGAGCAGTTGGTGGTAGAGCGCTACGGTGCGGTCGGCTACCGCGGACCAGGAGAACTCCATGATGGCGCGGGCCCGGCCGGCTTGGCCCATCGCGGCGACGCGGTGCGGATCTGCCAGTAACTCGTTGACGGACTGGGCCAGCCCTTGCTGGAACGCGTCGGGGTTGTGCTCGTCGTAGGGCACCAGCAGACCGGTGACGCCGTCATCGACCACCTCCGGGATGCCCCCTACCGCGGAGGCGACCACAGCGGTGCCGCAGGCCATCGCCTCCAGATTCACGATGCCCAGCGGTTCGTACACCGACGGGCAAATGAACACGCTGGCGGCCGACAGCACTTGCCGGATGTCCTCGATGGGCAGCATGTCCGGCACCCAGATCACCCCGGGCCTGGCCGCGGACAGCTCCGCCACAGCCGCGCGAGCCTCGGCTTCGATCTCCGAGGTGTCCGGTGCGCCAGCGCACAGCAGCAATTGCGCCCCGTGGTCGATGTGGTGGGCCGCCGCGATCAGGTGGCCGACTCCCTTCTGGCGCGTGATCCGACCCACGAAAGCCACGATCGGCCGTGCCGGGTCAACCCCGAACCGGCACAGCGCGTCGGTGTCCGAGACCGGGCGGTAAATGTCGGCGTCGATGCCATTGCGCACCACGTGAACCCGTTCCGGGTGCACGGTGGGGTAGCAGTCCAATACATCGGCGCGCATGCCTTCGGATACCGCGATGATCGCGTCGGCATGCTCGTAGGCGGTGCGTTCCACCCAGGAAGACACCCGGTAGCCACCGCCGAGCTGCTCGGCCTTCCACGGTCTGCGGGGCTCCAACGAGTGTGCCGTGATCACATGCGGGACTCCACGGAGAAGGTGCGCCAGGTGGCCGCCCATGTTGGCGTACCAGGTATGCGAGTGGACGACATCCACATCACCCAGCGCGTCAGCCATGTCCAAGTCCACGGACAAGGTCTGCAGCGCCTGGTTGGCGGTCGCCAGCGTGGGCGTCACGGTGTGGTTGTGCGCCAGCGGGCGGGGCGAGCCGAAGCAATGCACCTCGACGTCACACTGCTTGCGCAGCTCGGGCACCAGGTTCCCGACGTGCACGCCGGCGCCGCCGTACACCTCGGGCGGGTATTCCCGGGTCAGGAGTCCGATCCGCACGCCAAGTCACGCTAGCGTCCTTACCGGCGGCGGTCCCCACCTGCCCTCACCAGTGAACATTCGATGACTGGCGGCGGGACTCACATGGCTTGCTAGTGCAACCGGCGCTAGGGTGACCAATCGTGAAGGGACAGCCGCACGTGCTGGGCATCGTGCTTGCGGGCGGTGAGGGAAAGCGGTTGTGGCCGTTAACTGCGGACCGGGCCAAGCCGGCAGTTCCGTTTGGTGGCAACTATCGGCTCATCGATTTTGTTCTGTCCAATCTGGTCAATGCCGGTTATATCCGAATTTGCGTGCTCACCCAATACAAGTCGCACTCATTGGATCGGCACATCACGACGACATGGCGGTTGTCGTCGTTGCTGGGGCAATACATCACCCCGGTGCCTGCGCAGCAGCGTCTCGGCCCGCGGTGGTACACCGGCAGCGCTGACGCGATCTTTCAGTCGCTCAACCTGGTATATGACGAGGCACCCGAATACATCGTCGTCTTCGGAGCCGACCACGTGTACCGGATGGACCCGTCGCAGATGGTGGAGCAGCACATTGCCACCGGCTCAGGAGTCACCGTCGCCGGGATCCGGGTGCCCCGCGAGCAGGCCAGCGCGTTTGGCTGTATCGGCGCGGATGCCTCAGGCCGGATTACCGAGTTCCTCGAGAAGCCGGTGCACCCCCCTGGTACGCCAGACGATCCCGACATGGCGTTCGCGTCGATGGGCAACTATGTCTTCACGACCAAGCTGCTGATCTCGGCACTCCGCGCCGATGCCGCTAACCAGGATTCCGATCATGACATGGGCGGTGACGTGATCCCGATGCTGGTGGACGCGGGCGAAGCGGCGGTGTACGACTTCGCCGACAACGTGGTGCCCGGCGCGACGGATCGGGACCGCGGCTACTGGCGCGACGTAGGCACTCTGGACACCTACTACGACGCGCACATGGACTTGGTATCCGTGCATCCGATTTTCAATCTGTACAACCAGGCATGGCCGATCCGCACCGCGGTACCCCCGCTGCCGCCGGCCAAGTTCGTCCAGGGCGGTACGGCGCAGGAATCGATCGTCGGAGCCGGCTCGATCATTTCAGCGGCGCACGTGACCAACTCGGTGCTGTCCAGTGACGTGGTAGTCGAGGCCGGTTCTTATGTCGAGGGCAGCGTGCTGATGCCTGGCGTCCGGGTCGGCAAAGGCGCCGTGGTACGCCGGGCAATCCTGGACAAGAACGTGCTCATTCCCGATGGCGCGCAGGTCGGGGTGGACCCAGAGTTAGATCGCGAGCGGTACACGGTCAGCGGCGGTGATGTGGTCGTGCTGGGCAAGGGAGCCCATGCGGAATAACCGGCCTGCCTGGTGGGCGGTGGTGTCTTCGGCGTGCGCTCCGGTGTTACTGGTCGGTGGTTGGCAACTCGCCGCGGCGCGTCAGCCCGGCGGTTTCGACCCGATACGCGAGACGATCAGTGCCCTGGCGTCCCGCGGCGCCACTGATCGCTGGATCATGACATCAGCTCTGGCCGGAGTCGGCGTCTGCCACATGATCACTGCTGCGGGGCTCGCCCCAGCAGCAGTGACCGGTCGGGCATTGCTGGCCACTGGTGGGGCGGCCACCGTCGTGCTTGCTGCACTCCCGCTGCCGGGCACCGGCGATTCGGCTGAGCATGTCGCAGCCGCAGCCGTTGCTCTTTCCGTGCTGTCGCTGTGGCCCGCGATGGCGTGGCAAGGCGGTGGCCAGCCCAGACCCGGCGTCTGGGCGTTCGCGGCGACCTGGCTGCTCGGGCTGCTGGGCTGGTTCGGCGTCGAATACCTCAGCGGAAGTGCACGGCTAGGCCTGTCCGAGCGGATCCTCACCGCAGCGCAGGTGCTGTGGCCACTCGCGGCCGTGCTGTTGATGCGCCGGGGCCAGGCGCCTACCCCGAGCACATCGTGATCGGTAGACCAGAATGACCGGGTAAGCGGTAGGCGATGGCTGGGCCGCACCTACTTCCGGGAGATCATTGATGGCAGTGCCGAATACGGCAGAGCCGAGCGAGGCGGCCGAACAGCGGCCGGCCAGCTCGCTTACCGACGCTATCGTCGGCTACTACGACCAGACCTGGCTGGACTACCGGCTGCTGTGGCTCAACCCGGACAACCTTGCTGTCCATTTTGGTTACGCCGACGAGAACACTCGGAGCCATACCGACGCGCTGAAGAACATGAACCGCGTCTTGGCGGATCGGGTCCAGGTCAAGGCCGGTGACCGAATACTCGATGCCGGGTGTGGCGTTGGCGGCAGCGCCCTGTGGTTGGCCAAGGAGCGCCGGGCTGAAGTCGTGGGGATCACCTTGGCGGCCCGGCAGGTGCAGAAGGCGCGTAGTTACGCCGCCCGGCGCAACCTGACCCACCGGGTCCACTTCGAGGTGGCCGACTTCACGGCGACGCCCTTCCCCGATGCGAGTTTCGACGTCGTATGGGCTGTGGAAAGCCTGTGCCATGCAGCCGACAAAGCCGCCTTCTACCAGGAGGCTGCTCGAGTGCTGCGGCCCGGCGGGCGGGTTGTCGTCGCCGATTTCGTCCGGTCCGGGCGCCCGCTGGATCCGACCGGCGAGCGACTGCTGCACGAGTGGCTCACCGGATGGGCCGTTCCGGACATCGACACTCCGAGCGAACACACCGAGCACCTGGCTGCGGCTGGTTTCGTCGATGCCCGGCTGGACGATGTGACCGCGCATACCCGCCCATCGTTACGCCGGCTGTATCGCATGGCGTACTGGACTTATCCACTGGCCCTGTACGGCTACGTCAAGGGTGTCCGCTCGGCTGTCCAGCACGGCAATGTGATCGCCTCGATACGCCAGTACCAGGCGCTGCGCCACGGTGCCTGGTTCTACAGCATTCTCTCCGCCACCAGGCCGGCCATTCCCGACATGTAGGCATCACCGGCTTTCCGAGCCCCTCAGGCGCGCCCCTCACGAGCGCCCTAGTGAGCCGGATATGTCTCCATGCCGCGGTCGATACGCAGGGCGAGGAGAAGGCCGTCGCCGAGTGGCAACAGCAGGGGGAGGAGGTTGTCGTCGTCGCGGATCATGGTGCCGACGGCGCGTAGGGCGGCAGCCGAGGGATCCCGAGGCACTGGGTCATCGCCTCTGCAATGAGCCAACGCGTTGTGGAACGCGATGACCCCGCCGGGACGCAACAACCGCACGCCGGCTTCCAGGTAGAGGGGATACTCCGGGCCGGCCGCGTCGACGAACACCAGGTCGTATCCACCGTCGGTGAGCCGGGGCAGTACGTCCAAGGCTTGCCCCATGATCAACCGGTAGCGCGACGGTGGGAAGCCGGCTTCGGTGAACGCCTGCCGGGCAACCCGCTGATGCTCGGGTTCGATATCGATGGAGGTCAGCACACCGTTGGAGGCCATCCCACGGAGCAGGCACAGGCCGCTGGATCCCGCGCCGGTACCGAGCTCGACGACGGCCCGTGCCGCCAGCGCGCCGGCCAGAAATCGCAGTGCGGCACCGCTGCCCGGACCGACCGGCAGGCAGCCCAGCTCCTGACCCCGCTCGCGCGCTGCGGCCAGTGCCTCGTCCTCGGTGACGAAGCTGTCGATGTAATCGTGGTAATCGCGGTAGTCGTGCACCGTGATGCCGGTGGACCTCACGTTGCGTAGGGTAGCGTCGGCACCGGTCCCGTCTGGGTGGCGCCGCGCCGGTCAGAGGCGCTGCCGTCCTGAGGTCGGCCCACTCTCAGAATCTTCTTACCCGGTGCTTACTTGGGGCACACGCGGACCGGGCATCATGAAACATCGACGCCCACCCGGGTGTTGCAGTACCTGTTCGTGACCCTTGTGTCAGCTGATGATTCGTCGACTATTCCGGAGGTCGGAGACTCCCCCGATGGCCATCCAGATCCCCTTTCGCGACCCCGCCGCTGCCCCGCAGGCCATCTCCAGTGTCCGGCCAGATGATGAACCTGGTGATGAGAACGATGGGGCTCGTGCAGCGTGGGTACCGCCTTCCTGGGACCAGGTAGTCAGGGAGCACGCCGATCGGGTTTACCGGTTGGCTTACCGCCTGTCCGGTAACCCGCACGATGCCGAAGACCTCACCCAAGAGACCTTCATCCGGGTGTTCCGCAGCCTGGGTTCCTACAAGCCAGGTACGTTCGAGGGTTGGCTGCACCGGATTACGACCAACCTGTTCCTGGACATGGTGAGGCGGCGGGCCCGGCTGCGGATGGAGGGTCTCCCCGAGGACACCGACCGGCTGGCGGGGGATGGGTTGAGCCCGGAGCAGGTGTATGCCGCAACCCATCTCGATCCGGATTTGCAGCAGGCGCTGGACGACCTCGCTCCGGAATTCCGTGCCGCTGTCGTACTCTGTGATGTGGAAGGCCTGTCGTACGAAGAGATCGGTGCCACCCTCGGGGTGAAGCTCGGGACCGTGCGCAGCCGGATTCACCGTGGCAGGCAGGCACTCAAGGCGGCGCTGGAACGGCGGCGCGTCGGCGCTTGAGTCATGGTCGAGGAGGGAGGTTGGATGACAGACCTGCGCGGCCGTAGTTTTTCCGATCTCATAGCCGGCCTCAACGCAGGGCAGCACCTGGCCGTCGACGCGCTGGTTGCGTTCGTCGACGGAGAGCTTGCCCCCGGTGCATATGATCGTGCTGCTGCGCATATCACCGGGTGCCAGTCGTGCGCCGCGGAGATTGCAGCGCAGCGTCAGGCGAGGAGCGTCGTGCGGTCGGCATATTGTCCGTCAGCTCCAGCCGACTTGCTCGCCGCCTTGCGTGATATCCCGCATACCGCTGAGCTGCCTGGACCTCCGGCAGGGCTGGCGGTCACGGAGGAAGGCGTCGTGGTGCAGGGCGGCGATCCGGATCGACTGCCTACCGGGTCGCTGGGCGGAGGCCCGCGCTGGGGTACCGGCCCCTCTGTACTTAGTCGTTGGATTGGGTGGTAACACCGCTACGCACACTTCACCGCGCTGTGGGCACACTGGATGATCGCTAGCGCACGCCTGACCCAGGAGACCATGGCCCCGCCACCAGATCACGACTGCGAGACCTCTTACATGCCGGACGGGCACTCGAGGCCGCAGTTCGTGCCGGCACCGCTTGACCGCCCCCGGGTGGATCCGAACGAAGCCGACGCATTCGGCCGGCCGGCCGGCGTGCAGGGCGCCTTCGCCGATCAACAGGATCGCGCCGAGCAGCGATGGATGACCGCCACGCCACCGCCGGACGAGCTCGCCGCGGCGTTCGGTCGACCTGTGGAGTCTGCCGAGCAACTGCAACGCCCACCCGGAAGCAACGGCGCGCACCCTAACGGGCAGCGCGGCGGCCAAGAGGGCTTTTGGCCACAGGGCGCTGTCAACGACCCGTGGCGCAACCCGCACGCAGCCGCCGTGCTGGGTCCGCCTGCGGTGGCGCAACATCAAGGCGACGGCGCCGAACCGTCACCTCCTGGCGCTCGGTTGAGCCTGGCAGAGGTGCTCTTCGGGGGGCGGGTGAGCAACCTGGCGCTCGCCTCACTCGCTGCAGTGGCACTGTTGATCGGCGGAATTGGCGGGCTGGTGGGCCGGCTCACCGCAGATGGCGGCACGCTGTTACACGATCCGGGCGTCACGCTGGCACAGGTACAACCGGCGATCCAGCGACCGGCCGGATCAGTGGCGGCGGTGGCCGGCCGGGTGCTGCCCGCAGTGGTGTCCTTGGAGTTCCGGGTGGGGGATCAAGGCGGGTTCGGCTCCGGTGTGGTGATTGACAGCCACGGTTACGTATTGACGAACAACCACGTCGTGGCCCCGGCGGCGAGCATCCCGCAGGCCACTCTGGAAGCGGTGTTCAGTGACAGCACCCGGTTACCCGCGCGGATCGTGGGCCGCGATCCCAAGACCGATCTCGCGGTCGTCAAGGTAGATGTCGCCAACCCCACGGTGGCGCAGCTAGGCCGCTCGTCGACGTTGAGACAGGGCGACTCGGTCATCGCCATCGGCTCCCCGCTCGGCCTCGCCGGGACGGTCACCAGCGGCATCGTCAGTGCGGTGGACCGTCCGGTGCGGTTGGAGGCCGAGGGCAGCCAGGGCAACGCGGTGATCGACGCGATCCAGACCGACGCGGCGATCAACCCTGGCAACTCCGGCGGGGCACTGGTGGATGCTGCCGGTGCGGTGGTGGGTATCAACACCGCCATCCGAACGCTGGGCGCAAGCGAGGGTGGGGGCTCGATCGGGCTCGGCTTCGCCATCCCGATCGACACCGCCCGGGTGATCGCGCAGGAACTCATCCGCACCGGGCACTACCAGCACGCCGAGCTGGGCATCAACGCCGCGTCGGTGACCGACGGCAAATCCGACGGCGCACGGGTGCAGAACGTGCAGCAGGGCAGTGCTGCCGCCGAGGCCGGCATCATGGAAAACGATGTGATCACCAAGGTGGGGAACCGGGCTATCGGTAGCGCCGATGCGCTCACCGTCGCCATCCACGAGCGCGCCATCGGGGAACGGGTACCGATTTCGCTGGTTCGTGACGGGAGACCGCTCGTGGTCACCGTCACGCTGAAGTCTGACTGAGGTAACCGCCGAGGCAGCGCCGCAGGCATCGGCCTGACCTTGACGACGCTACGCTGGGATCGCTGGCTGAGCTGGCGAGAAGAGGTGTGTGCGGATGTTCAACATTGGCTGGGGTGAGTTTCTCGTCCTCATCGTCGCCGGGCTGCTGATCCTTGGCCCGGAACGTTTGCCGTCCGCGGCGGCCTGGTTGGGTCGGACCGTTCGCCAGATCCGGGAATTCGCCAATGGAGCCCGCGAGCAGCTGCGCAATGAGCTCGGCCCGGAATTCGATGAGCTCCGGGCGCCGCTGGAGGATCTGCGTGGATTCAATCCGCGGGGATTCACGCCGCGCAGCGCGCTGACCCGCCACCTGTTTGATGACTTGGACGGCGACCGGTTCAACGGTGCGATCAAGCCCAATGGTTACACCGCGCCGACGGGGCCCAGCGTTCCGCTCTACCGGCCGCTGCAGCCGGGCGAGCGCGCCCCATTTGATCCTGACGCTACCTGACAGCGGGGCAAGTCAGCGCGGGCTTACCGACAGAAGTTTCCCGGCCAGTCCCCGGGACCGGGTGGCAAGCCGCTCGGCTATCCCACGGAGCACGATCGATGCTGGCGAGCTGTGATCAGCGAGCACCAGTGGCGTGCCCGCATCCCCGGTCTCGCGGAGCCGCGGATCGAGTGGCACCTGGCCCAGCAGCGGTATCTCGCTTCCCAGCGAGCGGGTCAGCGCCTCGGCGACTGCCTGGCCGCCGCCGGAACCGAACAGGTAATTGCGGGACCCGTCGGGCATCTCTAGCCACGACATGTTCTCGACCACACCGATCAGTCGCTGACGAGTTTGCAGGGCGATCGATCCGGCCCGCTGTGCCACATCGGCGGCGGCTCGTTGCGGGGTCGTGACAACGATCAGCTCGGCGTTGGGAATCAGCTGCGCCACTGAGATGGCGATATCGCCGGTGCCCGGCGGCAGGTCGAGCAGCAGCACGTCGAGGTCACCCCAAAACACATCGGCCAAAAACTGTTGCAGCGCCCGGTGCAGCATCGGCCCGCGCCAGACCACCGGCGTGTTGTCTTTGGTGAACATGCCGATCGAGATCACCTTTACGCCGTGCGCGGTCGGCGGCATGATCATTTTTTCTACCTGGGTGGGGCGCGCCGTGGTGCCCAGCATGCCCGGCACCGAGTGGCCGTAGATGTCGGCGTCAACCACCCCGACCGACAATCCCCGGCCGGCCATCGCCGCTGCCAGGTTCACCGTCACCGAGGACTTGCCGACCCCGCCCTTACCGGAGGCGACGCAATACACCCGGGTCAGCGATCCTGGCTCGGCGAACGGGATCCGGGGTTCCTCCATGGTGCCCCGCAGCTGGCGGCGTAACGCGGTGCGCTGGGCGTCGCTCATCACATCCAGCTGCACCCGCACATCCCGAACACCCGGCACGGCGCGCACCGCATTGCTGACGCGGGACGTGATCGTTTCGCGCATGGGACAGCCGGCGACTGTCAGCCATACCGCCACCGCAACCGTCCCGTCGGGGGTCACGGTCACGTCCTTCACCATGCCGAGCTCAGTGATCGGCCGGTTGATCTCAGGGTCGTGCACCCCGTCCAGCGCGGTGCGGACCGCGTCGACCGACGGGGCGGTCGGGATGGAGGCCACGGGTGGCACCGACCTTCCAGTTGAGTGTGGGTCTTGCTTCCATGCTAGGCGTTGTTACGCCGGCCGCTCATCGAGCCGCATCCCGAGCAGGTCAGTCAGCTTCGCTTGCTACGGCGGTAGGCAGCTGGCCGGTCCGGAGATGCCCGGTCCGCTACCGCCGATTCCGGCGAACCCTGTTCCCGGCACTCGGTCAGCCGCATCAGCTCCGAGCGCAGGAAATCGCGGGTGACCACCTCGCCGACCGCCAGTCGCAGGGCGGCCAGCTCCCTGGCCAGGTATTCGGTGTCGGCCTTGGTGCGCTCGGCACGGGCGCGGTCTTCCTCCAGCGCCACCCGGTCGCGGTCGTCCTGCCGGTTCTGGGCGAGCAGGATCAGCGGCGCCGCGTAGGCCGCCTGGGTGGAGAACGCCAGATTCAACAGGATGAATGGGTACGGATCCCAGCGCAGCTTCACGGCAACCAGGTTGAGCGTGATCCATACCAGGACTACCACCGTCTGTACGGCCAGGAACCGGCCGGTACCCAGGAAGCGGGCGATCCGCTCGGAGAAGCGAGCAAAGGCATCTGGATCGACTCTGGGGGTCAGCCGCCGTGGCCCGCGCGGTAGGTCCAGCCGGCTAGCCGAGTAATTCCACCGTGACTCAACCACGGCTCACCTCCCCGCGTCTGTCCGGGATCAACCAGGCCTCCTGTTGCCGCCAGTCATCAGGAAGCGCGGCATCGAGGAGATCGTCTACGCTTACCGCGCCGAGCAGGTGGTCCTCGGGATCCACCACCGGCGCGCAGACCAGGTCATAGGCGGCAAAGTAGCGAGTCACCTCGGCTAACGTCGCGTCCGGTCGGAGCCTGGCCAACTCGGTGTCCAGCACGCCGGCGACCAGGTCGGAGGGGGGTTCACGGAGCAGCCGCTGCAGGTGAGCACAACCCAGGTAGTGCCCGGTCGGGGTAGCGGTAGGGGGGCGGCAGACGAACACCATGCTTGCCAGCGCAGGGGTCAGCTCGGGGTTGCGGGCGCGGGCCAGTGCCTCGGCAACCGTGGCATCCGGGGTGAGTACCACCGGCTCTGGTGTCATCAGACCGCCGGCAGTGTCTGAGGAGTAGGCCAACAGGCGGCGAACCGGCGCCGATTCTTCGGGTGCCATCAACCGCAGCAGCCGCTCCCGCTCTGTCTGGGCGAGTTCACCGAGGAGGTCGGCTGCGTCGTCGGGGTTCATCGCTTCCAGCACGTCAGCGGCCCGCTCGTCACCTAGCCGGGCAAGTACCGTCGCCTGCTCGTCTTCGGACAGCTCCTGCAGCACGTCAGCGAGCCGCTCGTCGTCCAGTGCATCGACCACCTCGTCGCGGCGTTTGGCGGGTAGCTCACGCAGCGTGTTGGCGACCTCTACCGCACGCATTTCCTCGAACAAGGCGAGCAGCTGCTCGGCGCCTTGACCGCGGGATGACAGTTCAGCCAGCGTCAGCCCGCCGACGTCGTCCCAGTCGAGCACCTTGAGCGGACCGCGCCGACCAAGACGGCCGGTGCGCTCCCGTACCGCCAGCTTGGTGATCACCCAGTCTCTCGTGCGGGTCTGCTCGATCCCGGCATCCACCACATACGCCACCGCCCCGGTGGCGGCCACGTGCACCCGGGTATCCAGGAGCTCGCCGATCACCAATGTCTCGTTGGGCCGCAGGGTGAACTTGCGCAGGCTGACCGTGCCGGTGGACAGCACCACAGCGCCCGGTTCGATCGAGGTGACCCGTAACATCGGCACGAAGATCCGTTGCCGGATGGCAAGTTCGATCACCAGGCCCAGGACCCGCGGCGGCCGGGCACCGATGCGCAGCGCGGTGACCAGGTCCCGCACCTTACCGATCTGTTCGCCGTCGGGTCCGAACACGGGCAGGCCGGCAATCCGTGCAGCATAAATCCTGCTTGCCGTGGCCACGGTACGAGGCTAGCGTCCGCCGTTGCGCCATTCGGAGTCGAACCGGGATCACTCAACCATCTGCGGGGCCGCCGGCAGCCGGCGCCGCTCATTTTCCACGATCACTGCACCCAGCCGTCATACTGGCGAGTAATCCCATCCCAGGCCGGCCTGCTCCGCCGCCTGCACCGAAAGGGTTGCCCATGGCCCGGCTCGCTCAGACCGATGGTCTCACTGAGATCCAGCAGGAGATCCTGGCAACCGTCAAGACCTTCGTGGACAAGGAGATCATCCCGGTTGCCCAGGAGTTGGAGCACACCGACACCTACCCGCACCAGATCGTCGAGGGGATGAAGGAGATGGGCCTGTTCGGGCTCACCATCCCTGAGGAATATGGCGGTCTAGGCGAGTCGCTGTTGACCTACGCGCTGGTCGTGGAGGAGATCGCTCGTGGCTGGATGAGCGTCTCTGGGGTGATCAACACTCATTTCATTGTGGCGTACATGATCAGCCACCACGGCACCGATGAGCAAAAGCAGCATTACCTGCCGGCCATGGCAGAAGGCCGCGTCCGGGGTGCCTTTTCGATGTCTGAACCGGAGCTGGGTTCCGATGTTGCGGCGATCAAGACCAGAGCCCGGCGTGAAGGGACCGACTACATCATCGACGGCGCGAAGATGTGGCTGACCAATGGCGGTACGTCCAACCTGGTCGCGACGCTGGTCAGGACGGAGGAGGGGGCAGCGAAAGCACACCACAATCTCACCGCTTTCCTCGTGGACAAGCCCACCGGATACGGTGAGGTCGCTCCCGGACTCAGCGTCCCTGGCAAGATCGACAAGATGGGCTACAAGGGCGTCGACACCACCGAATTGGTGTTCGACGGCTACCGCATCGGGGCCGAGAAGGTTCTCGGTGGCGCTGCGGGCAAGGGCTTTGCGCAGATGATGGACGGGGTCGAGGTGGGGCGGGTTAACGTTGCCGCCCGGGCCTGCGGCATCGCCATCCGGGCGTTTGAACTTGCCGTCGACTACTCCCAGCAGCGCAAGGCCTTCGGCAAGCCGATCGCGCAGCACCAGGCGATCGCTTTCAAGCTGGCCGAGATGGCCACCAAGGTGGAAGCTGCCCACCTGATGATGGTCAATGCCGCTCGGCGCAAGGATTCCGGCGAGCGCAACGATGTCCAGACCGGCATGGCTAAGCTGCTGGCCAGCGAATACTGCAAGGAGATCACCGAGGACGCTTTCCGCATCCACGGTGGATACGGCTACTCCAAGGAGTATGAGATTGAACGGCTGATGCGGGAAGCGCCGTTCCTGCTCATCGGTGAGGGCACCAGCGAGATCCAGAAGACGATCATCAGCAAGGGTTTGCTCCGGGAGTACGCTGCGCGAAAGTGATCCAGTTTGCACAGAGTTGCCCGGAGGGATACCTCGTCGACGAGGTGATGAACAATGACCAGTCCATTCGGCAGCCAGAGCCCGATGCCCGGCCTGCCTACTCCACCCACCGGCTGGCCCATCGGCTCGTATTCCACCTACGCCGAGGCTCAACGCGCTGTCGATCACCTCGCTGACAACCAGTTTCCGGTCGCCGAGGTGACCATCGTCGGGGTGGACCTCATGCTGGTCGAGCGGGTGCTGCGCCGGTTGACCTGGGGCCGGGTACTCAGCCAAGGGGCGGCGTCGGGTGCCTGGTTCGGACTGTTCGTCGGAGTGCTGCTCAGCTTGTTCGCCTCCCAAGCCGGCACCGGGATCATCCCCATCCTGGTGGGACTAGCCACCGGCGCGGTCTTCGGAACGGTATTTGCGGCCGCCGGCTACGCCGCCACCCGTGGCCGGCGGGACTTCGCCTCATCAAGCCAACTGGTCGCAGGACGATACGACGTGCTGTGCCAGCCCCGGCATGCCGAGCAGGCCCGTGACATGCTGGCCAAACTGGCCATGGGACCCGGCCCGGCGCCCGCCTGACGAGCCCGCATTACGTCATGTTGAGTAGGGAAAGGCGCGCCAGCCGCTGAGGGTTTCGATGAGGCCAGTGACAACGGGAAGTGTGGTCAGGGTCTGCCCGTCACACCAGCGGGCGTCGTCGGCGTCGTCGCCGGGGCGCAGCGTGCCGCCCGTCACCCGGCAGCAGTAGTCGTGGATGTCGAACACCGCGGCGCCGGGGGCGTGCCGTTGCACATTGCCCAGTAGCCGGACGATTTCGACCATCAGCCCGGTTTCCTCGGCTACCTCGCGTATCACTGCTTGGGTGTCGGTTTCGCCGGATTCCACCCGGCCGCCGGGCACCGACCAGCGCCCCTGACCGGGTTCGCGTGCTCGTCGGACCAGCAACAGCCGGCCCGCCTCGTCGAAGATCACTGCCCCGACGCACCGGATGTGCTGCTCGGCTCTGCCTGCCATCAGCGATCACGGTAGTACCCTCGCGAGTGTCGCCGCTTGATTGATGGGGAAATGCGCGGACAATGACATCCTCGGGGCGGCGCCCGCTCGGGCACAGCGGCGAGACAGGTGGGTCACGGTGAGTGTGAAGACGATGCGGGCAGCGCTGACATGATCGGTCGATCGTCCAACGTCCTGCTTAATCCCGCCGTTGAACGCCGGGTGATCCGGGTGCGGCGGCACTGGGCGGTGCTGATCAGGCCACTGCTCGAGACCATCGGGGTCCTGGTCGTGGCCTTCGTGCTGTCCAAGCTGATCAGCGCAGCCGGCATCGACTTGTGGCTGGTGCAGTCGTTGCTGTGGTACATCGCCGTCGCGGCGTTGATCCGCTATGCCTGGAAGGTGCTGGAGTGGTGGGTTGAAGTCGTCATCGTCACCGATAAACGATTCATGATCACCAGCGGCATCATCGAGACGAAGAACTCCATGATGCCGATCACCAAGGTAACCGACATGAGCTTCATGCGTCCGGTGCTCGGGCAGGTCCTGGGTTACGGCACGCTGCGAGTTGAATCAGCCGGTCAAAAGCAGGATCTGGAGCGGATCGAGTACCTCCCGCAGCCCGAGGAGGTCTTCCAAGCGATCTCCGAGCTGATCTTCGGTGACAAGAAGCAACCTCGATCACACATGCTGGAGCCGCCGCACAGCGCTCGCCGCAGGCGCCGGCCTCGCTTGAAGTGGTCCAATCCGGAGCGAGGGTTGCCGTAAGTCCGGGGTAGTTGGAGGAAACTGGCGCTGGTGCGTATTGATTTGCACGCCCACTCCACCGCGTCGGATGGAACGGACACCCCCGCACAGCTGGTGGCGGCCGCCGCTGCGGCTGGTCTTGATGTGGTGGCGTTGACCGACCACGACACCACCACGGGGTGGGCCGAGGCCGTGGAGTCCCTCCCTGCCGGTCTCCGGTTGATCCGGGGTGCGGAGTTTTCCTGCCTTTCGCCAGACGGCCGGGGTGGGCGTATCTCAGTCCACCTGCTCGGCTACCTTTTCGATCCCCACTCAGAGGTCATCATCGCCGAGCAAACCAGGCTCCGGGACGAGCGTCGTGCGCGCTTGCACGCCATGGCGGCGCGAATGGCCGCGGACGGATTTCCCATAGATCCACATACGGTGCTCGACGGTCTGGCGCCGGAAGCCCCCGCCGGACGCCCGCACCTGGCGCAGGCGCTGGTGTCAGCAGGGGTGGTGAGTAGCGTCGATGAGGCCTTCCACCGCTTCCTGAATTCCGACAGTCGTTATTACCTCGGCAGGGCGGACACCGATGTGCGCGCTGCCGTGCGGATGGTGCGCGATGCGGGGGGAGTTGCGGTGCTGGCACACTCTCTGGCCCGGTGCCGCGGGCCGGTGATCGACCTGGCGGTCATCGCCGACCTCGCCGCAGACGGGCTGGCCGGAGTCGAAGTGGACCATCCCGATCACACCAGTGCAGACCGTGCAGCACTACGCGAGGTGGCGACCGCACTGGATCTCGTCATCACTGGATCGAGCGACTACCACGGCACCAACAAGACGGTGTCGCTGGGGCAGGAAACCACAGATCCGGAGACGCTGGAACGAATCGAGCAACTGGCCAGCCGCAGCGGTGTCCCGGTGGTGAGCGGCTGAACCGGTGCTCAAGTACGAGCGCGTCCCGGACACTGTTGACTGACGGTGGGTACGGTGAGGCGAATGGCACGGCGCGCGACCCGCCGACACACTTGGTCCCGTGGAGGCGGCATTACCACCGCCGACAC
>Ga0213881_10000053_pt1 | contig 101254 bp, 95 predicted proteins | sample BarmaccoBMER_R08_FD_160104 | JGI IMG/M metagenome (GOLD analysis project Ga0213881, IMG submission 160104) | Barbacenia macrantha exposed rock microbial communities from rupestrian grasslands, the National Park of Serra do Cipo, Brazil - ER_R08 ...
TCCCGCAAGACCGCGCCGGGCAACACCAGCTCGTCGGCGCGCCGGGGCGTTCCATCGTCGGCTGGGAGCGCCAGCGCTCCCAGCCAAGGTCTGGTCGCGACGGGTGTCGCCACCTCCACAGCTGACCGGCCGGCCAGCGACAGCACGGCGCGCGCAAGGCCGGTGACGTCTAAGCCGTCCTCCGCGTCATCAACACTGCGCTCGATGGCCGGACGAAGCGCATCGAGCAGCTCGCCCGGGCCCACCCGGCGGGCGCCCAGCCGTTCCAGCAGTGGGTGAGCGGCGTCTGGGTGTACCAATCGCAGCTCATCTGCGAGGTCGTTGGGCGCGACACCATCAACGTCGCCCAGCAGGGCACCGCGGGGGCCGGTGACGGTTCGGCCGTCGGCGAGCGGGACCGGTAGCGCGCCGAGTTCCTCCCGGGCCGCCGGGTCGGCGTCGAGCAGCGGGGTCAGCGCCGCATAGCAGCGCCGCCACCATGACGGGGGCCTGTCCAGCCCGGCCAGCAGCGCGGTGATGGCTGCCGGACCCAGGCGGGTCACCCCCAGTGCGGTCAGCGCAGGGGCATGCGCGGGGGCGGCCAGTTCGGCGTCGAGCAGGCCGGACGTAACCCCGGTTAGCAAGTCGGCAAGATCTGTTATCGGCGTGTCGAGCACTACGGCATCAGCTGGAGCCACCGCGCCGCCGCCGGCGGCCGGCAGCCACCGGGCCTGGCGCAGCGCCGCCATGACGCCGTCGCGCAAGCCCGCATCGACCTCGCTGGCCGGGAAGACCGGCAACGGCACCAGCATGGTGCGCCGATCCGCGGCCAGCGCCGCGGCCAGCTCGGGATAGGCCCGCGCGGCGGCATCGAGCACCAGATCAGCGGCTGGCCCGGGATGCACATGGCGCCGGGAGGCATCGACGGGCAGCGTCGCGATCAGCCGCGCCGGTAGGGTGAGCCGCTCCGCGGTGCGGGTGGGCGCCTGCAGCACGTCGCCAACCAGGGGTAATGGGCCGCCGCTAGCGTCGACGGGCAGCGCCCAGCACAGGGTCCACTGCCGCCGCGCCTCGGGACCGAGCCCGGTCAGCGCGGCAGCCGGCAGCGACCCGGCCCGGCGCACCACCCGCCAGCGGTGCAGCTGCGGGCCGTCGTACACCAGCACCGGGTCGTCACCTTCACGACGCAGCACCCGATCACCGATGTCGATGCGGTGCAGCCACGGCAACGCCAGCAGCAGGTCGGCCGCCTCGTCCGCCCAGTTGCCGGCTCCGCCGACGGCAGCGCAGCCGGCGAGCAAGGCATCAGGATCGACACCGGCCCGCAGCGGCAGCCGCACCTCGGTGTCGAACCCGGCCGGCGGGTCACCGCCGGCCGGCCAGATCAGCCGCAGCACCGGGGGCCGGCCACCGCGCTGGGCCAGCTCCGCGCCCAGCGCCGGATCGTCGGCGATCACCGCGGCGGTACGGTCGGCGGAAAACTGCACACCGCCGGATCGGGAGATGACTCGCGGCGCGTCGGTGACGGCGAGCACCGCCGCGAAACCAACCCCGAACTGGCCGACGCTGTCGCCGGTGCGTTTGGCTGACGCGCGTAGCGCGGCCAGCGCAGCCACCCCTGCGGCGTCCAGCGGCGCGCCGGTGTTCGCCGCGCGCAGCTCGCCACCTTCGATGCTGACTCGGAGGTATCCGGGCACGCCCGCGCGCTGGGCGGCATCCGCAGCGTTTTGCGCCAATTCCACGAGCAGCCGGTCCGCGTAACCGTGCAGGGCCAGGTCAGATTCGGCGTTGGCGTCTTCCCGGAATCGGGTCGGCGAGCTGCGCCAGGCGGCCAGCACGCCAGCCCGCAATGCAGCAGTGCCGAACGGGTCGGCGATGGTCGCTACTCCACCGGCGGCCAGGGCAGCAGCTCCAGCTCGGCATCGTCGTAAACCAGTTCGGCTACCGGCACGTTGGGGCTGGTGTCCACCCGGATCTCCGAATGCGCCCCGCAGCCGAATTCGGCGTGCACCACATGCCCGTCAGCGGGAGCCAGTTCGTTACCACAGACCCCGAGGGCAGCGGACAGCAGGCCACCGAGGGGTAGGTAAAACCCGCAGTGCAGGCACTGGTCGGGAGAATTACGGGCCATCTCCGAGTCGGGACCGTAGTCACCGTCGCGCCAGCGTTGCAGCAGATCCAGCCGGGCCTGGCGACTGAGCACGCGCAGCCTGCCCAACCCGAGCTCCGGGCTCAGCGCGTCCAGGGCCGGATCGGCCTCACCGAGGTAACCGGGCACCAGGCGCGGATCGTCGGGGTCAGCGGGAAGCAGGTCACCCACACCAAGGTCACCCGCTCGCAGCCGCTCGGTCCACGGCAGCCAGGGCGGCGCGACCAGCGCGTCTGGCCCCGGCAACAGCACCACTTCGCTGACCGTGACCGGGGTGCCCGGGCCCGCCGAAGCCACCGTGACCGCCCAGCGCCACCCCCGGTAACCCGGCAGGCCAGCCTCGAACAAGTGGGTAACGGCACCACCGGCCTCGGCCTGCGTGCCCACGTACTCGCCGACTGGACTGCCGCCGGCCTCCTCCTGCGCGGCCTCCCGGGCCAGCTCGACGGCCTCAACGAGGTCGGTACCAGGCGCGGTAGGGTCGGCAATCACGACTCCCATTGTGCCGCACCGCCGTCGCGGTTGGACAATCCGGCCAGTGCTGGTGGCGATGTTGGTCATCCTGGTCCTCACAGTCACCACGGTGACCCGCTGTGGCAATCGCCAATCCAGCGCGCAGCAGTTGCGGGTGCAGGTGCTGGCCATCCTGCCGCATGACCCGACCATGTACACCGAGGGTTTGGAAATCCACCAAGGGATCCTGTACGAGAGCAGCGGGCTGGTCGGCCGGTCCCGGGTCCGCGCCACCGCGCTGGCCGGCGCCAGCGTCTTGCAGCAGGCCGCCTTGCCTGCTCCGCTGTTTGGCGAAGGCCTCACCGTGACCGACACTGCGTTATGGCAGCTGACCTGGACCAACGGCATGGCGATCGAACGCGACCCGGCGACTTTGGCCCAGCGCCGCGTCGTGAGCTACGCCGGCGAGGGGTGGGGCTTATGCCACGACGCGCACCGGCTGGTGATGAGCAACGGCTCAGATCAGCTCACCTTCCGCGACCCGGCGACGTTCGCCGTCTTGGGTCACGTCCAGGTCCGCCTGAACGGCAAGCCCGTGCGGGCACTCAATGAGCTTGAATGCACCGGGGGCATCGTCTGGGCCAATGTCTTTACCACCGACCGCATTCTGCGTATCGATCTCAACACCGGTGTGGTGACCGGCGTGGTCAACGCCTCGGGCCTGTTCAGCCCCCAGGTACCGGGAGACGACGTACTCAACGGCATCGCCGCGATTCCGGGCACCGACCAGTTCCTGATCACTGGCAAGCGCTGGTCGTCGCTGTTTCGTGTGCGCTTTGTTCCTGAGCGAGCCTGAATAGCCTCGAGTAGCGCGGGCCAATGCCGCCCCAGGCCCGGCAGGTGGTGGGAGGATGGACCGCGTGAAGCGGCCCCCGTCCCCCTCTGGAGCCGAGCACCCCGGCTCCCGGCCGCGCCGCCGGGCAGGCCGTCGCCGACGCTGGGTGCCGGAGGACCACCGCATCACCTGGCAAGACCCGCAGCCCTCGTCACCTCCTGCTCATGGGGAATCTGGCCATGGGCAGAACCGAGCGGTCCCGGATCCACCACCGCGGTATCCCTGGCAGGGGCGGGATGCTCCCGCCTACCAGCCCGATCCCCCAGCCAAGGAAGCCAAGGAAGATCCCCGCTCGCAACCGTCCTCGAGCGGCCCCCCACCACCCCGCAAGATCACCGTTACCCGGGTGGCGGCCTGGCGGAGCAGGCAGCTGGTCGGCGGCGGCGTACGGCGCTTCCACCAGGCCGCCACGGCCGACGGTGCGGGGCGCTCGGGGCTGTCCTCGTTGACCTACGCGGCGATGATGGACTACGCGGCCAACGCGGCCATTGCCGTCGCGCTGGCCAACACGTTGTTCTTCGCCGCAGCCACCGCCGAAAGCCGGACTAATGTGGCGCTGTACCTGCTGATCACGGTCGCGCCGTTTGCAGTGGTCGCCCCGGTGATCGGCCCGCTGCTGGATCGGCTGCAGCATGGTCGGCGGATAGCGATGGCGCTGTCTTTCGCCGGGCGTGCCTTGCTCCTGGTCGTGATGGCGGCGCACGTGCAGGACTGGCTGCTGTACCCAGCGGCGTTGGGTTTCATGGTGTTGGCCAAGTCCTATGGCGTGCTGCAGGCAGCGGTGATCCCGCGGGTGCTGCCACCAGAAATCACGCTGGTGAAGACGAACTCGCGGCTCACCGCCTTCGGGCTGGGCGCCGGGGCGGTATCCGGGGCAATCGCCGCTGGCGTCGCCGCGCTGACCGGGTCGCCTGGAGCATTGCTGTTCACCGCGGTGATCTGCCTGGCAGGGGCAGCCCTGTGCTTGCGGATCCCGTCGTGGGTGGAGGTCACGGAAGGCGAGGTGCCAGCCTCACTCAGCACCGAGACCACCGCCGCGCGCGGCTCGACACGGCGGCGCCAACCGATGGGTCGCCAAGTGGTCGTCGCGCTGTGGGGAGCCGGGAGCGCACGGGTGCTCACTGGCTTTCTCACTTTGTTCATGGCGTTCGTGGTGAAAGCCCAGACCGAAGGATCGCCAGGTTGGCAGGTGGTGCTGCTGGGCATCGTGGGCGCGGCGGCGGGTGCGGGCAGCTTCCTGGGCAACGCGGTCGGCGCCCGGATCCACTTCGGCAGGCCCGACCAGGCCATCCTCGGTTGCGTAACCGCTGGGCTCACCATGGCGGTGCTGACCGCCTTGGTGGGGGGAATCGCCGTTGCTGCGGTCACTGCCCTGGTCGCCGCGACGGCCAGCGCGATGGCCAAGGTCTGCTTGGACGCGGTGATCCAGCGCGCCGTGCCCGAGGAGTCGCGGGCCTCAGCGTTCGGCCGGTCCGAGACCGTGCTGCAGACGGCGTGGGTGCTGGGCGGCGCATTGGGAGTGCTGCTGCCGCCCACCTATTGGATCGGCTTCGCATCCGTCTCGGTGCTGCTCGCGCTGGGCCTGGCGCAAGTTCTGCTGACCCGCCGCGGCTCGTCCCTCATCCCCGGCTTCGCCACGCGGTAACGGTCACGCCAAGCACCGGTAGCTCAGCCTTGCCACATGTGGCGATCAGGGATCGAGCTCTTGCGCGACCGCGCGTACGACCTCGCCAATCCGCTTGGTGGTGCGGCGATCGGGGTAACGGCCCCGCCGCAAATCGGGTTGGACGCGCGACTCCAGCAACCTGATCATATCGTCGATCATGCCGTGCAGTTCCTCGGCGGGCCGGCGCCGTGCCTCCGCCACTGACGGTGGCGAGTCCAGCAGCCGCACCGATAGTGCCTGCGGCCCCCGCCGCCCGTCAGCTACCCCGAACTCGACCCGCTGACCGGATTTCAGATCGGTGACTCCGGACGGGAGCGCGGTGGAGCGCACGTAGACGTCAGCGCCCCCGTCTTGGGTGACGAATCCGAAGCCCTTGCTCGAGTCGTACCACTTGACCTTGCCGGTCGGCACTGACCTCACCGTTCCCTCGTGGAGTACCGCCTGCCGGAGGTGAACGACCAGCAAGACGAACGCGCCCCGAACGCACCCGGGACGCGTACCCTCCAGCTTACGACTTCCGGCCGCTTTTGGGGCCGTTCCCACCACATAGATCCGCCTTAGGCGTAGTTCCGGGCAGCGAGGTGCGCGAGCCCGAGCAGGTGCACCGAGCGTTCCCGCATCTCCACCTTCCGTACCTTGCCGGTGACGGTCATCGGAAACTCCTCCACCAGATGCACGTACCGGGGGATCTTGTAGAGTGCGAGTTTGCCTGCGGCGTAGTCCCGCAGTCGCTCGGCAGTGAGCTCCGGCGCACCCGGGCGTAATCGCACCCAGGCGCACAACTCTTCGCCGTAGCGTTCGTCGGGCACACCGATCACCTGCGCATCCAGGATATCCGGGTGGGTGTAGAGAAACTCCTCGATCTCCCGTGGGTAGATGTTTTCCCCACCGCGGATGACCATGTCCTTGAGCCGCCCGGTGATGTTGACGTAGCCCTCGTCGTCCATCACCGCGATGTCGCCGGTATGCATCCAGCGGGCTTGGTCGATCACCTCTGCGGTGTACTCGGGTTGCTCCCAGTAGCCGAGCATGACCGAGTATCCGCGGGTGCACAGCTCGCCGGGAGTGCCGCGAGGCACCGTCAGCCTGGTGTCCGGATCGATGATTTTCACTTCCAGATGCGGGTGCACCCGGCCGACCGTGGACACCCGCCGCTCTAGCGTGTCGTCTGGCCGGGTCTGGGTAGATACCGGGGAGGTCTCGGTCATCCCGTAGCAAATGGTCACCTCGGTCATGCCCATCCGCTCGACGACCTGCTTCATCACCTCGACCGGGCACGGTGAGCCGGCCATAATCCCGGTTCGCAGCGAGGACAGGTCATAGGTCTCGAAATCAGCGTCGGCCAGCATTGCGATGAACATGGTGGGCACTCCGTACAGTGAGGTGCACCGCTCCTGGGCAACGGCACGCAGCGTCGCCGCCGGTTTGAACGATGGGGCTGGATACACCAGGCACGCACCATGGGAAGTGGCAGCCAGGTTGCCCATCACCATGCCGAAGCAGTGATACAGCGGCACCGGCACGCAAATCCGGTCCGCCTCGGTGTAGCCGCACAGTTCCCCGACGAAGTAGCCGTTGTTGAGGATGTTGTGATGTGACAGCGTGGCGCCCTTGGGAAAGCCCGTGGTACCCGAGGTGTACTGGATGTTGATCGGGTCATCCGGAGACAGTGCTGCTAACGCCGCCGTTAGTGCCGCCGGATCGGCGTCGTGCACCTGCAGCGCCTCCCACTCCGGTGAACCAATCAGCATGACGTGCTGCAGCGCTGGGCAGCGGGGCCTCACCTGCACGATCATCGCGGCGTAATCGGTGGTCTGGAACGACGGCGCCGCGATCAGCAGCCGGATTCCTGCTTGGTTGAGCACGTATTCCAGCTCAGTGACCCGGTATGCCGGATTGATGTTGACCAGAATCGCGCCGATCTTCGCGGTGGCGTACTGGGTGAACAGCCACTCCGGGCAGTTGGGGGCCCAGATACCGACCCGGTCACCCTTTTCGATCCCGGCTGCCGCCAGCCCGTGCGCCAGCGCGTCGATTTCCGCTCGCAGTTGCGAGTAAGTCCAACGGCCGCCATTGACGCAATCGACCAGCGCTTCGCGATTCCCGTATCGGGCGACCATTCGGTCCAAGTTGTCGCCGATGGTGTCGCCGAACAGCGGAACGTCAGCAAGGCCCGAAGCATACGACGGGAGCGCAGCCACCGCGGTCATGGCAATCTCCTCCCCGCATCAGCTCGGCTCCGGCGCTGGTGATGACAGGAAGTATGGCGCAGCTCAGGCCAATCAGCGCCGCTAGATCACCGCTGTTGCCGGCTGGCCACCAGATAGCCGCAACGCGGGCATTCGGCGTGCTCCCGGCGGGCCGCGTGGACGGCTAACCACTCATCGTTCAGCCGGCGACGTTCCTCGGCCTGTCGGCGAAGCTTTGGCTGGCATGCTTGGACTGCCCAGGCTGCACCGAGCAATATCCCGAGGCATATCAGGAGCACCCCGCTGAGCAGCTGCACGGTCACGGTGCTCTGCGGAATGTGCCGCCACGACAGCGCATCTCCTGGCCGCGACCCGCGGGCCGGGCACCGGGAAAGCAGCATGTCGCGCTCCGATGCAGATCTGACATGATCGCTTCCCCTTTCTTGGTGATACGGCTCCACGTCGAAGGCCGCACTACTATTGAAAGTAGACCGACATCGGATGTCTGTCTACCTACCAGTGTAGTCCGACTGCATACGGGTGTACAGTCTGGTCGGACCACTGTCAGTGCAATGCCGCATCGACCGCCGTCCGGTCGGCCGTCCGAACGCGGCCAGACCGACACTGAACCGATCAGCTGGACAGGAGTTGCGACGACATGACTAGTGGGCGTGGCGGCAACGGACGGACCTCACGCGTCACTCAGTGGGAACTGCGCGGCGATCAGCGGCGACCACTACCCGAGCTAATCGAAGAGAAGCTCCGAGAACTCATCGACAACGGTGTCCTGCCTGCTGGCGAGCGGCTGCCCAACGAGCCCGAACTCGCCAGGCGGATGGGCGTAGCGCGTAGCTCGGTGCGGACGGCACTGCAGCGCCTGGAGGTGCTCGGCGTAGTCGAAGTGCGACGGGGTCGCGGCTGGTTCGTCCGGCGGAAACCGGCGGATTATCTCACGGGCGACTTCATAGAGTGGATTTCCGAGCGGCGCTTCGGGCTCAGCGAAGCAATTGAAGTGAGAATGGCGCTCGAGGGGATGGCCGCCAGCCTTGCCGCCGCGCGCGCAACCCCAGGTGAGATCGACGACATCGCCAAACTCAGCAAGGACCATCTCGCAGCATTCGCTGACGTCGATGAGTTACTGAGAACTGACGAAACGTTCCATGACGCCATCTTGCGCGCGAGTCATAACGACTTGCTGGTGGCGGCCTATCACATGCTTATTCCAGATCTCACGGAGATTCGCAGGCAACGGTTCACCAGTCGTGGCGTGCCCGCACGTTCCGGTACCGAACACGACAATGTGGTCAACTTCCTCAAGCGAGGTGACTCAGCCGGCGCACGCGCCGCGATGGTGACTCACCTGTTAGGTCCTTACCACGAAATCCAGGCGGCTGACGACCATGATGGGACCGAGCAACCGGTACATCTGACCACCTTTGTGGGCATTGAGGACGAACCGGAGTGGCAGCAACGCTGACCGTGGCTGCCTAGCACTAGCGCACCCGAAGCTGTGACGTCAGGATGTGGTGGCAGGCAGCGCAGACGGGGGCTTAGTGACAGTGGGCGTGGCACTCTTGGCGCTCCTCGCCGCTGTCGTCTCGGTTGTCACCACGATCGCGCTTCTGACGGTGGCATACCGGCTCTTTCTTCGCCGCCGTCTGACTGACGAGCTTGTGCAGCTTTCTGGTCCATCGATTGTCAAAGCGTTGTTGCCGCAACAGGTGATGGCCACCTTCCTATCGGAGATCTATGGCGACAGCGAGGCCAACCGCGACGTCATCGCCGGCGTGCTAGGCGGTGAGGGCACCGAACCACACGGCACCGATCTGACCATCAGCACCCACACCACAGTGGATTATGAACTGCGTGCCGTCGACCATCAGATCTACGAGCTCATCTCAACGGTCACGCACAGTTTCAAGGAGAATGTGACAGACCATAGATTTGTCATCTTCGCCATGTGCAATCCGCTGCTTCGGGACTCCATGACCCTCGCCTGCCGATTTCCTCTTTTTGAGTCGTGGTTCGTGCCAGACCAGTCTGTATTCGAACAGTCAGTCGATGCAATGCTGCCATCCGTCAAGATCGGCATCCGCTACACCGACCTCGACGGCGGCCACCACGAGATCGTGCTGGGCAAGGTCGAGCTAACCGAAGTGGGCTACCGTGACTGGCCCGAGTACTTGAGTTTCTTTCGCGAGCCAGTGGGGATGATGCCCCGCCAGAACCCCGCGCAATACATAGGCACTTTGCGTATCTTCGAATGCGACTTGGGTGAGCTTACCGACGTAGATCACGTTGTGGGTTCCGTAGAAAATCTTTCTCTCCAGTGGACGAACCTTGGCCGGATAGACGACAGCTTTTGCTTTTGGCAAGCTCCCTACCCATGCTACGTCGATCGCATTAGCTTTGATCCCACAGCGCTCATGATCGATGGCGCTTCGTGGCTTTTTCAGGTGGTGCCCTTCACCCTCCGCTCTACTATCGCGACCGGCGGCTGGACCCGGGCAGGGCAGCTCAAGGATCTAGCCGTACGCTCCTGGCTGCTCCCCGGTCACGGCGTCGCACTACTGTGGAAGCCTGATACGAATGACTACACCACCTGTTGGTCCGTCCGCGATACGTGACATACCAGCAGTCCACGCTGCAATCGCTCCCTCAGCCGTATTACGGCAACAGCGCAGAGTCCTTTACCAACTTGCCTCGGAGCTGCTGCTCGGCGACGGCGGTCCGCAGGCGCTGGACCCCGACCTCATGGATAGCCCGCTGGCTCGCCACTCTATTGGTAACGCACTAGCAGGGCGCACCACGCTGGTGCGCTCGGCCTTGGTGGGCGTTAGTGCGGTTGCCCCGGTACGTGGCGGCGCCCAGGACCTACGAGTGGCGTCTCTACCCGGGGCGCCCACGGCATTAGCCCCTGCATTGGAGACCATCAAGTCTGAGCTTGGTGGGCAACAGGCAGCGAGCGGGTCACCGGGATTGCTCACGGAGACCGACGGCGAGCGCTTCACCGCAGCGCTGGCCATCCTCGATGACGGAGTTGCACTGGGCCGATCAGTGAGCCCTGACCTGATGGACGATCTCCTTACGCATGTCGCACTGGTCGGAGTCATCGATCCGCAGTACGCCGGGCAACTAGTCTCCGCGTCGCCGCGCGCCTTTCCCGGGCTGGTGCTGCTCAAGACCCCGCGATCGAGCATCGAGGTGGCCGAAGCGCTTATCCACGAGGGCGCCCACCAGAAGCTGTTCGATCTCGCGATCACCTACGACCTATTGAACACCAACTCTGACCGCTGCCCCCCCTTTCATCCACTGTGGGGGCCGCAGGGCCGCCGCTGGCCGCTCGAGCAGACGCTGGCAGCCTGCCACGCTTATGTCTGTCTTGCTCGATTCAATCACGACTTGAGCAAAGTGCCGCCAACCGAGAAGCTCGGTGCGGAGTCGTTACTGCCAGTTGCAAGCGAGCGCAGCAAGATTCTGGGCGAATGGCTGCTGGACAAGGGCGAATATCTTGGTTCCGATGCGCATGCGCTGCTGAATGGTCTTATCGGACAGCGGCCGGGCACCGCACGGGTTACCAAAAGTTGCACCGACCCAGTGCTCGCTGATTATTTCATCGATACTCCAATGGAATTCCGGCACTGTGGCGCACCTGGCCGCGTGCTGGTAGGGCTCCCATCGCAGCCGCCTCAGTTCTACTGGGTTAGCGATGACGCCGCAACGATACTGAAACTCCTTGCATGCAAATATCTCGATGAGGTTGCCCCCAGCTCTGTCGAGCAGTGCCGTATGCGGCAACTCGATCAACGTCTACAGCAATTGAGTGCTGGAAATCAGCTCAGCACGTTGCTGTCCGATCTTTACGTATCAGGACTCGTGAAGCATATGCACAGCCGATCCTGACGCAATAAGGGGACTAGCGCCAGCAACCCGCAGCGCCCCCCACTTACGCCCGTGGGTAGGGTGACCGGCGCAGGAGCAGGCCGGGTTACTAGCTGCGACGAGCCGCACGATCGTGCGCGTCGCGCATCCTGATGTGTACGTAGTGTATTGAAAGATTAAGGGTTACACCCTGTGGTATCCGGTCACGCACCGTTGCTAACATGATCTTTGCTGTAACCGGGACGCTTGGGGAGGAAGGGACGGCATGGCTGGACAGGGCGTAGTGGAGGATATGGCAACGGTGAAGCACTCTCTCCGTGTCGACTGGTTCCAGCGCGATCCGGGTGGCAGCACGATCTTCGTCGCTCCTGCGCGGGAAGACGGCGCAGCTGATGTTGACCGCGACGGCGGAAACGGCGTCACCCGCTGCTGACATCGGGTTCCGCGCGAGTTGGCGCGTCGCGGTCCGGTATCGCGGCATCATTGCTGCCCGGCTTGTCGTGCTGAGGGGTAGAGGGCGACCTCCGTTGCCTTGACCACAAACCAGACTTGGGCGCCAGTGTGCAGCCCGAGTTCGACCGCGGCGGCGGGAGTGATGTCTGCTGCCAACCCGCTGGCGCCACGCACGCGCATGTCTTTCTCGATCTTCTCTGTGGCGGCGCCACACGGCACTTGCGGGGCGCACACCACCTCGGTGACGCCCGGCTTGGCCAGATCGGCGAAGAAGTGAATGTTTTTCGGGTTGCCGGGTGGCACCACGATAGTGAGCACGTTGGTGACGAACGGCTCAGCCGTGCCGGCCACTTTGCCCACCTTCTGGACGACGTTCATCTGGGCTTCGTTGGCCGAAGCGAACACGTCCGCGGGCGCGCCATTGACAATCTGCTGCGCCAGATCCGACGAGCCGCCGAAGTTTAACCGCAGGTCAGCATTGGAATTGGCGGCTTCGAACTGCGGTTCCAGCTGGGTGAACACCTTGTTGAGCGAGACCGCTGCAAACACGGTGACCGGTACCCGCTGCTGGCCCGACGTAGCCTTCTGGGCACCGCGCAAGCTGAGGCCGTAAGCCCAGCTGCGAACCCGACCACGAGCAGTCGGTTCATGCTCGTCCTCCTGGGGTCTCCACCATCACCTGGGTTGACTTGACGACAGCTACCGCAAGTACCCCCGGCACGAGCCCCAGTTCTCTTACTGCTTCGCTGCTCATCAGCGAGACCACCCGGTGTGGCCCGCATTGGATCTCCACTTGCGCCATTACCTGATCGGTGATCACTTCGGTGACCAGCCCGACGAAGCGGTTGCGGGCCGAGCGATCTACCATGGACGGATCGGGTGTAGCGTGCGCCTGCGCTTTGGCAAACGCGGCCAACTCCACCCCGTCCACTGCCTTGCGGCCACCGGCATCACGAATTGCGGTCAGCTGCCCGGAGTCCGCCCAGCGCCGAACGGTGTCATCGCTTACGCCAAATAGCTCAGCAACCTCGGCCATCCGATAGTGCGGCACATGGTCAAGACTACCGCCGCAGGTGAGGAAGATAAACATGCAGGGTGTCGGTCCCGTGCCTGCCTGTGACATCTGAGCCCACCGGTGGGCGGCTCTTCAAGGCCAGCCAATCCGCCGTTACGCCGTCGTGAACCGCAGCCATGCTGGTGCTTCTGGTCATGTCGTAGTTGCGGAGCAAATACCGCAGTTTATCCGGAACCGCGAATCTCTGAGGGGCAGAAACGAGAGGTAATCAGGTTTTGCACTCGCAATGTCAAGGCTGCGTCGCGGCAAATGGAATCAGCTCTGACGTGAATGAGTTGACATCGGTAGTGGAGCATCAGTCCCGGCTGCTGCGCGAGAACCCGGCCAACCACACCAGACCCCTATCTGGTGACCCAACGCGATGGGCTCGGGATCGATGATCCAGACTTGGTCTTGCTGACCCGCCCGGCGACGTGATCGGAGGCTTAACCGTGGTGACCGTGCGGTACTTCGCGGCGGCACGCGCTGCTGCTGGTTTGACCAGCGAAAACGTTGAGGTCGACGATGGCGCCACCGTCGGCGATGCGCTGGACGCGATCGCTGCTCGGCACGGTGAACAGCTGAGCAGGGTGCTCGCCAGCTGTAGTTTTCTTCTTGATTCTGTTGCGGTGCGTGACCGCGCTACCCGCTTGCCAGCAGCAGCGGAGCTGGATGTGCTGCCGCCGTTCGCGGGCGGCTAAATCACCTTTACGGCCGACGCTCCCCGGCCGTGAAAGCGAATAATCGAACATTGCGCCCGGCTCGTGGTTGGTGTGGACCGGCGCATCGGGCGATGCAGCGCTGGTCCGGCCACTGTTGAGCACGTTGGGGTCGTCATAAGGTGCACGAGGGCGCGACACGCCGGGACCGGCAAGGGACGGACCTATCAGGGCGAGTTCACCCACTGCTCGGTGCCGTCGGTGAACTCCTGCCGCTTCCAGATCGGTAGCTGCAGTTTGACCTCGTCGACCAGCGCTGCACACGCCGCGAACGCTGCTGCCCGGTGGGGTGCGGCCACCGCGCAGGCCAGCGCCGAGTCACCAATCGCCAATGGCCCAACCCGGTGGCTGACGGCCACTGCGAGCACGTCCGGGTGTGCTTTGGCGATCTGGTGGGCAACTCGGGTGATCACGTCGCCCGCGCTGGGATGGCTGGAGTACTCCAACGCCTGCACCCCGCGACCGCTGTCGTGGTCTCGTACCACTCCGGAGAACGTCACCACCGCACCGGCGGCCGATTGGCTCACCAGGTGGGCGTGCTCCTCGACGTCGAGCGCCTCCTCGGTGACGATCGCGCGAAGTACGACGTCGGTAGGCGCGGCAGTTGGCGAGAGGCTGGCGTCGTGCGGATGGGTGTGCTGATGGCTGGATGGACGTCTGTGCCCGTGAGTATGTGGTTGGCCTGGTAGCGAGGGTTGACCGGTTCCGCTGCCGGGGTGGTCTGCGCCATGCAACTGCTCGACGGCATGGTCGAGTACCCGGTCGAGAACTGCCAGCCCATCGCGGACTCCCCCGGTGGAGCCTGGGAGGTTGACCACGAGCGTCTGGCCGGCCACTCCGGCCAGCCCGCGCGACAGCACAGCGGTGGGGACCTGTGGCAGTCCAGCCGAGCGGATGGCGTCGGCCAAGCCGAGCAGCTGCCGGTCCAGCAGCGGCTCGGTGGCCTCCGGGGTGCGGTCGGTGGGGCTGATTCCGGTGCCGCCAGTGGTCAGCACGACGTCGACTGCGTCTGCCACCGCAGCGGCTACCGCGTCACGTACCGGGGATCCGTCGGGTACCACGATAGGGTCGGGGGCCTGGTAACCACGTTCGCAGAGCCACTTAACGATCATTGGACCGGTGCGGTCTGCGTAGACACCGGCTGCGGCCCGGTTGGACGCCACCACGACCGCGGCACGACGGGTCGACGTTGTCATCAATCCTCCTGGGCTCAAGCCGTCCTGCGATGCACAGGTCTACCTGCGGTTAACCCTATTGTCCGGGACAGTGACAGCACCGCATGCCTTAGACCCGAGATTCAGGAACCGGGCTGAGTAGGCGGTCGGGTCCACGGTCCGGTCTTCCCGCCTGCCTTGCGCTCAACCCGTACCGCGTCGAGTACCGCAGCGGGATCGACCGCTTTAACCATGTCGTGGAGCGCCAGACCAGCGATGGCGACTGCGGTCAGGGCTTCCATCTCCACGCCGGTGCGGTCGGTGGTCCGGACCGTGGCGGTGATGTGGACCTCGCAACCTTCGGGGTGCAGATCTACATTGATGCCGGTCAATGCAAGGGGATGGCATAGCGGGATCAGATCCGGCGTTCGCTTGGCTGCCATGACGCCGGCGATGCGGGCGGTGGCCAGTGCATCGCCTTTCGGTAGCTGCTCAGCGCAGAGCAACCGCACCACCTCTTCGGTGGTACGGAAGATTCCTGAGGCCACCGCCTCCCGCGCGGAAACCTGCTTATCCGATACATCGACCATCCGTGCGGCGCCGTGGTCGTCGACATGGGTCAGACGTCGCTCAGAGGTCACGAGGCGATCTTACGGCGCACCGGTCACTGATGGCGGTGTAGGGCCAGGGCGCGGTGGGGTCAAGAGGTTGGCAGCGGTGATGAGCGGCTCAGAGGGGAGTTGGCGGTACGTGAAGGGCGACCAACAGACAGAGGGGCTGGCACGTGATGCGTGCCAGCCCCTCGAACGTGCCGGTCAGATCAGTGGGTGACCGGCAGGTGCGCCTCAACCGGCTTCGGCGGCGGCGCTTCCTGATGCGGCGGACGGTTCTCGTGGTGCTCACGGCAACTGGCGGAGGAGATCACGATCTCTTCCAGCGCGCCGTGGCCAGCCGTGGGGGACACCAAGCTCGGGTTAAGAACCTTCAGCGAGCTCAGCAGGTCGGTGACCGTGGCAGGCGTACCTGCGGGCGCGCCGGACTTCGTGTGCGCGTCCTGGACCTGAGCCATCGTCGGAACCTTGTACTTGTTCGATGCAACGCTCTGGAAGAGGTTCAGGTCCTTGGCCGAGAGCACTGCATTGCGCTTGTCGGCAGGCAGCAGGGAGATCACTGCCGCATCGACGGTCAGCTTGTCGTGGTCATGGTGCTGCCGGTTGAACTCGACCTTCAGGATCGGCGACAGGTTCAGCTCTTGACCAACTGGCGACGACGACTTACCACCGTCGTCAGTCTTGATGATCGAAGAGTCACCATGGCCGTCCTCGCAGGTGGCTTCGAGAACCTTGAGCTTGATCCCGAGGATGTCCACCTTGACAGCGGTCGCCTTGGAGCGGAACTTTTCCGCCTCCACCTTCAGCACCCCGACGTAAATACCGTGCGAATCCGGGCCGGGTACCTCGAGGAGAGCCTTACGCTCGTCCGGTGGCGCCTCCACCTTGGGAGTAGGCGCGATCGGCAGCAACCCTTCCGCGGCGAGCCCGAATGCCGAGGCGGTCGGTTCTTCGCCAGCGGAGCCGGACAGGGTCCCCAGCAGCAGGGCCGCGACGGCGGTGGCCGCACCCACGCTGGCAGCACTGGCGCCGGCGAGCTTCCTACTGTTCACATGCTGTCCTTTCATTGTGTTCAGTTCTCGTCGATGAGCACGAGCGTCCCCAGGGGAACTTGGGTCAACTGGTTGAGCGCATCCCTTGGCACCCTGATGCAGCCGTCACTAGAGCGGGTACCGAAGACATTGGCGGTCGGCCAGGTGTGAATTGCGACGGTTCCCGGGCCGCCACCGAAGCTGTCGAGAGTGGGACTGTGTGTGCCCAACGGCAAGATCACCGGCGAGTACCGCTGCGCGGTGTCACTGAACGATCCGAGCAGGAACGTCCGCCCTGGCGGGGTCGGCGCAGATTCCTTCCCGATGCCCACCGTCCAGCTACCTAGGCGCTGGCCCCCCTTGAACAGCTCCATGTTGAGTGAACGAAGGTGGACCCGAATAAGATACGGGGTAACCGCCCGATCGAGTGCAATGTCGGTTACCCAGCCTGCTGAACTGTTGGGGCGGGAGGGCAAAAGCACCTCCACCCAACCGGGCTGCTTGTCTATTACCGGTAACCAGGTCTCGCCGATCTGTTGGGGAGCAAGCCTAGCAATCGCGGGGCCGCCAGGAGTGGCGTACACCACGATCTCGCGTTGCGGATGGATCACAGTGCCGTCAGTGGGCTCCAGCGCGAGATCCAGTGGCGCACCGTTGATCACGGTGTAGGTGGTGCTCAGCGGCAATGCTGTGGGATCTGCCGGGAGCGCTGCTGGCGGGATTGTCACAGCCGGGGGCGCGGGGTGGGGCACCGCCGGCGCGGCTTTGCCAGTTTCGGTGGCTGGTGATGATCCGACGAAAGACACGACGACGATCGCCAGCACGACCAGCAGGACGCCACCGACGGCGCACGCGATCAGATACGGACGATCGCGCAGGCTGAAGGATCCGGGAGGACGTTGAGCCATGACCTCTTGTGGTGTCGGATGAGCAGAATTAGTTGGCGCTCGCCCTCCCCGACAGGGCGATCCCGCTCGACCCAACGACGCTGTGGTATCCGCTGGGGCACGCGCGGTGACGGCACCCTAACGGACCCGAAACACCCGCCCGCGCCGACCCCGCACTTAGGTATCGTCGCGATTGATCTCGGTATGCGGGTGGTCGTACGGGAGCTCGTCGGCCGGTAGCGGGAAGGTCAACTCACCGAAGGGCGACAACGCACCTTGCAGTGGGGCGGCCAGCTCGCTGACCGGATGGTCCTCCTCCGACCAGCTCGGCCAAGTCGGGTCGATGCGGTCGTTGTGCCGGGCCACTGCTTCTCCTCACTCACTGTCGTTGCTAGCGCCCTTCGCGGACGCCTGGCGGTCCACACGGCCATGAACAGTGCTCATTGTGACTTATCGCGCTTTGTTGTGTCCCACGTAGCGTGACCTCTCGTGGTGTGCCCGATCACAGCGCTATGGCGTCATGTCAGGTGTCTTCCGAATGCCCAGGAGCCTCTCGCTACGCTGGAACTGATGCCCAGCACCACACTTGCTGAGTGGCTCCGTTCCCGGGACGACGACACGCTGATCGCGTTACTGCGTGCCCGCCCGGATCTTGCCGTACCTGCGCCAGCCGATTCCACGGTGCTCGCTAGCCGGGCCGTGATCGCCGCGTCGGTTACCCGAGCCTGCGATGATCTCGACAGGTTCACCTTGACGGTGCTGTCTGCACTGGTCATAGCGGGTGCGGACACCGCGCCAGTGCGTCGCCAGGACGTGATGCAGCTGCTCGGTCGGAAGGTAACCGCCCAGCGCGTGGAAGCTGCCCTGACCATGCTGCGGGACCGGGCATTGGTCTGGGGTGACAATGGCGCGCTCACCGTGGCGCCGGGAACGCGCCACGTGGTGGGCCCGTACCCGGCTGGTTTGGGTCGTCCGTCCGCGGATCTGGCTGAGACTGACCTCGATGCGGTCCTTGCTGAGCTGGAAGATGACGAGCTCCGGGTATTGCGGGCACTAGCTGCCGGGCCGCCGGTAGGCACCAGCCGGGACGCCGTCGAGGTGGTGTCCCTGGCTCAGGCTCGTACGCCGGTGCAACGGTTACTGGCCCGCCGGTTGCTGCGTCGGATCGACGCAGGCGCTGTCGAGTTACCGGCGCAAGTAGGTCTGGCACTACGGGGAAATCAGCCGCTCGGGCCGCTTGACATTGAGGAACCGGTACTGCCCACGCTGCAGGTTGATCAGTCGGTGGTGGACTCGACGGCCGCGGGAGCAGCCCTCGAGCTGCTGCGCCGAACCGAGAAGCTGCTTGCCGAGTGGTCGGCAGACCCTCCCCCGGTGCTGCGCTCTGGTGGTCTGGGTGTCCGGGACGTGCGGCGTACGGCGCGGGTGCTGGGCTTCGACGAGACAACCGCAACGCTACTCGCGGAGGTTGCCGTCGCCGCGGGGTTGATCATCAGCACCGACGAGAACCCGGGCGCGCCGGTGTGGTTGCCGACCGTCGCCGCCGACGCCTGGCTGGCCGCGCCACCGCAACGGCGCTGGGCCACACTGGCACATGCCTGGCTCGAGTTGCCCCGGCTACCGGGGTTGGCCGCAACCCGCGACGACAAGGACCGGCCGCTGGCTGCGCTGTCGGACGACCTGCGCGCGCCGCGCGCGCCTGCAGGGCGACGCCGGATCCTCCAGCTGATCGCCGAACTGCCGGCTGGCCACGCTATCCAGCGCTGCGAAGACCTCGCCGCGGTGCTGTCTTGGCGGGCGCCCCGGCAAGACAGCAAGCGGCGAGACGAGATGGTCAGCTGGACCCTCCAGGAGGCCACTGCACTGGGTGTACTGGCGTTGGGGGCGTTGTCGTCGGCTGGTCGGGTGCTGTTGGGCGACGGGGTGACAGCCGCAGCCACTGCGCTCGTCACGGCGCTACCCGAGCCGGTGACCCAGGTAATGGTGCAGGCCGACCGCACCATCGTGGCACCGGGACCGCTGGTGCCCGAACTGGCCAAGGAGATCGGCCTGGTGGCCGATGTGGAATCGGCCGGCGGCGCTACCGTCTACCGGGTCACCGAGGACACCGTGCGCCGGGCGTTGGACGCCGGTCGCACCGCTGCCGACCTGCACGAGATGTTCCAGACACGGTCGGCAACCCCGATTCCACAGTCGTTGACCTACTTGATCGACGATGTGGCACGCCGGCATGGTCGGCTACGCGCCGGTGCCGCAACCGCGTTCCTGCGTTGCGACGATCCGGTACTGCTCACCGAGCTGCTGGCGCATCCGGTCGCGGCGCGCTGCGGCTTGCGGCGGCTTGCCCCGACCGTTCTGGTCAGCCCGTTGTCGCAGACCGCATTGCTCGAGGAAATTCGCGGCGCCGGGTTCCTCCCGGTCGCCGAAGGAGCCGATGGTGAGGTGGTGGACCTGCGAGCCGGCGCCCGCCGGGCCAAGGTTCGAACCCAGCCAGCCCGCCGCGCCACCACGCCGCCCACTCCTTCGGCCGAACAGCTGGCAGCATTGGTCGCGACGGTGCGAGCCGGCGACGCCGCGGCGCTGACCACCGCTGTCGCCCAAGGCGAGTTCCCAGCGCGGGCTAGCGGTGTGTCCACCACTGCCACGCTGCAGCTACTACAAGGTGCGGCGCACGCCGGCACTAGTGTCCGGATCGGTTATGTGGACTCCCACGGTGTGGCCAGCAGGCGGATCATCCGCCCGGTGCACGTCGGCGGCGGCGTGCTGGAGGGCATCGAGCGCTGCGCCGACGAGCTACGGCGCTTCCCGCTGCACCGGATCACCAGCGCAGAAGTCATCGCGGACTGACACCAACTCCCAAGGCGGACGGTCTACCAGCGCGCGGCATTGTGGAGTTGGGCACGCAACTCCGGGGTCAGCAATTTGCCGGCGCGGTCGACAAGCAAGGTCATCTCGTAGCCGATTAACCCGATGTCGCAGCTCGGCGATGCCAGCACGGCAAGACTGGAGCCGTCACTGATCGCCATGGTCAACACGATGCCGCGCTCCATCTCCACGACGGTCTGCACCACTCCGCCCGCCTCAAAACACCGGGCTGCGCCCTGGGTGAGGCTGACCAATCCCGAGGTGACCGCGGCCAGCTGATCGGCGCGTTCCCGCGGTAGTCCGGACGAGGCGACGAGCAGTAACCCGTCGGCGGAGACCACCACAGCATGTGCCACGCCGGGCACCTGCTGCACGAAGCTGTCCACCAGCCAGCCGAACTGGCTGGGTTGAACCGGGTGCTGGCGTGCTGCTGTCGTCACTGCTGTTACTCCTCGAAAGATCTGTACTCGAAAGCAAGGGGTCGCGGCAGGGTGTCGGTGCAGGACAGATGCTCAGCGGGCTCGTTGCGAGCGTGCCGACCGACCCGCAACCCGCGTTGGTACCTGGTCAGCCGGCCGCGCACCTCCTCAGGGGTGCGCGCTGGCGCAGCGGATTCTGGGATCCCTCCAACCTGCTCATCCATGCCGGCGACCAGGTGGGCCCGTGGTTGCCGTCTGGGCAATCCGGCTTCGGTCAGCTGGTGGTCAGCTGGGTTGCGCAGGGCTTGAGCAACTTGCCAACCCTCGTCGAACGGGGATTCCCAGTCCGGCAGGGCCGTGGTCGGGCTTTCCGATTGCCGCTCACGGAACCAGGCCGAGACCATCTCAAAGATCTCTTCCCGTACTTCGGGAGGACCCGCGGGAGCTGGGATTGCCTCCTGCGTTACCGGGCCGGCCACCGCCCCGGGAGCCGTGAGCGGCTCATGCTGAGGTTGGCTCTCGGGCGAGCCGAACAGCTCAAGCCACTCCTCATGCGCGGTACGGGGACGGCTGGGCGGTGATACCGCGGCCGCCCGGGACACAGGACTGACCGATGCCGGGCTGAACAGGTCTGCGACGGCGGTTTCGTCAACCACGGAGACCTGCAGCGGCGGGTACTCTGGCGGGGCAGTCTCTTCCACAGCAACCGGATCCTGAGTTGCGAAGTTGCTGCTGGGCTGCGTTGCGAGGCGGCCGTTGGGCTCGGGTGCAGCTGCGGACGGCCGGAGATCGACCATCACCAGAGATGGTGGCAGCAGCACCGTGGCGGTGATTCCGCTGCCACCACCGAGACGCTGACGCAACCGCAGCGTGATGCCGTGCTGGGTGGCCAGTTCGCGGGCGATGAACAGGCCCGTCTGGCCAGCGACCAGCGGATCGGCTGAAGGCGCTGAAGCCAGCCGCGCGTTGATCGTCTGCAATTCATCACGGGACAGGCCAGGACCGGAATCGGTGACCTCGAGCAGGAGGCCCTTATCCTCGGTGACGGCACCACCGAGGGTGACCCTGGCATCGGGTGGCGTCACGCTGATGGCATTGTCGAGCAATTCCGCGATCAGGTGCACAAGGTCGGTCGCCGCCGAGCCCACGATCGTGGCCGCCGGTGGCGGGCACACGGTCACCCGGGCCTGGTCATCGATTTCGGCCGCCGCGTGACCCAGCACATCCTGCACCGTTGCCGGGGCTGGGCCGGCGGCCCCGTCCGCGCCATTCGCGGCCAGACCGCGCCGTTGTGCTCCCCCGGCGAGCGCCAGCAGGTTGTCGCTGTAGCGGCGCATCCGGGTGGTCAAGCGATCGAGTTGGTGCATGCAGTTGGCCACCACCGGGTCGGTGGCATGCGGGCGCGCCTCATCGATCAGTTGTCGCTGGCGTTCCAGCAGGCGCTGGGCTCGGCTGGACAGGGTGAGGAACACGTCGTTGAGGCTGCTGCGCAGCTGCGCCTGCTCGGCCGCCAGCCGGACCGCCTGGACGTGCACCGTGTCAAACGCCCGGGCGACCTGACCGACCTCCTCTCTGGAGTGCACCGGCACCGGGTCGACGGTCGTCTGGGCAGGGGGCCCGTCACCGGTACGCACCTGTTCGATCGCCTCGGGCAGCCGCCGGTCGGCAACTTCGAACGCAGCGGTGCGTAACGTGCGCAGCGATTGCAGCAGCGACTGCACCACGACGATGAGCAGGCCGACGGTGAGCAGCAGCAGCACCACCACCACCCCGCCACACCAGTACGCCTGGCGCGTGGCCTGGTCGCCGCGCACGCTGGTGCCGGTGCGCAGTTCGCTGAGCAGGGCGGTCTGGCCTTGCCAGATGATCTCCACCGTGCCCGCGGCCGCGGAGTTCCAGTCACCGGGCACCGTGTCCAGGTGCGCTGCCCGCACCGCGCGATCCAGTGCAGCGTCGAGCAGTCGCTTGCGGTCGAGCACTGTCCTGGCGCCGAAGTACTGCTGCCGTTGCGCTTGAGACGCCATTTGGGCGAAGTCATCAGCTGCCGCATCGAGCCGCGCGTCGGCGGCACGCAGCGTCGCCTGCTGGTCCGGGGGCAAGCTGTCGGCATAGATGCCCACCTGCAAGATCGCGTGCTCCCGGGAAGCCTGTTCCTCCGCGGCCGCCAGTGCCTTGGCCGCATCGGCCTTGCGATCTAACTCATCCGATGCACCGTTGAGTGATTGACTCTCTAGGTCGAGCAGCATCCCGACCAAGGCCGAATAGGCCCCCACTGCCGTGCGTGCGCTGACTACCCCCGCAGCGGCATCGGGCGGCAGCACGGCTCGACGCAGCGCAGCAAGCCCGGACAGCCGGCTCATCACAGCCCGATGCACCGGCCTCCACTCCGGGCGGGCGGCAGCCGGGAAGTTTTCGGCTCCCATGTCGGCCGCGCGCAGAGCTTGGATGGACGAGTCAACCCGCTGCATCTGTGTCTGCAGGTCGGTGCGATCTGCCAGCCGGCCGCTGGCTTGCAGCGCGACCACCTGGTACCGCTCTCCTTGCAGATCGTGCACCACGATGCCCAATTTCTGGGCGAATCCCACTTGGCGGGCCAGCGCGGCAGAGTCGCCGGCCTTACGCAGCAGATCGGTGACCCGCAGTGCGCCGAGCACACCGGCAAGCAGCATCGGCAGCAACAGCACCGCGGTGAGTTTGGTGCGCAACCGCCAGTCCCGCAGCCGCCACCGGCTGCCACGGCGCGGCAACGCCCCAGCCAGCGTGGAACAATCGCGCAGCGCAGTCAGCCCTGCGCACAACGTGTCCGACCGCGAGCCGTCTGAACTTCCAGAGGGTGGTCGCGCCCTGACTTTGGGCCCTACCACGTTGCGCACCGTCCCCAATTCATGATCACGCGCGAGCCGCCGCCGACCTCCGCATGGCGTGCTCAACCAGCGCGATGAGAGTTTTCTTGGTCGATTCCCGCTCTCGGGCATCACAAGTGATCACGGGGACCGCAGAGTCGATGGCCAGCGCTTCCCGGACGTCGTCCAGGCTGTGGCTCAGCACGCCGTCGAAGCAATTCACCCCGACGATGTAAGGCAGGCCACGGTCCTCGAAGAAATCCACCGCGGCGAAGCAGTCGGCCAGCCGGCGGGTGTCGACCAGTACCACCGCGCCGATCGCGCCGCGTACGAGGTCGTCCCACATGAACCAGAAGCGGTGCTGTCCCGGGGTGCCGAACAGGTAAAGGATCAGTTCGGAGTCCAGCGAAAGCCGGCCGAAGTCCATCGCGACCGTGGTAGTCGACTTGTCCGGCGTGGCCGCGAGATCATCGACACTGGTGCTGGCGTCGGTAAGAACGGCCTCAGTCGTCAGCGGCGCGATCTCAGACACCGAGCCGACGAACGTCGTCTTGCCGACACCAAAACCACCACCGACCACGATCTTCGCAGAGATCGCACTGGGCACGGTTCCGACCGCGCGCGCCATCGGCGGGGCGGACCGAACAGGGTCTGGTCGCACGGCTGCGGCTGATGCGCCCCCGTGAGACAACCACCTGCCTTCGGCACGGTCAGAGTCGACGAAGTCCACTCAACACCCTTTCCATCAACGCCATGTCCGGTGTGTCGGCGCTGCTGTATGTATTCCGATGCACGACGATCAAGCCGATGGCCGCCATGTCTGCCAGCACCACTCGGGCCACACCTAGCGGCAGGGATAGTAGAGCGGCCACTTCAGCCACCGATCGGGGGTCACCACACAGCTCGGCCACGGCTCGGTGTTCGGCACAGGTGAGTACCGCCATGTCGTGGCCGTGTTCGCTGGTGGACACCAGGGTCTCCACGCCGAGATCGATGATGGGTGCGGTGCGACCCTGCGTCCAGGTATAAGGGCGCGCTACCGATGGGCCAGACGACGGCTCACTCCACTCCTCGGGTTCCGCAGGCTGCTCGTCATGCACAGATGCCGGCGTCTCCGGCTCCGGAGAGACCGGTGGCGGCGGTTGCCACTGGCTGTTTCTCTTCCGCCGGCGGGTACGCCAGGGACCACCGCTGAGAGTGTTGACCACGTCAGCAAACGACTGGTCGTCGCCGTAATCACCGTTGGATCCGTTCACCGCAACCTCACCGCTGACTCAACGACCTAGCGCGCCATACAACCCCGCACGAGGTTGCGGGGTGAGCTGCTGGCCTACCCGATCGACCAGCAACGTCATCTCGTAACCCACCAACCCGATATCGCAGGTCGGGGCCGCCAGTACGGCAAGGCTTGAGCCGTCGCTGATCGACATCAGCAGCATGATCCCACGCTCCAGCTCGACCACCGTTTGCACGACCTGACCGGCGTCGAAACAGCGAGCCGCACCTTGGGCCAAACTGACCAAACCGGACGCTACCGCGGCAAGCTGGTCGGCCCGATCTCGGGGCAGGTGCGCCGACGCGGTGAGCGGCATGCCCTCGACAGACACGACCAATGCATGCGCCACCCCGGCGACCCGGTTCACAAAGTCGTCAACCAACCAACCGAAGCGGTCAGGTCGTGCCTGCGCAGTCGTCACGGAGCGTTCTCCTCGCCATCCTGCGGCTGGCCCGGCGGTCCACCGGACGCCTGGTCACCACTACTTGCGCGAGCCTCGCGCCCCTGCCGGACGCCCTGCTGGTAGCTGGCGAGCCGGCCGCGAATCGACTCCGCACTGCGCGCGGGCACCGCCGCGGACTTGGCCGCACCCGCAGCGCCGGGCACCAGCAGCGCCCGGGGCTGCCGCCGAGGCAGTCCGGTGGAGGTCATCTCCGCAGCCACCGGCGTGGCCAGGACCTGCGCAGCACGCCAGCCTTCATCGCCTGCGCCCCAGTCAGCTTGTGGCGTACCCCCTGCACGGGCGGGCGCGGGCTCCGGTTGCCCGGAGGGTCCGGGCTTGCTGACGGTGCCCGATTCGGCGGGTGCCGCCAGCGTCTTGCCCGGCTGCCGGCGGACCAACGGCGGCGGGGCGGCCGCGGCGCGCGCCGCCACCGGTGATGGCGTGGGTGCCGACGCCGGTGGCGGGGCAACATCCTCGGTGGGTGCGGCGGGCACTGGCGCATCCGGCGACGGGGCAGTCCAGCGCACCGGGACGGCCTCATGTTCCTTGAACCACGCAGTGGCGACATCGTCGAAGATCGGCGTGGAGTGACGCAGCGTCACGCGAGGCCCTGGGCCAGCCGGCCCGGCTGCACCGACCTGGGCCGGGCGGAACAGATCGGCGGCTGACCCACCGCCGGGGACTTGCTCTGGCTGGTCTAGCGCCGGGCTGACCGGTGGTCCGGGCGGAGCAGGTGGGGGGTCCGTCGCAGCCAGTCGGTTGGCGTTGCGCTGGTCCGGCCCGCCGTTGCCTGGCAGGGCGGGCGCGGGTGGCTGGTTAGCCGGCCGCTGCTCATCGGCTGGCTTACCGGCGACTTGCTGAGTAGGTGCCTGCTCCCCGCCGGTTTGGTCGGCAGTGGCCTGCTTACCGTCGATCTGCTTGCCATCGGCCTGCTTATCAGTCTGCTGAGCCGTAGCCTGCTCGCCGCCGGCCTGGTCGGCAGCAGCCTGCTTGATCGGGGTCGGCTCGGCAGCCGCCTGCTTGTCATCAGCCCGCTCGGCCGCGGCCGGCTTCGCGGGACTCTGCTCGGCCGCGGCCGGCTTCCCGGTGCCCTGCGCAGCAGCGCCGTCAGAGTCATCGCCACCGGGTTTGCGAGCATCGGCCGCTGGATCGGTGTGCGGTCGCGGAGCAGGCACACCGTTGGGACCGGCCTCCAGCGCTGCGGCGGCGGCACGCTGGGCAGGCCCGTCAATCGCAGCCATGTCAGGATCCACCGTCTCCGGGGAGTCGACCGGATCCACAGCCAGCCGTACCAGCCGTTGGGGCATCAGCACAGTCGCCCAGATACCGACTCCTGCCTCACCGTGGCGTAGCTGCACCTCGATGCCGTGCCGGCCCGCCAGCCGGCCGACCACGAACAGACCCATCCGGCGAGACACCGAAGCGTCCACCATCACGTGGCTGGCCAGTCGCTCGTTTGCCTCGGCAAGTTCTTCGTCGGTCATCCCGACACCGCGGTCGGCAACCTCGATCGTCACCCCACCGTCGGTGGTGAGATCGCTGGACACCATCACGTGGCTTTCGGGCGGCGAGAATTGGGTCGCGTTGTCGAGCAACTCCGCCAGCAGGTGGACCAGGTCGTTCGCGGTACGACCGAGCACCAGAACGGCCGGGGGCTGTTGCAGCACCAGCCGTTGGTACTGCTCCACCTCGGACACCGCGGCACGCAGCACGTCGATCAGCCGGACCGGCCGGCCAGACCGGCTGGTGACGTCAGTACCTGCGAGCACGAGCAGGTTCTCGCTGTTACGCCGCATGCGGGTGGCGAGGTGGTCAAGCTGGAACAGGTTGTCCAGCTGCTGGGGGTCCTGCTCACCACTTTCCAGCCGGTCGATGAGCTTGAGCTGGCGCTCGACCAGGCCCTGGGTACGACGCGAAAGGTTGACGAAGATGTCGTTGACATTGGCCCGCAGCTCGGCCTGCTCACTGGCCAGCCGCACTGCCTGGCTGTGCACCTCGTCGAATGCCCTGGCGACCTGACCGATCTCCTCCCGGGTGCCCACCGGCACCGGCGCGATCACCGCCTCGGCAGGCTCACCATCGCGGATCCGGGCCATCGCCTCCGGTAACCGGCGATCGGCAACGTCCAACGCGGTGCGCTTGAGCACGGCCAGTGGCCGCAGCAGCGCCCGGGTTACCACGATGCCAACGAGCACGCCGACACCGAGAGCGGAAAACAGGATCACCGAGTTCAAACCGGCCGTGGTCCGCACGCGATCGAGCAGTCCTTGGGCGGTCTGGTTGATCCGCTGCCGTAGCCCCTTCTCCACGGCCACGAAGTTGTTCACCACAATCGCGCTGCGTTGATCCCAGTCCTGCGGCGCGACGTCCAGTGGCTGTCCCGCAAGTCCCCGGTTAAGAACCAGCTGCAACAGCCGCTGCCGGGATAGCTCCGCATCAGGACCGATTCCCGCGACGACGCTCGCCCGCTCTGCGGGTGGCAACGCCCCCCGGGCAGCGTCTTGGTCAGTGGTCAACCGGACCGTCGCGGTACGCAGGTCTTCGATTTGGCCAGGACCGAGCCGGTTGGTGTACAGGGCCGCCGAAATAATCGCGTGCTGCCTTGCCACCTGCTCACGGCCGGATAGCAGATCGTGCACGGCTGCGGCCTCGTTGGTGACGGCGACGTCGTCGAGCTGGCGGCTCAGTGCAGCATCCAGCTCCATCAGGGGGTCGATCGCGTCGCTGTACTCGGTGACCACCACCTCAACCGGACCGAAACCGGTCGTCACGCTGGCTCGCAGCGGCGCCAACGCACCGAGCCCGCTGAGCGGGGAACGGGCAAAATCAAGCCCCGGCACCTGGTCGGCCGCTCCGCCGACCACCCGAAGACCGGCGTCGACGGTGCGGAACTGTGCATCCAGGTTTCGGCGGTCACCCATCCGGCCGGTGGCGACGAACGCCGTCGCCAGGTCGCGTTCCCGCTCCAGCGAGCCGATCAGGTCGGAAAGCTGCTGCTGGAGCTGCACGATCTGGGAAATCCGCAGGTAGCCGGGCGCCGCACCCGCCTGGTCAACGATCCGCAAGATGCCGGCGGCCAGAGCCACGATCGTCGGAATGATCAGAACCGCGGCCAGCTTGACCACCACTGGCCAGTTGCGCCAGTCCCACCGGGACGGGACGGTCGCGAAGGCGCCAGTAGTGCCGACAGCGCCGTTCGGACCGTCTGGGGACCGGCTGAGTACGGCGGTCACCGCGCAGGCTCCGTAACGCTCGCGGCCGCAGTGGTCATGATCAGCCCAGCGGCCTGGAGTCGCGAATTACGCGCTGGCACGTTGGGGTCCCTCCCCAATGGTCGACGGTGGTCGGGCATCCGGCTCGCCACAAGTCACCCGCGGTCGTGGGCAACCGCGCCGCACGGACGGAGACCTCTGTCGCCGGGCCGAATGCGCCCGGTGTTAGGGCACGGACGATACGACGGGCGCGACTGGGCCGTCCCGCGGGTCTCGTTACCGTGCTCTCTCGCCGCCGCGAGCGCCAGTATTCAAGACCGACAGCACCCGGCCGGCGCAGACCGATGTACTCTCATGGCGGTCGAAGGACTACGAAAAGTAGTTAATTTCTACCCAGAAGTCGGACATACCACGCGCCGGGTTCGCCGCTGCCCCGCTGGGACGTCTGCACCCCCGACCCCGCACGGCAACGCCTGGAACACTGGTGCTGCCACCGAGCCGATTCCCGGCCCGATTTACGACCCGGTGCGAGCTAGCGCGGAGGAACGTCAGTTGAGTTCGACGCCCGAGGCTGGACCGCTCATCGTCCAGTCCGACAAGACCCTGCTGCTGGAGATCGACCACCCCGCCGCCAGCGCAGCCCGCGCCGCGATCGCCCCCTTCGCCGAGCTCGAGCGCGCGCCGGAACACGTGCACACCTACCGGGTCACACCGCTGGCATTGTGGAACGCGCGGGCCGCAGGACATGACGCCGAGCAGGTCGTCGACGCGCTGGTGCGCTATTCCCGGTATGCGGTCCCGCAGCCGCTCCTGGTCGACGTGGTAGACACCATGAGCCGCTACGGCCGGCTCCAGCTGGTCCACCATCCCACACACGGGCTGGCACTGGTGTCGCTGGATCGAGCGGTGCTGGAAGAGATCCTCCGCAACCGCAAGATCGTCCCGATGCTGGGCGCTCGGGTCGACGACGACACCGTTCTGGTGCATCCCTCGGAGCGCGGCCGTCTCAAGCAGGCCCTGCTGAAGGTCGGCTGGCCGGCCGAGGACCTGGCAGGCTACGTCGACGGCGAAGCGCACCCTATCAAGCTGGTCGAAGATGGCTGGTCGCTTCGCGATTACCAGCGCGATGCCGTGACCGGCTTCTGGGCTGGTGGCTCCGGAGTGGTGGTGCTGCCCTGCGGAGCGGGCAAGACGCTGGTCGGGATCGCCGCGATGGCCGAGGCACAGGCGACCACCCTGATTCTGGTCACCAACACTGTCGCTGGCCGGCAGTGGAAGCGGGAGCTGATCGAGCGCACGTCGCTGTCGGACGAGGAGGTCGGCGAGTATTCCGGGGAGCGCAAGGAGATCCGCCCGGTGACGATCGCCACCTACCAGGTCATGACCCGCAAGTCCAAGGGAGAGTACCGGCACCTTGATCTGTTCGACACCCGGGACTGGGGATTGATCATTTACGACGAGGTACACCTGCTGCCCGCGCCAGTGTTCCGGATGACCGCGGACCTACAATCCCGCCGCCGGCTCGGGTTGACTGCGACGCTGGTGCGTGAGGACGGCCGGGAAGGTGACGTGTTCTCCCTGATCGGGCCCAAGCGTTACGACGCCCCGTGGCGGGATATCGAGGCGCAGGGCTGGATTGCGCCCGCGGATTGCGTGGAGGTCCGCGTCACCCTCACCGAGTCGGAGCGGCTTCGCTACGCCACCGCAGAGGCCGAGGAACGCTACCGGGTGTGTTCCACCGCCCGTAGCAAGCTATCGGTGGTGTCCGCCATCCTGGATCGGCATCCCGACGAACCGACCTTGGTGATCGGCGCCTACCTGGACCAGCTGGAAGAACTCAGCGAGGCCCTGGACGCGCCGGTGGTGCAAGGCTCCACGAGCAACAAGCAGCGCGAGGAGCTTTACGATGCGTTCCGCCGCGGCGAGGTGCGCAGGCTGGTGGTGTCCAAGGTGGCCAACTTCTCCATCGACCTTCCCGAGGCCTCACTGGCCGTGCAGGTGTCCGGCACGTTCGGTTCCCGGCAGGAGGAAGCCCAACGCCTGGGGCGGTTGCTGCGACCCAAGGGCAACGGGCGCCAGGCGCACTTCTACTCGGTGGTCTCCCGGGACACCCTCGATACCGACTACGCGGCTCACCGCCAGCGCTTCCTCGCCGAGCAGGGCTACGCCTATCACATCATCGACGCCGAAGACCTGCGCTGAACTGCAATAACACTTGGGTGAAGCAACTTCTCAGGGTTGTCCAGTCAGTTCGTGGGTCACGGCGCGCAGTGCTTGCGTCACATTCGACGCACTGACCGCGGTGGGCGCCGGGACGGCGTTCGCGCTTTTGCGGCGACGACGTAACCAGCGGAAGACCAGTGCGAGCACGATCAGCCCGGCGGCTGCGGGTATGGCTCGCTTGGCAACCGCTCCCCCGGCTGCGTCAAGCAAGTCGATCTCGTCGGTTACGGGTGGTGGCACCAGTCGCGGTGGGGTTGGCTGCGCCGCAGCAGGCCGTGCCGCCGGTGGAGCGGCCGCCGGCTGTGCCGGCGTGGCTGGCGGCGGTGACGCGGCAGGCTCGGGCTCCACCGCCGACCCCAGGGTCGTGCTCAGGCAGTCCGCGAACTGACCAATGATCTTCTTACCGACATCTTCGATCAGGCCGCGGCCGAACTGTGCCGGCTTGCCCGTGATGGTCAAGTCGGTGATGACGCTGACCGTCGTGCCTTGCCCGTTCTCAGCGAGACTGGCGTGCACCTTGGCCGCTGCGGTGCCCTGACCGCCGGCTGCCGTGCCCGACGCCTCGATGGTGGTCCGGTGCGCAGCCTCGTCGGTCCCGGTGAAACGACCCGATCCGCGGTACTGCAAGGAGATCGGACCCAGCCGGACCTTCACGATTCCAGCGAACTCGTCACCGCTGGCGGAGGTGATCGCTGCCCCCGGGAAGCACGGGGCGACGCGTTCCGGATCCAGCAGGGCGTGCCAGACGGTGTCGATGGGTGCCGCGACGGTGAACTCGTGCTCCAACTTCATGCGGATCAGCCTTCCATCCAGACCCCAGCATTTAAGCCTTCTGGATGCAGACTGCGGTAAAAACGGGCCACAATACCGCAGTCTGCATCCAGACTGCGGTCAAGCGGCGAGTCCGGCGGCGGACGCGACGGCCCGTTGCGTGAGCACGCGGGCCAGGTGCTCGCGGTAGTCGGGGTCGGCATTGCCGTCCGACATCGGGCTGGTGCCCTCTGCGGCATGTTCAGCGGCCGCACGGATCGTCTCCGCGGTGGCCGGCTGGCCCACCAGCGCTTGCTCGACGCCGGTCGCGTGGACCGGGGTGGCCGCCATGTTGGTCAGCGCCACCCGCGCTTCGGCAATCGACCCGCCTTCGGTCCGTACCGCCGCGGCGACCGCGACGATCGACCAGGCCTGCGCGACCCGCTGGAACTTCTCGTAGTGTGCGCCCCAGCCGGTCTTCTTCGGGATCCGTATCTCGATGAGCACCTCGTCGGGCTGTACCGCAGTGGTGAACAGATCGACGAAGAACTCCGAGGCCGGCACGGTACGCCGCCCACCCGGCCCCACGATGACCATCTCGGCGTCCAGTGCCACCGCTGGCGCCAGCAGGTCACCGGCTGGATCAGCGTGCACCAATGCACCACCGAGCGTGCCCCGATGCCGGATCTGCGGATCGCCGATCGTCTGCGTGGCCAGCGCCAGCAACGCGGCATGCTCGCGAATCAGCGGATCGTTGATCACATCGTGATGGGTGGTCATGGCCCCGACGACGATGACGTTGCCATCGTCGCGGACCCCCCGCAATTCGCTGATCTTGTTCAAGTCCACCAGCATCGTCGGCGCAGCCAGGCGTAGCCGGAGTACCGGCACCAGGCTCTGCCCGCCGGCCAGGATTTTGGCGTCATCTCCGGCTTGTGACAACGCCTGGATCGCTTCGTCCACCGTGGTGGGGGCGACATAGTCGAACGCGGACGGAATCACTGCGTGCCTCCCTGCGCATCGATCGAGCCCAGACCGCCACCGGCCGCGGTCTCGGTGGTGTGCTCTGAGGTGGACTTGGCGGCTCCGCGAGCCGCCTGCACCGCTCGCCACACCCGCTGCGGCGCACAAGGCATGTCGATGTTGGTGACTCCCAGGTGGCGCACCGCATCCAGCACAGCGTTGACCACTGCCGGTGTGGAGGCGATGGTGCCAGCCTCCCCGACACCCTTGACACCCAGCGGGTTGGTGGTGGCCGGCGTCTCTGTGCGGTCGGTGGTGAAATGCGGTAGGTCCGCCGCGCTCGGCACGAGATAGTCGGCCAGAGTGCCGGTGACCAGGTTGCCACCTTCGTCGTAAATGGCCTCTTCGAACAGCGCCTGCGCGATGCCCTGCGCCAGGCCCCCTTGCACCTGCCCCTCGACGATCAGCGGATTGACCACGGTCCCGACATCGTCGACGCAAACGTATTGCTGGATGGTCACCCAGCCGGTCTCGGTATCCACCTCGGCTGCGCACAAATGCGTGCCGTGGGGGAAGGAGAAGTTTTCCGGATCGAAGGTGTAGTCGGAGTCCAGTGACGGCTCCATGCCTTCAGGAAAGTTGTGTGACGTAAATGCCGCGAGGGTTACCTCCTGGATTGTGACACCCCGGTTGGTTCCCTTGATGGTGAACTTTCCCTGGATGAAGTCGAGATCGGCCTCGGAACATTCAAGCATGTGCGCGGCGACCTTGCGGGCCTTCTCGATGACCTTGTCCGCAGCCTTGACTGCCGCGACGCCACCGACTGCCAAGGAGCGGGAGCCGTAAGTATCCAGACCCTTGGACGAGATTTGAGTGTCGCCGTGCAGCACTTCGACGTCCTCAAAAGGCACGCCAAGCCTGTCGGCAATGATCTGGCTCCACGCCGTCTCATGCCCCTGGCCATGCGGGGAGACACCCGTGACCACCTCGACCTTGCCGCTCGCCAGCATCCGGATGCTGGCGTGTTCCCAACCACCCGCGCCGTAGGACAGTGCCCCCAGCACCCGGGATGGCGCCAGGCCACACATCTCGGTGTAGGTCGAGATGCCGATGCCCAGCTGTACCGGGTCGTCCGCCTCCCGGCGGCGCCGCTGCTCGGCACGCAGGCCGTCATAGTCGAACAGCTCCCTAGCCTTGGCAGTGGCTGCCTCGTAGTTGCCAGAGTCATACGTCAGCCCGGCGACCGTGGTAAACGGGAACTCTTCGTGCTTGATCCAATTTTGCTCGCGCAGCTCCATCGGATCCCTGCCTAGCTCGGCAGCTAGCTCATCCATGATCCGCTCGATGGCGAACGTGGCCTCCGGCCGTCCGGCGCCGCGATAGGCATCCGTTGGCGTCTTGGTGGTGAAGACGTTGGTGGAGGCAAATCGATAGGCCGGGAACTTGTAGATGGAGTTGAACATAAAAGCTCCGAGAATGGGAATTCCCGGGGTCACCAGCCGCAGGTAAGCACCCATATCGGCGATTAATTCAACCTTCAAGCCGGTCACTGTGCCATCGCGGCGGGCGGCGATCGTAATGTCCTGAATCTGATCACGGCCGTGGTGTGCCGCCAGCAATGACTCAGATCGGGTCTCGGTCCACTTGACCGGCTTGCCCATCCGGCGGGCCACTAACAAGGCGAGGGCTTCTTCCGGTGTCACCTGAAGCTTGCCACCGAATCCGCCACCGACATCCGGTGCAATAACCCGCACTTTGTGCTCAGGCATTCCAAGAGTCAGGGACGCCATCGTTTTGAGAATATGCGGCACCTGGGTTGCTGACCACATCGTGAGCTGCTCACCAGTCGGGTCAACGACAACCGAACGCGGTTCCATGAATGCGGGGATCAGCCGCTGCTGGCGGAACCGCCGCTTGACCACGATCTCCGCATCACGGATCGCCTGCTCGACGTCGCCTCCACTGCCGGCCTCGGCTGAGTCGAAGACCCACAACGCATTGCGGTTGGTGCCAAGGTCCGGGTGCACCAGCGTGGCCCCGTCGGCCAGCGCGGCCTCCATGTCAAGCACCGGCTCCAGTGGGTCGTACTCAACCTGGACAGCCTCGACGGCGTCTTCGGCCGACGCCGCATCGCGGGTCACCACGACGGCGACACCCTCACCAGCGAAGTGCACCGTGTCCACGGCCAGTGGCGGAGCCTTCGGGGACTTCATGTCGGGGGTGATCTGCCAGGCACACGGCAGGCTGATGCCCTCGGCGCCGAGGTCGGCAGCGGTGAACACGCCCAGTACGCCTGGTAGGGCCTTCGCCGCGTCGGTGTTGATCCCGGTGATCTTGGCGTGAGCCAGCGGGCTGCGCACGACTGCCATGTACAGCATGCCGGGCAGCGAGATGTTGTCCGTCCAGCGGGTTCGGCCGGTGATCAGCCGGGCATCCTCCTTACGCCGGCGGGCCCGACCCAGCTCTCTCTCGGTGGGCTGCGTGGTGGCGGTCATCAGATACCCCCTCCAACGACGGTGCTGGGCTGCTGCTGGGCACGTACCGCAGGCTTCATCTTCTCCGCGGCGTCCAGCACGGCACGAACGATGTTCTGGTAGCCGGTGCAGCGGCACAGGTTGCCCTCAAGCCCTTCGCGGACGGTCTGCTCATCCGGGTCTGGGTTGTCACCTAGCAGGTCGATCGCCTGCATGATCATGCCGGGGGTGCAGTACCCGCACTGCAAGGCGTGGTTGTCGTGAAAAGCCTGCTGCATCGGGTGCAGCTGGCCGTCACGGGCCAAACCTTCGATGGTGGTGATCTCGCTTCCATCGACCTGAACGGCAAAAACCGAGCAGGACTTCACGCTCCGGCCATCCAGATGCACCGTGCAGGCGCCGCAGTTGCTGGTGTCGCAGCCGACAACGGTTCCGGTCTTTCCCAGCTTGTCCCGCAGGTAGTGCACCAGCAGTGTTCGTGGTTCGACATCGTCGACGTAGGAGACTCCGTCGACCATGACGGTAATGCGCGTCACGGGCTCTACTCCTCGTCCCGGCCGGCTGGTGTAGCCGCTGCCGGCCGCATGTGGTTAGGGACTCTCGACGACCAGGGATCACCGAGGGCCGTCACACCGGTGTGGCGGTCATCACCTATCCCACCGCTCATCCGATCTAGCCGCAACGCGAGTCTCACATTGAAACCGCTGGTCAGAACACCAGAAGGACGATCACACTTTAAACCCTCATCTGCGATTCGACAGTCGGGAAACTCCTGCGCATGCGTGCAATTGACCGTGATATCGATGAGAATGCCAACCTGCATCTGCCCGGCAATTCTCCTTAATCGGACCCGTCTGTCCTGCGGGTGGCCGTCATGCCCCGAACGGGTGAAACATCCGATCCGCGGGCTCTGCCCACCCGGCCGGCGCAACAGCGATCACGAGCTCTCCGGTGACCAGCGCCAGGCACATCCCTGTCATCCATGAGAATGCAGCTTGCCGGCGATCAGCCACGCAACCGCCGTACTCGGCCGCTGGTTCACACGGTGGGGTAGGGAGATCGCGTCTGGCTCAGCCGAGGGGGTGGCTGCTTGTCCAAGCCGAACGGCTCCAGGTGGCCGCCGAGGACGTCATCAAAGGCCGCGGCAATGTCGTCAACCGTCCAGTGCGCCCGGTGCAACACCGGGTCCTTGATGCCAGGCTGGCGCACGATATGAAGCTGATCGCCGGTGAAGCGGATGAGCTGCCCGGTGATTCCCTCGGCACGATCGGAGAGCAGGTAGGTGATCAGCGGCGCCACCCGGTCCGGGGTGCGCTGCCGGGTGACCCGCGCTTGCGCCGCTGGGTGGCGCTCCACCATTTGAGTCCAGGCCAGCGGGCATACTGCGTTCACCCGGACGCCCAGCTCGGCCAGGTCCAACGCCCACGAGTAGGTCAGCGACGCGACGGCCCCTTTGGACGCCGCATAAGTACCCAGAGCCCGCTGCCCGAACGACGAGCCCGACGAGATGTTGACGATCGATCCGGCGCGCTGCGTCCTCATCGCCCGCGCGGCCGCGACCCCGCAGTAGAGCACACCGAGCACGTTGACTTCGATCAGCTCCCTAACCGCGTCAGGGTCTTCTTCCCAGGGCCGCGCCAGGTGCTGGATGGCGGCGTTGTTCACCAGACCGTCGATCCGACCGAAGTCGGTCAGGCATTGCTGCACGATCCGGCCGGCCTGGCCAGGATCAGCAACCGATGCCACGCTGACGACCGCGCGGCCGCCCTGCTCGATGATCCGCGCGGCGACCGCCTCAGCATGATCACCATCGATGTCATTGACCACGACGCCGGCGCCTGCTCCGGCGGCGTGGATGGCATATTCCGCCCCCAGACCGCGACCAGCACCGGTGATCACCACCGCTTTGCCGTGGAGGATCCCGCGGACCCTCACTCGAGGGTGAGCACCAGCGGACCGTCCTCGGTGACGGCAACGGAGTGCTCCCAGTGCGCAGCGCGGGACCGGTCTACGGTCACCACGGTCCAGCCGTCGTCAAGTTCCTCTGTCTTCTCACTTCCCGCGGTCAGCATCGGCTCGACCGCCAACGCCATCCCGGGCACCAAGCGGGGACCACGGCCAGGACGACCCACGTTCGGCAGGAATGGATCCATGTGCATCGCAGTCCCGATGCCGTGACCACCGTAGTCCGCCACGATCCCGTATGAGGTGCCGTGCTCGGCAGCGGCAGCAAGCGCCGCCGACTCCACCGCGTGGGAAATGTCGGTCAGCCTGCCACCGGGGCGCACGGCGTCGATCCCTGCCTCCAGCGCGGCACGGCAGGCCGCCGACAACCGGTTGTCGGCCTCGGCGACCGCTCCGATGGGCACCGTCACGGCGGCATCACCGTGCCAGCCCTCGAGGATCGCTCCGCAGTCCAGCGAGAGCAGATCGCCCTCGGCGAGCACCTGCTCACGGCTGGGGATGCCGTGGACCACCTGCTCGTTTACCGAGCTGCAGATCGACGCCGGGAATCCGTGGTAGCCCTTGAAGGACGGCACCGCCCCGGCGTCACGGATCGACTGCTCAGCGAGCTCGTCGAGCTCCCCGGTACTCACCCCCACCCTGGCATGCTCCTTGAGCAACCGCAGGGTCCGGGCCACCACCGCGCCGGCAGCGCGCATCGCCTCAATCTCGCCGGGAGACTTGAGCTCGATGCCGCCACGCCCCCGCAACCGTCGCACCACGGCTCGCACCCCGCCCCTGGTCATCACGCGCTCGTCAGGCCCGGGTCCGCAAGGCGTCCAACGCTCGCGCCGTCACATCCGGTACCGAGCCAACTGCTGGCACGGTGACCAGCCGATCGGCATAGAACTGCAACAGTGGTGCGGTCTCCTCGCGGTAAAGCTGCTGGCGGTGCCGGATGACATCTTCGGTGTCGTCGCCGCGGCCCCGGGCCAGCAGGCGTGCGACGACCTCGTCCTCGGGAGCATCGAGCTCCAGCACTGTGTCGATACCGCAGTCGCGGTCTCGCAGCAGCTCCTCCAACGCCTGCGCCTGCGCGACGGTGCGAGGAAACCCGTCGAGGATAAATCCGTTCCGGCACACGTCATCGGTAAGCCGTTGTGCCACCATCGCGTTGGTCACTTCATCAGGAACCAATGCACCGGAATTCAGGTAGTTCTTGACCTCGCGGCCGAGTTCGGTATCCCCGTCGACATGAGCCCGGAACAGATCGCCGGTGGAAATGTGCACCACACCAAGCTGGTCGCTGAGCACTGCGGCCTGGGTACCCTTACCCGCTCCTGGCGGACCGACGATAACAATTCGCACTAGCGCAGGAACCCTTCGTAGTTGCGCTGCATCAGCTGGCTTTCAATCTGCTTCACGGTATCCAGCCCCACGCCCACCATGATCAGCACCGCAGTGCCACCGAAGGGGAAGTTCTGATTCTGACCGTTACCAGTCAGGTCTAGGAACAAATTGGGCAATACGGCAACAATGCCGAGATACAGCGACCCGGGCAAGGTGATACGGCTCAGAACAAAGTTCAGGTACTCTGCGGTCGGGCGACCGGGCCGGATGCCCGGGATAAATCCGCCGAACTTCTTCATCTCCTCAGCGCGCTCTTCAGGATTGAACGTGATCGCGACATAGAAGTAGGTGAAGAAAATAATCATCAAGAAGTACAGCGAGATGTGCACCCAGCTGGCCTGGTCCACCAGGTAGCGAGTGATGAAGTTTTGCCACCAGCTCGGTTGACCGGTGGACGAGCTGGTCAGCCGAGCGATGAGGTCGGGTAGGTACAGCAACGACGAAGCGAAGATGACCGGGATAACACCGGCCTGGTTGACCTTTAGCGGCAGGTAGGTGGAGGTCCCGCCATACATCCGGCGGCCGATCATGCGTTTGGCGTACTGGACCGGGATCCGTCGCTGACCCTGCTCGACGAAAACCACGCTGGCGATGATGGCCAGACCGAACAGGCAGACCAGGAAGAAGACCAGCGGGCCCTGGGAGTCGAGAATATTCTTGCCCTCAGCGGGAATGCGTGCGGCGATCGACGTGAAAATCAGCAGGGACATCCCGTTGCCGATACCGCGTTCAGTGATCAACTCTCCTAGCCACATGATGACCCCGGTGCCCGCGGTCATCACCACCACGATGACGATCAGGTTGAACACCGACTGGTCAGGAATAGGCGGCAACGAACAGCCGGAGAACAGTTGACCTCGCACCGCCAAAGCGATGATGCCGGTGGACTGCAAGATGGCCAGGGCGACGGTCAGGTACCGGGTGTACTGGGTCAACTTGTTCTGACCGGATTGGCCTTCCTTCTTCAGCACTTCGAAGCGGGGGATGACCACCGTCAGCAGCTGAATGATGATGCTCGCCGTAATGTAAGGCATAATGCCCAGCGCGAACACCGACAATTTCAGCAATGCCCCACCGCTGAAAAGGTTGATCAGCGAGTAGACATTCTGATTGTCGCCCTTAGAGACCTGATCCAGGCATTGGTTGATATTGACGTACGAGACGCCGGGCGAAGGCAACGCGGCGCCGAACCGGTAGATCACCACCATACCGAGCGTGAATAAGATCTTGCGGCGCAGATCCGGCGTCGCAAGAGCCGAGCGGAAAGCGCCGAGCAACTCTTACCTCCTGGGCGCGGCCGTGATAAGGCCGTCGATCGTAGACCGGCGGTCGCACGGCTGAAGACGGCGACCAGGCGGCGCAGGAGAACCACACGGCGGGCGCCAGCTGGCTCGCCTACGCACTCTCACCCGACTGTAACAGCGACCCGCCAACTGCATTCAACGGGCTCAGCGGGGTTACCGCGGCCCAACGGCCCCGGTTCCGCCGATTGGACAACAATCCGGACAACATGACCTACAGGTCGGTGGTGGTGCCACCAGCTGCGGCGATCTTGTCGCGGGCGGAAGCGGAGAAGGCGTGCGCGCTGACCTGGAGTGCGACTCCCCCAAGGTCACCATCGCCGAGTACCTTCACCGGCAAACCCTTGCGTACTGCGCCCGCAGCGGCCAGCTCATCGGGCCCTACGGTGCCCCCGCCAGGGAACAACCGGGCTAGGTCCTCCACGTTGACGACCTGGTATTCGACGCGGAAGCGGTTTCGGAAACCCTTGAGCTTGGGCAGCCGCATGTGAATGGGCATCTGCCCACCCTCGAACGCAGCCGAGACGTTCTTGCGGGCTTTGGTTCCCTTGGTACCCCGACCCGCAGTCTTGCCCTTGGAGCCCTCGCCCCGGCCGACCCGGGTCTTGGCGGTCTTGGCACCTGGCGCCGGACGCAGGTGGTGGATTCTGATGGTCACTTCGCCGTCACCTCGTTCGGGACCTCCTCTACCGTCACGAGGTGACGGACGGTGGCAATCATGCCACGCACCTGGGAGTTGTCCTGCTTAATCACGGAATGCCGGATCCGGCGCAGCCCCAGTGAGCGGAGTGTCTCACGCTGGTTGCGCAGGGTGCCGATAGTGCCGCGAATCTGCGTGATCCTCAGCTGGCTCATCTCAGGCCCCCTGACCAGCACGTGCCCGCAACATACCGGCGGGGGCGACATCCTCGAGTGGCAGGCCGCGGCGCGCAGCGACCTCCTCGGGCCGCTGCAAGCCTTTCAATGCCGCAACCGTGGCGTGCACGATGTTGATCGCATTGTCGCTGCCCAGCGACTTGGACAACACGTCATTGACGCCAGCGCACTCCAGCACGGCGCGGACCGGGCCGCCGGCGATGACCCCGGTACCGGGGGACGCCGGGCGCAGCAACACCACGCCGGCCGCCGCCTCGCCGGTGACCGGGTGCGGGATGGTGCTGGCGATCCGAGGCACCCGGAAGAAGCTCTTCTTGGCTTCCTCGACACCTTTCTGGATCGCTGCGGGCACCTCTTTGGCCTTGCCGTAACCAACCCCGACCATGCCGTCGCCATCGCCCACCACGACCAGCGCGGTGAAGCTGAATCGCCGACCACCCTTGACTACCTTGGCCACCCGGTTGATCGCGACCACGCGTTCGAGATGCGGGCTCTTCTCCTGCTGCGGCGCCCCACCACGACCGCCTTCGCGGCGGTCCCGACGATCGCTACGCTCGCCTCCGCCTTCTCGCCGCATGCGTCCAGGCATCAGGCGTTCCTTCCCTTACTCGCTGTGGTGTTCATGAGTCAGAATTCCAGCCCGGCTTCGCGGGCGGCGTCAGCTAGTGCGGCAATCCGACCGTGGTAGGCGTAGCCGCCGCGGTCGAACACGACCCGGGCCACCCCGGCCGCCTTGGCGCGCGCGGCGATCAGCTCACCGACCCGGATCGCCTTGGCCTTTTTATCACCGTCCACGGCGCGGACCTCAGGCTCGATACTCGACGCGGCCGCCACAGTATGCCCAGCCAGATCATCGACGAGCTGAACGGCGATGTGTCGAGACGAACGGTTCACCACCAGCCGGGGCCGCTCCGGTGAACCACTGACGCGCTTGCGTAGGCGGAAGTGCCGCCGCGCGCGGGCCAACCGGCGCCGAGTCGAGACGTCCTTGCCGATGATGTGGCGACGTTGCGCCGACGGCTGAGCCGTCGAACCAGACGCTGTGCTTGCTGCCTCAGCCATGATCACTTACCTGTCTTCCCGACCTTGCGCCGGACCTTCTCGCCCGCGTAACGCACGCCCTTGCCCTTGTATGGATCAGGGCGCCGCAACTTACGGATCGTCGCGGCAATCTCGCCGACGACCTGCTTGTCGATACCGGACACGGAGAACCTGGTGGGGCTTTCCACGGCGAAGGCGATGCCTTCAGGCGCCTTGACCGGCACCGGGTGGCTATAACCCAGTGAGAACTCCAGATCCGAGCCCCGGGCTACCACCCGGTAACCGACGCCGTGGATCTCCATCCGCTTCTCGTAGCCCTGGCTGACCCCGACAATCATGTTGTTCACCAGAGTCCGCGACAGGCCATGCAGCGCCTTGCTGCGCCGTTCATCGTCTGGCCGCTGGACCAGCAAGGCACCATCCTCAGCGCGCTGCACGGTGATCGGCTCGGGCACATTGTGCGACAGCGTGCCCTTGGGTCCCTTCACCGTCACGGTGCGCCCATCAATGACCACGTCAACGCCGGCCGGCACGGTGATCGGTTGCTTTCCGATGCGCGACATCTCGTGTGCTCCCCTTTCACCAGACGAAGGCGAGGACTTCCCCGCCCACGCCTTTCTTGGCGGCCTGACGGTCGGTGAGCAGCCCGGTGGAGGTGGAGATGATTGCCACGCCCAAGCCCCCGAGCACCTTGGGCAACGCGGTGGACTTGGCGTATACCCGCAGGCCGGGCTTGGACACCCGGCGCAGCCCGGCAATGCTGCGCTCCCGGTTCGGGCCGAACTTCAGTTCTACCACCAGCGACTTGCCCACCGGTGCGTCCTCGGCGTGGAAACCCGCGATGTACCCCTCCCGCTGAAGGATCTCAGCAATATTCGCCTTGATCTTCGAGTGCGGCATGACGACTCGGTCGTGATAGGCCGAGTTCGCATTGCGCAGACGGGTCAGCATGTCTGCGATCGGGTCGGTCATAGTCATGGCGACCTCGTGATCCCTTCCCGCCGCGGTTCCCTTCCGGGCCTACGGCGACTGTTGGCTGCACCCCATGAGTGGCCATTCCTGCGATGGCTCGCACCGCCACTCAAGGGGCGAGGCGCACAGCGCCTCACCATGACGATTTGCTCACGCCTGGGAGCTCGCCCCGGTGCGCCATCTGGCGCACGCAGATCCGGCACAGGCCGAATTTCCGGTAGACCGCCTTGGGTCGGCCGCAGCGCTGGCAGCGGGTGTAACCCCGCACCTTGAACTTCGGCTTGCGTGCGGACTTGATGATCAGCGCCTTCTTCGCCATCAGCTCTCCTTGAAGGGGAAGCCCAGACGACGCAACAGCGCCCGGCCCTCCTCGTCGGTGGTCGCCGAGGTGACCACGGTGATGTCCATGCCCCGCTGGCGGTCGATGCTGTCCGGATTGATCTCGTGGAACATCGACTGCTCGGTGAGACCGAAGGTGTAGTTACCGTGACCATCGAACTGGGCCGGCGACAGGCCACGGAAGTCCCGAATACGGGGCAGCGCAATCGTCAACAATCGGTCCAGGAATTCCCACATCCGATCGCCGCGCAGGGTCACCTTGGCCCCGATGGGCATGCCCTCCCGCAACTTGAACTGCGCGACGGACTTCCGGGCCCGCTGCACCAGCGGTTTCTGACCGGTAATTGCGGTCAGGTCCCGTACCGCACCGTCCATCAGCTTGGCGTCCCGGGCGGCCTCGCCTACGCCCATGTTCACCACGACCTTGACGACCCGCGGCACCTGCATCGGGTTGGCATAGGTGAACTGCTCGCGCAACGTGGCGACGATCTCTTCGCGGTACCGGGTCTTGAGCCTGGGCACCGGCACCGCGGGTGCATTCTCTAGGGATGTCCCAGGTGTTGACGTCACAGTCATCTCACATGTCCTTGCCAGTGCGCCGCGACACCCGCACGCGCCTGCCCTCGTCATCAGTGCGGTAGCCCGCCCTGGCCGGCTTGCCATCGGAATCGATGACCATCACGTTCGACACGTGGATGCTGGCTTCCTGCGTGACAATCCCGCCGCTTTGCGCACCCCGCTGCGTCCGGCTGATGCGGGTGTGCTTCTTGATCCGGTTGACGCCCTCGACGAGCACCCGCTCGGTTTCCGGGTAGGCCTGGATCACCTTGCCTTTGGCGCCCTTGTCCTTGCCGGCAATCACCAGCACGGTGTCGCCCTTACGCACTCTCATGCGCCCGACTCCCTTCGGTCGTCGGCCACCAAAGAAATCAGGCACTGCGGCACGAGTCTGTTCTGTCCAATGATTCGCTCGCTACGCTCGCTCATGGCTAGAGCACCTCCGGGGCCAGCGAAATGATCTTCATAAATCGCTTGTCCCGCAGCTCCCGGCCGACCGGACCGAAGATGCGGGTGCCGCGTGGTTCACCGTCAGGCTTGATCAACACTGCCGCGTTCTCATCGAAGCGGATGTAGGAACCGTCCGGACGGCGCTTCTCCTTGGCGGTGCGCACGATGACGGCCTTCACCACGTCACCGCGCTTGACATTGGCGCCGGGAATGGCTTCTTTGACCGTGGCCACGATGATGTCCCCGATGCCGGCGTAGCGGCGCGAGCTGCCACCGAGTACCCGGATGCACAGGATCTCCTTGGCACCCGTGTTGTCGGCGACCCGCAGTCGCGACTCCTGCTGGATCACGTCAACTCCTTGATCACTTAGCCTTCTCGAGGATCTGAACCAGGCGCCAGCGCTTGGTGGCTGACAGCGGGCGGGTTTCCATCAGCAGCACCCGATCGCCGATACCTGCGGAGTTGGCCTCGTCATGGGCCTTCACCTTGGTGGTCGACCGCAGCACCTTGCCGTACAGCGGGTGCTTCTTGCGGTCTTCCAGTGCCACCACGACCGTCTTGTCCATCTTGTCCGAGACGACGTAGCCTTCCCGGACTTTCCTTTGATTACGGCCTCCGCTGTCATTGCTCATGCCGCACCCTCACTTCCCGCAACAGCGTCCGGAGACACCGACAGACCCAACTCACGCTCGTGCATCACGGTGTAGATGCGGGCGATGTCCCGGCGGACCGTACGTAGCCGGCGATTGTTGTCCAGCTGACCGGTGGCCATCTGAAAGCGGAGGTTAAACAACTCTTCTTTGGATTCGCGCAGCCGCAGGACCAACTCGTCGTCGGTGAGTTCGCGCAGCTCGCTCGCAGTGGTGGCGGCCATCTACACGTCCCCTCCCTCACGGCTCACGATCCGGCATTTCATCGGCAGCTTGTGGATCGCACGGCGTAGCGCCTCGCGGGCCACCGCTTCGTTCGGGTAGGTCATCTCGAACATGATCCGGCCAGGTTTGACGTTGGCCACCCAGTACTCGGGCGAGCCTTTGCCGGACCCCATCCGGGTCTCCGCCGGCTTCTTGGTCAGCGGGCGGTCCGGGAAGATGGTGATCCACACCTTGCCACCACGGCGGATATGCCGGTTGATCGCGATACGGGCCGACTCGATCTGCCGGTTGGTCACGTAGGCCGGCTCCAGAGCCTGGATGCCGAAGTCGCCGAAGCTGACTTGAGTGCCGCCGGAGGCCATTCCCGAGCGGCCCGGCGAATGCTGCTTGCGGTGCTTGGTCTTGCGTGGAATGAGCACGTCTCAGCCCTCCCCGCGGTCAGCGGTTTCGGCGGAGCTCGAAACCGGCTCGCTCGTCGTGGCAGGTGCGCTGTCGGTGAGCTCCGCGGCCGCGGCGCGGCCTGCGTCAGTCGACGACCCGGTCGTGCCGGTCGCCCCGGACCGGCGCCGGGCTGGGCGCTCGCGCCGGGGTGCCCGGGCGGCCGCCGCAGCTGCGTTGGCCGCATTTTCGACCTCGCGGTCACGTCGCCCACCGACCACGTCGCCCTTATAGATCCATACCTTCACGCCGATCCGGCCGAAGGTGGTGCGGGCCTCGAACAGCCCGTAGTCGATGTCAGCGCGCAGCGTGTGCAGAGGCACCCGGCCCTCGCGGTAGAACTCGGAGCGGGACATCTCAGCACCACCCAGGCGTCCCGAGCACTGCACCCGGATGCCCTTGACCTGCGGGGAGCGCATCGCCGACTGGATAGCCTTGCGCATCGCCCGCCGGAACGCGACCCGGTTGGACAGCTGCTCGGCCACACCTTGGGCCACCAGCTGCGCCTCTGCCTCCGGATTCTTGACCTCAAGGATGTTGAGCTGCACCTGCTTACCGGACAGCTTCTCCAGCTCGGCGCGGATCCGGTCGGCCTCCGCACCCCGCCGGCCAATCACGATGCCCGGGCGGGCGGTATGGATGTCCACCCGCACGCGGTCGCGGGTGCGCTCGATCTCGACCTTGGCGATGCCCGCCCGCTCCATACCCTTGGACAGCAGCTTGCGGATCGCGACGTCTTCCTTGACGTACTCCGCGTATTGCTTGTCTGCGTACCAGCGGGACTTCCAGTCGGTCGAGATACCGAGCCGGAAGCCGTGCGGGTTGATCTTCTGACCCACTAGCGGGCACTCCTTGTCTGGGTGGCCTGGTTGCCCCGGGACCGGGCCGATGCACGGCGCTGCGCCTGTCGCTGGGGCACCGCCTGGACCTCCACCGTGATGTGGCTGGTGCGCTTGCGGATCCGGTAAGCCCGACCCTGCGCACGGGGACGGAACCGTTTGAGGGTGGGCCCCTCGTCGACGAAAGCGCTGGACACGACCAGGGAGTCGGGATCTAGCGCGAGATTGTTCTCCGCGTTGGCCATGGCGCTGGCCAACACCTTCGACACGGGGCCGGAGGCAGCCTGCGGTGCGAACTCGAGTACCGCAAGCGCCTCACGCGCGTTGCGGCCCCGGATGAGGTCGACTACCCGGCGTGCCTTCATCGGCGTCACGCGGACATACCGGGCCCGCGCCATCGCGCGGGACGGCTCCTGCGCGGCCGTCGCGCCGGCTTGGTTACGGGCGTCCATGCGCTGCTACCTCTTCTTCTTTGCTGTTCGTCTTGGCAATGTCTTCGTAGCGATGTGATCTGCTACTAGCGACGCCGGGCGCGCCGGTCGTCCTTGACGTGACCTCGGAACGTGCGAGTCGGCGCGAACTCGCCGAGCTTGTGCCCGACCATCGACTCGGTGACGAACACCGGGACGTGTTTGCGCCCGTCGTGCACCGCAATCGTGTGCCCGATCATGTCGGGAATGATCGTGGAGCGCCGCGACCAGGTTCTGATCACCTGCTTGGTGTTGGCCTCGTTGTGCGCATCCACCTTTTTGAGCAGGTGATCGTCGACGAACGGGCCCTTCTTCAGGCTGCGTGGCATGCTTATACCTCTCCTGCTCAGCGCTTCTTGCCGGTGCGGCGGCGGCGCACGATGAGCTTGTCGCTGGGCTGGCTGCGCCGGGTACGACCCTCGGGCTTGCCGGCCGGGTTCACCGGGTGACGCCCACCGGAGGTCTTACCCTCACCACCACCGTGCGGGTGGTCAACCGGGTTCATCACCACACCACGAACGGTGGGTCGCTTGCCCCTCCAGCGCATCCGGCCGGCCTTGCCCCAGTTGATGTTGGCGTGTTCGGAATTGCCGACCTCGCCCACTGTGGCGCGGCACCGGACGTCGACGTTGCGGATTTCGCCCGAGGGCATCCGCAGCTGGCCGTACGGACCGTCCTTGGCCACGAGCTGCACTCGCGCGCCGGCAGATCGTGCGATCTTGGCTCCGCCGCCGGGACGCAGCTCGATCGCGTGCACCACGGTGCCGACCGGGATGCTGCGTAAAGGCAAGTTATTGCCCGGCTTGATGTCGGCTCTCGGACCGTTTTCCACGGTGTCGCCTTGACGGAGCTTCTCCGGAGCGATGATGTAGCGCTTCTCGCCATCGGCGTAGTGCAGCAAGGCGATCCGAGCACTGCGGTTCGGGTCGTACTCGATGTGCGCCACCTTCGCCGGGACGCCGTCCTTGTCAGCCCGGCGGAAATCGATCACCCGGTAGGCACGCTTGTGCCCGCCACCCTGGTGCCGGGTGGTGATCCGGCCGTGAACATTGCGGCCGCCTTTGCTGTGCAACGGTCGGATCAGCGACTTCTCCGGGTAGTCCCGAGTGATCTCGGCGAAGTCGGACACGCTGGCGCCACGACGGCCTGCGGTCGTCGGCTTGTACTTGCGGATGCCCATGTCTAGGAGTCCTCACTCACCCTCATGCTCACGTCGCCGGCCCGCCGAACAGCTCGATCGGCTTACTTTCCGGGGACAGCGTCACGACCGCCCGCTTGGTGTCCTTGCGTTTGCCGTAACCGAACCTGGTGCGCTTGCGCTTGCCCGGGCGATTGAGGGTGTTGACGCTGATCACCTGCACGCCAAAGATCTTTTCGATCGCAATCTTGATTTCGGTCTTATTGGCGTCCGGTGCCACCACAAAGGTGTACTTCTGCTGCTCCAGCAGGCCATAGCTCTTCTCTGAGATAACCGGCTTGCGGATCACGTCACGCGGATCAGGAATCATCGGGCCGCCTCCTGCGCGGTGGCGGTACGCCCGGCCACGAACGCCTGCAAAGCGTCTGCGGTGAACACCACCTCGTCGTTGACCAGCACGTCGTAGGTATTGAGCTGATCTGGGCTCAGCACGTGCACCGAGGGAAGGTTGCGCACGCTCAGCCGGCTCACCTCATCTGCCCGGGTGAGGACGACCAACAGCCTGCTCTCCTGGCCCGCCAGATTGGTGAGCACTGTCCGAGCGCTCTTGGTGGATGGCGTATCACCGGACACCAATCCTGAGATGACGTGGACCCGACCGTCGCGGGCTCGGTCCGACAGCGCGCCACGCAGCGCAGCTGCCTTCATCTTCTTGGGGGTGCGCTGGCTGTAGTCCCGCGGCGTGGGTCCGTGCACCACACCCCCGCCGGTGAACTGCGGCGCCCGGATCGAGCCCTGGCGAGCGCGTCCGGTGCCTTTCTGCCGGTAGGGCTTGCTGCCACCACCACTGACCTCACCCCGAGTCTTGGTGCAGTGCGTACCCTGCCGGGCTGCGGCCAGCTGGGCGACCACCACTTGGTGCATCAGCGGGATGTTCGCCGGAACGTCGAAGATCTCGTCGGGGAGTTCGGCGGTTCCGGCCGTGGTCCCTTCAGGGGTCCGGATGTCGACTCTGGTCACTGTTGCGCACCGCCCTTCGCCGCCGTCTTGACCAGCACGAGACCACCCTTAGGGCCGGGCAACGCACCCTTGATCAACAACAGGCCGGCCTCGGCGTCGACGCGGTGCACGGTGAGGTTTTGGGTGGTCACCCGGACGTTGCCCATCCGGCCGGCCATCCGGGTCCCCTTGAACACCCGGCTGGGAGTGGCGCAGCCGCCGATCGAACCCGGCGAACGGTGCTTGCGCTGGGTGCCATGGCTGGCGCCCAAGCCGCCGAAGCCGTGCCGCTTCATCACACCGGCAGTCCCCTTGCCCTTGCTGGTGCCCACCACGTCGACCACCGCGCCGGCATCGAATACCTCAGCGGTGAGCTCCTGGCCGACCTGGTAGTTCGCCGCGTCGGCAGTGCGTAGCTCGACCAGGTGCCGCCGTGGTGTGATGCCGGCTGCGGCATAGTGGCCAGCCACCGGCTTGGTCACCTTGCGCGGATCGATGGCGCCGTAGGCCAGCTGCACCGCCGGGTAACCGTCCTTCTCGGGAGTGCGGATCCGGGTCACCAGGCACGGGCCGGCGGCCACCACGGTGACCGGGACGATCCGGTTGTTCTCGTCGAAGACCTGAGTCATCCCGAGCTTGGTGCCCAGTATTCCCCGGACGGTTCTGCCGCCGCGGTGCTCCGAATCAGTCGCTGTCATGTCGGGAGCCCTTACTGGATGTTGACGTCGACGCTGGCCGGTAGGTCGATGCGCATCAGCGCGTCCACCGTCTTGGGTGTCGGGTCGAGGATGTCGATCAGGCGCTTGTGCGTGCGCATCTCGAAGTGCTCCCGCGAATCCTTGTATTTGTGCGGCGAGCGGATGACGCAGTACACGTTCTTTTCGGTCGGCAGCGGCACCGGCCCGACGACCCGAGCACCGGTGCGCGTCACCGTCTCAACGATCTTACGCGCGGAAGCATCGATTGCCTCGTGGTCATAGGCTTTGAGCCGGATGCGGATCTTTTGTCCCGCCATGGTGGCTTGCCGTCCTGTCAGTCTCGTGCCGCTTGTTCTCGCGCCGCCGGTCTAGGTCGAACCCGGGTCGGGGATGTGCCCGGGTAGAAACCGATCCCGCCTCGCAACCGGTCCACGCGGTCGGGCGTGTCGGATGTTAGGCATCGTACCAACTGGGCCGACGGCCCAGTTGGCGACGCCCTCATGAGTGCGTAACGGTGTTACCGACCGCAACGCCGCCCACAAGAACCGCCGGCACGAGCGGCGCCGGCGGTCCCGTCTTACTTGATGATCTTAGTAACCCGGCCGGCACCAACGGTGCGACCACCCTCGCGGATCGCGAACTTCAGGTTTTCATCCATCGCGACCGGCTGGATGAGCTCTACCGACATCTCGGTGTTGTCACCCGGCATCACCATCTCAGTTCCCTCGGGCAGCGTCACGACGCCAGTCACGTCGGTGGTGCGGAAGTAGAACTGCGGACGGTAGTTGTTGAAGAACGGCGTGTGCCGACCGCCCTCGTCCTTGGACAGGATGTAGACCTGAGCCTCGAACTGCGTGTGCGGGGTGTTGGTGCCGGGCTTGATGACCACCTGCCCGCGCTCCACATCCTCGCGCTTGACACCACGTAGCAGCAGACCGACGTTGTCGCCGGCGCGGCCCTCGTCGAGCAGCTTACGGAACATCTCGACACCGGTGACGGTGGTCTTCTGTGACTTGTCCCTGATGCCGATGATCTCGACTTCCTCACTGACCTTGACGATCCCGCGCTCCACCCGGCCGGTGACCACCGTTCCGCGACCGGTGATGGTGAAGACGTCCTCGATCGGCATGAGGAACGGCTTGTCGATCTCGCGCACCGGCTCCGGGATGTTGTCATCGACAGCGTCCATGAGCTCGAGCAGCTTCTCGGCCCACTCGGCGTCGCCCTCGAGGGCCTTCAGCGCCGAAACCCTGACGATGGGTAGGTCGTCGCCGGGGTACTCCTGGCTCGACAGCAGTTCCCGGACCTCGAGCTCCACGAGCTCCATGATCTCCTCGTCGTCGACCATGTCGGCCTTGTTCAATGCAACGACGATGTAGGGCACGCCAACCTGACGAGCCAGCAACACGTGCTCACGGGTCTGCGGCATGGGGCCATCGGTGGCAGCCACCACCAGGATGGCACCGTCCATCTGTGCCGCACCGGTAATCATGTTCTTGATGTAGTCGGCGTGACCAGGGCAGTCGACGTGGGCGTAGTGCCGCTTCTCGGTCTGATACTCAACGTGAGCGATCGAGATCGTAATGCCCCGCTGCTTCTCCTCGGGGGCCTTATCGATCGAGTCGAACGCCGACACCTCATTCAGGTCCGGGAACTTGTCGTGCAATACCTTGGTGATTGCCGCCGTCAGGGTGGTCTTGCCGTGGTCGATGTGACCAATGGTTCCGATGTTGACGTGCGGCTTGGTCCGCTGGAACTTCGCCTTCGCCACTTGTCTCGTCCTCCTGGACTCGTTCTGGTAATCCGCTGGATCCGCTGGGCGGTCCTGATGTAGCGGCAATGCTGTCAGGTGCTCTCACAGGGACGTCCGTCAGGGACCCGGTGCCCGCCGCCGGAAAAAAATCACATGTTCACTCGTCCCGATAACGTCCCCGATACGCCACTGCCTTCGCTGTACTTTCGGCTCGGCTCCGGGCGAGCTCCGCTCCTCGCTAACGCTGCGATGCTCACTCGCCCGTCGCCTTCGCGATGATCTCCTTGGAGACGTTGGTCGGGACTTCGGCATACGAATCGAACTGCATCGTGTAGTTCGCTCGACCCTGAGTCCGCGACCGCAAGTCACCGACGTATCCGAACATTTCCGACAACGGCACCAGCGCCTTGATAACGCGGGAACCGCTGCGCTCCTCCACCTGCTGAATTTGACCTCGCCGGGAGTTGAGGTCGCCGATGACATCGCCCATGTAATCCTCAGGCGTGGTCACTTCGACTGCCATCATCGGCTCCAGGATCACCGGGTCGGCCTTGCGCGCCGCCTCTTTGAGCGCCATCGAACCAGCGATCTTGAAGGCCATCTCGGAGGAGTCCACCTCGTGGTAGGCACCGTCCAGCAAGGTGACCTTGAGACCCACCAGCGGGTAGCCCGCCAGCACGCCGTACTGCATGGCGTCCTGGGCCCCGGCATCCACGGCCGGGATGTACTCCTTGGGGATCCGCCCACCGGTGACCTTGTTGTCGAACTCGTAAAGGGCACCGTCAGTGGTCTCCAGCGGCTCCAGCCGGATCAGCACACGCGCGAACTGACCCGAGCCACCGGTTTGCTTGCGGTGGGTGTATTCGTACTTGTCCACCGTCTTGCGGACCGTCTCCCGGTAAGCCACCTGCGGCTTGCCGATGTTCGCCTCGACCTTGAAGTCGCTGCGCATCCGGTTCACCAGCACCTCAAGGTGCAGCTCACCCATCCCGGCGATGATCGTCTGACCGGTTTCGTCGTCTAGTTTGACCTGGAAGGTGGGATCTTCCTCGGCCAGCTTCTGGATCGCCGTGCCCAGCTTCTCCTGGTCGCTCTTGGTCTTGGGTTCGATCGCGACCTGGATAACCGGCTCGGGGAAGGTCATCGACTCCAGGATGATCGGCGCATTCGGGTCGCACAGGGTGTCACCGGTCGTAGTCTCCTTCAAACCGATCATCGCGTAGATGTGACCGGCTCGGGCCTCGTCAACCGGGTTTTCCTTGTTGGAGTGCATCTGGAAAAGCTTGCCGATGCGCTCCTTGCGCTCCTTGGTCGAGTTGATCACCTGCGAGCCCGCGGCGATCCGTCCGGAGTAGACCCGCACATAGGTCAGCTTGCCGAAGAACGGATGCACAGCGATCTTGAAGGCCAGCGCGGAGAACGGCTCGTCGATCGACGGCTCGCGAGTGGCCGGCGTCCCATCCGGCAACACGCCTGCGACCGGCGGCACGTCCAGCGGTGAAGGCAGGTAGTCGATCACTGCGTCCAGCATGGGCTGCACGCCCTTGTTCTTGAACGCTGAGCCGCACAACACCGGGTAGGCATGGCTGCTCACGGTGAGCTTGCGGATACCCGCCTTGATCTGCTCGGTGGTGAGTTCCTGTCCGCCGAGGTAGAGCTCCATGAGCTCGTCGTCGGACTCAGCGACGGCCTCAAGGAGCATTTCCCGGTACTCATTCGCCTTGTCGACCAGGTTGGCTGGGATCGCTTCGACGGTGTAGTCCTCGCCCTTCTGGACTTCACCGCGCCAGGTCAGTGCCCGCATGCCGACCAGGTCGACGACTCCTTGAAAGTCCGACTCACTACCGATCGGCAGCTGGATGATCAGCGGGTTCGCGCCGAGCCGCTCCCGGATGGTGCGCACGGTGAAGTAGAAGTCCGCGCCGATCTTGTCCATCTTGTTGACGAAGCAGATGCGCGGCACCCCGTACTTGTCGGCCTGGCGCCATACCGTCTCGGACTGGGGCTCGACGCCCTCCTTGCCATCGAAGACGGCAACAGCACCATCGAGTACCCGCAACGACCGCTCAACTTCGACAGTGAAGTCGACGTGGCCGGGGGTATCAATGATGTTGATCTGGTAGTTGTTCCAGAAGGTGGTCGTCGCGGCGGAGGTGATGGTGATTCCGCGCTTCTGCTCCTCCTCCATCCAGTCCATCGTGGCGGCACCGTCGTGCACCTCACCGATCTTGTAGTTGATCCCGGTGTAGAACAGCACCCGCTCGGTGGTGGTGGTTTTGCCCGCGTCGATGTGCGCCATGATCCCGATGTTGCGGACCCTGGCGAGGTCGGTCAGCACTTCACGTGCCACGAGAATTCATCCCTAGTTATCTCGAAAGTTTGTGTTCGTCACCAGCGGTAATGTGCGAATGCCTTGTTCGACTCGGCCATCTTGTGGGTGTCCTCACGGCGTTTCACACTCGCCCCGAGGCCGTTGCTGGCATCGAGCAGTTCGTTCATCAGACGGTCCACCATGGTCTTTTCCCGACGCTGCCGGGAAAACATGATCAACCAGCGAAGCGCTAGCGTGGTGGACCGTACTGGCCGCACCTCAACCGGGACCTGGTAGGTGGCGCCGCCGACGCGGCGGCTCTTGACCTCGATCGCGGGCTTCACGTTGTCCAGCGCCCGCTTCAGGGTCACCACGGGGTCGGTGCCGGTCTTTTCCCGGCAGCCCTCCAACGCCTGGTACACGATCTTTTCCGCCACCGAGCGCTTGCCGCGCACGAGCACCTTGTTGACGAGTTGGGTGACCACCGGGGACCCGTAGACCGGGTCAGAGTGCAGCGGCCGTTTGGGGGCGGGACCCTTGCGAGGCATCAGCCTTTCTCCTTCTTCGCGCCGTAGCGGCTGCGGGCTTGCTTACGTCCCTTCACCCCTTGAGTGTCCAGTGACCCGCGAATGATTTTGTAGCGGACCCCTGGCAGGTCTTTCACCCGACCGCCACGCACCAGCACGATGGAGTGCTCCTGAAGATTGTGACCCTCACCCGGAATGTAAGCCGTCACCTCGACCTGGCTGGTCAAGCGAACCCGAGCAACCTTGCGCAGCGCCGAGTTCGGCTTCTTGGGCGTCGTCGTGTAGACGCGCGTGCACACTCCGCGTCGCTGCGGGCTTCCCTTCAGCGCTGCGGTCTTGGTCTTCGCGAGCTTGTCCTCGCGGCCCTTGCGGACCAGCTGCTGGATGGTAGGCATGGACCAGCTTTCTTCATTCGGGGCGTGCTGTGGTCATGATGTGGTCGTTCGTCAGGTAGTACTTCCGGCACCGATGGCGCTTCGTGGCCGGTCACTCCGTATCCCGCGGTCGGGCGTGTCGCGGTGAGCCCAGCAGCTTGGTCGGGTAAAACCCGACAGGAGCTGGGCAGCGCCGACGCAATGCCGGAAGTGAGAGTCCTGCAGAACCCACACCGCCGGTGGCGCACCGCCAACAGGCACACAGAGCGGCCCGACCGGGGTCGGGACCAGACTTGAGAATACCTGGGCCATTCACCCAGGGTCAAAACGGGGTCAAACAGCCGCCATGCGGACCGTCCTTACCCGCATTCCTCGGTGCCCAGGGGTCTCATGGATGCTTATGCACCCTCCAACCAGGTTGTCACGGGTCTTACAGATCCTTGGGCACCCTTCACCGTGGGCATAGTGGACAACGCCTGCCGAAGCGGCGGTATTCCTGATCGGGCACGCAGCGCAGTAAGGAGACAGTCAGCAATGCCGGGTCCATTGGTCGGGTTGCGCGTGGTGGAGCTGGCGGGAATCGGACCGGGTCCGCACGCGGCAATGCTGCTGGCCGATCTGGGGGCCGACGTGGTCCGGGTGGAGCGGCCAGCAGGGGGCCTACAGCTCGCCCCGAACGAGCACGACCAGCTGCTTCGTAACCGGCGCTCGATCATGCTCGATCTCAAGGACCCCACTGATCGAGAAATATTACTGGCACTGGCGCAGCAAGCCGACGTGCTCATCGAAGGCCTGCGCCCAGGCGTCACCGAGCGGTTGGGCATAGGACCGGCCGACTGCCGGGCCCGTAACCCGAGACTCATCTACGCGCGGATGACTGGATGGGGGCAAGACGGTCCTCTCGCCGGCCGCGCCGGGCACGACATCACCTACATCGCGATATCCGGTGTGCTGAATGCAATCGGCTCCGCAGAGGGTAAACCGGTACCGCCGCTGAACCTGGTCGGTGACTTCGGCGGCGGCTCGATGTTTCTGGTACTGGGCGTGCTGGCCGCGCTGTGGGAGCGAGAGCGCTCCGGGACAGGTCAGGTGATCGACGCCGCCATGGTGGACGGTGTGAGCGCACTGGCCCAGATGTTCTGGTCGATGCGCGCCTACGGATTATGGACCGACCAGCGCGGCGCCAACCTGCTGGACTCGGGCGTTCCTTACTACGACACCTACCTCTGCTCCGACGGCCAGTATGTCGCGGTCGGAGCACTGGAGCCGCAGTTCTATGCGGCGCTGCTGGACGGTTTGGGGCTCACCGATGTGGGACTGCCTGACCGGTCGGACCCAGCTGGGTGGCCGGTGTTGCGCCAACGGTTCGCCCAGACCTTCGCCAGCCGCACCCGCGACGAGTGGATGGCGGTGTTCGAAGGCACCGACGCCTGCGTGGCACCCGTGCTGTCCTTCGCCGAGGTCCCCGCGCATCCGCACATCGCCGCTCGCGGCACCATTATCACCGTCGGCGGGGTGCCCCAGGCTGCCCCGGCACCGCGGTTCTCGCGCACCGTACCCGACACTCCCACCCCACCACCGCAACCCGGCGCCGACACTGCTGCGGTACTCGCCGACTGGGGAATCACACCCCCGGTTGGTGGCTCTTCAAGAACCACCAACCCCGGTTCTGACGGTCTTTAACGACAGCCAACCCCGCCGGCGAAGCGGCGGGGTTGGCTGTCGTTATGGGCACTCCCCGACTGGTTGGTGATTCTTGAAGAGCCACCAACCCGTCGGGTTAGCGGTAGTCGCGACCGAAGTCGTAGTCGTCCAACGGGACAGCTGCGCCGGTTCCGGTGCCGAACACGTCGGGGGTGTAGTAGCCGTCGTCGTAGGACGGGATCGCGTATGCCGCGGCCCGGGCCTCCTCGGTGGGCTGCACCTCGATGTTGCGGTACCGGCTGATCCCGGTACCGGCCGGGATCAGCTTGCCGATGATCACATTTTCTTTCAGGCCGAGCAGTTTGTCGCTCTTGCCCTGGATCGCCGCGTCCGTGAGGATCTTGGTCGTCTCCTGGAACGACGCCGCGGACAGCCACGACTCGGTGGCCAGCGACGCCTTGGTGATCCCCATCAGGACCGGGCGGCCGGACGCCGGCTCGCCACCTTCGGCAACCACCCGGCGGTTCTCCGACTCGAACTCGCCACGCTCGGCCAGCGCTCCGGGCAGGAACTCGGTGGCGCCCGAATCGATGATCGTCACCCGGCGCAGCATCTGCCGGACGATGACCTCGATGTGCTTGTCGTGGATGTCCACACCCTGCGACCGGTACACCTGCTGGACCTCACGGACCAGATGCAGCTGCACCTCTCGTGGGCCCATCACGCGCAGCACCTCGTGCGGGTCCACCACACCCTCGAGCAACTTCTGCCCGACGGTGACGTGGTCCTCATCGGCCACCGGCCGCTCGGTACCGTCGACACTGATCACCGCGAGCCGCTGCCGCTTGGACAGCTTGTCGTAGACGATCTCATCGCTACCGTCGTCCGGGATGATGGTGATCTTCCAGAACTTCTCGCCGTCCTCGATGCGCACCCGGCCATCAGCGTCCGCGATCGGCGCCATGCCCTTGGGTACCCGAGCTTCGAACAGCTCCTGGACACGGGGTAGACCGGTGGTGATGTCCTCACCGGCGATGCCGCCCTGGTGGAAGGTACGCATGGTCAGCTGCGTACCCGGCTCACCGATGGACTGCGCGGCCACGATACCGACCGCCTCACCCACGTCGACGAGCTTGCCGGTGGCCATGGACCGGCCGTAGCAGACCGCGCAGACGCCGGTGGTGGACTCGCAAGTGAGCACCGAACGGACCTTGACCCGCCGGATGCCGGCCGCCAGCAGCGCATCGATCGCCGGGTCACCCAGGTCGGCACCGCGAGGCATGATCATCGAACCGGATTCGTCCAGCACGTCTTCTGCGGTGCAGCGGGCGTACACGCTGGTCTGCACGTAGCGGTGCCGGACCAGCCGCCCCTCCGAACCCGGCACGTCCTCAGCCAGCGGCATCTGGATACCACGCTCGGTACCGCAGTCATGCTCCCGGACGATGACGTCCTGCGACACGTCGACCAGACGCCGAGTCAGGTAGCCCGAGTCGGCTGTCCGCAGTGCCGTGTCGGCCAATCCCTTGCGGGCACCGTGGGTGGCGATGAAGTACTCCAGCACCGACAGGCCCTCGCGGAAGTTGTGCTTGATCGGCCGCGGGATGTACTCACCCTTGGGGTTGGACACCAGCCCACGCATCCCAGCAAGGGACCGGACCTGCGTCATGTTCCCCGCCGCTCCCGAGGACACGATCGTGTAGACGGGATTGTCCGCCGGGAAGTTGGCCTCCATCGCCTTGGCGACCTCGTCGGTGGCCTGCGACCAGATCTTCACCAGCTCACCGTTGCGCTCATCGTGCGACAGCACACCGCGCTGGTAGCGCTTCTCGACCTGGTCCGCCCTGGCCTCGTACTGATCGAGAATCTCCTGCTTGCTGGCAGGCACGATCACGTCGGAACTGGACAGCGTCACACCGGAGCGGGTGGCCCAGTAGAAGCCGGCGTCCTTGAGCTTGTCCAGCGTCTGGGCGACGGCCACCATGGGGTACCGCTCGGCGAGGTCGTTGACGATCGCCGCCTGGCGCTTCTTGGGCAGCATGTCGTTGACGAACGGGTAGTCGTCCGGGAGCAGCTCGTTGAACAGCACCCGGCCCACCGTGGTTTCCACCATCCACGGCTTGCCCTGTTCCCAGTCCTGGGTCTCGCGCAGCTGCTCCTGCTCGGCCACCGGCGGGACCGCATCACGCAGCCGGACCCGGATCTTGGCCTGCAGCCCGATCGTCCCCCGGTCCAGGGCCATCAAGGCCTCTGCGGGCGAGGAGAACGAGCGACCCTCTCCGGTGTCACTCTCACGGATTTTGGTCAGGTGGTACAGGCCGGTCACCATGTCCAGCCGCGGCATGGCCAGCGGCCGACCTGACGCGGGCGAGAGGATGTTGTTACTGGACAGCATCAACACCCGGGCTTCGGCCTGCGCTTCGGCAGATAGCGGCAGGTGCACCGCCATCTGGTCACCGTCGAAGTCGGCGTTGAACGCCTCACACACCAGCGGGTGCAGCTGGATCGCCTTGCCCTCGACAAGCTGCGGCTCGAAAGCCTGGATACCCAATCGGTGCAGGGTCGGTGCCCGGTTGAGTAATACCGGGTGTTCGGTGATGACCTCTTCGAGCACGTCCCAGACCTGTGGACGCTGCCGCTCCACCATCCGCTTGGCCGACTTGATGTTCTGCGCATGGTTGAGATCGACCAGGCGCTTCATCACGAACGGCTTGAACAGCTCCAGCGCCATCTGCTTGGGCAGACCGCACTGGTGCAGTTTGAGCTGCGGACCCACCACGATCACGGAACGACCGGAGTAGTCGACCCGCTTGCCGAGCAGGTTCTGCCGGAACCGGCCCTGCTTGCCCTTGAGCAGGTCAGACAGTGACTTCAGCGGGCGGTTACCTGGTCCGGTCACCGGGCGGCCACGGCGGCCGTTGTCGAACAGTGCGTCAACGGCTTCCTGCAGCATCCGCTTTTCGTTGTTGACGATGATCTCGGGCGCACCCAGGTCGATGAGCCGCTTGAGCCGGTTGTTCCGGTTGATCACCCGGCGGTACAGGTCGTTGAGATCGGAGGTTGCGAAGCGACCACCGTCGAGCTGCACCATGGGTCGCAGGTCCGGCGGGATCACCGGCACGCAGTCCAGCACCATGCCCATCGGGTTGTTGCGGGTGGTCTGGAAGGCCGCGACCACCTTGAGCCGCTTGAGCGCCCGCAGCTTCTTCTGGCCTTTACCGGTGCGGATGATCTCGCGCAGATTGTCCGACTCGGCATCGATGTCGAAGTTCTCCATCAGTTTCTGGATCGCTTCGGCACCCATCGCGCCGGTGAAGTAGTCGCCGTAGCGGTCGTAGAGCTCGCGGTAGAGCAGCTCATCGACGATCAGCTGGCCGACTTCCAGCTTGGTGAACGTCTCCCAGATCTCCTCGAGCCGGTCGATCTCGCGCTGCGCCCGATCCCGGATCTGGCGCATCTCACGCTCGCCACTCTCCTTGACCTTGCGGCGCACGTCGCTCTTCGCACCCTCGGTCTCCAGCTCGGCGAGGTCGGCCTCCAGCTTCTGCGCCCGTGCCTCGATCTCGGCGTCCCGGCGGTCCTCAAGCCGCTTACGCTGGACGCCGATCTCGCTTTCCAGGGTGGATAGATCGTTGTGCCGCTCTTCGGTGTTCACGCTGGTGATCGCGTAGGCGGCAAAGTAAATGATCTTCTCTAGGTCCTTCGGGGCCAGGTCAAGCAGGTAGCCCAACCGGCTCGGGACGCCCTTGAAGTACCAGATGTGCGTGACCGGAGCGGCTAGCTCGATGTGACCCATGCGCTCACGGCGCACCTTGGCCCGCGTCACCTCGACACCGCAGCGCTCGCAGATGATTCCCTTGAAGCGCACGCGCTTGTACTTACCGCAGTAACATTCCCAGTCGCGGGTGGGACCGAAGATCTTCTCGCAGAAAAGCCCGTCCTTTTCCGGCTTAAGCGTGCGGTAGTTGATGGTCTCCGGCTTCTTGACCTCGCCGTAGGACCACTGGCGGATGTCTTCGGCGGTGGCGAGACCGATGCGGAGCTCATCGAAGAAGTTGACGTCGAGCACGTCGGGTTCCTTCTCCCTGTGTTGTCAAAGCCTGTAAGTGGTTAAATCCTGCGCCTAAACGCTGCGTTTGTTCTTTCGTATTTTTGGTGCGTCCGGCGCGAGGGTGGGCGGGAGGACCACCCTCGCGCCGGACGCGGGCCTACTGAGCCGTTACTGCACGACGTCATCGACCGATGGGGACTCGTTACGGGACAGGTTGATGCCGAGGTTGGCAGCCGCCCGCTCCAAATCTTCGTCATCGGAATCCCGCATCTCGATCGCCGCCCCATCACTGGAGAGCACCTCGACGTTGAGGCACAGCGACTGCAGCTCCTTGAGCAACACCTTGAACGATTCGGGGATTCCGGGCTCCGGTATGTTCTCGCCCTTGACGATGGCTTCGTACACTTTCACCCGCCCGAGCACATCGTCAGATTTGATGGTGAGCAGTTCCTGGAGGGTGTATGCCGCCCCATAGGCCTGCATCGCCCAACATTCCATCTCACCAAAGCGCTGGCCACCGAACTGCGCTTTCCCACCCAGCGGTTGCTGCGTGATCATCGAGTACGGTCCGGTTGACCGAGCGTGAATCTTGTCGTCGACCAGGTGCAGCAACTTGATGATGTACATGTAGCCGACCGCAATCGGGTAGGGATACGGTTCGCCGGTCCGCCCGTCGTACAGCTGCGCCTTACCATCCGGTCTGACCATCTGCTCGCCGTCCCGGTTGGGCAGCGTCGAGTTGAGCAGCCCGGTGATCTCCTCCTCGGCGGCACCGTCGAACACCGGGGTGGCGACCAAGGCACCGGGTTCGGCCTCGTAAAGCTCCTCAGGGAGCTTGGACGCCCAGTCTGGGTCGCCGTTGACCTGCCACCCACTGTGGGCGATCCAACCCAGGTGGGTCTCCAGGATCTGCCCGATGTTCATCCGGCGCGGCACACCGTGGGTGTTGAGGATGATGTCCACCGGTGTCCCGTCCGGCAGGAACGGCATGTCCTCAACCGGGAGGATCTTGCCGATGACGCCCTTGTTCCCGTGCCGACCGGCGAGCTTGTCTCCGTCCTGGATCTTGCGCTTCTGCGCCACGTAGACCCGGACCAGCTCGTTGACCCCTGGTGAGAGCTCGTCGTCGTCCTCCCGGGAGAACACCCGGATGCCGATGACCTTACCGGTCTCGCCGTGCGGAACCTTCAGGCTGGTATCGCGCACCTCGCGGGCCTTTTCGCCGAAGATGGCCCGCAGCAGCCGCTCCTCAGGGGTCAGCTCAGTCTCGCCCTTGGGCGTCACCTTGCCGACCAGGATGTCGCCGGCCTGTACCTCCGCACCGATCCGGATGATGCCTCGTTCATCAAGATCCGCCAGCACCTCCTCGGAGACGTTCGGGATGTCCCGGGTGATCTCCTCGGCACCGAGCTTGGTGTCTCGCGCATCGATTTCGTGCTCATCGATGTGGATGGAGGTGAGTACGTCGTCCTGCACCAGACGCTGAGACAGGATGATGGCGTCCTCGTAGTTGTGACCCTCCCACGGCATGATCGCCACGAGCAGGTTCTTGCCCAGCGCCATCTCGCCTCGGTCGGTGCACGGCCCATCCGCGATCACCTGGCCGACCTCCACCCGGTCACCCTCAGCCACGATGGGCCGCTGGTTGATACAGGTGCCCTGGTTGGATCGGTGGAACTTGTGCATCCGGTAGGTCTGCCGGGTGCCGTCGTCGGCCATCACGGTGACGTAGTCGGCGCACAGTTCCTCGACTACGCCGGCCTTGTCAGCCACCACGACGTCACCCGCATCCACCGCGGCCCGCAGCTCCATGCCGGTACCTACCAGCGGAGCCTGGCTGCGCAGCAGGGGAACGGCCTGGCGCTGCATGTTGGCGCCCATCAAGGCCCGGTTGGCGTCGTCGTGCTCCACGAACGGGATCATCGCGGTCGCTACCGAGACCATCTGCTGCGGCGAGACATCCATGTAGTCGACGCCGAGCGGGTCGATGGAGTCGACCTCACTGCCGCCCTTACGCCGGACCAGTACCCGATCCTCGGCGAAGGAACCGTCGTCGTTGAGAACCGCGTTGGCCTGTGCGATGACGTGCCGGTCTTCCTCGTCGGCGGTCAGGTAGTCGACCTGTTCGGTGACGAAACCGTCGACGACCTTGCGGTAAGGCGTCTCGATGAAGCCGAATGGATTGACTCGGGCGTATGAAGACAACGATCCGATCAACCCGATGTTCGGACCCTCAGGTGTCTCGATCGGACACATCCGGCCGTAGTGCGAGGAGTGCACGTCGCGGACTTCGAAGCCGGCCCGCTCGCGAGACAGACCACCAGGACCTAGCGCGGACAGGCGCCGCTTGTGGGTCAACCCGGCCAGCGGGTTGGTCTGGTCCATGAACTGGGACAGCTGCGACGTACCGAAGAACTCCTTGATCGCTGCAACCACCGGGCGGATGTTGATCAGTGTCTGCGGCGTGATCGCCTCGACGTCCTGGGTGGTCATCCGTTCCCGGACGACCCGCTCCATACGGGACAGCCCGACCCGGATCTGGTTTTGGATCAGCTCGCCGACGGTACGCAGGCGACGGTTGCCGAAGTGGTCGATGTCGTCGGTCTCCACCGGCACGAATTCATCGGGGAACCCGGGAGCGGCCGGCATCGTCGCCTCACCTGCGTGCAACCGGACCAGGTAGTCGATCGTGGTGACGATGTCGTCCTCGCTGAGCACCCCGTTGTTGTAGGGCAGCGTCAGGCCCAGCTTCTTGTTGGCCTTGTAGCGACCAACCTTGGCCAGGTCGTAGCGCTTGACCTTGAAGAACAGGTTCTCCAGTAGCGCCTGCGCGCTTTCCTTGGTGGGCGGCTCGCCCGGGCGCAGCTTGCGGTAGATGTCCAGCAGCGCCTCATCGGGGCCACCGGTGTGATCCTTCTCCAAGGTGGCAAGCAGGGTTTCCGAGTGCGTGAACCGCGCGGCGATCCGGTCGGCAGTCCAGCCCAGCGCCTTGAGCAGCACGGTCACCGGCTGGCGGCGCTTACGGTCGATGCGCACGCCTACCGTGTCGCGCTTGTCGACGTCGAACTCCAGCCATGCGCCACGACTGGGGATGATCTTGACGCTGTAGACGTCCTTGTCGGTGGTCTTGTCGACCGCGTGATCGAAGTACACGCCAGGCGAGCGAACCAGCTGCGATACCACCACCCGCTCGGTGCCATTGATGATGAACGTTCCCTTGTTGGTCATCATCGGGAAGTCACCCATGAACACCGTCTGGGACTTGATCTCCCCGGTGTTGTTGTTGGTGAATTCGGCGGTGACGAACAGCGGTGCGGCGTAGGTCATGTCCTTGTCCCGGCACTCCTCGACGGAGGCCTTGACCTCGTCGAAGCGAGGGTCGGAGAAGGACAGCGACATCGAGCCGGAGAAGTCCTCGATCGGAGAGATTTCTTCGAGCACCTCGGCGAGACCACCGATGGGATCTTCGTCACCGGCATCGATACGACGCTGGTACCACTCGTCGGCACCGACCAGCCACTCGAAGGATTGAAGCTGCAGGTCCAGAAGATCGGGCACCTGGAGCGGCTCGCGGATCTTCGCAAAGGAGGGCCGGGTGGGGGCTCCCGGGAGGCGGGGTACTGAGTTGTTCGCAGCAGAGGTCTTGGGCGGGCGGGAGACTGCCAAGATTGCGTCCTTCCGAACACTAGCGCTGCCGAGCGCAGGACGGTGGGTCTTCCCGGAGGCTTCCTGGCGGGTCACCTGGGGACCACACTCCCGGCGCGGTGTTGGTGCATTTGCTGATGGAGTTGTGAGAGGGTGTGCGTGTCTGGCCGATGAAGTTGTCGTTGGAGACTGCGACCCCGCTAGCACGGGGCACAGTTACCGTCCACGCTGCACAGCTCGATGCGCCCCTGCGCAGAAGGATTCTGGTTGCCAGCACCATGCGGGCAGGGGCGTGAAAAGGGCAGCGCAAAGAGGCAGTCTAGCCGCTAGGACGGCGACTGTCCAGCACCGAATTCAAGTTCGGCGTAAGCGTGGTCCTAGAGTGACCTGCCGGACGGCCCCAGTCAAGTGTTCGTCGTCCGATCAGTGGTCGGATGCGCACGATCAGCGGCTATTTTCCGATCGGTTCGACCGATCAACGCACAATTACCCGCTTTCGTCGCACCGGTGTCCCCCTAACCGGCCTGCTCACCCGGAAGCGGTGACCCTAACCGACACGTCCTCCACACTCAAGGTCGGCACTGCCGAGTTGATTCCCCACGCAGAAGTGGTGGCACGCCCAGCGGTCTTCCAGTTTCTGCCGACCTGCTGTACGGCAGCCCCGACCCTACCCGCGCGAAGGGGGTCGGCCTTGCGACCGCCAGGTTGTCCGCGGATGAGCCACCAGCTGGCCAAACGCCGGACCAGACCGCTGGTGTCAGGTCTTGCCCACCTCAGGCGTGTCCCTGGATCCCGACTTAAAACGACTCCGCGTCGGCGATTTTCCAGCGACCGTCGACCCGCTGCGCGGTGATGGACAACCTGCCCGTGGCAACCAGTGGCTTTGTCTGACCTGCCTGATGCGCCTGCTGATCCAGGAACACCAGCACGATGGCCCGGTCGCCATCGAGGCTCTTGACGGCAATGGCAGGCACGGACGCCACGACCACGGCCTGCTGGGGCGGCGCCAGCTGCCTTATCTTGGCGAATTGCTGGCGAAAGTTGTCGACGAACGCACCGGTGACGACCTCGTTGGCGGCTCGCTCATTGTCGTCGAGCCGGCCGAAATCATAGGAGTAGACGCGTTTGACGGCGTCGCTGATCTGAGCAGAGACCTGGGCGGTGGCATCCTTGTCGACCAATGCCTGGTTGGTTGCCGCCGGCGAACCGGTCAGCTGGTTGGCCTCACCGCGGAACCAGGCCGCCAGACCCACGGCCATCACCAGCGCGGCGACCAATGCCACCAGGGTTGCCACACCCGTCAAACGTCGAGGTGGAGTGGCTACCTCCTCAGTATCGGCAATTTGTGGTGGTGCCGGGATAGTCATTCGTCAGCTCTCACTTCGGGGTGCTGTCTGTCCGGGATCTTTGTTGATCTACTGTGTGACTTACTGGGGCGACTCACTTGGGCGAGGCGGGCGGAGGACAGGGCCCAGGCTCTGAGTAGGTTTCCCCGACCGGCGTCAAATTGCTGACCTTCCAGCTTTGGCCAGCGCGGACCATGTCGAGGTGGACCCGCCGGTGCACGCAACCCGGATCGCCCTTCTCGACCTGAGAAGTGACGTCCAGCGCGACCAGCGCCTGCGCAGTCCCGGCTTGCTGGTCTAGCGCAGCCACTGCGGCGTCCACCACGTTGCCATTGGTGACCGTGGCCGAGTCGGTGATGGCGCGCGCGTACGAGTCGCGGTTGGTCCGCAGCTGAGTGAGCAATTGGCCCGTCGCGGACTGCTCCCACAAGGTCAACCCGTCCTGCACGTGCCGGTAGTCAATGTTGTTCAGGGTGAGGGTGGCCTGCGCGGCATTCCGCAGTACCGCGTCCCGCTCCCCGCTCACGGCAAGAGACTTGTCGTGAGCGGCCATATACCAGGACAGGCCGAACCAGCCCGCGGTGACGAGGGCAACCACGGTCAGCGCCGCGACCGCGAGTATCGCCTTGCGCAGCGGACCGCCCTGGGGGGTCTGCGACTGGAGGGTGGGCTTTGTGGCGATGCTGGTCATTGTTGTCTGTCGTCCAAAATATGAGGGGGCGGTGACGGTGACGCAGGGGTATGTCTAGCGTGTGGCAAGGAGGTAGGTGAGATAGGCCCTGATCGCCATACATGAACAGGGGCACCGGGAGATCACTACCGGACGTTCTGGGTACTGGCAGGCCTGGCGTCCCGTGGAGCACATCCGGGCCGTGGTGGTCGTGGTGCACGGCCTCCACGAGCACTCCGCCCGTTACGCCCATGTAGGTACCCGGCTGGCCGCGGAGGGCTTCGCGGTCTACGCCGCTGACCACCGTGGACACGGCCGATCCGACGGCCGACGGGCCAATATCGAGCGGATGGCGTTGCTTCAGCAGGACTTGAGGTCCTTCGTTGAGTTCGCCGCAGGGCGCCACCCTGGGCCGGTATTCATGGTGGGCCATTCGCTTGGCGGGCTGATCGCGCTGGAGTATGCACTCGATTGCAGAGGCAGCGCCCTGGACGGACTGGTGTTGTCCGGACCGGCGGTGACCGCAACGGCCGGCTCGGCGCTGGCCAAGTGGCTGGCCCCGGTGCTGTCGGCGCTGGTTCCCGACCTCGGCGTGGCCAGCCTCGACGCCGAGCAGAAGATTTGCCGTGACCCGGAAGTTGTCCGCTCCTACCAGGATGATCCCCTGGTGTACCGGGGAAGGATCAAGGCTCGGACCGGGGCCGAGATACTCGGGGTGATCCAGCGCCTGCCCGGCGCCCTGCCGCGCCTGCGCGTGCCACTGCTGATCTTGCACGGCACCGATGACCAGATTTCCCCGGTGGCCGGGTCCCTCATGGTGCATGAGGCCGTGTCCTCGCCAGACAAGACCCTGCGCCAATACCCCGGCTTGTACCACGAAGTGTTTAACGAGCCGGAGCACGACCGGATCCTCACCGACCTCGTCTCCTGGCTCAATGACCGGTCCCACCTGCCGTCAGCTGGCGCAGCGGGGCTCCCGCCGGGCGGATAACCCCGCTGCACGCGGCTGCCCGGCTCAGGTGAGGGAAACCTTGGCGCCGGCTTCCTCGAGCTTGGTCTTGGCGGCGTCGGCCTGGTCCTTTGGCACGGCCTCCAGGACTGGCTTGGGGGCGCTTTCGACAAGGTCCTTGGCTTCCTTGAGGCCCAGTCCGGAGACGATTTCCCGGACGACCTTGATCACCTGGATCTTCTTCTCGCCGACGGCTTCGAGAACGACGTTGAATTCGTCCTTCTCCTCCGCGGCCGGGGCTTCCGGCGCGCCCGCGGCAGGACCCGCAGCCACGGCGACCGGCGCCGCGGCGGTGACATCAAACGTCTCTTCGAATTTCTTCACGAACTCGCTGAGCTCCAGCAAGGTCATGTCCTTGAAGGCGTCCAGCAACTCGTCGGTGCTCAACCTCGCCATGGTGGCGGATCTCCTTCTGCGGTTGGGGATTGTCTGGTGTTTTCGATCAGTGCTGTTTCGATCAATCCTGGGCGGACTCGCCGGTTGACTGCTGCTTGTCACGCAGCGCCGCGGCCAGCCGGGCTACCTGGGACGCCGGCTCGGCGAACAGCCTGGCGGCCTTGGACAGGTTCGCCTTCATCGCTCCGGCCAGCTTGGCCAGCAGCACCTCACGAGACTCGAGGTCGGCGATCTGGGTGACCTGGGCGACAGTCAGCGGCCGACCGTCCAGGTACCCCCCCTTGATCACGAGCGCGTTGTTATCCCGGGCGAAGTCACGCAGCGCCTTCGCGGCGATCACCGGCTCACCATGAACGAAGGCGATCGCGGTGGGTCCGACGAACAACTCCTCGAGGCCCTCCACACCGGCATCTTGCGCGGCCCGGGACACCAAGGTGTTCTTCGCAACCCGGTAGGTGGTGTCGGACCCGAGGCTGCGACGCAGGTTTGTCAATTGCGTCATGGACAGCCCGCGGTATTCGGTTACCAACGTGGCCGTGGCGGTACGGAACTCCTCTGCGATATCGGCAACGGCTTCGACCTTGTCTGGTCTAGCCATAGATCGCCTCCTTACTGTCGAACCGGAGTGTTGTCGTGCCGGTTGCGCCGGCGCGCTGGACCGTGTCCTGCCTGGGCCAGCTGGGCGGTGCGCTCGGAGCACGGGTCCTGAAATGACGAACGCCCCGGCGCAGCAGGCGCGGGGGCGAAGCCAGCCGGCGCGACAGCGCGGCACGGCGGCACGACCACGTCCTCCTGCGCGGGCCGCCCGCTGATTGCGGGACCTTCATGGGCGCCAGCGGCGCACCAGACCAGCGGTCTTCGGTGGAACTGTTATCAGGGTAGGTCACCCATACTGCTGCGACCAAACCGGCCCGATCCCCTACAGCGAGCGGAACGGCCAGGCTTGCTCGTTGCTTGGGTGCCTCAGACGACATGCCATGTCATCTGAGGCACCCGGCCGCTCAGCGGTCAGGCGGTGACGGGTTCGTCAACCAAGAGGTTGCGGGTGCGGTTCGGGTCAACCGGGATACCGGGACCCATGGTGGTGGAGAAGTGCACCTTCTTCAGGTAACGGCCCTTCGCGGCCGAGGGCTTGCTGCGCATCACCTCATCGAGCGCGGCAGCGTAGTTCTCCACCAGCTTCTCGGCGTCGAACGACACCTTGCCGATAACGAAGTGAAGATTGGCCTGCTTGTCGACTCGGAAATTGATCTTCCCGCCTTTGATGTCCGTTACCGCCTTGGCCACGTCGGTGGTGACGGTGCCCGTCTTCGGGTTGGGCATCAGACCACGGGGTCCCAGGATCCTGGCGATCCGGCCGACCTTGGCCATCTGGTCCGGTGTCGCGATGGCAGCGTCAAAGTCGAGCCAACCGCCCTGGATGCGGGCGATGATATCTTCAGATCCCACCGCATCAGCACCAGCGGCTTCGGCTTCAGCAGCCCGGTCACCGCTGGCGAAGACGATGACGCGCACGGTCTTGCCGGTGCCGTGCGGCAGGTTTACCGTGCCGCGCACCATCTGATCGGCCTTGCGGGGATCAACACCAAGTCGCATGGCCACCTCGACGGTGGCATCCATCTTCGTGGGGGAGGTCTCCTTGGCCAACGCCGCAGCCTCGAGCGGGCTGTACAGCCGGCTGCGGTCGATCTTGTCAATGGCCTGCCGGTAGGCCTTACCGCGCTTCATGTCACTGTCCTCTCCGGGATCAGCCGTGGTGCGGACCAGCGCCTGGTCCTCCCACATCTTTCGGTTCTTACGTTGGGGTGTCGGGCGACAGCAACGATCTAGTCGACGACGGTGATGCCCATGGATCGGGCGGTGCCAGCGATGATCTTAATTGCCGCATCGATGTCGTTGGCGTTGAGGTCTTCGCGCTTGCGTTCGGCGATGGCCCGCAGCTGGTCACGGCCGATCTTGGCGACCTTCATCTTGTGCGGCTCGGCCGAACCCTTGGCGATTCCGGCGGCCTTGAGCAGCAGCACCGAGGCCGGCGGGGTCTTGAGCACGAAATCGAACGAACGGTCCTCGTAGACCGAGATCACCGCGGGCACTACCTCGCCACGATTGTTCTGCGTCGCAGCGTTGTAGGCCTTGCAGAACTCCATGATATTCAGACCGTGCGGGCCCAGCGCCTGACCGACTGAGGCCGGGTTCGCGGTACCAGCCTCCAGCGCCAGCTTCACTGTGGCCGCTAGCTTCTTTCGTCTCTTCGGGGGCATGGTTCCTTCCTGTAGATATGACCGGCGGCACTACCGGTTTCGATCTTGGTGTTTTAGATCTTGGCAACCTGACTGAACGACAGCTCGACCGGTGTTTCCCGACCGAAGATGGACACCAGCACTTTGAGCTTCTGTGCGTCTACGTTGACCTCACTGATCGTCGCCGGCAACGTGGCGAATGGACCGTCCATGACGGTGACGGACTCACCCACCTCGTAATCGACCTCAACGGTGGGCTTGGCACCGCCGGCAGTCCCGGCATGCTTACCGGCGCCGACCGGCACCTTGGGCTGCGCCACCCGCGGTGCCAAAAACTTCAGCACCTCTTCCAGGGTCAGCGGCGAAGGCCGGGAAGTCGCGCCGACGAATCCGGTGACACCCGGGGTGTTGCGCACGGCGCTCCACGAAGCGTCATTGAGTTCCATCCGGACCAGGATGTAGCCGGGCAGCACCTTGCGCTGCACCTGCTTGCGCTGGCCGTTTTTGATCTCGGTGACTTCTTCCGTGGGCACCTCCACCTGGAAGATGTACTCCTCGACGTCTAGCGTCAGGATCCGGGTCTCCAGGTTGGCTTTCACCTTGTTCTCGTAGCCGGCGTAGGAGTGCACGACGTACCACTCGCCAGGAGCGGCGGCCAGCGCGGAGCGCAGCTCGTCAACTGAGTCGGGTGAAGTGGAGTCGGTCCCCGCGGTATCGTGCTCGGCATCATCGAGGGCCTCGCTAGCGTGTGAGGTCTCGATGTCGGTTGGGACGTCACCAAACAGCCCCGTCAGCTCCTGCCCGTCGTCCGGGGAAGTCCCTCCGGGGAAAGTCACTGTCTATCTCGCTTTCTGTCCTTACGTCTTGCCGTGCCCGTCCTGCGCAGGCGCTTGGACACCTGGCATCAGCCGAACACAGTCAGCACAAGTCTGGCCAGCCCCAAGTCCAGCAAGGCCACAAACGCCACCATGAAGCTGACGAAGACCAGCACGACCGAGGTGTAGACCACCAGCTCCCGGCGGGTAGGCCAGATGACCTTGGTCAGCTCCGAGACGACCTCACGGAGAAACCGATTCAGCCGGCCCAGTACCCCCACCTTGGAATCGGAGGCTCCCCGAGCCCTGGTCGGATGACCCTTGCCCGCGCTCGGCTCGACCTGGGTGAGCCGGGCCCGGCGCACGCCGGCATGCGGAGCGTCGGCTTCATCGAGCCGATCGTCCATCTCGCGGGCGGGTTCCTCGCTCACGCTGTGATCCTCCGCTCCGCCGTCCCGTCGGCGGTCAGCTTGCACTCGTCAATTCAGGTCAACGCAGGGGCGACAGGACTTGAACCTGCAACCTGCGGTTTTGGAGACCGCTGCTCTGCCAGTTGAGCTACACCCCTATTAGTCACCGTCTCGTTGAGACGCCACGCGACGAGCACCACCTGATAGCCCGCGCGACGGTTATCACCGAGCACGAGAGATCCGCTGGTAACCCAGCCGCACAGAGTGTAGGGCAACCGGCGCGGCGCCCTCCAACCGCCCAGTGTAGGAGCCCATGGCGGGGCTGGCCACCCTAGTGGGTGACAGGAGCTTGCCGTCACACCCGGGTTTCCCTGTGTGAATCATGAGCGGCCAGCGGCTGCCAATGCCCCACGAGGTCGCGGTAGAGCGCCGAGCAGTCCAGCAACTCCTGGTGGGTACCCAGCACCGCCCTGGTGCCGTCCAGCACAAGAATTCTTTTCGCGCGCAACGCAGAGCTGATCCGGTGAGCTATCACCACGAGTGTGCCGGGGCGCTGGGCGAAGGCGCGCTCCACCCGCGCGTCGGCCGCCGGATCCAGGTGGCAGGTGGCCTCGTCCAGAATCATTATCTGCGCCGGTGACAGGTAGGCGCGAGCCAGGGTGAGCAGCTGGCGCTCACCTGCCGACAGCGCCGCCGGGTCCACCTCGGCGCGATACCCACCGAGGCGCTCGACCAGTTCCCGGGCGCCGACAGCGTCGATTGCTTGGTCAATGTCGGCCTTGATGTCGGTCAAACCAAGACCGTCACGCAGATAGGTCAGGTTCTCTTCCACCGTGCCGGCGAAGACGTAGGCCTCCTGCGGGATCAGCACGCGGCGTCCGGCCAGTTCCTGGCCTCCCCACGCGCGCAGCTCGACTCCCCCGAGGAGCGCCTGACCGGCCTGCGGCTCGAGCAGCCCTGCGATGATCCCCGCAAGGGTCGACTTGCCCACCCCGCTGGGGCCGACGACGGCCAGATGATCGCCATCAGGCACCACCAGATCGAAGTCGCAGATCACCGGATCGGCCTGGTGACCGTAGGTGAAGGTGACACCACGCAGCTCGAGGTCCGATCCGCTCGGGCAAGCGTGCTGCTGACAGTCGCGCTGCGCTTGGTCGCCGCGGCTCGCTGTGGCCGGCAGTTCGGCAGCTTCCACGATGCGACGCAGCGTGACCAGCAACCACAGCCCGTTGCCGCCGACACCCCGGATCAGGGTGCGCAGCGCCGGTTGGAGCGCCATCGACACGTAGGTAATGGCACCGAGCACCGTGCCGGTCGTCGCGCCGTGCGACAGGAGCCGGGGTGACCCGACGAGGATCAGCAGGAAGGGAGCCCACATGCCGACGCCCATGGCCGTGGTCCGCATCGTGGTCACCCGGGCCAGGTGAGTCGCCGCGTACTCCTGCGCGTCGATGGTTCGTCCCGCCAGGCAACGTATCTGGTCCTCGGCGCCGCTGGCGATGACATCCCGCAAGCCGCTGGCCACCGTAGTGATCGCCTCGGCAATGCCCTCATCGGCTACGAGCGCTTCGCGCTGAGCGGCAGCCATGGCCCGCAGTGCTCCGAGAAAAAACCCGAGGCTAAGCAATAGCGGAGGCAACACTAAAGCTACGGCTAGTGGGGCAAGGGCAAACAAACCGAGTAGCGCACTGGTGGTAGTAACCAGGAACAGCTGCACCACCATGATGATGCTGGCGAATGACTCCCGGACCATCTCCACTTGGTGCGTCAGCCGCGCCACCGCAGCAGTACTGGCCGATGCACCACCGACTGTGCATCGGTGCAGCACACCACGCACGACGAGATCAACGAGATCGTCCCGGAACGGCTCGACGAGTTCCGCAAGACGCAGGTAGGCCTGGCGAATCCCGACCGCGCCGACGAGCGCGCCCAGCATGAGCAATCCCAACCAGGCAAAGCCCAGCGCGGGCCGGCCAGCCAGAAAGCCCCGGTCAACGGCAGCGGCGACGAGGCGGCCGGACAGGAAAGCCGGCACCGCGGCCACGGCGGACCAGGCGAACACGCGGGCCAGCAGCCCGCGCCGCTGCCGGAACACATCAAGCAGCAGCCGCCAGTGCGCCGCTTGCGGCGAGCACGATTCCGCGCTGGTCATGCTGGTTTCCAGTTGTCAGGGCCACCTGACGGCAGCCCCTCGTCGAACACCTCGCGATAGCCCGGCTGTTTCCACAGCTCGTGGTGGGGTGCCAAGCAGCGCACCCGGCCGTCGTCGAGCCAGGCGACGAGATCAGCATGGGCGGCTGTTGACGCCCGATGCGCAACAACGAGACGGGTTCGGTCTGCCAGCGCACCGGTCAGTACCTGCCGGATGTGATGCTCGGTGACGGTGTCCAGGCTTGCGGCGACGTCATCAAGCACGAGCACCCGGGCGGTGTGCGCGAATGCACGCGCGAGTCCGATCCGCTGGATCTCACCGCCAGACATCCGCGCGTCGACCAGCCTCGTTCGGTATCCCTGCGGCATCTGCCGGATGAAACCGTCTGCGTATGCTGCGCGCGCCGCTGCGGCCACTTCGAGCTGGTCAGGTATGTGCTCCCCCAGCGCGATCACATCGGTGAGGGTGTCCCCGATGAGCGCGGGGCGCTCGAAGCCGTAGCCAACGGCGCGGCGCAGCTCGCGCCGCTCCAGTTCGGGCAAGGGAACCCCGTCGAGCAGCACCTGGCCCTCGTCCGGATCCACAAGTCGGCCGGCGAGCGCGGCGAGGAGGGATTTGCCGCTTCCGGAGCGCCCTACCACCGCGACGAGAGCGCCGCCCGGAACGACAAGGTCAAGGTCTTGCAGCACCGGGATTCCCCCCTCCCGGACTGTGACAGCGCGGAATTCCACCCAACCCCGGCCTTGAGGCAGGGCGGCGGCCCCGTACTTCGTCGCAGGTTCGGCCAAGACCTCCGCAGCCCGCCCCGCAGCGGCGCGCACCCGGGCGAATCGGGCTACCGAGCTCACCGCCGAGCCGATCCCCACGGCCAACCCGACGTACTGGGTGGCCGCCAGCACCTCCCCCGGGCTGATCAGACCTCGACCGAGCTCAATCCCGGCTATCGCGAGCACCGCTACCTGCAACACAGGAACCAGCAGCGCCTGCTGGGCAGCGAGGCGGGTTTGCACCCGCCACATGCCCATCCCCGCGTCGTGCAGTTCGGGCAACGGCGCAAGCACGCGCCGGCATTCGCGGGCCGTGGTGTGTGCGGCCGCAATGGAACGCGCGCCGGTCAGCGCGTCGACCAGCCGGCTCGCGATGCGGCCTTGCGCCCGCAGGTAACGCTCAGCCAGTTCCGAGGCGTTCCGGACGTTGCTTCGCACCATCACCAGCAGCACCGGGGCAGCGGCGAGGAAAGTCAGGCAGAGCACAGGGTCAATGAGGGCAAGCGCGACGATGCCGCCAACCGCAGGGACTAAAGCTGCGACCGCCCAGACCAGTACGGTGCCCGCTCGCCCAGCGTCCGCAGCGTTGCCCACCATGCGGGTCGTGATGTCACCCACCGGGAACAGGCGCGTTGAGTGTGTGCCCAGGGCGAGGATGTGGTCGAGGACAGACTTGCGCAGCCACGCCGTGGCACGAGCAGTGCCCATACCCCCAGCAAGATCATTCAGGGCCCCGCTGGTGATGAGCAGTGCCACCAGCAGCCCGCAGCCCACCAGCCACGGTGTGGGGTCATGACCGCCGAGCACGGCGTCGACAGTGCGACCGAGCACCGCCGGGAACACCGTCTCAACTCCAGCGACGGTGAGGGATGCGACCAGCAGCAGGCCGGTCCAGCCTCCACCACGCTGGACGATCCGCCGGATCACCCTATCGGACTTCGGCCGGGACCCCGCTCCAGCGGGTGGCTGGAGCGGGGTGTCATGCCGGCGGTAAGGATGCGCCGGGCAGCGATCCTCACCGACCTTGTTCAGCCGCACAGCGCAACGCTGAGGCCGCTCCCGTCGCCGCCGTGGCTGTTGCCGCCGCCCAGGAACGGGTCGTTCGGAGTTTCGGCTACCTCCATTTCCTGCAGGTCGAGCAGTGCCATGTGATCTCACCTCCTTCACCGGACAGGTGATGCTGCGGAACCGGTTAAAGCTCGGGTAGGTCGTGGACGGAAGAAAAACGGCAGGTGAGCCGGTGTTTCATGCAGCGCGGCGCCGGCAGCGAGGAGCACCCCGGCGGTACCCGTCGCCAGGTCCATGGACAGCCTGAGCTGCATGCTGCCCGGGAATGCCGGGGAGCCTTGGTAGTCGACGGCGTGCCAGGCCAAACGGCGGATCTGATCGCCGACGATGCGGTCGGGGCTGTCGTACCGGTGGCTGAGGTAAAGGACCATGCCCGCCCGGCCCTGGAACAGGCCAGACTCGATGTAGAACGGCGACGACGCAGCAAGACGAATCCGGCGTGCCGCCTCGGCGAACTGATCATCCTCGCGGTGGGCGAGGTACTCATCAAGGACCAGCCCGATGCCCGCGCTACCCGTCGCCAGGTAAGGCATGGTTCGCCAACCTTCATTGACGTGCAGGCACCCGTCGCTGCGGATGACGCAGCGTCTGAGGTCCTGCTGCAATGCAGTCCGCGCCAGGTCGAGCAGTGCCGGCTCGCCAACCTGCTCGTAGAGGCGGATGAACAGCAGTGCCGGACCGGCGCCACCACGCATGAGCCCGGCGTGGGGATGTGCACCGCCGCTCACCTCGGCGACCGTCTCCAGATCTCCGAGCCGGTCCGCCACCGCCTGCACCACGGCCAACGCTGTGCTGCGCAGTGCGGAGTCCGCGGTGACAGCGGCAAAGTGCATGAGATTCAGGCCAACGCCGGCCAACCCGCCGTACAGGTCCACGCCGAGCCGGTCCCACTTGCCATTCAGCTCGGTAGCGCAGATGTCCAGGATGTTGAGCGCCTCAGTCCGGTAACCGAGGTGGTCGAGCACGTATGCCACGCCGTGCAGCCCGTCGTAGAAGCCGAATCGAGTTGTCCGGGAAGCCGGCTGCGCGACACGCTGTAACAGCCACTCCTCATGCTCGAGGTACCGGCCCGCCCCGGTGACATCCAGCGCGTAGAGCACCCCGGCGGCGCCGTGAGCAATGTTGAGGCCGCCGGTGTGGAACTGCTCGATGTCACCGGGAAAAAGCCGGTCGTCACGATCCGGGCTGGCGCTGGCGAGAAGGGCCTTAGTCAGCGCGTCCCGGATCAATTCCCAGCCATCCCGCTGCGGATCCAGACGGAACGACGAGTGAGGCAGCTCAGAGCGTGGCCGGCGAGTGATGACCTGCACCGCCTCGTCGAGGAAGGTTGCGGGAACCGGGAACGACTCAGCGATCACCGCGGCCATATCCGCAGCTTTGGTCCGATCGATGGCGAACAATGTCGTCAGCGGGAGGAACAAAAACAAGCGCAGGCAAGCCAGCGCGTAGCGGTCGATGTCGAAACCCGATCGGTCCTGCGGCGCGGCGAAGCCCGGATTAGCGAGGGTCTGCCGCCGGCCCTCCTCGACACCGGCCGCGATCTCGAAGTCGACGAGCGCCACCCGGCCGTCGGGCCGGAGCAGGACGTTGAACGGATGCAGATCCCCGACGACCACACCACGGTCGTGGAAGGCATCGACTGCCTTTTCCAGCTTCGCTTGCACGTCCAAGGCCCACGAGGTGTATTCGGCGATGGTTCGCTCGTCGGCGTCCAGCGTGATCAGTGGATACCGCTCAGAGATTGCCTTGCGTAATGGGGTCCCCTCGATGAACTCCAGCGCCAGGAAGTGGTGCTCCCCCAGCATGAAGGCACCGTGCACAGCCGGCACGATGTCCAGCCCGGCCAGGCGCTCAAGCATGTCCCGTTCCCGGCGCAGCCTGGTCACCGCATCCGTACCGTCAATGTCCAGCCCGGCGTGCGGTCGGGCCTCTTTAAGCACCACCCGCGCACCGGTGGAAATATGCTGCCCCACATAAAGGCCGCCCGCATTGGAGAAGTGCAGCGCGCGCTCAAGCCGGTAGGGCAAGTCCGCCACCGTCACGCTGTTTCGTGCTGCCAAGTGCGGCTCGAGGAACGTCGGCAAGCGGACCCATCCGGGGATTCGGAAGCTGGGGCCTCGGCGGTCGGGCACCAATCGCCCGTGCGCGTCTTCAATCGCCAGTTCCCGGGAGCCGGTCTCGGACAGGCAGTACCGCTCGGCGAATCCCCCGTAGCGCACGTACAGTGGTCCGTTTCCCCACCGCAAGTCGCTGAGCACGTACGGGCCTTGGAAGCCGTCCAGCATGTCGCCGAGTTCGATCAACACGTCTTTCAGCTGGGCTTCGTCCGCGGGATATATCGTGATGAACTTGCCACTCGCGCCGCGGTTTGCGTACTTGGCATTCGCCACCAGCAGTACCTCGAGGCTGCGCAAGAACTTGAACGCAATCCGCCGGGTGAAGCAGTAGTCCGCGACCACCGCAAGGATCTGCTCGGCGTTGTCAAGGCACGCCGAGACATGCACCTTCCATCCCTGAGCGGGAAGCTCCCCGCCGATCGGACGGAGGACATGCCAGTTGTCACGTTCGCTAGCCGCCCACCCACCGGGTGTGGGAGCGTGGCTCAACCCGAATTCTCGAGGGTGCTCGACCAACCCGGATGTAGAGTCGTAAAAATATGGGTCAAGCAGGCAATACGTCTCGTAGCGCTTGTCCACGACTCCCCCAGCGCCGATAAACACTACCGTGTTATTCGGCTCCCGCCCCAGACCAATATTTCGTGATCTTCAGTGAAGACTAGGGGCTCTTACGTGGGCGCGGAAGACTCCGTCCGGGGTAGCTAAAGTCACAATACGTACGCACACAGTAATTGATCATGAAAATAGTCCGGATTACCAGGACGATTCGCCCAAGCAAATCGATGGCTGTCGGCCAGAAGAAGTGTTCAGCTCAACGCCACGGTAGCCGTAGCCTGGCCGAGTACCGCCTGGCCAGCTGCCCGCGCGGTGATCGCGACCACAACGGTAGCGTCATCGCGCCGTTTTGCCACTTTTCCGGACAACTCAAGAAGCGCCCCGTCGCTGTCGTCGGGTATGACGACCGGGCGGGTGAACCGGACCGAGCATTCCACGACCGCACCAGAATCGCCGGCCCAGTCCGTCACCAGGCGGGTGGCCAGCGCCATGGTCAGCATGCCGTGCGCGATGACGCCGGGCAGCCCGGCTTCTCGGGCGGCACGATCACTCCAGTGGATCGGGTTGAAGTCGCCCGAGGCGCCGGCGTAGCGCACCAGGTCGGCACGGGTGAGGCGGACCCGCAGCGCGGGCAGTTCGTCGCCCTCGGCGACGTCGGTGCGGCAACGCCGGTTTATCGCCTGGCTCACGGGTCAGTCCCCCGAACCACCAGCACCGCCCGTGCGGTGGTCACCGGGTCACCGGCACCGTCGATGATCTCGCAGCGCAGGGTCAGCATGTCGTTGCCCCCCACCGTGCGGATGCCGTCGACGTAAAGCGCCGCGGCTAGCTCGTCGCCAGCTTTGATCGGTCGATGGTGGGTGAAGGACTGGCTACCGTGCACCATCCTGCGGTAGTCCAGACCGAGCTTGGGATCGTTGATCAGCTCTTCCTGCGCGCGCAGCGCCAGGATCATCGCGAACGTGGGCGGGGCCACGACATCGGCGTATCCCACGGCTCGAGCGGCCCCAGGATCGCGGCAGACAGCGTTGCCATCCCCGATGGCGTCGGCGAATTCCCGGATTTTCTCGCGCCCGACCTGGTACGTCGCCGCAGCCGGGTAACAGTGCCCGATGAACGATGCGTCGAGTGCCATCAACCGCTGCGTGGATCAGCGGGTCTCGCGGTGGGTCCGGTGGGTATTGCAGTTCGGGCAGTACTTCCGAATAGTCAGCCGATCAGGATCGTTGCGCCGGTTCTTCTTGGTGATGTAGTTGCGGTGCTTGCATTCCTCGCAGGCCAGCGTGATCTTGGGTCGGATGTCGGTGGCGCGTGCCACGGCTGCCTCTCTCTCGCTTCATGCTCTCGATGGCTGACGATGACGCAGCCCGAGGGCTGCCGTCTGCGCCAGCCAGCGCGTAACGCGCCGGACCAATGGTAGCGGTGGCCGGACTCGAACCGGCGACACAGCGATTATGAGCCGCTTGCTCTTCCGACTGAGCTACACCGCCTGGAGCGGGCGTCCCTTCCCACAGTGGACCGAGCCCCAATACGGAATCGAACCGTAGACCTTCTCCTTACCATGGAGACGCTCTGCCGTCTGAGCTATTGGGGCAGTGTTCCTCGCCGGGCCGCACATGAGCGCAGCGACGACCACAGTACACGGTGGCTATCAACCCAGCGCTACGGGACCAGGGTAAGCACGGTCTCGTCGCGCGTCCCGGCAGCGCGAACCGTGCGAGCGGCCAACCAGGCATCAAAGCGGTCCGCCGCCAGCGGGCGGGAGATCAGGTAACCCTGCGCGACATCGCAGCCCATCTCGACCAACTGATCCCGGGTGGCGTCCTGCTCTACCCCCTCGGCGACAACGCCCAACCCGAGGGAGTGACCGAGATCGACGATAGCGCGGACCACGGCGAGGTCGCCGAGGTCGCTGGCCAGTCCGAGTACGAAACTCTTGTCGATCTTCACCTCGTCCACCGGAAGACGGCGCAGGTAGGCCAGCGACGAATAGCCGGTGCCGAAGTCATCCACGGCGATCCGCACGCCCTGCTCGTGTAGCGCCCGCAGCACCGGGAGCGCCCGCTCCGGATCGGTCATCACCGCGGACTCGGTGAGCTCAAAACCCAGTAGCTCGGCAGGTACGCGGTGCCGCGCCAGCGCGACAGTCACCCGGCGGGGAAACTCGGCGTCCGCGAGGTTGCGGACCGACAGGTTGACCGAGACCGACAGCGACAGGCCGCGATCCAGCCAGCTACGGCACTGGGCCAGCGACCGGTTCAGCACGTAATCGGTGAGCGGGTCGATCAGTCCCGTGGTCTCCACCAGGGTGACGAACTCCGCCGGGTCGAGCATCCCGAATTCCGGATGCTCCCAGCGCACCAGTGCCTCGACCCCAATCACCTGGCGGGTCGGCAACGCCAGCTGGGGCTGGTAGTGCACGTCGACTTGCCCGGTCTCCAGGGCCTGGCGGAAGTGGCTGACCAACTGGAATCTGCGTCCCAGAACCTGGCCCATGCTCGGCAGGTAGCTGCGGACGGTCTGGTCAGCGCCGCGCGCGGACCGCAAGGCCATCTCGGCCCGTTGCAGGAGAACATCCGCGTCCCGGGTCGGTTCGATGCCGGTCATCGCGACGCCGACGACCGCGGTGCATTCCACGGCGAACTTGTCGACCGGGTACGGCTTGCTGAGCACCGCCTGCGCCCGCTCAGCTACCCGCAGCGCCTCCTGGCCATCGACCCCGGTCAGCAGTGCGGCGAACGTGTCACCCTCCAGGCGCGCGGTCAGTGCCTGGTCTGCCAGGGTGCGGCAGAGCCGCTCGCCCGCGCCCAGCACGACTCGATCTGCCCACACTTGGCCCAGCGCATCGTTCACTGCGGACAGCAACCCCAGCTCGATCACGATCACAGCGCATGGCTGAGCATCTCGGCGCAACAACTCAGCGGCCGCCTCCCGGAAGCCCAGCCGGTTACGCAGGCTGGTGAGGCTGTCGTGATAGGCGTCGTGCCGCAGTTGGGCCAACAGCCGGCAGTTGTCCAGCGCGGTGGTGAGATGGCTGGCCAGCGTCTCCACCAAGCGCACATCGGCGGCGCCGAAGCCGCGCAGCCGGCTGTGCCGGTCATGAACCTCGATGACACCCAAGAGCTGATCGGACCCGCGCAGCGCGGCCACGAGCACTTCCGAGGCTCCCCGCGCCGTCAGCGCGGCAGTGACGGCTGGATCCGGATTGCTGTCCAGCAGGCGGATCACCTGCCCGGTCCCGGCCGGCAGGTCGGTTGCCAGGATGTCGGCCTGGGTCAACGGCCGGGGTAGTGGCAGGCCGGCTACCACGGTCTGTGGTCCGCTCAGCGCAGGAGCTGCCGGAGTGGGTACCCGTTGCAAGACCACCCGCGTGGCGTTGAGTTGCTCGCGGGCCAACTCCATGGCTGCACTCCACGTGTCCTCATCCAGCTCCGGGGCCTCACCATCGTCTTCCCGGCCAACTGCGGCGACCCCGAGGCTGAAGTCGTTCAGCACGCCCAGATCACGATGATCACGCAGCAGCCCGTAGTAGCCCCGGTACACGCCGGCCAGAGTCACCGCCAGCAGAGCCACCAGCACAGCGCCCCACGGCACCGTCTGCACCATTTCCGCAGCGGCGAGCCCTAAGGCGGCATTGAGCAGGCCGGTCAGGTAAAGGTGCACCACCGGGCGCGCGCTCTCACCCGGGCGCCGGCGATCCAGCAACACGATGAACAGCCACGTCAGCCCGGACGTCACAGCATGGGCGATGACGAACCCGGCAAGCACTGCTGCCCACTTGGGCAAGGCGGGCCAGGCCGGCTCGAATACCAACCGGGCGAGTAGGTCAGTGCCCGCGATCGTGAGTGTTGCGTACGAGGCGTTGAACAGCAGCTTGGAGATCGGGTCGCGACGCACCAGCCGAGCGATGACCACAACGCCGACGTAGGCCGCCAATACAACGGGAGCGGGTAGGTACAGCAGCCCGAATACCAGTGGGATTTCTGTCGGAGTGATCCGCGCGCTGTCGCGGCGGACTTCGACCTCGATGGCGAGGGCTCGAGCGACCCCGAAGGCTGCCGCCAACCCCAGCCCACCAAGCAGCGTGCCCATATCTGGCTTGACCGTTGCGGTAGCCACGACAGCCATCCCCGCCACGCCCGCGACGACGGTCAGAATGGCTGCGAAGAGTTTTGATGCCACCGCTCGCCTACGCCATGCCGAGACGCCTGACAGACGCCATGTTGCACGCACACGAGCCTCCAGCGGTGGCTTAAGGGCTGCATCCTCTCCCGCCTACAGCCCCGATCAACGCATATTCGGTTATTGGCGGGGTTGGCGGGAACTCAGCCGGCCTATGCCCCGTACTTGTCGACTGCGTACCGGCCAATCTCGACACCGCCAGGGTGCGAAGTGGCACTAGGCGCGATGGGGCAGACGGGGGTCATCTTCACCTCCGAAAACCTCGCTTTCCGGGTCGGATAGTAACACAAAGTGAGAAACGGATTAACTCACTCGGGTGTAGCGTAGCCGCCTTCGTGTGGCATCGCCAACCAGACCAATCCCGGTGAGCGACCAACGGTCTGTCGAACGCTTCGAGTGGAATACGGCGTTTTGCCCACCGTTACCGATCGCTGCCGCGCTGTTGTCGGGCCACCGGGCCAGCGTTGCGCGGCACCGCTTACCGCGCCGATGCCGCCGCACATCGTGGCCGGGCGATCAGCCAGGGTGTTCTACCAGGGCACTGCCGCCACCACGGCGTACCGGCTCTGCGGCGGCGCACACCTTGCCTGATGCGAAAAACTCCAGCCCGGTGGCCGCACCGATTTCCGAATTTGTGCTGAATTGTTGGTCCTGCGCCTTAAGCGCTGTTTCATACCGGTTCAGGAATTCCGATTCAGCCTCGGTCGTCCCGGTGTTGCGTTGGCTGGTCCGCGGTGCGGCAATGGCCTCGGGCAAGATCATGCCGAGGTCCAACCGGTGCACCAAGATTTGCAACACGGTAGTGATGATCGTGGCCCTGCCGGGCGATCCAACAACCAACACCGTCACCCCATTCCGGAGAATGATCGTCGGAGCAAGTGAACTACGGGGACGTTTTCCCGCAGCGGGCAGGTTCGGGTCCGGTTGTGTCCCTTGAGTTGGAGCGAAATTGAAGTCAGTCAGCTCGTTGTTGAGCAGGAATCCGCGACCGGGAACGACAATCCCGTTACCGCCGGTCTGCTCGATGGTGAGGGTGTAGCCCACCACATTGCCCCACCGGTCACTGGTCACCACGTTGGTGGTATGGGGACCTTCCCTCGAGTCGGTGACTCCCAGGGTCGCGGCTTCCGCAACCGCCGCGTCGACGGCGTTGCCACCCCTGCGGAGCACCTCGATACCAGCCCGGCTTGCGTCACCGTCGACGGTGGCAACCGCGCCACCGGATCCGGTGGCCACGGCACCGCTGGATAGCGGAGCATCGACCTGCGCGCGCTGTAGAAGGCGCTGCACACACAGCCGAGATCACCGCGGCAAGGGCCATCATCGTGATCGGACGGACCATCCTCACGACGGCTCGACCAGGACTTTTACCGACACTGCCGAGTATGAAGTTGGCGCTCACCAGCGCAAAGGGGTGAGTTCCCGCGATGGAAGTCGTATCTGGCACTGTAAAGACGCTGGCAGCAAACGAGGGAGGCGCCCGTGCCAGGTCAGCCCGATCTCGTCGCCAACGGCGCGCTGGCGCCGTCTAGCCTGGTCGAGCTTGCGGCGCACCGGTTGCGCGCCGAGATTCTCAGCGGTGCACTGGTACCCGGTGAGCGGCTGATCGAAGAACAGCTCACCAGGCGCTTCGGTACCAGCAGGGCGCCGCTGCGCGAGGCGCTGCGCCTACTCGGCCAGCAAGGGTTGGTGGAGCACTCGCCGCGACGCGGCGTGCGAGTGGCCGAACTCTCACCGCGGGATGTCGATGAGCTGTTCGGCCTTCGTGAAGTGCTCGAACGGTTTGCCATGCAAATGGCACCACCGGTGCCCGACCCACTTGCCCTGCAAGAACTGGCCAGCCGGCTCGACGTGATGCGCAAGGCGGCCACCAACGGAGTGGCTCTCGAGCAGGCCGAGGCGCACCGGCAATTTCACGTTGCTCTGGTGGCCATGGCGGGCCGTCGCCACGTGCTGCTGGTGTACGAGCCCGTGCTACTGAAGTTGCAGCTGTACATGGCAGCCAACCTGCGACGCGAAGCGCAGGCACGAAGCCCGCACGAGGGTGTCCGTCGCCACCAGACGCTTTTCGACGCGGTGGCGTCCGGCGATCTCGACAGCGTGCTTGCCGCGCTGGGCGACCACGGCGCTCGCTCGTTTTTCCGATAGGACAGCGGCGAAAGCCGCCGTAACAGCGATGTAACAAACGCGACCATCGGGTGACACGCAGCGGTCGACAATCGACGAAGTGCGCCCCATTTCACCCCTCGTGTCACCAGCAATTCACCCTGTCGGGGTGCACGAACTCCATGCCGCCTACGCAACGGAGCAGCTCCGGCCACCTGATGTTATCGACGCCGTCCTGTCCCGGATCGCAACTCGCGGGGCAGACTCGGTTTGGATCTCTCGCTGGCCGGACCACAAGCTGCGCCAGCGCGCCGCTGATCTGGACCGGATCGCTCAGGACCGCGGCATCGCGGGGATGCCCCTGTTCGGCGTGCCCTGTGGGGTCAAAGACAACATCGACGTGGCCGGGTTGCCCACCACGGCGGCGTGCCCGGCGTATCGCTACTGGCCAGACCGCAACGCCGGCTGCGTGCAGCGGCTCATCGACGCAGGAGCGATCGTGGTCGGCAAGACCAACATGGACCAGTTCGCGACCGGGTTGACCGGTACCCGCTCCCCCTACGGCATTGCGCGAAGCGTCTTCGGCGGCGGGTTGATCGCCGGCGGGTCCAGTTCTGGCTCGGCCGTCGCGGTTGCCGCTGGCATGGTCTGTTTCGCGCTGGCCACCGACACTGCCGGCTCCGGACGCGTGCCGGCCGCGATGAATGGGGTCGTCGGCTGCAAGCCGACCCGCGGCCTGGTCAGCACTACCGGTGTGGTGCCGGCCTGCCGATCGCTGGACTGCGTGAGCATCGTGACGACTACCGTGGCCGACGCCGAGACCGTGCTGAGCATGATCGGTGGCCCTGACGATCGGGATCCCTGGTCTCGGGTGGCGGCTATTTCCGGGGATGGGGTCGATGGCTCGCACTCCCCGTCCCCGGTCCGCTTGGCCGTGCCAACCGGGCTCGACTTCGAAGGCGACGGCGCGATGCGCGACGCATTCGACGCCGCAGTGACCCAGGCCGCGCAACACACCGCAGACCTGGTACCGACCACAATCGCCCCGCTGCTGGAAGCCGGGGAACTTCTCTATCAAGGTCCGTGGGTAGCCGAGCGGCTTGCGGAGCTGGAGACGTTCTTCGCCCAACACCCAGGCGACGTACTGCCGATCACCCGGCAGGTCATCGAAGGTGGCCGGCGGTTTACCGCCGTGGACACCTTCCGGGCCTGGCACCGGCTCAAGGATCTGCAGCACTGGACCGAACGGCTGTGGCGACGCGCGGAGCTGCTGATCATGCCCACCGTGCCGACCACGTTCACGGTGGAGGAGATCGCCGCGGAACCTGTCCGACGCAACACGGTGCTTGGCCGCTTCACCCAGTTCGTCAACTTGCTCGATCTCGCAGCGATGACCTTGCCGGCCGGGCAGACCGCCGATGGGCGCCCGGCCAGTATCACGTTGATCGGTCCCGCGTTCTCTGAACCACTGCTGCTGTCCGTCGCAACCCGGCTTGCTCCGACCGTAGGAGGACGACCATGACGACCACCCTCGCGCGCCTGGCCGCCATCGGCCCGGTGACCGCTGACCCGTACCCGTGGCCATACGACGGCACCGTGACGACCGACCGGGTCGCGCTGATCTGCATCGACTGGCAGGTGGACTTCTGCGGTCCCGGTGGCTACGTCGACCGGATGGGGTACGACATCGAGCTGACCCGGACCGGCCTGCCCGGCGCTGCCCGGATGCTGGCCCACGCCAGGGACATTGGGATGCTGGTGATCCACACCAGGGAGGGCCACTCCCCTGACCTGTCCGACCTGCCGGCCAACAAGCGGTGGCGCTCGGCACAGATCGGCGCCGAGATCGGCTCCCCCGGTCCGCAGGGCCGGATCCTGGTCCGCGGCGAACCCGGCTGGGCGATCGTGCCCGAGGTGGCACCGTGGCCCGGCGAAGTGCTGATCGACAAGCCGGGTAAAGGCGCGTTCTACGCCACCCAGCTGGACCTGGTGCTGCGCACCAAGGGCATCACGCACATCATCTTGACCGGGATCACCACCGATGTCTGCGTGCACACCACCATGCGCGAGGCCAACGACCGGGGCTACGAGTGTCTGATCCTGTCCGACTGCACCGGGGCCACCGAGCTGGGCAACCACACCGCGGCACTGCGGATGGTGACCATGCAGGGCGGGGTCTTCGGTTGCGTGGCCGCCTCCGAGGCCGTCATCGCAGCTACCGGACCCGCCACACCAACTGGACAATCCCATGGCAATTGACCAGCTCACGGTGCCCGCGGATCCCGGGCCATTTTGCTTCAAGCCGGCGCATACCGCGCTGGTGGTCATCGACATGCAACGCGACTTCGTCGAACCCGGAGGCTTCGGTGAGACGCTGGGTAACGACGTCAGCATGCTCAGGTCGGTGATCCCGCCGCTGCAGAAGGTGCTGGCGGTCAGCCGGTCAGCCGGCATGGTGATCGTCCACACCCGGGAAGGGCACCGGCCGGATCTGAGCGACTGCCCGCCGGCCAAACTCAATCGGGGTACGCCAACGTTGCGCATCGGCGATACCGGGCCCAAGGGTCGGATCTTGATCCGCGGTGAATACGGCCACGACATCATCGACGAGCTCGCTCCGTGCCCCGGCGAGATCGTCATCGATAAGCCGGGCAAGGGCTCGTTCTACGCGACCGACCTGGATGACCTGCTGGCAGCAGCCGGTATCACCAGCCTGGTTGTCACCGGGGTCACCACGGAGGTGTGCGTGCACACCACTGTTCGGGAAGGCAATGACCGCGGCTACGAGTGCCTTGTGCTGTCCGACTGCGTCGGCTCCTACTTCCCGGAATTCCAGCAGGCCGGGCTGGCGATGATCGCTGCCCAGGGCGGGATCTTCGGCTGGGTCGCCCCCTCAGCGGCTTACCTCGACGCGCTGACGAACGGAGTTGATCAGCAATGAGCCTTCAAACCGGCAGGCGGCTGCCCTGGTGGGTCAGCGGCGACCTCAACGCGGCATTCGGTCTCGGGTTCAACGTGCTGGTCAACGTGCTGGTGTTGACGTCGCTGTGTATCGGCGTCGTGCAGATACCGCAGGCCGATGTGTTCGGCGTCATCCTGCCCGCCCTGGGCATCCAGCTACTGATCGGCAACGGGTACTACACCGTCCTGGCGCGGCGGCTGGCCCGCCGGGAAAACCGCAGCGACGTGTGCGCGATGCCCTACGGGCCCAGCGTGCCGCACATGTTCATCGTCACCTTCGTCATCATGCTGCCGACCTTCTTGACCACCAGAGACGCGATACGGGCCTGGGAGGCGGGGTTGGCCTGGTCGTTCATCATCGGGTTGATCGTGCTGATCGGGGCGTTCGTCGGTCCCTACATCCGCCGGTTCACCCCGCGCGCGGCGCTGCTGGGCACGCTGGCCGGTATCTCGATTGCATTCATTTCGATGCGCCCGGCCGCGCAGATGTGGCAAGCCCTCTGGATTGCGCTGCCCGTGTTCGCAATCATCGTGATCGGCTTTTTCACCGGCCGCAAGCTCCCCGGCAATATCCCGATCGGGTTGGCCGCACTGCTCGTCGGCACCGCCATCGGCTGGATTGGCGGGTACATGTCCGCCCCGGACGTCGTCACGGCCGCCAGAGACATTGCCGTCGCTGTGCCGACCTTCAACTTCAGCCGGTTGGGCCACGGTCTGTCGGCGGTGGCGCCACTGCTGGCTACCGCGATACCGCTGGGCATCTACAACTTCTGCGAAGGCATGACCAACGTGGAAAGCGCCTCAGTCGCCGGCGATAGCTACAACCTGCGCAGCGTGCTGCTGGCCGACGGCACCGGCGCGGTGGTCGGCGCGGCGCTGGGCAGCCCGTTCCCACCGGCGGTCTACATCGGGCACCCAGGGTGGAAGGAAGCCGGCGGCCGCACCTCGTACTCGCTGGCGTCCGGCGTGGTCATCGCCCTGATGTGCTTCCTCGGGCTGTTCGGGCTGCTCGGCGCGCTGATCCCGCTGCCGGCCATCGTGCCGATCCTGCTGTACATCGGATTGCTGATCGGCGCGCAGGCTTTCGTGTCCGTCCCCAAGGCACATGCCGTTGCGGTTGTACTGGCGATCATTCCCAACGTCGCCTCGTGGGCGAACGGCCAGATCGACAACGTGCTCAACGCGGCCGGCACCAGCGCGGCCAAAGTGGGCAATGACGCTTTGGCCAAGGCGGGTGTCGTCTACGACGGACTGAAGACCCTGGGCGGTGGGGCGATCCTGGCCGGCATGCTGCTCGGCGCGATCGCTGCGTTCGTGATCGACAAGCGCTACTACTGGGCGGCCGGGTACTGCGTCGCCGGGGCAGTACTGTCATTCATCGGCCTGATCCACGGCGAGCAGGTCGCCTGGGCGGCCAGTCCAGGAGTCGCGCTCGGCTACCTGTTCGCGGCTTTGGTGTGCCTGGCGTTCTCCTTCGGCAGCACCCCAGCACCGGCGAAGATGCCCGACGAGCACTCCGAAGCGCCCGCCACGATCCCGCACCAGACCACCCCCGCAAAAGTAGCCGCCGAGCCCGCCCACTAAGCGCGTGTCGCGCCCCCGTGCACCGCATGTCGCGCCCCCGTGCACGGGGTGTCGCGCTCTGGTGCACGGTCGCCGTCATGCGACCATTCGGCTGAGGCAAGCGAAAGTGTGGTGGTAGCGCATCCGTGTCCGCAGGAGTTATCGCCACTATCTACAGCGTGCCAAGGATGGCAACTCCGGACCTGTAAGTCCCGGGTCCTGGTGAAAGGACGATTCCAGTCGTGAGGCGGGGGCGGCGGACCGCTGCCACGATGGCACGCATGGACTCCGCACTAGAACAGCTCGCAGCAGCGCACGGGGTGGCGACCTGGTACCGGGACGCAAAGCGCCGGCGGGTGGAGGTCGACCCCGATGTGGTGCGCCGGGTACTCGGGTTGCTGGGCGTCAGTGCCGATAACCCTGCTGAGGTCCGCGACGCGCTGGCCGCGACCCGAGCACCGACGCTGCCCGGCACCGTGGTGCTGCGCCAGGGCCAGCAGCGGAGACTCAGCACGCCGGGTGTGCTCACCGCGGAGGACGGCACCGAGCTTGACGTCACCGGGTCGATCCCGCCAGACCTGGCTCCCGGCTGGTACTCACTGGCCAGTGGCGACCAGCGCAGCACCGTCCTGGTTGCCCCTCCGGCACTGCCCGAGCTGCCGCGCACCTGGGGCTGGATGCTGCAGCTCTACGCGCTGCACTCGGCGAACTCGTGGGGTCTGGGCGACCTTGGCGACCTGCGCGACTTCATCACCTGGACAGCCACCGCGCACGGTGCCGGCGCGGTACTGGTCAACCCGCTGCACGCGGTGACACCGACGCATCCGGTGCAGGCCTCGCCGTACAGCCCTTCCAGCCGCCGGTTCGTCAACCCGCTATACCTGCGCATCACTGACATCGCCGCTTACCAGCGCGCTGATCCGGCGGTGCAAGCCGAAGTAGATGCTTTGCGGATCGAGCCGGCCAGAGAGCGGATCGACTACGACGCGGTGTGGCGCGCCAAGCACGCGGCGCTGGAGCTGCTGTGGCGGGCAGAGGGCAGGCCACGCCCCACCATGTCGGACGGGTTGCGCGACTTCGCGACGTTCTGCGCTCTCGCGCAGCGGCACGGGCCCCGCTGGTCACAATGGCCCGCCGAGCTGCGTCATCCGGCAACGGCCACCGCCGATCCCCAGCAGCTGGCGTTTCACGCGTGGGTACAGCAACAATGCGCCGAGCAGCTGACCACCACCCGCGAGGCCGCACGGGACATGGCCGTTGGAGTAGTGCATGACCTCGCGGTAGGGGTCGATCCGGAGGGCGCCGACGCCTGGGCCCTGCAGGACGTGCTCGCCAACGGAGTCACCGTCGGCGCCCCACCGGACACGTTCAACCAGAAAGGGCAGGACTGGGGCCTGCCGCCGTGGCGGCCGGACCGGCTGGCCGCCACCGGGTACGCCGCCTACCGGGACATGCTGCGCGCCGTGCTGGCTCATGCCGACGGGCTTCGGATCGACCACGTTGCCGGTCTGTGGCGGCTGTGGTGGGTCCCGCCGGGTGCGACCCCAGACCAGGGCACCTATGTGCACTACGACGCCGCGGCGATGGTGGCGGCACTGGCGTTGGAGGCGCACCGAGCCGACGCGGTGGTGATCGGTGAGGATCTCGGCACGGTAGAACCCGAAGTCACCGAGACGCTGGCAGCCCAGCGCATGCTGGGCTGCGCGGTGCTGTGGTTCGCCCGCGACGAGGACGGACCTGGCACGCCGCTGCTACCTGCACGATGCTGGCCGGCGCGCGCCGCGGCTAGCATCTCCACCCACGACCTGCCCACAGCGCTGGGCTTCCTGCGCGGCGAGCACGTACGGGCCCGTGCCGAGCTGGGGTTGCTGAACGACGAGACCGCGGAGTGGACGCAGGCGCGCGCCGACCGTGCAGAACTGGTGAGCCTCCTGCGCGCCGAGGGTCTGCTCAGCGCGGACAGTGCTGACGGTGGCGACAGCGAAGACCAGATCGTGGTGGCAATGCACGAGTTGCTCGCCCGCACGCCCTGCCGCCTGGTGCTGGCCTCTCCCTACGACGTGGTGGGTGAAATCCGCCAGCCCAACTTGCCCGGCACCGTCGACCAGTACCCGAACTGGCGGCTGCCCTTGCCGGTGACCCTGGAGCAGCTGCAGCGTGATCCCCGCGTCGAGCGCGTGGTTGCCGCCCTGCAACCGGCTGCCAGCACGATTGGCAGCAGCATGGAACCATAGGGAAAAGGGCGCGGCTTTCGCTTCGCCGGGAGGTGCCATGAGCGACGAATCTCTCGATAAGATCCGGCAAACACGGGAGGGTTGGGAACTCGAGCAGGAGATGGAGGTGGCAGCGGAGGTTTACGGTCCTGAACCCAAAGGGATTCGTACGGATTGGTCCGATTTAAGTGACGAGGAACTAGTCGATCGGTACAAGCGGCTGCTCGGTTTCGACGTGAAATGGGAAAGCTGATCTAGTGCCCTGGATGCGGTCCCGGTTGGCAGCGCGGGCAGTAATAGGTGTACCGCGGGTAGAGGTCGTCTCCTTGCAGAGTACTGATCACTTTCGCTGCGCAGCGGCAGCAGGATTTGCCGGTCCGCTCGAACACCCAGTGCCGCCTGCCGTGCACCAGTTCCCCGGTGGTGGACTGCTGGGGCCGGTCGGCGTTGGTCAGCAGCAGCTGCCGTGCCAGGGCTACCACGGCGTCGGGATCCACGTCGTGAAGGATTAGTCACTGTTTCGCTGTAAAGCTGGCTCCATTTTGTTCGCGTGGACGTATCTATGCCGAAGGTTGCGCATAGTCTTGCGTCGTGCGCTGGCTGATCAGGACACTGATGACCTTTGAGGTGACGGCGCCCTGCATCAGAGCGTCAGCGAGGAACACCACAACACTGTCCCTAGGGGATCGGCGATCCTCAGCACTTCTCTGTAGAAATCCTATAGAGAAGCTGCAGTTGGTGGGCTGGAGCGGCCCATACACATAATCACGATCCCCGCAGTGATGTCCCTTGTAAACGCCGTTGGTAATCCCTTATTCGCTTGTCGAACTTGCGGCAGGTGCACCCGCCCACCTTCTTCCCGCCGTAGGCCATGCCGACCGGGTGTCCGCAGGCACACACCAGGCTGATAACACAAGCGAGGCAATGCCGGACAACGGCTTGTGGGGTACCAGAACTGGGCCACCAGGGCTGACCTGGCCTTTAGGCAGCCGTGCCGACCCGATGACGAGCCAGCCGGCAACCCACACGAAGATCAGGTAAAGCAGACGCAACGACACGACGCACGATCATCATGATCGCGCGGTCTCCTCGTTCACCCAGGTCACCGATGCGGCAAACTTCTGGAACCCCACAGGTTCAATGGTCACTCCTCGGAAGGCGCCAGGTCTCTCGACGCATTCGCCGCGCCAGGGACTGGCAGAGCGTTATGCCGACCTCACACGCCCGATCCCCAGAGCCGGTTCGGGGCGGACAAATCGCGGGTACGGACGCGTCCGGCGTGCGCGTAGACGTTCATCGACATGCCGCGCAGGAAACCGACAAGGGTCACGCCCGCCTGCTCAGCCAGCTCCACGGCCAGCGACGATGGCGCCGACACCGCCGCGAGCACCGGCACGCCAGCCATCGCCGCCTTCTGCCCCAGCTCGAACGACGCGCGCCCCGACACCACAAGGACACAACCCGTTGCCGGCACTCTGCCGACGAGCATCGCCCATCCGAGCACCTTGTCCACCGCATCATGCCGCCCAACATCCTCCCGAGCGGCCAGCAGTGAACCGTCAGCAGCGAAGAGTCCAGCCGCGTGTAGCCCGCCGGTGGTGTCAAACACCCGTTGCGCCGCGCGCAGACGGTCAGGTAACGCGGCGAGTGTCTCCGCCGACACCATGACCTGATCCCCATCTGGCGGGAACACAGTGCACGTCCGCACCGCTTCCAGCGAAGCTTTCCCGCAGACGCCGCATGAAGCACTCGCGTAAAAGTTGCGCTGGAGGCTGGTGGCCGCGGCAGGAACATGCCTGGCCAACGCCACGTCCAGCACGTTGTACGTGTTGCGTCCGGTCGCGTCCACGGATCTGCAGTACCGCGCGGTCAGGACGTCGGCTGCCGCAGTGATCACTCCTTCGGTTAGCAGAAATCCGTGCGCGAGTTCCACGTCGCCGCCGGGCGTCCGCATTGTCACCACTAGCGCGCGGCCGTTGACGCGCAGCTCCATCGGCTCTTAACGGCCAACGCGTCTGGCCGCAGTACCACTCCTGAGCGGCTGATTCGCACGACAGGACGTCGCACGGTAAGTCGCCCCATCAGCCTGATCCAGGCACAGGGTGCAGCCGCACTTCGCCGAAGGGGCTGACTATGGCGAGCGCGTCAGCTGCCGCCATGCCGCGGAGCATCGCGCTGCGGGTATACGGCAGCTCTGTGATGTCCTTGCCGCGCACCCGCACCGGTATAAGTCGAGTAATTCCGGGAGATTTTGGGAGGGCCGCTGCGGGCGGCAGAGTGGGGAGCGGCCGCCCGCGTAGGCCGGTGATTGCTGGGAGCGCCAGGGTCAGGAACGCGACGACGGCGGCCAGCGGGTTACCGGGTAATCCGACCACCAGTGGGCCGGTGGTCAGCCGAGCCAGCGCCTGCGGATGCCCAGGACGGCATGCCACTCCGTCGACGATCAACTCGGCGCCCAGAGTCGCGAGGGCGCAGCGCAAGTGGTCGGCCGGACCCCGCGAGGATGATCCCGAAACGAGGACCATGTCGCATTCTGCCGCGTGCAGAGCGGCGGTGAGTAGGGCGGCGGAGTCGGTCAGCCGCGTGGCGCCCTCGAAGCGGCCGCCCGCCCAGGCCACCAGTCCTGGAAGCATTGGCCCGATCGCATCACGCACGCGTCCAGGACACGGAAGCCCGGTGTCGAGCAGTTCATCTCCCGTGACGAGGGCGAGCACCCGTGGCGCGCGTCGCACGCACAGCGTGTCATGTCCGAGAGCGGCCGCTAGGCCGAGCACCGGCGGGCTGGCCACGGCGCCTGCAGGCAGCACCGCTTCGCCGGCGGCGCACTCCTCGCCTGCTTGCCGAATATGTTGGCCCGGCGTGACTGGCCCGTTGACTGACCTGCCTGTGCGGCGCGCTTGCTCGTACGGTATTACCCCGACTGTGTTCGGTGGTACTGGAGACCCGGTCGCTACCTCACATGTGGTTCCCGACCGTAACGGTGGGGGCGCCCCTTCCCCGGTGCGCAGGCGGGCAATCACGGACCACGGGGGTGGGCCGCAGACTGCGTAGCCGTCCATCGCGGAACAGTTGATTAGTGGCACGGAGACAAGTGCGCGCAGCGGCTCGGCCAGCACACTGCCCACCGCGTCGGCAAGCGCCATCTGTGCACGGGGCAGCGCAGTGGCAGCCAGATACGCAGCGGCGCGGGCGTCATCCCAAGCCGCCAGGCGGTACGGAGCGCGCCGGCAGGCTTCCAGTGCCGCACATTCACCATGGCCGCAAACGAGCATGGGTCACCTCAGCCGCGGGAGCGCAACAGCGCGCGGCATTGCGGATAAGCGGTCGATATGGTCGACGGTCGCTACTACTGCTCTGCGCATCTGCGGATTCCAGAACGTAGGAATGTGGCAGGCCACCGCCGAGCCGATATCAGGGGAAGCCGGTGCCTGAAGTAGCAGCGATCTCGCCGGGGACCGAGCCTCGGGTCAGCCACCGGTCACTGGCGCCGGGATCTCGCCGCGGGTGACTCCGCATGTTCATCGTCGCTTCTCATCGGCGGCGACCACCGTGGGGCGGGTCTGTCCGACACGGATAGGCTGACGATCCGATAGCAGATGCGGTCACGGTCCGTTCTTCGTTGGGACAAATCGAAAGCGTTCATCAACTCTCCGACGAAATGTGATGCGTGGTAACAAATAGTAAAAATGCTATAGAGTAGCCGAGGGGAGAAATATCCGCCCGCGCAACAAATTTCTTGTCACCGTTGTTGTGCTTGCGTCACAAGGAAACGGTCGACAACGATGCATCGATCTCCTAGCAAGCATGACCCCTGCGCGCCAAGCATCTCCGCTCGCCGGCTACAGCCACGGACGCGACGTGGCTTGTCGCTTCTCCACAAATTCCTAGCTAACGACTTCGTGGCAGAGCCCAGTTGTCTAGCAGGCGGATCCCCCGTTCACTACTATCGGGGATCCGCGGCGAAGGAGAAGCCATTGTGATGTCCGACCAGAGAGTTCGATCTGCACAGCGAGGAGTGCTTCACCTCACCATCTGTGGCCGCGCTCAGGCTGTACAGCATCCCTTGAAAGGAGCGGGCGCTGCCCACATCCGTCCCCCTGACACGCAATCCGCATGCGGATAGTTATAGCCAGGTCACCCGCTTAACGACTTGGCTGAAACAGCAGGCAGTCCGTACACTGTCGGCCTATCTCAGGCTACGCGAAAGCCTCAAACACGCCGCACGCAGGCTTCAGGCACACTCGAACACCGCGTCATACCGTATACAGCGAATTGAACAGCTCAGCCAACTAGACCTTACCGATCCGCAAGACCGCATTCTTACGCACCTCCCAACCAAGATTATCGAGGCCCAACGGATCAATGCTCCGATAACAGCATCAATTAAGCGATCTCCACTGTCGGTGAGTTGACAACGTGTCAGCGCTGTCGATCCAGGCGCTACTTGGCTTCGTGTTGTTCGATCTTATCGTGATTTTAATACTGGCCCGATCTGTCGGCACTCTGTTTACCCAGTTCGGTCAACCCCGAGTGGTTGGTGAAATCATCTCGGGTGTGCTATTGGGGCCGACGTTGCTGGGTCCTGCGGTCTGGCCACAGTTCGCCGCACCCGAATTCCTGCACTGCATAATCCAACCAGGAATGCCGCAAAGTCCTAGTTCATGCCTGTTCCCGGTCGCAGCCCGTACGGTGATCGGCCAACTAGGTCAGCTTGGATTGTTGTTATTCAGCTTTCTTACCGCGGTCGAATTGGACCGAGCGCTGCTCAGGAACCAGATTGGGCGTATCGCACTGGTCGGTGCCGGTTCAGTGTTGCTCCCGATCGTAGTTGTGATCCCGCTGAAGCCAATACTCGCGACTCCGGTGTTCAAGCCGGCACCCGTATCCACAAGCGGATTTACGCTGTTCGTCGGTGTGATGCTGGCGGCCACTGCGCTACCTGTGATGGCACGGATTTTGCAGGACCTGGGACTGTCGCAATCCCCATTGGGATGCACTGGCATCGCAGCCTCCGCAGTGGCTACCGTCGGTCTATTCGTCGTGGCGTCAATCGCCTTGTCAATCTCCGGCATAGCTGGCGCATCAGGTATGAGCGGCGGAGCGGGCGTCGCCGCAGGAGGCGCTGCTGTCGTCGTGCGGGCTCTGGGTTTGGCCGTCGGCTACCTCGGGCTGATGTTGTTCATGGTGCGACCGCTACTGACAAGGATGGCTCACCGACCCACGCGACCGGGTCACGATGCAGGGGGCGGGAGTCAGTTCGTCGCGGTGCTCGTCCTACTCCTCACCTCAGGCTTGGCCGCACACCTCGCCGGGCTAACGGTGATCGTCGGCGGCTTCCTAGCCGGCCTGATACTGCCATCCCAGACAGCGGTGCACTGCGCGCTAGAGCAACGGCTAGGCGAGCTTACCCGCTCGGTGCTGCTCCCCATTTTTCTTGCCTTCTCAGGCTTGCAGACCGACTTGACGGCAGTCCCCCTTGCAGCATACGGCGCAGTGCTATTGCTGCTCGCCGGCGCAATGGCGAGCAAATGGGGCGGCGGAGCCGTCCTAGCGCGGGTATCAGGGCTGCCGTGGCCAGAGAGCAACGTCCTGGGGATCCTGATGAACTGCCCGGGAATGATCGTGCTTGTCATTGCTCTAGTCGGAGTCCAAAACGGAGTAATCACCCCTGCCATGCAGGCCGGAGTCGTCCTCATAGCATTGATCACCACTGCTATGGCCGGCCCCCTGCTCACCATCTTTCTCACCCGGACGGCTTACCCCTTTCCTGGTTCGCACCTCGGTGAGCCACGGAAACGACGGAACCGATCTGCGGTGATGTAATCCGTGAGTGTAACCGTCAGCGTCTCATAAGGTATCGAAGTCCTTTGGACCCTTGCTGTTTGAGCGCTCGATCGCGATCAGCGGTCTGCGTCGCGTCCAGCAGGGAATCTGCCAGCTCAAGCACTAGCGATCGGCTGGAGCCGCAATGACAGCCGTCTCGTTGGCGTTCTGTTCGGATGATTCACCCGCTGGTTGGCTACCAGTTCCAACCTCATCCAGAAGCCGAACTCATCGATGAAGCAGATCCTTGTCAATGAAGTTGGCTGCCTTCTCTGGTGATCAAAGAAGCACAGCGGCGTGTCAATTACCTGAGTCTCAGATGCTGCGGGGAGGTTCAAGCCTCTCATGGGCAGGAATTGGGTCGAGTAAATCCTTTAGTTCGACGGCGCCGTTATTCAGGCGTCCCGGTGTGGGTGTTGGTCTGGTTCGGGAGATTCTGGACGTGCTGGAATCCGAATCGGCCTTTGATGCAGAGGTGACCGTGGGTGACGCCGTGGTCCGAGGGTGAGGTTACGTTGACGATTTGCCCATGCTGTACGTGGAGTTCGAGGTTGCATCCGACGCCACAGAACGAGCAGATCGTGGTGGTCACGGTCTCCGCGGCTGGATCCCATTGACCAGATTCTCTGAGTACGTGCTCGCGGACGGACTTCAACGCGCCGGTTGGGCAGACGCCAATGCAGTTGCCGCAGTAGACACAGGCGGACTCAGGAAGTTCGGAATTGTATTCGGTAGCGATGCGAATATCGAAGCTGCGGCCGGCCGCTGCGATAGCAAAGGTGAATTGAGCATCGGTGCCGCAGGCTTTGACGCATTTGTAGCACATGATGCACCGGGAATAGTCGCGCACATAAAGCTCGTTATCGATCTTGACGGGTTGCGCGACGGTCTCAGCGGTCGAGCCGTCCGGATAGTGGTGGTGCCCCGCGTGGCGGTGGTCGCGGTCATCGGCTGGAGCAACAGGTGGACCGTAGCGCTGCGGGTCGACACCGTAGGAGGCGATCCATCGCTGCACATCACCGCCTGCCTGCGACAGGTCAACCGACGAAGCGAGCAGTTCCAGCACCATGCGCCTGCTGTGGCGAACCCGCTCGGTATTAGTGCGCACCTGCATGCCGTCCTCGACCTTGCGGGCGCAGCACGGGACGAGTGCCCGAGAGCCTTCAACCTCGACGACGCACACCCGGCAAGCATTGACCGGGGTGAGGTTCGGCGCCCAGCACAGCACCGGGGTGTCAGCTTGCGTGGTGTCACCGACAGCGTACAGCGCTTGCAGGATCGTCGAGCCATCGGGCACGCGGAGTTCGCGGCCGTCGACAGTGATCGTCACCAGCCGGCGGATTGTGCCAAGCAGCACCGGGATAGTCAAGGGCGCACCTTCACAGTGGTCGAGCCATTGGAGAGCGGGCTGGGCGGTGCCGTCAGCAGGCCCAGCGCGAGCGCGGATTGCACGGCGGCCGGCGCGGTATGTCCGAGCCCACATATTGACGCGTCCTGCATGACCTGGGCTAAGTCGGACAGCAGCACAAGCTCGGTCTCCCAGGATCCTCGCGGTGCACCGCGGGTCAACCGGGCCAGCGCCTCCTCCTGCCGGACAGTCCCTACCCGGCACGGAACGCACTGGCCGCAGGACTCGTCCCGGAAGAACGCCGCGATTCGGCGCAGGATGCCGGCGATATCGGCTGCGGTGGAGAGGACCAGCACCACACCTGAGCCCAGCGTTGCCCCGATTTCCCGAGCGCCTTCCAGTGTCAGCGGCATGTCCAGCTGGGGCGGCAGTACGAACCCGCCAGCAGCACCGCCGAGCAGCACGGCACGCAGTTCGCCGGTCACCCCACCAGCCAACTCGATCAGCTTGCGCAGGGTCGTTCCGAACGCGACCTCATATACGCCGGGCACCGCAATCGCGCCAGAAACGCAAAATAGCCTGGTGCCGGTGCTCCGACCGGCGCCGATCTCGGCAAAATGTGGTCCACCTATCTGGAGGATCTCCAACACGTTGTACAACGTCTCTACATTGTTGATCACTGTAGGTTTGCCGAAAAGGCCCGAAACGCTCGGGAATGGCGGTTTGTTGCGCGGCTCGCCGCGGTAGCCCTCGATAGAGTTCAGCAGCGCGGTTTCTTCCCCGCAGATGTACGCGCCTGCGCCACGGCGCAGCTCGATGTCGAAGGCGAAGCCCTCCCCCATCACATCTGAGCCGAGGTAACCACGGCGGCAGGCGATTTCGATGGCGGCTTGGATGCGTCGGGTGGCCAGCGGGTACTCGCCGCGGATATAGAGGTAGCCGACTTCGCATCCGGTCGCGTATCCGGCGATTGTCATCGCCTCAATCAGGCCGAAGGGGTCAAGCTCCATGAGGACGCGGTCTTTGAAAGTGCCGGGTTCGGATTCGTCGGCGTTGCAGATCAGGTAATGCGGTCGCTGGGGAGCGGTCGCTACACCGTTCCACTTCACCCCGGTGGGAAATGCCGCCCCGCCGCGCCCGGTCAACCCGGAGTCACGCACCTCAGCGATCACCCGGCTGGGTCCGAGCTGGATTGCGCGGCGCAGCGCGGCGTACCCGCCGTGTGCGCGGTAGTCATCCAGACTGGTTGGATCGATCACGCCGATCCGACCCAGCAGCCGAACACCAGCGCGCCCGGACTGCGGAGCGCTCATTCGCGCGTTGGCGAATTCCTGGTCCGCCGTCGCCGCATCGGTGCCACCACGTGCAGCGACCAGTACCTTTGCCGGAGTGGCCGGTGCCTGGCTGAAGTCCGGTTCCCCCGCGAGCTGGTGCAAGACGGCGGGGGCGCGCTCGCACAGGCCCAAGCAGGGGCTGGGTAGCCAACAGACATTCTCCGCGGTGAGCGCGGTCGCGACGGCCTTGCCCCCGGCTAAGCTGCATACGATGTCGTCGCAGACGTGCACCACCCGGGCGGCACGGGGTTCGGTGGAAAATAGGGCGTAGAACGTGGCGACGCCATAGACGTCCGCGGGCGCGACGGACAGCCGCCGTGCGATGTAGTTCAGCGCTCCTGGGCTGATCCAGCCGACCGTGTCGGACACCGCGTGCAACGCCGGAAGCAGCAGGTGCCGGCGGCCGCGAGCGTTGTGGCCCGTGTCGGTGAAGGGCTGGTTGTCGGTGGGCGTAGCCAGCATCCCGGACAGGGCAGTGTCCACCACATCCTGCTCGGCCGCAGTGGGTTCGGCCGAGGACAGTCGCAGATCCACGGATGCTCCTTACCCGCCAGCTATCCCAGGTGTCAGTTTGTCGATCCGGATGGCGGTGGCTTTGAATTCCGATGTGCCCGATTTCGGGTCCCACGCGTCGTTGGTGATCAGGTTGGTGTCTACCTCCTCGGAGAAGTGCGGAGTGAACGATGCCAGCCCCGGGCGCAGCGACGGGTCGAACGCCACCGGTGCCTCCACTGACCCACGGCGTGAGGTCACCCGAACACGCTGCCCGTCGCTGATGCCGAGCTTTGCGGCATCTGTCGCGTCCATCCGCAGCGCTTCCCGACGGCGCATTGGCGAGGCGTACCCGCCGGTTTGCACTCCGGAGTTGTAGGCGTCCAGCAATCGGACAGTGGTCAGCCGGATCGGGAACTCGTCGGTCAGCTCATCGACTGGTGGCACGTGCTCCACTGGTACAAACGGGGCCGCCGGTCCACGCAGCTCTGGGTCGGTCTCCCACAGCCGAGTGTGCATTAGCGGTGTTCCCGCGTGGTCCTCGGACGGGCAGGGCCACTGCAGCCCGCCCAACGCGTCGAGGCGCGGGTAGGACATGCCGTGGTGCCATTTCAGCGACAGCGAGCGCAGCTCATCCCATACCTGCTCGGCGCTGGGACGGCCCCAGTCATAGCCCAACCGCTCGGCGAGCGCGCAGAGGATGTGGGTGTCCGGCCATGCCTCGCCTGGTGGGTCAATCGCCTTGCGCACCCGCTGCACCCGCCGCTCGCTATTGGTGACAGTGCCCTCGTATTCGCACCAATCAGCCGCGGCGGGCAGCACAACATCGGCAAGTTCGGCGGTTGCAGTACGGAAAATATCCTGCACGACCAGGATGTCTAGGCTGTTCAGCAGGTGGCGGGCGTGTGCGGCGTTGGCCTCCGACTCGGCAGGATTTTCCCCAATGCAGTACAGCGCGCGTAGCTCACCACGGTCCATCGCCTCGAACATCTGCGACAAATGCATCCCGGGTCGGGCCGATATCGCGGCGCTCCAGGCTCGCTCGAAGCGGGCCCGGGCATCGTCGTCACCGAGGTCGTAGCCACCAGGGAGCTTGGCCGGGATGGCGCCCATGTCGCCGCCGCCCTGGACGTTGTTCTGTCCGCGTAACGGGCATAGACCCGAGCCGAAGCGCCCGACGTGGCCGGTCAACAATGCAAGATTGATCAGCGCATAGACGTAATCGGCTGCGTTGTGGTGCTCGGTGATCCCGAGTGTCCAGCACAGCTGCGCCCGATCAGCCCTCGCGTATGCGTGGGCAAGCTGCTTGATCACCTCCGTAGGCACCTTGGTGATCTCTTCGGCACGCTGGAGCGTGTAGGGCTCGACCGAGCTTTGGTACTCCACGAAACCGGTGGTTGCCCGATCGATAAACGTCCGGTTTTCCAGCCCGGCCCTGATGATTTCCCGGCCGATCGCGTTGGCGAGTGCGATGTCGGTGCCCACATCCAGGCCCAGCCAGCCATCGGCCCACTGGGCCGTGCTAGTCCGCCGAGGATCCACCGAGTACAAACGCGCACCCCGCTTGAGTCCCTGCAGCACGTGGTGGAAAAAGATCGGGTGCGTCTCACGCGCGTTGGAACCCCACAGGACGATCAGGTCGGCATGCTCCGCCTCGAGGTAGCTGCTTGTGCCGCCACCGGCACCGAAGACTGTCGTCAGACCGACGACGCTGGGTGCGTGTCAAGTGCGGTTGCAGCTATCGACGTTGTTGCTGCCCATCACCACCCGGGCGAACTTCTGCGCGGTGTAGTTCATCTCATTTGTGGCTTTGGAGCAGCTGAACATGCCGAAAGCATTTCCGCGGTGGTGCGCGAAACCAGCCGCGGCCCGCGCCAGTGCCTCGTCCCAGCTCGCCGGCCGCAGCCGCCCTTCGTCCCGGACTAGGGGGTCGGTTAGGCGCACGTGCCGGATCTTTCGCATTGCAATGCCTTTCCGAGATTATCAACTTCGATCAAAATGGTAGCCGTTGTCGACCGCCTGCTCGGTAATACCGCCGTACCCAGAGTTTAATCGTGTGATACTTTTCGTCTAGCCGAGAGTGAGGATTCTACCGACAAGCCAGCCAGCCAAGCTGTGGAACACCGCGGCCTGTGTCGCGGGCCGCGACCATCATTGCGCACACCTCCTCTCCCTTTAGGTCAAGTTGGCTCATTGTGGGCATACTGGTAAATGCAAGACATCCCTGCGTGACCACAGTTCTAGAGGCCACGTTTTTGTGTCTCCGGCACAAAAACGTGCGTAGCCTTAGCTGCACGTGTCGGCTCAATCCCCACCGCACCTACCTACCTACCTACCTACCTACCTACCGTCACCTGGATACAGTTTCTTTACGCTTCTTAGTTGTGGCGGCTTGGAGGGATATCATCGCCGATCTTGGTCTAGCCAACCGGTGCGCATGCTCG